>Ga0209992_10000497_pt1 | contig 52670 bp, 75 predicted proteins | sample 2SBtaG_2_FD_182564 | JGI IMG/M metagenome (GOLD analysis project Ga0209992, IMG submission 182564) | Deep subsurface microbial communities from Kolumbo volcano to uncover new lineages of life (NeLLi) - 2SBTROV12_ACTIVE470 metaG (SPAdes)... | ecosystem: Environmental > Aquatic > Marine >... | reverse complement strand
AATTTCTTTGCTAAAAATTTACCAATGTTTTTTCTTGAAACATAGATGTTTTTACCCTCCATGTTACTTGATGGATGTGCAAAATATGTAAATTCAAAAGAGCAATGTGCACGTTTTGGTTCATCTGAAAACATTTCAGTCTCTATTCCATTTTTACTTAGTTTAATTAATTCACCAGGCTTTACATTTCGTTGTAACTTTGCAGAAACAGCTGAAACTGCAGATGATTCTGATGCTACAATGTATGTGTCATCAGATTCTTTATGTCCTAAAACCATTGGACGAAATCCTTTAGGATCACGTGCAGCATAAACTGAATTATCATCAGAGATAAATGTAAAACAATAAGAGCCAACCATTTCATTTTTCAAAATTGATAATGCCTTACCCATCTCACCGTTTTCAGAAATTAATTCAACTAATCTCTGAGCTGCAACTAGAGTATCACTGGCATTTTGTGGAGTAAATGAGCATCCACCCACAAGATTTGACAACTCTTGAGCATTAGCGATAGTTCCATTATGTGCAATACACAAATCTTTGACTTTGAGTGGTTGTGCATTTTCTAAAGAACTTCTACCCATAGTAGAATATCGCACATGTCCAATTACTGATGATGATGCATATTCTTTTGTGATTGCTTTGAATTCTCCAGAGGCATCAGAAACTAGACCAGTTCTTTTTAGAGGAGTTTTATTTGGAATTGCCAATCCCCAAGCTTCTTGACCTCTATGTTGTAATGCACGTAAAGCATCAATTACCATTGGAACAACATTTGTTCCACTAAGACTAAAAATTCCAACTACACCACAATTCTCTTTTGGTTTATCATCAAGACAATCCATATCGTGGGTTTTATCCATGTAATACCAAATCCCTTAACGAATTTATCCAAGTTTTATACACTTTATCAACTCTTAGATCAATAACAGAGGTGTCATTATTGGTAAATTGTATTTTTTCTCCTCCAAACTTGCCTATTGTTTTAAATGAAACTTTGTTGTTTTTGAGGATTTTTTCAAGTTTTGAAATATTTTTCTTCTCAACTGTTAACAAATATCTTGAATGACTTTCAGAAAACAATATTCTATCAAAAGATAGTTTTTCACCAGGAACCAAATCCAATGAGACATTACAACCAATTTGGCTAGTCATACATAATTCAAATACTGTAACTGCCAATCCACCTTTGGAGCAATCATGAGCTGATTTTATAATTTGTTTTGAAATTACATCCAATATTGTTTTCATATTTTTCTTTGAATCTTTGAAATTAACTACAGGACAATTGCCGCCAATAAATTTATGAATATATTCAAAATATTCAGAACCTCCAAGTTCATCTTTTGTATCACCTACAATCACAAGGCAATCCCCATCAGTGATTTTTTGAGGAACCAGAGGTTTTTTGTCAATTAATCCCAAGACACCAATTAGAGGAGTTGGCTTAATTGAGCCTGTAGGTGTTTCGTTGTATAGGCTCACTTTACCACCAATGCAGGGAATAGCAAAGTCTTTTGCAAAAGCAGTCAATCCTTTTAGGGATTCTAAAAATGTCCAAAATATTTCAGGATCTTTTGGACTACCAAATTGTAAATGATCAAGCATGCCAACAGGTTTTGCTCCAGTACACACAACATTTCTACATGCTTCCTCAAAACATCCAATTGTACCTTCACGAGGATTAATGTAACATTGTTTTGGGTTTCCATCAATTTTTACTGAAAGAAACTTTCCGTTATCTAATCGTAAAACAGATGCATCCCCACCTGGTTTCACAACAGTTCTAATTCCAACCTCATGATCATATTGACCATACACCCAAATCTTACTTGCAATGTTTGGTGCAGATAATAATTTCATCATAATTTTTGAATAATCAGTAATTGGTTTGAGTTTCTTTTCTTTTGTTATAGTTTCCAAGTATGTGGGTTTTTTTGATGGTAAATCAAGCAATGTAGCATTTGCAATAATATCAGCAGACAAATTTGCAAATGTTTTATTTCCTTTTTTTACATGAACTTTGTTATCAAATTTTACACTACCAATAACAGAACATCCAATTCTGAATTTCTCACAAATTTTTTCTAATTTTTTTAATTTTTCTTTACTTGTCACAATTAACATTCTTTCTTGAGATTCTGAAACCATAATTTCATCAGGATGCATATCATTTTCTCTTGTGTGAACTTTGTTTACATCCATCTCAATTCCAATATCCAAAGCGTCTGCAGTTTCTGAAACTGCACAAGACAATCCACCACCACCCAAATCCTTCATTGCATGGATTAATTTTTGAGTTCTTGCCTCAAGTATTGCCTCTATGATTAATTTCTCAATAAATGGGTCAGGAATTTGTACAGCCGAACGATCTTCTGACTCTAATGAATCAGATGCAAACTGTGAGCCACCAATGCCATCCCTACCTGTAGAACCACCTAGTAATACTACTACATCGCCTTTTTTTGCATGATTTTTGATTAGTTTGTCTTTTCTACCAAATCCCACACATGCTACATCAACTAGTGCATAATTTTCATAACAATCATCAAACTCTACTTCACCACCAATAGTTGGAATTCCTAAACAATTTCCATAATCTGCAACTCCTCGAACTGCATTTTTGAATAACCATCTTGCTTGCTTGTCTTTTTCTATATTTCCAAAACGTAATCCATCAAATATCGCAATAGGACGAGTTCCAGCTGATAAAATATCCCGTACTACACCGCCAACACCAGTTGCAGCTCCACCATATGGTTCAACAGCTGAGGGGTGATTGTGACTTTCAATGTGTGCAGTTACAACATAACCACCTCCAACATCAAGTACTCCTGAATCATATCCTTTTTCATTAATTACTAATGGTCCATCCATTGGTAACATTTTGAGATGTCTCTTTGATGATTTGTATGAACAATGTTCAGACCATTCAGCAGCTACAATTTGTAATTCAGTAGATGTAGGGGATCTACCAATTTTTGATTTTAGTTCTTCTAGTTCTTGTGGATCTAAACTCAATTCTTTGCACCCATTTGTACCAATAATGATTCAAAGATTAGTGATGATGGTTTACTGTCAAGTGGATTAATTTCGGATTCTACTGCTCGTTCTGGATGTGGCATCATACCAACAACATTTCCATCCTCATTACAAACACCTGCAATTCTATTTGCAGAACCATTAACTTTATCACCATATCTAAATACAATTTGATTTTTTTTCTTTAATTTTTTTAGAGTTTCATCATCAGCATAATATCGACCTTCACCATTGGCAATTGGGATAGGTATTTTTTGATCAAGTTTTAGTTTATTGGTAAATGGGGTTTTATTATTTTCAACTATCAATTCAGTCCACTCACACATAAAATTCAGAGATTCATTTTTGAGTAAAACTCCAGGAAGTAATCCTGATTCAACTAGTATTTGAAATCCGTTACAGACTCCTAAAACAGGGATTCCTTTTTCTGCTACCTTTTGAACATCTTTGATTATTGGAGAATGTGCTGCAATGACACCAGCTCTAAGCCTATCACCATATGAGAATCCACCAGGTAAAATTACAGCATCAATATTTTTTGGCAATCCTTTATCATGCCAGAAATATTGAGTATCAAAATGAAAAACATCAGATAAAACATGATACATATCACGATCACAGTTACTACCTGGAAAAACTACAACCCCAACTTTCACGATTGTTTTAAAATTTCGAGATATTTAATTTGAATCGAGACAAAAACAATTTTTAAAAAATTATTTTTGATCGCTCAGGCATTAAAAACATCAATAGTAACTTTACTTACCATAGGATTGTAAATTCGCAAATCATCACAAATTTTCTGGACCTTTGATTGTGCAGTTTTTTTATCTTTTTCTTTAATAGTGAATTTCAACATCTTTGCAGTTTTTATTTTTGAGACTGATTTGTGTAATCCTCGTAAAACTAGGTCATTTAGAATTGTCTTACCCTCAGGGTCACTAATTCCAGGTTTATTCTCAATTGTGACATGTACCTCAAAAGTAGCCATCAATAATTTTCAAACTCAAAATAGGTTAATCTATCTTCCGAAAATTTGTGCTTTTATACTTTTTTTGCAATACACATTAGGTAATTTGGTTCTGAGGACTTGTGTTGTTGTTGATATTACCAGCCCAGAATCAATTACTTTATCATTATTTCATTATAGATTAAGCAATGTAATTTTAAAAATATAAAATTATTTTTTCTAATTAAATACAATAAACATTAAGGATAATCCGTATAGTTTTTTTTGTTTTTACATTATGCTTTGAATTTTTTAAGACCTTCATTGACAACCAAATTCAACACACGTGAAAAACTGACGGATTTGGGTGAAGTGGCTATCATCTTTGCTTGAATATTTCGAAGTTTTCTGACGTTGGCAGTATCAATTACAACAGTTATTCGATCGCTCACATTATCTATACGTCGATTAAATATAAAAATAATATCATACCTATGACATAATGATAATCATAATTGAATACAGTCACATGATTTGTTTCAAAAAAACAGAGTTTTTTCATGTTTTTACAAAAGATATTGTAATTTATATCAGAATGAATTACACAATTACAATATGCCTAGAATGCGATATTGGAAATTAACCTCAGATGAGATGGGTGATCTCAAGTATGATGAATCAAAATTGCTAAACTGGGAAATCAAATGTATCAGAGAACCTGAAGATGAAGCTCATTTTATCGGAGTATTCATGTATAGAAATGGTACAGCGTATGATTATGAATCAGTAAAGGGGATTTGTTATTTTTACAACAATATCGATAGGAAAGAACTCCCAGAAATTACTAAATTTTTACAAGGAAAATACAATGGAAAGCAATTAGAAAAAGGAGAGAGAATCATACTCAAAGGTTCTGATGAAATCTACTCTAGTCAAGATATCGGTCAATTAGCAAAAGAGATGGAAAGTAAATTCAATACAAAAGCTGTAATTTCTTTAGAATTTGAAGGAGTAACACCAGAAGAACTCAAAGAGGCAGGAATGCCTGAAGCAAAACTATTACCAATTCCCACTAAATAGATATACCATTAATCACAAAGAGATCCGATGTCAGAGCTTGATGGTATCAATAGGCATTTTGAAGAGTTAAGAAAAAGACTACTACGTATTGTTTTAGTTATTGGTATCATTACTGCAGTAATTTTGATGTTTCATGCAGAACCAATTCAAGTCGGTCAATTTACTTTGTATTATCCAAATCCAGAACCAATAAACAACATTGCAGCACAAATTACACATCATATGAAAATGAATCTTGTTCCAGAAAATGTTCAATTAATTCAAACAGCACCAGGTCAAGCTTTCTTTGCACAAGTATACATTGCAGCACTAGTTGGCGTTGTAGTAGGAATGCCAGTAATAATTAGAGAGCTTGTAGGGTTTATCAAACCAGCATTAAAAGAAAATGAAATCAATGTTAGTAGAAGTATTTCACTTCCAGCATTAGGTTTGTTCATTATTGGTTGTGTGTTTTCATATAATTTTGTAATTCCATACATTTTAGATTTTTTGTATAGATATGGTGAATCTGCAGGACTAGTTACATTTCTAAATATAATGGATTTTGTTACTTTTGTTTTACAATTTTTGTTAGCATTTGGATTATCATTTCAACTTCCACTTGTAATGTATGCAATATCTGCATCAGGTGCAGTGGATGCATATTTTTGGAGAAAAAATATCAGATATGCCATTGTTGCAATTGTAATTTTTGGTGCAGTGATCACACCAGATGGAAGTGGCGTTACGATGTGGTTTATTGCAGGTCCAATGATTGCACTATACACCATAGGCATGATATTCATTGAGCGTAAAGAGCGAAAAATAAATCGAACATTTAAATCAGAAATTAACAAAGATGGAACATAATGCTTGGAAGTACTGAGATCATCGTTTTAGTAGTAGTAATTGGAGTTTTGATATTTGGTGCAAAAAAGATCCCTGAACTAGCAAAAACATTTGGTAAAGCCAAAGGAGAATTTGAGAAAGGGAAAATTGCAGGAGATAAAGAACTCAAAGAATTTAAAGATGAAATCGACAGTGTTGCAAAAGATAAAGACATCAAATCAGACTAGTTTTCAGCAATTTTAGCAAAACCATCTATAATGTTACTATAATTTTCTTGTAAGTTATTTTTTGCAAATAATTCAGAGATTTTCATTTTACCTTTTAGTTTCAAATCAACATCAACTAGAATTTTAGTTCCCTCAGAATGATCTAAAAACTGTTCTTTGATGTGACTTCCTTTAGCATCCCCACCAATTACAAAAATTTCATGCAATAATGGAGATTGTGTAACATGTTTTGCCATAATTACTAATTCTCTATCACCTAACATCATATGCTCCTCAACAACTGCAGTTTCATTTCGAATTGAGCGAACCCTAACTGATGGAAAATATTGAGAAAGTAATTTTTGATAATTTTCAAAATTTGAAAAAATTTCAAACACAGAACTTCTTTGTGCATTAACTATTTTATCAATTGAAAATTTTGGCAAATTAATTCAGAGTTCCCCATCGAGGGTACAAGTTATGGTCAATATCAAACTGGTCCAAACATTTTCCAACTCCATGATTTACAATATCATCAATTGATTTTGGTTTTGTATAAAATTCAGTAACTGGAGGCAAAATAATAATTCCCAATCTAGATAATTTTAACATGTTTTCTAAATGAATTGCAGATAATGGAGTTTCACGTACCATTAAAATTAATTTTCTTGATTCTTTTATCGTGACACCAGCAGCTCGTGCAACTAGAGTGTCATCGTATCCATTTGCAATTGCAGATAAAGTCTTCATACTACATGGTGCAACAATCATTCCATCGATTTTATGAGTTCCACTAGAAACACTTGACGCCATATTTTTTTCATCAGAAGTACTAGTTGCAAGTGATTTTACATAATCTAGAGTAAATTCAGTCTCCATTGAAATACATTTTTCTCCCCATTCAGACATTATCAAATGAGTTTCAACATTGAGTTTCTTGAGTACCTCAAGCATTCTAACTCCATAAATTGCACCAGTACTACCAGTAATTCCAATTATTAATTTCAATATTTTATTACAATATTTGTTGTATTTTATGTGTTAGAAATAGCAGGCTCTAAAAATTTTGAGCGTTATCATTTTCTTGAGCCTCTAATTCTTTTCTAAGTTTACGACGTTTATACCACAAAGATATTCCACCCACAACCATAGCAGTAAGTAAAATAACTCCCATCATTTGTAATTCAAAATTATACAGCATACAAAAAATCAAATATTAAATAAAAAAAATCTTGTGATTTTTACCGATCGAAATAATTGAAAACTAGCTATATTAGATCCCAAATTCTAGTCATAATATGATTAAATATTCTGAGATCAAAAAAATTGTTAATGATTATTCTGATGTCAAAATAGGAGTCCTAGGCAGTCATTCTGCACTAGAAGTCATGGATGGTGCAAAAGATGAGGGTTTTCAAACTAGAGTTTTTTGTCAAAAGGGAAGAGAAGGACCATATCAGAGATTCGGAAGAATAGCTGATGAAATCACAATTTTAAATAAATTCAAGGATATGGGATCAGCCAAAATTCAAAAAGAATTACGAGATTCAAATACAATAATTGTCCCACATAGATCACTTACTGTTTATCTAGGTTACAAGACAATAGAGAATTCTTTCAAAGTTCCAATTTTTGGAAATAGGAAATTATTCCAAGCAGAAGAAAGAACTGCAAAAAAAGGTCAATATTATCTGTTAGAGAAAGCCAGAATAAAATATCCAAAATTATTCAAAGACCCAAAGAGAATAAACAAACCATGCATTGTTAAAGTTCAAGAAAAAAAGAGACCACTAGAAAGAGCATTCTTTACTGTTTCATCATACAAAGATTACAAAGAGAAATCAGAAGCAAAAATCAAAGAAGGCGTAATTGCAAGAAAAGATTTGCAAAAAGCAAGTATTGAGGAATTAGCAATTGGAACATACATGAATTTCAATTTCTTCCATACACCAATCTCAAATCAAGTAGATTTTATCGGAATTGAAAGAAGATTACAAACAAATATTCATGATTACAACGCTTTGCCTGCAAAAGAACAATTAGAAATGGATATTGATTTACAAAATATAGAAGTTGGACATACTCCGGCAAGTATTAGAGAATCATTACTTGAAAAAGTAATTAAAATGGGAGACAAGTTTGTAGCAGCAGTCAAAAAAGAATACTCCCCAGGAATTATTGGGCCATTCTCACTACAAAGTGTAATTACCAAAGATTTAGAATTAATTGTATATGATGTGTCCCTACGAGTTCCAGGGAATCCAATAGTTGCAACAACTAGTCCATATACAAAATATCAGTATGGTCAAACATTTGGAGTAGGTAGAAGAATTGCAATGGAAATCAAACGTGCTCAAGAAGAAGACCGTCTTGATGAAATAGTGACCTAGATTAATTCAGAAATTTATTCAAGTATCATAATTTCAAAAAACATAGTTTTTCAAAGAAAAATAAAGGCGTAAACCCCTAACTGCAGAACTATGAGAGATTTCCTCTCGTGGTCAGGACGTTTAACGCCTGATTGCCTTTTTGTTCTGCGGGGCTACGCAATCCTAATCGCCAGATTTTATAACTAACGACATCAAATACTATAAGACATATTGATATTTAACATTTTGTGGTGAATAATTCAACAAACAATGCAATTATTTATAATTCTTAAAATAAGAAATTAAGAGAAAAAAGGTGTTTTATCATAAAATTTCAAGAAAAATATATTTTCAGGAAAAACCAATTTTCTATGTTAATTGGTTAGATTGGAAATATACTGAATACCATTCGATCTAATTTTGAATGATTAAAACGGTTTGACATTCAAAATGGATTGCTGATACCAATTAGCAATACAAACTCTTTTGTGAAGAACAAAAAATCATCAAATATGGGAAAAACTATCTTCATCAAAGAAATTATCACAACAATAAACGAGCCAAAACTATGTCCAACATGCCAAAAAGAAGATAGATTAGAAAAAGACCGGATAAGAGAAGAAAGATCAAGTGGGAAAACAATTCTATGTACTCGTTGTGAAGCATTAGTTGTACTTACAAATCATAATCTCAAAGAAGTTGAATTATCGCCAATTAAAGATGATACAATTATGCTAAAAGAGCCTCATTTAATTAGAAAACTAGGATATTAGTTAGATTATAATTTTATTATAATATATTTTAATTTATGAAGGTTATAATTTCAAAAATATACCAAATACTACAGATTATTTTTTAGTTTTGATTTTTTTTGTAAAGGTTTTTTTTGTAATTGGTTTCTTTGTATATTTTTTATTTGTTAAGCGTTTTTTAGTTTGAATTTCTTTGTTTGTAGTTGGTAATCGTGTTGATAATAGTCCTTTCTTATCATCTAAAATCATTGCAATTATTCTAGGTCTAATACAACTAGCAGCTTCCCAATCCCTCAAATTAGATTTCTTACATTCTTCTTTAATGATGAGACCAGCCAAACCTTTACTCCAGATATGACGATTAGTATCATAAACTTCTAGAATTTTTCCATGTTTTGTAATTTTGATTGCCCCATGACATCGCTCAATGATTTGAGCAGATACTCTATCATATACTTTCTCAAAATTTACCATACTAAAATAGAATAGCCACATATCAAAAAGCTTCTGATTCAAAATACAATAACAATATACCACAGAAATTATCAATAGTTGTTGCTGATGATTAATCAAAAAACTAAGCTATAACTGATTGTTGATGAGTTTGCCGAATTATGAAGCATGATTCAAAATTTAGATGAATATGATAGAAAAAAGAGTGTTAATGTACCACACAAATAATATGTTTTATGGGTAAATTACCTGAAAAATTTCCAGAATATTCCATCATGTACAAAACAATTTCAAACCAAATTAAATTATTAGAAAACAACAAAATCAACTTTGAAGAAAATACAACAAAGATTAAAAATTATCAAAGAGAATTAAATAAAATCAAGGAAAAATTTCCAGATAATTATTTTGATGAATTTGATTCATCATGATTATGGTCATGTCCACAATCACAAGAATGGTTTTCCCCATTAAGGGACATTAATTTCACTACCATTTCATCACGGATTTTAAGCTGATCTTCAATTTGTGTTTTCAGAGAATCAGAATTCCAATTTTCTTTATGTAAATCTCTAACAGTATCAATAATTTCAAGATCTAAATTAAGTAAATTATCCATTAATTGTTCTTGTTCAGACATAATTTTTCACAATTATACTAAGAAAAAAACCATTCTAATCAATACCAAATTATGCTTCCATACTTTCTTTGAGCAAATTTTTTCTTACAAGGATTGGGATATTGTAAAATGCAGCTAGTGCCATAGCGTCAGATGCACGGTAATTTCTCAAAACTAGATCTTTTTTCCCTGTAAAGTATAGGTTAGCCCTTAGGACATCTCCACTTTCATAGATTTTTACTTTGACTAGAATCATTTCATTTTCTTCACAAATATCTTCAATCATTTTGTATATGGATGGAGCAGGTTCTCCTTCAGTATCACTAAAACTTGAGATGTGTTTTGCAACCTCGCCTGAAAATGCTCTCATGTGGAATTCTTTACCATTATCAGCCTTGAGAACAACCATTCCTTCAACTGCATAAGGGTCTACGAATCCAACATAATCAATTTTAACTGAGTCATAATCAGGCTCTTGTGCTTGATCAATATCCATAGTATTACGCATAAACTTCGTGCTCAGTGCTTATAAAGATAGCAAAATTTTGAGATCAAAAAAGATGAGATCTGGTAGGTGAATTATTGTTAGACGATCAACAGCGAAATATAACCCCAAATTATTTAAAATCCCCAATTATGGATAGCTTGATGTCAACTAATCCAGAACGTGCAGTGTCCTACGTTCTAAGTAAATACGTTACAGAATACATGGACAAAGATGTACTAATTCTAAGTGAATATACTCAAACAAGAGAAGCTGCAAGAATGTTACGACACTATGAAACAGATGACATTATAGTTACAGATGGAAAAAAATTACCAATAGGGATTGTTACAGATGAAGATATTTTAAACAAAGTGAGTGATGCATCGGTTTACGCAGAAGCTACACAACTCAAAGATGTCATGAGTGCTCCATTAATTGTGATTAATGAAAAATCAACATTACAAGATGCATTACACAAAATGAGAGATAATAACATTAGAAAACTTCCAGTAATTTCAAAGAAAAACCAAATCATGGGAATAATTTTTCAATCAACAATTGCAAATGCAATTAGAAATGCAACATCAACTGCACCAAGACTTCTTAGTCCTCCCGTAAAAGCAGTTTTAGGAAATTTAGGTTTTGTATTACAATTTGCAGGAGTATTATTACTTGTTCCAGCATTAGTTGCAACAGTTTTTGAAGATACAACAACGGCTACAGGAATTTACCTTACAACAGTTCTATTATTAGTTACAGGATTTTTCTTAAATTCGTATGGTGAAAAATCTAGTCTTAATTTACAGCAGGCGTCAATTTTGGTATTTGCAAGCCTATTTTTACTATCTCTATTTGGAACTGTGCCGTATCTGTATGTATTTCCAAGTGATGAAACAAGCGTAGAAGTTTTTGCAAATGCATTTTTTTCTAGTGCAGCAGGATTCACAACTGGAGGAATATCATTATTTGATGAACCAGAAAATCTAACTCAAAGTTTCACATTTTATCGTAGCTATACACAGCTTGTAGGGGGGATGAGTTTCATCTACCTAGTAATTACTGCATTTTATCCTGAATCAAAATTACAATCCATGCGTGGATTTATTTCAGGAAGGACACTTCACATGAAGGAACTTTTCTTAACTATTACAGTAATCTTTGCAGTCTATATTGTAATTGTTGCAGTTTTGCTATATCTATTTGGTGCAAGAAATCCAATAGATGAATTCTCACCTGAACATTTAATCGATAATTTTTCACTGGCAATGAGTACTCTGGCAACAGGAGGATTTACACCAACATCTACGATACTAGATAATCTACTATGGCAAGAGCACATCATACTAATGGGTGCAATGATCCTCGGAGCATTACCATTTACATTCCACTATGCATTTGTTAGAAAAAAATTCCTTTCACCAAAATTAGGAAAAGAAGTGTTAACATATTTTGCAATTTTAGGTAGTGCAACTATTGTATTTATTCTAGTTAGTGGTTTGGAACCTCTACAAAGTGCATTTTATTCAGTATCTGCTAGTACTACAGCAGGATTACAACAAGAAAGTCTTGCAGGACTAAATGGTGGAGCTCACACCATATTGATAATTTTGATGTTTATTGGAGGATGTGGATTTTCAACTGCAGGAGGTTTGAAAATATTTAGATTATTCCATTTAAGGAATTGTAGATCATTTTTTAGTAAAATAAAAAGACAAGAATTATCAATTCAATCCAAAAAAGAACTAATGTCAACTTTGATAATTTTGGCATTATTTCCAACAATTTCAGCAATAACTGGAGCACATTTAGCAGCAATTGAAGATGTTCCATTTCAAGATGCATTTTTTGAGGCTGCAGGAGTAATTACAACTGGAGGATTATCTGCAGGAGTAATTGATTTTGATACAGACCCTGCAACAAAAATTGTCTTAGGATTTTTAATGATTTTCGGTAGATTAGAGATTATTGCAATAATCTACATCTTTGTTCCAAGATTGAGCTAAAATAAGATTTAAGGATAAAGTGTAAAAATCAGAATAATGAGCGAGCAATCAAAAGATATCAACAAAGGGAAAAAAATAATCATACTAGGATTTGTGGTAATTGGAATTCTGTTTTTAATTTATAGTAGATATCAAGACCCAGAATTACTAACACCTAGTGCCATTGAATCAATACAAAGAATTGCTTTAGGATTTTACATTACACTGGTTGCAGCGTTTGGAGCCATTGCACTTGGAATGTATAGATATCATAAAGGGAAGGTGCAAAATAAAGGAAAAGATCTATCAACAATAATCGCACTAGTTACATGGAATTCAAAATCTAGAAAAATTTTTGTTACAGTGTTTATTGTTTATGGTATTTTCTTTTCACTAATTTCGGGAACACTAGTATATCAACCAGAAGTAAATTTTGCAATACATTATGGTGCAACAATACCATCAGGATTTATCGCTCCTTGCTGTGATGGTCCAGGATATATGCCAAAAATTATCATATATCTAACTGAACATATAGGGTTACAAGTGATTCCGATAAATTTGGTTTTACAAATTATAGTATCATATCTAGTGGGGTTAAACGCATCAATTGTAATTAGTGCATACAAAATTTCAAAGAAAGGCAAAGGTGCAAGTACAATTGGGGCAGCAGCTGGATTATTCATAGCATGTCCAACTTGTGCTGGAACATTTCTGTCAATATTTATCGGAACTGCAAGTGGGATAGCATTATCTATTGCGTTATCTCAAATGCAAACATTGTTCATTGCAATATCCATTCCTGTTTTAATAATTACACCATATGTGATGGCCAAAAAATTAAGAAATAGTGATGGTAGTTGTGAAATTGAAGGAGAATCAAAATAATGGGCATACAATCAGCCTCAGAATATGTAAATTTTTTCATAAATTTGCATATGGGAAAGGATGTTAATTTACTGAATTTTTTAAATAATGAAAAAAGAATTCTAAAGCTAAAACTAGAAAATAAGAGTATAGCAAAAGAACCACTAAAAAATGGAATTGAGATTTTAGAGGGATTAGTAAAAGAAATTAATAGTAATGGAGAAAATAACGTACTAAAAAAATATCAAAAATAGTAATAAGGAAAAAACATGGATAAAAATTCAGAAATAATTAGAACAGAAATACTTAGAATTCTAAATAATAGTGGAAAGATTAGTGGAAACGAACTTGCAAAAAGAGTAATCAAAAAAGTGGGTAATGAAAAAATTGTTTATAGAGAAATTAGTTTACTAGTAGAAGAGGGTGAAATTGATAAAAAAATTCACAGTAAATCGAACATTGAATATGAATTAATTAATTTAGATGAATCAATAAATGAACAACTCAAAAATTTACACAAAGAAATTGAAATAATTTATGATGAGATAAATAAATTCAAGATTACAACTGAGCAAGAAAAATACACATATCAAGAAAGACTACGTTCAGTAATACATCTTATCCACATTGTGCAATCAACTGACGGAATTATGAAATTGTTATCCCATTATCCATCATATAAAAAAGATAAAATGTTTTCACAAATTAATAGACGAATAAATGATAGTTGGCAAACAATTATGGAAATAATTGCACATCAAGTAGAAGATAATTTTCTAAATGAAGTACTATCGAATTTAAGAATATTACAATTTGATGCAAAAAATGTGAATTAAGGTTTTTTTAATTTATCTACAACGATTTTAAAAATTTCATTATTATCAAGTAATATGTAAGGTAAATTATTTTCCTCACATGCTTGACCGCTCTCAGTATCACGAGTAACTAATAGCATGCCATTTTCTTTAGCATAAGTAATCACAGAATAATCAGTTCTAAGTTTGTGCCCAGCAGTGCGTAATTTTTTGACACTATATGCATCATATCCTAATTCTTTGAGTTTTTCATCCCACCCATCATCCATCTCATCAATTAGAATTTTCATATCAAATGTTGAATTGATTTCAAATATTAGTGTAAACCAGGAATAGCGTCAACTACTTATTTTCAACAAGTCAATAGTTATTCAATGGATGTAAAAGAAGAAGACAAATCAGAAGAATCAAAGAAAAACCATATCATTTACTATAGATCATTAAATAACACAATTTCAGAAATTCAAAAAGAGAGGAGTCTAGAATTGGAGGATGCAATTAAACAACATCTAAGTAAAAGAATAGAGGCCATGGAAAAAGACCAAAAAAGAATTAGAGAAATGTTTCCAGATATGTCAATTGAGAGTTGGAATGGCTACACCAACTGAAAAAAATCATAATAAACATCTTGACATACTTCAAGATTACAAATTACACCTCATAAAATACATTGAAGAGTTACAAAAAATGGATAAACAGTCAGAATTTGCAAAACAATGGAATGAAAATACAATAAAAGAAAGGAAAGAAGAATTACAGGTAATTGATAAAATTCTAAAAAACTTGATTCGCTTTTAATTATGATATTTTTGTGTTAAATCATAAAGACTTTCACAAAAATCATGGACATGTTCAGAAGATACACCATCAAACCATGCAGTTTCTTTGTCAATGTTAAAATCATTAAATTTTTTTGAAGATAATTCAACAAATTTAATTTCAGCTTGAATTAATTTTTTTATTTTATCTTGCTCAATTTTTGATAAATTATAATCACAAGTAATCAAATCAAGTAAAACGTAAAAATTTCCATGGCTAGGATTAATTTTTGATTTGATAAATGGTTTATTTGTTTGCTGACATTCACGATAATGTTTATCGTATTCAAACATCTTAGAATCACCCAAATATTTGTGAAACATCTTAAATTAAGAAAGGGTAGATGTATAATTAAATTCTAAAGTTCAGAGGTGATTTTCTTTATTCTTGTAATTAATCTGATTTTTGTATTAATTGGCATCTCAGGCTCCATTGTGAAATAAATGATATTTCTTTTTGTATAGATTACCATTTGTGCTACTTTTTCTCGCTCAACATGAACATATCTCACCTTTCCAAGAGATTTATCAAATTCTTTTCTCATTGCTCTTCTTTGAGCAACTTGTTTACAGAAATGCTCCTCTTCTTTTTGAGATTTCATACTGGTTTTTCCAGTTTTCATAATTGCTTCTCGAATGTTGCCTTTTGGATCAATAATAGCACCAAATCTCATTTTTGAATCTAAATTAATAATTTTTTGAACAATATCTAATAGATCAATTTTTTTCTTTGCAGCCATTACAAATTAGAAAAATTTTATACTAAATATAATCTATTGATTGCATTACAAAAATAGAAAATAATTAAAAAAAGATCGATTAGACATAGTAAAAATTGTAAATAGATTATCTAAATATTAAAAAATTTACAAAACAATAATCATATAATTTAAAAACTAATTTTTACTTTTTGAGGGTTTTTTTGTAGATGATTTTTTTTCTAAGGATTTTAACTTCTTTGCCTTGGCGGCAATTTGTTTTTTTAATTTTTGTTGTTTTTCTTTCATTTTTTTATTCTTACTTTTTATTTGTTTTTCAATTTTATCATGTTTCTTTTGTAGAGATTCAAATAATTTTTCTTCTTTTTTGAGTTGTTTTATCATTTGGGCTTGAGATTGAATTTTCTTGTTTTCATCTTGTGTTTTTTGTAAAATTGATTCCTTTTCCTTGGAAATATCATTAATTAATTCAAGGCGAGCTTCTTTTGCACTAATCAATTCTTGTTCTTGAATTTTAATTGATTTTTTTAGTTTTTCTGATTCTGAAAATTTTGATTTTTCTTCATGTATTTGAGAGATAATGTCATCGTATTCCTGTTTGGTTTTTTCTAAATCCGTTTGTTTGGATTTAATTTCATGTGCAATTTTTGCCTGATTAGATAATCGTAATTTTTGTTCTCCAGTCAATTTTGCTAATTGATCCTGTTCATTTTGTATCTGTGTTTCAATTTTTTCTTGTTCTAAATGGGTTTGAATAAGTAATCTTTTTTGTTCAGTAAGCTCTTTAGAAATTTTTGATTTTTCAGAATCTATTTTTTTAATTACATTTACTCTTTCATTTTTTACTTTTGTGAGTTCTTCTTTTTGTGAAATAATTTCTTTGGATATTCTTGTTTGAGTTTGAATTCTTAATCGTTCATCTTGAATTTGGGACTCAAGTGAAGATTTTTCTTTGATTACTTTTTGTTCATATTCTTTTCTATGTAAAATCAAGCGAGATAATTTTTCACGATTTGAATCGATTTCATCAGAAATTCTTTTTTGGGTACTAATTGTTTCTTCTTCATGAGAAATTGTTTCTGAAAGATTAGTTAATTCAACATCAATATCTGTAGAAGACCATCCTTTTGGCATACTTCCCTGAATTTTTGGTTCTGGTTTTTCAAAACTAGTATTTTGTGACGAATGAGAATGTTCTCGTACTACTATGGTAGGTTCAGGTTTTGAAATAATTGAGACATTTGGCGATAATTTTGATTCCAAGTATGTAATGTCTGAATGATATAGTGGTTTGTCATTTTCTAGCATATCATAGATATGTTGTAAACGACCTGCATCGCCTTTTCCAGAATCAATTAGTTCTCTGATTTTTACAAGTGAATCATTTTCTTCTTTTACTTCTTTATCAACTGTAAATGAAGAATTTAATTTATTTTCTAGATAAATTTGATCAGAAGAATATAGAGGCTTATTGTTATTTAGAAATTCCAGTATGTGATATAATCTACCAGCATCACCATTGCCAATCTCAATCATATGGTTTACTTTCTCAATTGTTTGTGTTAGTGACAGAGGTTCTAATTGAGACATTATTTTCATTATTTTTATTTAATGATAGTAAAATAACTTATTGAAAAAAATCAATCATAATGTCATAATTTTTGATCAGCCTCAAAATCTTAATTTTGAAATATTTTATAGGTAAAATTATCGTTATTTCAACAAATTTTAGACATTCTAATCTCAAAATACTCAGTCTATCTTTAATTATAGATATCAAAATACAAAGATCATGAAAACAGGGATTCCCATAATCATTATTGGGGTTATCATGTTTGGAATTGGATTAGTGTTATTTTATGCCATAGAATTAGGTCAAACAGATCCTACTTTGAGATTTATTAAAAATATGGGGACATTTATCGGACTTGCTGGAATGGGGGTCACTCTAGCTGGAATATTACTATATCTCATTAATAGAAATGAATCACCAATTCAAGAAAATTATGAATCTTGAATTTCAAATGTATCTTTTGTTTTTAGAAATAACTAAATTATAACAATCAAAATATCAATCATCAAAAAATGACTGAAAAAATCTGGATTGGCGGAATTTATCTAAAAGATGAAGGAGGATATGAAATTGTTTTAAAATCTCTTCTACACTATAAAAAAAGATTAAGAAGTATTGAAGAGAGTCCAGAATTAAAAGAGGCAGCAGCTATGTTTGGACCATTATTAATTCAACAAGCAATGAAAACATATCCCAAAGTAATAGAAATTATTAAAAAAATTCAAAACAGTATAGGCGATATTAAAACAGTAATTAGTCTAGAAGGAGATGTATCATTTTTAGAACAATCACTATCATGTTATGAATCAGATATTCAGAAAGCTCAAAAATCAGAACATGAATATTTTACAAAATTAATTGAAAACTTGGAAGAATCAAAAAAAGATTCAGATTTAATAAAAATTGCACTAGAGAAAATTAAACAATATTCAGAATAATTCACAAACCTTGCAAATACCATTCAAAATATGGGATTAATGTTAGACATTGTTTCTTTTTTTCTAATTCATCACTTTCATTTCTAATTTTCTTGATTTTGCCCTGAAGATAGTCAGAAGTCAATTCACTTCTAAAATGAGGTATGATTTGAGTAATTATTTCAAGAATTTCCTCAGAAGAGGTGTTCTCAACATCAGTCATTGTTTGTTTAATTTTATCTTCTAATGTCATGAATTTACTTGAAATCCACCCATTATTATTTTATAGAATTATAGAATATCATCATCATTCCAAGTAAGACGAAATTTTCCAGTTACTCGAAACATCTTTAATTTTCCACCTTTCTTAAAATCTAATTTGTGTGATTTTAAAGATGTATCATTTATCTCCAATGTTACATCATCTTTAATGGTCTGAAAAACTATCGGGTTATTGGATATTTGTTTCCATTCTAAATCATCAAAATCACTGTATAATTTTGTGTACAATAATCCCATTATTGAGAGATAAAATCAACCTGAATAAAAAACTAGACCACATCAGCATTCAATGAATTTTTTGGCATTATAACACCAAGATAACTGACAATTGTTGGGTAAATTATCTCAAAATCATTATCATGTCGAATAATATCTATGACTTTGTAAATTAATTGTTGAATCATTAAATGCTCATCTCGATATAATGTTTTTTTTGGATTTTTTGCAGAATCAAGTATTGTGAATCCATTATCAGTTTGAAGTAAATTTCTTAAAAGTGAATTTGAGGTTTTAATTTTTTCATCAATGTCTTTGTGCGGATAATCAGTATCTAATCGTTTTATTTTTGATTTTAAATCATGAAAAAAATTTGTTGTAGTACGTTCAATGTGCTGATATGATCTTTGTTCATAATTTTCAGTTGAATGATAAAACTTCATGTTACCTTTAGTTACTACTGAAATAATCTCTTTTTCCAAAAGTGAATTTCGTGTTTTCTCAAATGTCGTTTTTGCCATAAATTCTGGAACAATTAATTTTAGCAAAGCATTATGATGCAAGTCTGGATTGTTTGTAATGTATTCTAAAACAATTCTTTCACGCTCATACATTTCAGAATTGGGCTCATGTCGACTCACCATATCTAGGTCGACCTATATTATACAGGTCATCTATTAAACAATTTCTATCAAGAAGATTTTGAAATAATACTAAAAATAGAATTATCAAATAATTAGAAAATTATTTTATGAAATAAAATATCAATTAACGCCTTTTCTTCGAGACATTTTTTCTGAAGAAATGGACGCAGTACTTTTTTCAAATTCCTCAAGTTTTACTTGCATTTCATCTTTTTCTGATTTTGTTAATTCTCTAATTATTTCATCATTTACATCAACAAAGTTTTCACATGTTTCGCAAAGCCACAATGTGATATTTTTACTAGTTTGAAAAATAGGTAATCTTCGCCCATTGCATTGTTTACAAAATAAAGGCATAATATCTAACTTGTATCTCGAGTAATGTCTTTTTATTCTTTGTCGATAAATTCGCCAATGCCAGGAGGATCAGGTGCTAGTCCCTTTCTTTTTCTAATATCAGCTACTGCTGTTGCTAACATTGATTTTGGAACTTCAGTCCATGCCTTAAAGGATGTATTCCAAGTTGCACGTCCTGCGGTTTGACCTCTCATAGCTTCAGATAATGTAAAAGTTTCAGAAGCTGGAATTTCACCTATGACAATACTAGATGCACCTTTTTGGGACATGTCAAGTACTTTTCCACGTTTTCCAGAAAGAATAGTTGCAACATTTCCAACTAAATCAGTTGGAACACGGACTTCAATTGCAAGTGTTGGTTCAAGAACAGCAGTACCAGCAGTTAGTAATGCACCCATACATGCACGACGTGAAGCAGGTCCTAATTGAGACAAACCTCTGTGTGCAGTATCCTCGTGTGGAACAAAGTGAGTGAAGATAAACTTGCAATCTCTCATCTGTTCTTTACAAAGAGGACCTTCTTTCATTACTTCTTCAAATCCAGAATTAATAGAGTCAGTTGATTCTTGTACAAATTGAACACCTTTAGTTCCATTAATCAAAACATTTCCACGGGCATCAAGTTTCATAACTCTCTTGATTGTATCAGTATCCCATCCTGCACCTTTAAGAAGATCTTTAACTACACTTTTGTCTTTCACATCGCTAATTTCACCAGTTCTGAGCATTTGTGCAATTTCAGGCTCTAATTGCTCTACTTTCATGAAAATTTTGTTATGTCTATTTGGGGATTTTGCCATAATTGGTTCACAGCCACCCTTTACAGTTTCTCGATAGTTAATCAAAGGCTCAGAAGTTATAATTTCTAACTTCATATCTTGAATACGATGAACTGCAACATCCAAGTGTAATACCCCCATTCCAGCAACAATTGTTTCTCCACTTTCCTCATCAATTTTTACAATAAGGTTTGGATCTTCAATAGTAAGTTGTTTTAGAATGTCTACAAGTTTAGGTAAATCTTTAGGATGTTTTGGTTCAATTGCAATTTGAACAACAGGTTCTGAAACATATTTGACACCTTCAAACATTGGAATTCCTTTTACAGATGATAGAGTATTTCCTGCTCTACATTCAGTCAATCCCAATAATGCAGGAATATTTCCTGCACCTAATTCGCCAACTTGTTCTCTTTGGTTGCCCATAAAGAAATTAACAGATTGAACACGTCCCTCTCTTTTTTCATCTATAATATTGATGGTTTGTCCATCTTTAATTGTACCAGAGAATAATCTTCCAATTGCAACAGGGCCTGCTGCAGGATCTAAAACCATGTTAACAACCATCATAATAGTTGGTCCTTGATCATCACATGCAAGTAATGCTTTTCCAACATCGGATTCCAAATCACCCTTCCAAATTTGTGGAATTCTATACTTTACTGCTTCGTGTGGTGCAGGATGATGTTTTACAACCATTCCAAGTATAGCTTCTGCTAGTGGTGCTTTTTCTACAAGGTCTGGAACTTTTTCATCATTATAAGCATCAATTACATCTTTGAAAGTAAGTCCTTTTTCTTTCATCAAATCTACATTAATTGCCCAACGGTCTTTTGCAGAACCAAATGTGACACTAGAATCTTGAATAGTTACTTTCCATTCTTCTTTGTATTCAGGTTCGGCATATGTGTCAATTAATTGATTGAAATTTGCAACTACTTCAGCAAGCTGTGCTTGCATTTTTTCTGGAGTTAAACGTAATTCTTTGATGAGTCTGTCTACTTTGTTGATAAACAAAACAGGTTTTACTCTCTCCTCTAAAGCCATTCTAGTTACAGTTTCAGTTTGAGTCATGATTCCTTCTACTGCATCACATACCACAACTGCACCATCAATTGCCCTAAGGCTACGAATTACTCTTCCACTAAAATCTACGTGGCCAGGAGTATCTATCATATTGATGACGTATTCTTTTTCATCTTTTGTAAAATGTAAAGTGACATTTGCTTGATAAATGGTAATTCCTCTTTCTTGTTCTTCTTTATCAAAGTCCATTGCTAGTGCTTTTCCTGCAGCAGATGGAGCAATAATTCCAGAATATGCTAAAAGACTATCACTCATAGTAGTCTTTCCATGGTCAACGTGAGCAATAACACCAAAATTACGGATTTGATCCTTATTTTTGATAATTTTTAAAACTTCACCTGTTGACTTGTATTTTACCATATTCGCAAACCTAAGTATTCAGCTATTAAATCTTAGCCTTGTAAAAAGATCAGTAGATCATTTGATTACTTACATTACGAATATTTTTTGCCAATACAAAATGACAATCTTTTTTCTTTTTCTTTTTGGCTTCAAAAAGTGTAATGAATTGAGAGAAAAATAGACAATAAAACATCTGAGATAGTTTTTCTGTTGGCATATCTGGATGGATCACATTAATTCCAATTTTTTTAAGATGTGTTGCAAGTTGTTTACTATGAGAGTTTCTATCCTCAAAAATAATGACAGTGTCTCCTTTTTTTGCGGAAAATAATTCCATATGAGAGAATTGTTCAATTTTTGAGTATTGTACAGAATACCCTAAAAGTTCATAAAATTTTGCAGCACAATACATTGCTAAAGGGTAAGTATACAAATTTCCAAGAACAAAAATTCTTTTTGTAATTTTAAATTTTTTTGCATCCAACTTTGCCTTTGAAAGTAATTTCACATTATTTGAAATATTTATTTTTTTTACTAGAGAAATACAAGTTAATGCACTTTCTAAAAATGATATACTTCCAGCAGTAAATATACCGCTATTTGGAGCACTCAATAAAATGGTGTCATCAGAAGCTTTTGCTAGCCTGCTTTGAGGTTTAGAGGTAATGGCAATGGATTTTTTTGCAGATTTTGCAACTTTGATATTTGTAATTGTGTTTCCAGATATTGAAACAAAATAGACATGTTTTGATTTTACCAATTGTTTGTTTTTATAAAGATCCAGAGGATCCATTGCATGTACCAATCCTTGAGAAAAGGATTCAGCTAACATTGCTGAAACTAAAGAATCTCCACTTCCTGAAAAAAAGCTATTTTTTTGTTGATTTGAGGATAGTGTTTTTTGATTTTTGAATGATTTTAAAAAATTTGGTTGAAGAGCAATGTCTTTCTCAAAGGCCTGAATAGTATTCAATACAAGAATAAATTTTTAGACATATTAGAAAAACAATTCGGAATAGGTTTTGATTTTTATTACGACTAGATAAAAAAGAATTATGAAGATTTCTGTAGGACATACACCTGATTCAGATGATGCATTCATGTTTTATGGAATGTTTACAGACAAAGTCGCATCTCCAGACTTTACAGTAAATCACGTAATTGAAGATATTGAGAAATTAAATCGTAAAGCAACAAATCCAGAATTAGATGTAACTGCAGTTTCAGTACATGCATGTGCATACATTCCAGGATATACAATCTTGAGAAGTGGTGGGAGTTTTGGAATTAATTATGGCCCAATAGTTACAGCAAAAAAACAAATGTCAATTGATGAAATTAAAAAATGTAAGATTGCAATTCCTGGAAAAATGACATCAGCATTTTTACTATTACAATTAATGATTGGAAAATTTGATTACGTTGAAATGAATTTCAGTGACATCCCAAAAGCTGTAAAATCAGGAGAAGTGGATGTAGGATTAGTTATTCATGAGACACAATTATCATATGAGCAAGAAGGAAATGTCAAAATTTTAGATGTTGGAGAATGGTGGGATAAGACAACAAACGGATTACCAGTACCACTTGGGATTAATGTAATGAGAACTGATTTGGGCATGGATACAATAGTGAAATTTGATAAATATCTTCAAAAATCAATTGAATTTGGTATAGAAAATTTTGATGATGCAATAGAATACGCAATGCAGTATTCTAGAGGAAAAGAACGCAGTTTAATTGAAAAATTTGTAAAAATGTACGTAAACAAGGTTACAGTAAATATGGGCGACCCAGGAGAGGAATCAATTAGAAGACTATTTGAGATGGCAAAAGAAAAAAACTTGATTCCTGATTTTAAAATAAGTATTGCCACCAAGTAATTATAGAACAAAAAAAATTAAAAATTAATGGGTGATGGAATAGGCGGTCCAGTAATGGGTATTCTTACAAACAATGCTTTTGAATTACTTGTTAGTCATTTTAGAAAAGATAACAAAGAAGAATACGGTAAAACAGAAAAAATAGTTATAGCAAAAATCGATAATCCAGAAGAACCACAATATTCCGATACAACACAAGATGATTTAGAACGAGCACTCAAAGGAAAATTTGTAACATGTAATGTTCAATACAGAGATACAAAAACTGATGCTCTAGTGTGTAATGTTTTTGTTCAAAAACCACCAGAAGAATTTAGCTAAAATTAGATGTCAGGAATAAAAATTAGAATATACATAATATATGATAAAATCTAAAGAATTTCATAAATGGTTCTTGTTGATAAAAAAATTCTATCAGGCGGACTTGTAATGATTATTGTAGGAATCATAATCACCATAGCATATTCAGATCAACCAATAGGTCAGTCAGGAATGACTGAGGAAGAAATTATTGATTTGATGATATCTGAGGATCAAAATCAAGCTTACCAGATGTTATCAGGGATTTTAATTGGTGTCGGATTCTTGCTAGTTTTGATTAGTTTTGGGGCTAGAAGGAAAAAAGACAGTGCAACAAGAAAAGAAAAGAAACCAGTAGAATAAACAATTAGAATAGACCAAATTATTCCAAAATGGTATAGATTTTTGGGGTATTTTTCCATCCTAGGTATAACAATAACAGAGTATACTCTAGTATGAATAAAACATCAATTCGCATGGGGAACTGTCTAGGAAACGAAATTAAAAACACCACATCATATTGGGATGTATTGAATCACTACGGGATTTCTAAAGGTGATCTAAAAAAATTAGATATGTCTTATGAGGAACTCTATGAAGTATACAAGAACATCCAGAAACATGAGCAAGTTCGTGATTTCCTTAAAGATTTTAAGGAAAAAGTGGCCAGTCTAAATATAAAATAAAATTGTTAGTTTGAAAACGTAGTAGTACAATGACTGCAATTATAAAAAGTACACCGTCATCACACTGGAACTTGTCTATACAAGATTCAATAAAATATCATAAAAGAAATTGTTTGTGAGATTTTACAAACATTTGACAATTGAATTAAATCATTCATAGATTTTCTAATTGATTTAATTACTATGAATCAGTAATTTCAAAAATGATACAAGCAGAAATTAGCATATATCCAATGGCCACAAGAACAACTAGTGCAAGTTTTTACATTGCAAAAGCAATAGAATCAATTCAAAATACGGAAAATTTAAGATATGAAATTAACTCAATGGGAACCATTTTGGAATCAGATAATATGGATGTGATAAATAATGCAGCAAAAAAAATGATGGAAACTGTTCATAATCTAGGAATTGCCAGAGTTGAAGTTATAATTAAGATAGATTCAAGACGAGACAAACATCTTAAAATGGAAGAAAAACTAGATTCAATAAAAAAGCAAATTGGTTAAAATTTTTTCAGAATGTCAAAGTGGGTATTTCTTTGTGCAGGGACACGACCAATTTCATTTACCATAGTTGCCAAATCCTCAACTGATGAAGAAGTAGATTTCCCAGCAGCTTTGTAAATTTCCTCAGAGAATGCAGTTCCAACTAGATCACTGCCTCCATTAGATAATGCAACTTGTGCTAGTTTCTTTCCATAAGCTACCCAATAAACTGAGATATTATTTAGAACATTTGCAAGCATTAATCGAGATAATGCAACTATTCTCAAGTCATATACTGATGAGCATTCATTGTTTACCAAATTATCTTGTTCTAACTCAGTATTATCTAAACTAAATTTCAAAGGAATCAATGTTATGAATCCATTTGTTTTCTTTTGTAATTCACGAATTTTTATTAAATGATCAACAACATGTTCAGGTTTTTCTATATGTCCATAAAGCATAGTTACATTACTTTTGATATCCATAGTATGTGCCTCCTCAATTACATCAAGCCATTGTTGTCCAGTACATTTTCCTCTAACAATTTTTCCTCTAATGTCGGGATGAAATAATTCAGCACCTCCACCAGGCATTGAATCAAGTCCTGCATCTTTAAGACGAGATAAAATTTCCTTTGTAGAATTTTTGGTTAATTTTGATAAATAATAAATCTCTGCAGCAGTTAATGCTTTGATATTTAATTCGGGATGACTTTTTTTGATAGTCTTCATCATGTTCTCATAGTATTCTAATGGGAGTTTTGGATGAAATCCTCCAACGATATGAACTTCAGTTGCACCCAATTGTTTTGCAATGCCAACTCTTTGTTCGATTTCTTGAGGAGTAAGCGTGTATGCATCATCTGCACCATCTTTTCGATAAAATGCACACATTTGGCAACTGGCAGCACAGACATTTGTGTAATTCATGTAATATGATGCAGCAAAAGTAACAGTATTTCCAACTAATTTTTTTCTAGTGATATCTGCGACTGCACCCATTAAATGGAGATTATCATAATTCATTAGTTCAATTCCGTCATTATAGGATAGTTCTTCTCCTGCAAGTGCTCGATCTAATGCTTGAGAATCACCAACTAGTTGTTCTAACATGAATTGATTTTTGTTTGTCAGGATATATTCCTTATAGTCTCAAGATACAAGTCAAGAAAAACCAATAATTTAGTAAATTTAGGCATGAATTAATTTTCTAAATTTTTGGTTCGTCTCTTGTAATAATTATTTTGATAATTTAAGAAATCCAAAGGCTTTTTTGAATTTGTTTCCCTTGTCTGAAATTGTAGGATCTGCAAAGTCTTTCTCAGGATTTTCAAACATTTCTATAAATTCCTCATAGTTTTTTGGGGGTGTTGTTCTACCCATAACACTCATAGATCTTGGAGTTAGAAAGGCTACTCTCTGATTAACAGTATCTTCAATAAAATCAGATTGAGCATACTCTAAACTAGACAAATACATCACATCAACTTTGACATCTTTAGATTCTCTATGTAGTATTTCACAAAGTTCTTTTAGATATATGGAATTTTGTTTTAAATTTTCTTTATTGTGAAATAGAGTTTCAATTATTTTAAATAGATTTACTCCAATAATTTTGGGATGATTAACAGTCAATAATTAATGTACAAAAACGCTTCTTTTATACCGATTTATTAAAAAATAGTCAAAGGTATCTTTGTTTATATCAAGAAATAAGTAGTCATCAAGGGTAATATTTGCATGGTACTTCCATTAGTAGATGAGAATAAACCAAAATGTTACTTGTGCCATGAAGGATTTGAAAATATAGAAAAACTCAAAGAGCATCACAATTTGGCACATAAAGAATTCTTTGAATCAAATGAAAAACAAAATACCCGAGAACCAGCGCCTGGCGATGTTACTGTGTTTTAGCTTTTTCTTTTTTGATAGACTTTAACAAATCTTGAGCAAGTTCTTTTGAAATATTTGCCAAATCATAGTATTTGTCAATAGATAATGCTTTTTTGAAATGCTTTATTGCATCTTGCAAATTACCCATTTCCCCTAATGAAAGGCCTTTGTACGCTAGAGCCATAGTAGATTTTTTATCAATAAGTAAAACTTTATCGTAGCATTTTATTGCATCAGGGTATTGTTCATCAGAATGTAATGCTGCCCCTTTGTTTAGTAATGCATCAAGATTATCAGGAGAAATAGACAATGCTTTATTGTATGATTTTATTGCAAGTTTAATTTTACCAATATTTTGTAAAGTAGCACCCTTGTCAACTAGTGCACGAATGTTTGAGGGTTCTTTTTTAAGAACTAAATCATAGAGTTTCAAAGCAGCAGGAATATCACCATCTTCCATGCATTCAAAAGCTTCTCCGAGCATTACATCAATTTTGTCACTCACAGTAACAGACGATTTTTTCTCAATAATAAATTGATTTTTTGTCAAAGATTTGTCCATTAGTGGCATTAAGATTTGCGAGTTCATTTCTTAAAGTAAGAAAAATTTGCTATTAAATCAGCGATCATTATACAATAACCAAAACTCAGCCTAGAAAATCAGATTAAAATTATAAAAATAAAATATTCAAAATTATGATGAAAATTTGTCTCGAGGTTCAATTTCTAAGGATTTATTGAAACATGTCATAGCTTCTTCATACCTACCCATACTCCGAAGTGCAACACCTTTGAAATTCCAAAGATCAGGATCATTTTGATTCAACAAAAGTGCTTGTTCAAAAGTTCCTAATGCATTTTCAAATTGGGATTCCTCCAAAAATGATTTGCCCTTTTTTACAAGTTCTTGAATTTTATCCATGATTTAGGAAATATAGCATTTCTATTAAATTTGAAACAATGATGCAAATTGATAGGCATTAAAACTAAACAAATTTACAAAAAATCTCTGAAAATTTAAATAATTTTTTAACATAATGTAATATGAATATGGATAAAACAGATGAAAGAATTCTCAAAAACTTAATGATGGATGGTAGGTTATCTGCAAGACAACTTGCATTAAAACTTGGAATGTCAACAGTTACAATTCTAACTAGAATTAAAAAAATGGAGAAAGAGAAAATTATTCGTGGATATACTGCATTAATTGATCATGAGAAAATAGGGTATTCCCTAACTGCGATAATTGAGATTATTGCAAAAAATGATAAAATTGTGAGTATAGAGGATGAAATTGCAAAATTTGAAAATGTTTGTGGGGTTTATGATATTACAGGTTCAACAGACACCATAGTAATTGCAAAATTCAAGGAACGAAACGAATTAAGTACATTTGTAAAGAACCTAGCATGCATTTCAAATGTGGAAAATACCATTACACATGTAGTTTTAAACACTACAAAAGAAGATTTCAGATTAGCATAGGTAAAATAAAATGAATTTATTGATAATTAGCATAATTGCAATTTTAGTTTTTGGAGTAGTCCAAACGGTACATGGGCAAACTGAAAAGTTAGATATGGATTTTGAAATAACTGAGAATGAAAAAATTATTCTATTTGCAAGTTTCGCTTTAGCAGTATTAGGAATTAGTTTATTTTTAACAAGGGACATTATACTTCGTAGAAAAACATCATATGACAAAAAAGAATTTGAATCAAAAAAAGAAAGAACGAATGAAAAATATAATTCAGATTGGGGAGATGATTATGAAGAACTTGGACAAAGGAGAAATACCAAACAAGATAAAGAGTTTAGAGAAGCAGTATCAAATGACAATCTAACAAATTATTACGATGTATTAGGTGTAGCAAACGATGCAACACAAGAAGAAATTAAAAATAAATTCAGAGAACTTGCAAAAAAAACACATCCAGATAGAACTAAAGTGGATTCAGAGGAGGAGATGGCAGAATTAAACAAAGCATATGAGGTTTTATCAGATAAAGAACAAAGAGAAAGTTATGATAGATATCTCAAAGTTAGCTAGATTGATTCAAGTTTTATAATTATCATACTAAGTTCAATTGAATCAGGGGTCTGAACACTGTTTGTAAGATTTGTGAATATTTCAAAATGTTGAGGCGTTTCATTTTCATTAATAACAGTTGTAATTTTGATTTCACTAAATTCTGTATTTGGCCCCAACATCTTTTTTGTCAGTAATGGTATTACTGAAAGATCTTTGATTACTCCAGTCATTTTAAATGCAAATTTATCTGAAAAATATACTCCACCACGAGTAGTTGGTTCATTAACAGATGTAGGAGAATTAGTTATAGAGACATCACTTAGATGAAATTCAGCATTGTTAAGATGCAGTAGATATTCTGATGGATTTGATTCGATAGAATTTGTAAGAATTTCAAGTAAATCAGAATTTATAGACATTGAATGACATCCCAGAAACAATTCTATTGAGTCTTTGGTTAAAACAGATAACATTTTTTTTGTACGTATAACTTATCATGCCTAACATAATTTTATAAAAATCGACAACTTTAGGGATAGATAGTTGTCAAATCCCCATCTACACTAAATTGAATCTTTTTTATCCCCAAACAAGTAGATCTACGGATTCAGTTTTGCATCTTTTTTGTTCTTAAACAAGAATCTGAATCTAATCTGATTTAAAATGCATTAATGATTATCGAACAACTTCTCTTACTGAATATTCTAATTCTTTAGAAATTTCAATTCCTAATGATTCAGCAGTTTTTAAATTAATTATTTTATATGCACTATCTGGTCCTTTTGTTTCCATATTGCTGATATTTTTACCTTCTAAAATCTTATGTGCCATTGAACCTGTTTTTTTACCAATATCTGAAAAATTTGCTACTCCTCCAACTAATGCTCCTTGCCTTACTCCATCTAGATTACATGAAAAAGTTGGTTTGTTATTTTCTGTAGCTATTCTTATTGCAATTCCTTCTCCTCCACTTTGTACTAAGGTATCGCATGCTTGGTATAATGCATCCACATTTGAAATATTCTCATTTATCTTATTCTCTAAATTTTCTAAAGATGTTGCTGAAATATCTATGATTTCTATTCCATGCTTATTTCCGTATTCTATAGCTTCATTAATTTGAATAATAGAATTAGGCTCATTTTCTCTATGAATAAATCCTACTTTATTTGCCTGATAAAGTTCTAAAAAGAAATCAAATTGTTCCTCAATTGGAATATAATTTCTTGTTCCAACTATGTTGTTTCCAGATTGTTTCAAGTCATCAATTATCCCTGACTCCACTGGATATGTTACAACTGAAAAAACAATTGGAATATTTTGAGTCATTTCTTTTACAGCTAGAGTTCCAGATGTAGTTTGAGTAAAAATTAGATCCACTTTTTCATCAATAAATTCTTGAACAATCTCTTGATGTTTTGATTTATCTGCATAAGAAATTCTTTCTATAAATTGAAGGTTATTATCATTAAAATGATCATCTAGTTGCACATATTTTTTAAATTCTATGATGTTATTCTCAAATTGTTCATTTGTTACCCATGAAACTATTCCAATTTTGAATGAATCTATTGTTGGGTCTTTATCAATTACTATGTTTGAATTTGTGATATAATATGAAATTCCACTAACTGCTATAATCCCAATGATGATTACTAGAATTATTGATTTATTCATTATTTTTTTTATGAATTTATTATATAAAAAACTGTGTTAATGAAATTCATACATTTCTATGATTGTACAAATATGATTATGTCCTGAATTCCAGTAGATTCTAATTTCCTGCCTACATCCATTTCTATCCTCAAAAGGTATACGAATCTCCGTGGAGTTGAACTTGGGGAATCTTGTGCAAAAATACACAATAAACTATTGAGTGTTGTGAAAAAATATTTCATAATTATATTTAGAAAAACGTTCACTCGTGTGTAGATCATGTTTAAAAACAACAATCTTGATCGAGGTATATTGCAACAATTTGCAAATACTCATCCAATGAGAGAGAAAATTCTCAATCTGATGATAGAAAATGGTTTAGGGGATGATGATTATGTTGAAATGCTAGATTTCACTATTGATTTGTTTGAGAGTCAAGGTTTGGGGAGTGATTATTATGGATATCATAATATCAATCACGAGTTAGAAGTAACATATGTTTCACTTTTAGCAGCAAAACAAAGTATTGTAAAATTATCAGAAGCGGATATAAAATATCTATACGTTGCAGCACTTTTTCATGATTTTGATCCTCAAAAAAGTGTAGATAAACCCCATGAAGAAAGTGTTTTAAAATTTATTGCATCAGATAAAAAATTATCACAATTAATAAAAAATGTAAATGTAGATTTAGAAATAATCAAGGTGTTAATCTTAAGAACAACATACCCGTGGGCAGGAGAACTCAAAAAAAATGCAGAACTACAAATCAAAGAATGTTTTCAAAATTCTGAAGAAACCAGAAACAATGTTCAAAGACAACAACACATTATGAAAATTGGAGAATATCTATCAGTGGTAGATAGATTGAGCGGTTATGTATTAGGCGATTTTTCAAAAGCAATGGAAATGGCAAAAATGAATGCACATGCACTAGCCTGGAGACCATCATTAATCGTAAGAAGTTCAGTAGCATATTTTGAAGAATTATTAAACAAAGAAACAGCCATGGTAAAAGGAATTCTCAAAGTACTTACAAATGAAATGCGAAAGAATTTTTTTAATACAGTTTTATCCTTTATGAAGATTCGTCAACAAGAAATTACAATTCAAGCAGATCATGCATATGAGAATCTAAAACTGATTCCTACAATAGAGAACATGTCAACTAGAAATGATGAAGAATTTATCAAGGAGATATATGAGATATTTTTAGAGCTTCCAAAACCACTTCAATTCTCAAAAGAAAAATTTGCAGAATCAGTAAAAGATCAAAATGTAATTCTCAACACACTTCGAATTAATGACAAAAATGGAGAAATTGTTGGATTTGCAAAGGGGGGAGCACTTGAAAAATATAATTTACGTGAAGAGATTAGAGATGAAAATTATGGTCTAGGAAATACAGTTTTCCTCGAACCAATTGCAGTAAAAATGGGTTATTGGGGATTAAAAGGAGGTAGTGAAATGAGACATTTGTTTGTGATGCAGTCCCACTCTATGAAATACAAACATCTCACTAGCTTTGCATTACGAGGTGTAATTCAGGCAAGAATAGATAAAGAACGAGCAGAATTTGTTCAACAATTTGATCCTGAAAGATGGGATTATTACAGAATTAAAGTATAGATTTTTCATATGAAAAATCCAATTCTAAAAAAATTCCAGTCAAACATTCAAGGAGAAGTTTTTTACAAAAAAGAATTAACAGATTATTATTCTGTAGATGCTAGTTCATACCAAATTCATCCAAAAATTATAGTGATTGCAAAAAATGAAAAAGATGTTATTAATACAATCAAAATTGCAAAAAAATTCAAGACATCAGTTACAGTTAGAGGAGCAGGCACAGGTCTTGTTGGAAGTGCGTTAAACAAAGGTATCATTCTAGATTTAAAAAATTTTGATTCAATCAGGTTAAACAATAATCATGTAATTGTAGGACCAGGCACAATGAAAGGACAATTAGATAGTGTTTTAAAAAAATCAAAAAAATTTTTTCCTCCAAATCCTTCAATTGGTTCATTCTGTTCTATTGGAGGGATGTTGGGAAATAATTCAAGTGGAAGTCGAAGTCTGAAATATGGAAGTGTAATAGATAATGTATCAGAAATTACATTTATTGATGGAAATGGAATTAAAAATACTTTACCAAAAAATAAAAAAATAGGAAAAAAAATTGTAGAAATTACAAATAAATTAAATATAAAAAAACTTCCAAAAGTTACAAAAAATTCATCAGGGTATAGAATTGATCAAATTAAATCATTAAAAGATTCTCATAAAATTATAATTGGATCAGAGGGAACATTAGGAATAATTATTTCAGCGAAATTAAAAATTAGAAATATACCAAAAAAAAGAATTTTGTGTATTATTGAATATAAAAAAATACAAGATGCATTAAATGATGCAATTAAAATTAATGAAATGACACCATCAGCGATTGAATTTGTAGATAAAACTACATTAAAACAAATTAAATACAAATTTGATAAACAAACTAAATGTTTACTGTTTGTAGAGTATGATAACAAAATAATTTCAAGTGAAAAAAGACTAAAATCAATAATTATTGGAAAAATTGTAAAAGGGTTAATCAAAGAATCAGAAATTTTTCAATGGTGGAAATTCAGAGATTCGTCATTACATTATAGTTTAAAATCAATTAAAAAAGAAAAAAGAATCCCACATACAATTGAGGATTCAGCAGTTCCCATAACAAATCTTTCAAAATTATTTGTAGTATTAGATAAGATAAATAAAAAATTCAATACAAAATCAATTACATATGGACATGTCGGAAATGGGAATATCCACATACGTCTAATTTCAAATAAAAAAAGAAAAGAGATGATTAAAAAAATTACATCTGAATTTTTTGATGAGATATTCAGACTAGATGGAACAATTACGGCTGAGCACGGAGATGGCCTTGCACGCTCAGAATTTATCAAAAAACAATATGGTGAAAAAAATTATCAAATATTCAAAGAAATAAAAAAATTGTTTGACCCAAATAATGTACTTAATCCTGGAAAAATTATTTCAAAGAAAAGCTCAATTATAAAAAATTTAAATAATTTCTAAAGATTTATCGATTTAAAAAATATTCAGAAACGCTTTATTAACAAAAAATTATGCAAAAATTGTGTCAAGTAAAAGTTTCACCATATTTCTAATTCTAATAATATCTGTAAGTTTTTTTCCAGCATTTGCTTTAACTGAATTAGAAAGAGTGTCAATTGCAGATCCAATATTAGTAAATGCATTTGGAGTCTCTTTAGGAAATAATGTAAATGTAGATCAACAAATTCAAATTTCAGCAGACATTACAAACAATCAAAAAAAATCTCAGACATTTATTTATCTTGTTCAAATAAAAAATGAAGAAAATTATGTTGTATCAGTTGGATGGATAAGTGGACAGTTAACACCAAATCAAAAACTTAATCCATCATTGTCATGGACTCCAACTCAACCAGGAGAATTTACTGCAGAGATTTTTGTTTGGGAAGGATTACGAAATCATAATGCATTATCTGAATATACAATGTTACAAATTAGTGTCAGTTAATATTTTAAAATTAAATTAAAAATAATATTTGTTTATAGAATGTGTATATTTTATTCATTTTTTGAAGAAAAACAATCCGATACGAAAAATTTAGTCACAGAACATGATAATTAAGATCGGAGGTTTGCCAATTTGTGAAAAAAATTCAACAAGTTCTCGCTAATATGACCTCGAGCCTAAGGCAGGTATGACAATAGGATATTGTGTAAAATGTAGAGACAAACGAGAAATCGGAAGTCCTGCACCATACACCATGAAAAATGGTAAACCTGCAATCAAAGGCACATGCCCAACATGTAGTACAGCCATTTTCAGAATCGGTAGAGGATAAAATTCTCAACATAGAATTTTACTCCCATTCATCAGAGGGCCATTCCGCCTTAGGAATGGAACTTTTTCTATTTTACATACTACATGGTTGTCATTAAATTATTTTAGTCGCCTATAGATCTCTTTGAACTCAACTGAGAGGTTGTATGACATGTTTAGTAGGTGTGCAAGTTGATTCATCGTTGTTTTATCATGTGCTAATTGCCTTAGTATTGTCAAAGCTTTTTGAGGAGAATTTACAGACAATGATATTTGTCCAGACCACATGTGAAAAGCATCCTCAACATCTAGACTAAAATTTAAAACAAATTCTTTCCAATTATTCATTGAATTAATTGCTCTTTCATTAAGTAGTACTAGAGACAATTCACGAAATTCATTTTTTCGGTCAATATACAACATGTCCAGTGCCACATGTATTTTTTCTTCAGTATATTGTTCTGAATTTAACATATACATTCCCACAGTACTCATAATCTAATATTCTCATTATCAGTGATAAACTAAGTAGTTGATTTTCTGAAAATTTGTAAAAAAATTACAAATAAAATTAACATATGTACAGAATTAAAAAAAATAAAAAATAAGGTTTGATGTTATTGGAATGGGTCAATAAATGGACAGTTAACAATGTGATCACTATCCATCGGACGTGCTATACCAATGTCAATCAAACCAGCTTTCTTGTATGCGTTCATATCATCAATAGTTTCTAACACTTGTGCATTTTCAGGATTATCCCATCCAATCATAAAGATTCTCCACATTGGAGAATAATTAGCATCGCCAGGAGCTCCTGCTGCAATTCCAGGTTGAAATCCTAATGGACCAGTACCTGTCAAACCATTTTTGAATTGATACAAATCTACTGCTGCTGAATTTGCAATCAAACTTGCAGATCTTGGTGAACTAACAACACCCATCATTCCGGCAGGACCACTAGGGGTAGCATCTGTTGTAATGTAATAGATTGTTCTACCATCAGGACCCCATCCACGATGAGCTATGAAAGTTACATTCATCTCTTCTGTATCGATATCAAGAACTTGACCACCACCATAAGGTGTAGTATCAGTTAATGTCACATCTTTAATCATCATTTGACCTTCAGGCCAAATAATTTGTGGCATATTCAAAACTACATCAACTTCAGTTAATGTAATTTCATTATTCTCAACAGATTCCATAATCATTGCTTCTGAATCAAGTACTCTTGGGGTAGCACTTTCATTCCACATTACATGAACATGGGAAGTCAAAGCACTATACACTTCTGCTTGTGCAGGAGTACTAGTAAATACTTGATCTTGGTATCCATGTATACCATCGCCTTCAACGCCGTTGGTAAACAAGTATACTTTTGAAAGTGCTTCTTCAGGAGCATTCTTTAACAAAGGAGCAAGTTCTACTTGCCATCCTTGTTTTTCAGTAATTATTTCTGCATGTTTTGGCTCACTAGAATCAGTGATGATATAGAAAACATCTTCACCGTTGTAGAAACCATGATGCATAGGAATTGTTGCTGGAACATTTGTTCTTGATAATCTAAGTACAGAGCCCAAGTCAGCTTCAGTTATTTCTTCCATAGTTTCTTCCATCATGGAATCATCTTCTTTCATCATAGTTTCTTCCATGTGTTTTTCTTCATGAGTTTCTTCCATGTGTTTTTCTTCAACTGGAGCTACAGGATTGACAGTACTACCTTGATCTGCGTCCCAAGCGGCTCGGCCACCAGGATAATTAGAACATAGGTCTAATCCACAAATACCAGTGCTAGAACCATATTTTGAGGTTCCAACACCTTTACTTTTAACGGCATCAGCATCTGTGAAATAGTCTGTAGTAATACCTGCTGTAAACAAGGGGAGTATTGCAAGAAGTGCAATGTATCTTAGACTCTTGTTCATATGATAAAATCATAATTTTTCTTTAAAAGAATTTGTCCAAATCAGTTAGTTATGCTGAAAGTTCTGAAAATCTATTTCCAACATAATCCCAATTTACAACATTCCACCAAGCTTGCACATAATCAGGCCTCTTGTTTTGATATTTCAAATAATACGCATGCTCCCAAACATCTAATCCCAATAAAGGAATCTTTTGTACAGTCCAAGGACTGGTTTGATTAGGAGTTGTAAGAATTTCAATTTTTTGATATGTGGAATTAAAAACTAACCAACACCATCCACTTCCTTGAATTGTAATGGCTTTTTCAGAAAAAACTTTTTTGAAATTCTCAAAATTATCAAAATAAACATCAATGGCATCCTCTATTTTCCCTCCAGGATTTCCATCACCATTAGGAGTCATTGTTTCCCAAAACAATCTATGATTCTCAAAACCTCCACCAAAAAAATTGATATTTTCTCGCCCCAATTCAGGGATTTGTTTTAGATCAGAGAGAACAGATGTGATGTACAATGGATGAGATGCACTACCAACTTCTTCAAGGGATTTGTTTAGGCCATCTACATATGATTGATGGTGTTTTTGATGATGAATTTTCATTGTTTCAGAATCAATGAATGGTTCTAAATCATCATACCCATAAGGCAATCTGGGAAGTTCATATTGAACCATGAATCAATGTCTTAGAATCCACATATATTCTTCAAGAGTAAATGATAGTGTAGTGAATAAGATATGCGAAAACTAGGTACTATTGATTTAGAAATTTTAGATTTAGCAATTAAAGAAAATGGAACTTTTAATGAAAATAATTTAGAAAACTCAGAATTAAAGAGATTGGGCGTAGGTAAAATTCTTGATTCACTTGCATCACTAAAAGATAGGAAATTTTTATCGTTGAATAATGATGGTTCATTTTCTATAACAGGAATTGCAAGGGAAATTTTATGGAGTGAAAATATTCCAACATGGGCAAAAATATTACGTTTGCTCCAAATAAAATCATCTAGCATAGAACAAATATCAAATATTTTAAGAATTACCGAAAATCAATATTTTGATGATTTAGAAAAATTAAGAAAAAACGGGTTTGTTTTAATGTCACCTCAAAGAATTGATGAAAAAATTATAAAAATTTATGAAATACAGCCAGAAGGAATAGAAAAAATTGATAAAACAGACAAAGAAGGATTCAAAAATATTAGTTTTGATGAATTAAAACCAGAAATAGAGATTCTAAGTAAAATTGATGAAATAATTTTAGAAATAAAAGATTCAGAAATGGAGCAATCAAAAAAAGACAGTATCATTGAAAAATTAAAACAATTAAAAAATAAATTAGAAATCTAAAATAATATTTTTTACAAATTAAGGATTAAGATTTTTCATATCTAAACATTTAGAATCAAATTCATTCAAATATTGTTTTCCATTAATCTGTGCATCTTTAATGTATATTTCACAAGTCTCAGGATCTATCAACATACTGGAATTTTGATTATTTGTAACAAATTGTAACACAAGAATTCCAACAAGTACAAGTATCAAAATTACAGGTAATCTTTTTTGAGAAATATCCACAAATGTGTCTAAATTGTTTTGATCATAATAATATTGATAATTTAAAATCAGTAATCACATATTTGATTTTTTAAAGAAATTACAAAGAAAAATAGATGAAAAATCTTACCATAATTTACCTTGTTTTTGTAATATCAATTTTACAGATTCTGAAACAGTCTTCAAGGTGTCTAAATCATAGTTTGCACCAGTAAAATCAGTAGAGTCAAAAATTGCACCATCAAAATTTGTATGTCTAAGATTTATGCCACTCATATTAGAGCCACTCATGTCAGCATTTCTTAAATCTGCATAAAATAGGTCTGCACCATTTATGTCGGCTCCACGAAGATTCACACCATACAATTCAGCATCCCATAATTTTGCATTTGAGAGATTGGAATTCCTCATATCTGCACCTCGTAATTTCACATTAAACAAAATCGCTCCACTCAAATCAGCATCAGTCAAATCAGAACCACTAAAATCAGCATTATGAATATCTCGATCCTTTAGATTTACTCCCTTCATGTTAGTGTCAGATAAATTTCGTCCAATTAGATCCTCATAATCAAAATTAACATTTGAAAAATTTCTTTTTCGAAAAACATCTGAAGGATTCATTACTATTACAAACTAGATTATTATTTTGAACGGATTTTATCTTGAATTTGAGCTAAAATTAATTTTGCCTTGTCCTTGTTTTCATAATTATCAACGGTGTCATCCATGATTGCATCAATTTCATAACTTTTATCAACTAAAATATTTGCAACATGATCATCTAGAGTTCCATTTCCAATTAGATAATATGCAAATACAGTATTTTTTTGGCCAATTCTATGAAGTCTATCTTCTGCTTGTCTATGAATTGCAGGACTCCAATCTAGTTCTGCAAAAATTACATATTTGGCTCGAGTTAAATTAATACCAACATTTCCTGCACGAATACCTGCAATCATTAATTTAGATTCACCTTTTTGAAATTTGTCAATTTGGGTCTGTCTAAATGAATCAGATTGTCCTCCAATGATAGATACAGGTGAAAATTCTTGAAGACTTTCATGAAGTAATTTATGAATTACTTTGTGATGACAAAATACCACAACACTTTCTTCGATTTCCATAATATTTTTAACAAAATTAATCACGTGTGGTAATTTTGCAACACCTGCAATCTGTCTTTCACTTTGGATTGCCCTATGATAAGATGCAGATTTTGAGAATTCAGTTTCAGCTACTTTTTGCTCTTCTTCTAATTTCTTCCAAATTTTATCTAATTCTTCAAGATAGAAATCAGTGTCAGATGCAATTACCTCCTTGTAACGAACTTTGTCTTTGAGTTCTTTTAGAACATCAGATTTCTTTCTTCGAAGCATTACATGTTTTTGTAGTTCATTTCTTAGAGATGCTCGTTTGTTTTCTAAGACAATAGCCTTGCCTTTGTCATTTACATAACAAAAGTATTCACAAAATTCTTTAAAACTGCCTAGTAATCCTGGTTTTAAAATATCAATAATAGGCCAAATTTCAGAGCCACGATTGTAAATAGGAGTTCCAGAAAGACCAATTCTATAAGAAATGGAAGGAAGTGCAGCAAGTTTTTTGACAGATTTGTATTTCTGAGTAGTTTTAGATCTCAAGTTATGGACTTCATCACAAACTATGGTTTTGATTCCAAGTTTTGCTAAATCAGGATATCTTTTGAAAAGTAATTCATAATTTACAATATAGATATCAGTTTTTGGTAATTCTTTACACTTTCCAGTTCGAATAAGAGTAACACTAGGGGAAGTTGAATCATTAATTCTTCCATTTCTACTTTTTTTCTTTAGAAACTTTTCAATTTCTCGTTCCCAATTTTTTAAGGTGACTAATGGTGCAATAACAAGAACTGGGAAAGTTTGTTTTTCAGTAGCTACATAAGATAATGTTTGAACAGTTTTCCCAAGTCCCATTTCATCTGCCAGTAAAGCATTACCTGAAGATTTTAACAAAAAGTCTAAACCCTCTTTTTGGAAATTCAAAAGTTTACCACGAAATTGTTCTCCTGATTTTGCTCGTTTTAATTTGTGTTTGATTGGTGGCAAGAGTGGTTTTGGAGCATAAGTCTTTACAATTTTTCTTTGCCAAACAGATTTTGATAAAATTTCTAATGGATATCTTTCCAAAATTGATTTTATTTGTTTTACACTTTCAGTACTATCAGGAACAATTACTTCGTTTGCATTTTCGCCATACCAAGCTTCTGGAACAAGACTAGAGATCATATTTACTGCCCTATCACCAGTAATTTTCCAGCTCCAAATTTTCGAATATTTGTCTAGCACATATTCTAATGTACCAATATTTTCCATGGATGTTTCCATAATTTGTCGTTTGAAAGTTTTTTTTACTTATGAATCTTCACGTTTGAATCGATCATTAAAAAGGAAAACAAAAACCTGCAAGAGTTAAAATAAGATTAGATGTTTTTATTTTAGAAAAAAATTCTACAGACGATTATTAGGCTCAAGATTATGAAAAATTCAGAATAAAAATGATGAAATAGCGTTAAAACATCTCAAAAATATGGCAGAAGATGGCTTTGCATGGATTTATCTAATATTTTTCCTGATCCCACTAGCACGAATAATTCCCAGATTAGTTAGAAAATGGCAAAATAAGGATAAATTTATGGGTGAAAATCAATTTAATTCAAATTTCCAAAAAACAGAACAAATGCCAGATTCATTTGAAAAACCTGAATCATTTGAATCATCACAATCATTTGAAAAGAAAGAATCATTTGAAAAACCACTAGATTTGGATATGCAGGTATTAAGGGAAATAAACAATGGCATAAAGGATTTTAATCAAATTCAAAAAAAGACAGGAATTGATAATCAGAAATTAGAAAATATTTTAACAGATTTAGAAGGAAAAAAATTAATGAAAGTCATTAAGAAAAGTGGTTTAACAGGAAATAAAATTGAGATTCATCCTACAGAAAAAGGTTTTAAAAAGTTCTACACATAAAAATAATTCATTAAAATACAACATATTTAAAATTCAACAAGTTTTAGTAAAAATATGGAATTTATCCAAGACATAGAACCAGATATTAAAAAACCAATTATCATTGCAGCGATGCAAGACATGGGAAATGTGGGCAGTATTGTAATTGATTTTATTAATGAATCATTAAAAACAAAAACATTTCGAACTTCAAAAACATCTAATCCAACATATGTGGTAGATAAAGGAGGATACATCGAACTACCAGATGAAAGTTGGGAATACAAGTATACAGAGGATTTGATAATATTTGGTGGAGGGAAAGGTCAACCTCAAAACAAAGATGAATTAAATTATTTATGTCAAGATGTAATAAATATTGCAAAAAAATATTCTGCAAAATTTATCTATACATTAGGAGGATTTCATACAAATAGAGTTTTTAATAATTATCCAAAAACATACATCACTACAACATCTATTGAATTAACAAAACAGATGCAGAGACTAAATGTAGATACCACCCCACAAAAATCAATCATTACAGGATTCAATGGATTAATTCTTGGATTTGCAAAAATGAATTTAATTCAAGGGATTGGAATGTATGGGGAATTAAATGAGCCAGAAATTCCACAATATAGGGCAGCAATTAGCATTATCAAAACCCTTGAAAAATTAACATATAGGAAATTTGGGGATGTTAGTTCTTTGGAGAGAATAGCTCAAGAGATTGAAAGAAAATTTAAAAATTAAATTTAATGGGTATTTCCAACTGGGTGAGGTTCAGTATTTTCATCATGACAGTCACAGGAACAAAGGTGAGATTCATGGTTATTCATACAGTCTATACACTCAAAATGCTTTCTTGTCTCACATGCAGCACAAATCATCTTACTAGTCATAAATAATAGATGAATTTGAATTTTTTCGTAGTCGTAAAAAAATAATCCTAATTAATCAATTAAAATTAAAAAAGAGTGAATTTTTCTTAATACTTTGTCATAACAACCCAAAACAATAGAAAATCAAGTGTTCAAAAATAAGGCAATTGTAATAGGTTTATTTTCATTTTTGATGATATTTTCAACTATTCAAACATCTGAAGCAGAATTATGGGAATTAATTGTTGATATGAGTGTAGAAAATGGAATAATACAATCAGGGGAAACAGTAGTAGTTACTGGCAAGGTAGTAAATCACGCATACAAACCAATTAGAGGTGCAGAAGTGTTTATCAGAGCAGGTGCAGAAACTACCAAAGTTTTCACTGATCCATGGGGAGTATTCAAAGGAGAATTCAAAGATTTCCAGAGAATTCCTGGAACATATACAGTAAATGTAATTTCTTCATGGTACGGAATGACAGGACTATCTTCTGCTCAATTTCAAGTAAAAGGTGATGTATCCTCAGTTTCAGTATTACAAGAAAAATTATCAACAGATGAAGCAAGAAAATATCTTGGTTCAAAAGAAAGTGATTTTGAAAAAAATCCAATAGGTCAAACTTTGTTCAAATATTATCATGGTTTGTTAGATAAACTGACATTAGAGCAAAAAGAAGCTAGTAAACCTCTTGCAGAGCAATTATTCATAGAACAACAAAAAAAGATTGCAAATGATTTGAGAGATAAAGCCATTGAAGAATTAAAACCAGGATTTGGAACATATGGAGGGTATCAATATGAGAGTTACATTAGTGCACTCAATCCAGAAATCAGAGACATCATTATCAATCAACTAAACTTTACAAAAAATACATTTGAAGAAGCTCAAAAAATTAGAAGTGATATTATTGCAAATGGTGGGACAGTAAAAGAAGCACGACAGGCATATCTAGATATGATTTCAATACCAAAAGAAATTCTTGAAGAATTTAATCAAAAAGTAACAAATGAAGTAGAAGAAACTAATGAAAAACAAATATCTGAAGAAGAAGAATAAATAGACAAATTATTCATGCTCCTTATATTCAATTAAAAATAATTTAATTTATGAAAATTGATATCCCACTCCCTTGTCCAAAATGTGGTGGAAAAATGTATTCGATTAGTTATGAATCAGTAATTTCTATTCTAAATAAAAGAAGTTGGCAAGTATGTAAAGAATGTAATTTTGAACGAAACACAGAAGAGTTCAAAAAATCAATATGTTGTGCGTAATTACACATAGATTTTTTCTAAACAATTTTTAATCCACATTATTATTAAAAATCAACTTGAAAGTGTACCATAAATCAACATGCATCACATGTAAAAATATGATCAAAGAAGTTGAGAGAATGAATGCCGATATTGAGATGCGTGATTTTTTTAAAGACCCATTTACAGAATCAGAATTAAAAAAAATCATCAAAATGACAGATAAAAAACCAATTGAACTTTTAAGAAAAAGAGACAAAATGTACAAAGAATTGAATTTGGAGAGCAGTAAAAAAACGGATGCTCAAATAATTAAATTAATGATTAAATATCCAGGATTAATTTTACGCCCAATTATAATTACAAAAAATAAAGCAATAGTAGGAAAAACAGATATTAAAAATCTGAAATAAATTAAGAACTATTTTCTTGTTTAAAAATTCTAATTGCCTCTAAATGAGAACAATTAGCCTTTAATCCCTTACCATGATGAAATTTATAAAAATTTTTGAATCCAAGACAGTCACAAGTATCAGATGTTACAAAGTAGGATTTTTCTGGATCAGATGAAGACCTGATTTGAAATAAATCATCCTCAATTTTTGAAACACCACCACTTTCTACTAGTTTTTTGGCTTTTCTGATGGTGTTTGCACTCATGATTTTACAAAAAATTACTCATTTTTTATTCTTTGATGTCAACAGAGATTTTCTAAAAAATAGTGAGCAAATTAGGCACTAATTGATATAAACTAACTAAATCACTTTTGATTATTGGGTATGAAGAGGTATGTTGCCACAAGAGTGGTAACAATGTTTGGAGTTTTAATGATTACACTACTCATCACAATTTCTCTTGTAGGATCAAACATGGATGTAATACTAAAGCAAGGAATAGTTTTTCAAGTAAGAGCAGAAATTACTGAAAATCCTGCAATAGCAGATAGTTTTTCATCAGTTGAAGAATTTGAGGAATTTGTTCAAAATCAAATTAATCAAAGGAATAAAATTTTAGGGTTAGATGAGCCATGGTACTCCCCACAAAGAATAGGGTTTACAATGTATAAAATATTATTACTTGATTTTGGACATGCCACATTTCTCACAAGTGATTCAGGATCATCAGATGTAAAAGATATTATCTTTGAAAAACTTCCAAGAACAATTCTTTTATTTACAACAGCTACAATAATTATTTCAGTTATTGGAATCTTTTTGGGAGCACTGTCTGCAAGTAAAATTGGGTCAGTGGTAGATAGAATTACATCAAGTTTTGCAATTATTAGTTCTAGTTTCCCTGTTTGGTGGATAGGAATGTTAATGATCTTTGTATTTTCATTCACATATCAAATATTTCCAGCTAGAGCGACTCCAGATATTGCATCGTCAGACCCAGGTTATATTGCATCATTGTTGTACCACATGGCATTACCATTAATCACAATAGTTATGATTGGATTTGGATCATGGGCATATTTGGTAAGAAATTTCATGGTAGGAATCATGCAAGAAGATTTTATCATGGCAAAAAAAACAATCGGAGTAAATCAAAAAAAGATAATTTATTCACATGCATTAAAAAATGCAGCACCGCCAATTGTAACAATACTGGCTCTTAGTTTATCAGGTTCATTAGGAGGAGCAATAATTACTGAAGCAGTCTTTGATTGGCCAGGAATGGGTAGATTGTATTTTGAGGCAATTACAGTAATGGATTTACCTGTAATTATTGGTGCCACATACATTTTGACGGTATTTTTCCTAGTAGCAATTTTCATTGCAGATTTACTTTATGGTTATTTTGACCCAAGAGTGAGGACTGGAACTTGAGCAGTATTAGTCCTCAAGAAATTAAACAAGAATTTCTCAAAAGTAAAATGGGGATTGCAGGCGTAGTCATTCTTGGAACCCTCATTTTAATTTCAATTATTGCAATTGTGGTAATTCCAGTTGAAACTTTTCAAGAATGGAATAATCCTGGAAATTGGATATCATATCCAAAAGTAGCAATTCCAATTTGGGTAAATTTTTTCAATATTGAAAAAATTCCTGAACATAAAATTTTAGAAAATCCAAATATACAAACAAATTCAAATGGAGAAGTTTCCCTTACGTCACATAAATTTGGAATGAATTTTAATTATGATGATTTTCCAAATGATTTCATTTATCTTTTTTCTTCAGAATATACAGGTTCACCATTATTAGAAATGTCAGTAATTAGACCGGATGGAGTAAAGCTGGAATTAATTTCAATGTCACTACCGCATTCAAATATTAATACAATTCATAGTGAAAGAATTTTTTCAACAGATGAAGCAATAAAGAAAAATTTATCATTACAATCAGATAATTTTTCATTTAATTTAGATGGATTATCATCTGAGGATATTGTTTTTTCAAAAACACAGACAAATGAACCACTAAAAGGAAATTACATTTTTTCAATTGATACGTATTCAGTTGAATCTGAAACAAAAATGGTTGAATCAAAATTAATCATTGGTGGTAAAGCTTTTGGAATTATGGGAACAGATGAACTGAGAAGAGACTTAGCAGTAGGATTACTGTGGGGAACCCCACTTGCATTGTTTATTGGTCTAGTTGTATCCATTGCATCAGTAGTTGCAGGATTACTTTATGGAGTATATGCAGGATTCAAAGGTAAAAAAACAGATGAGACAATGATGAGATTCAATGATGTAATCTATGCATTGCCAGCTCTACCATTTCTCATCATTCTTTCAGTAACTATTAGCAATAGCATATTTGTGATGGTGGGATTTTTGATGATTTTTGGATGGGTTGGAATTGCTAAAGTTGCAAGAAGTATGTCACTTCAAATCAAAACTAGAGGTTATGTAGAGGCTGCAAATATGATGGGTCAAAAAGATTCCAAAATAGTGCTCAAACATATTTTACCACAATTATTACCATATGCATTTGCAAGTATTGCAATTTCGGTTCCTGCTGCGATCACAACAGAAGCAGGACTTAGTTTTCTTGGATTAGGAGATCCTTCATTCCCAACATGGGGACAGATTTTACATGATGCAAATACGTATGGTGCTGCATCAAGGGGATTGTGGTGGTGGATTATGCCTCCAGGAGTGATGATTGCAATTACAGGTCTTGCATTCGTATTTATCGGAAATGCATTAGATGCAATTGTCAATCCAAAGTTAAAACGATGATTAGTTTAAGGTTCAAATTTTCTAATTAATTCAATAGCGGCATCATTTAATTTAATTGAATAACAAAATGAAGTTTCATCATTTATTGCGGCCAATTTATTTGCAAATACTTTCTTGCTATGACCACCATAAGATGCAGTATCTGATTCATCAAAACAGATTGTCATTTGTTTCATTTTTAGAGTATTTTTTAAAAGAAAAGCAATAAATTTTTTATAATTTTCAGTCTCAAACCAGTCTATGTTTTTTTCTTCACTAATTCCAATCCATATCTCAATTGAGTTTTGGTATAGAACTTTTTTACGTAACTCTTCTAATGTCATTTTAAATCATTTAAAAATCTGCACGTTGCATTTTTGAACCACATCGGGGACAAGTACCACCTTTGTGTTTGTTGTTACAAACTAGGCAAACATATCTAATTCCACTAGAACCACCTTGTGAACCCATTCCAAAAAATCCACCTCCGCCAGTTCCAGAGTCACCACCATATCCACCACCCATTCTATTCATGTATCGTTTTCTCATAACCATTGGGAGTAAAATGAACAAAGCCATCACAATTCCAATACTTACAAACCATGGGACTCCCAAATATCCTAGAACTATTTGTAAACCGATACTAAAGACAAGAGATGCGCCTAAAAACAAATAATATTTTTTAAGTTGAGGATTCAATTAAACAAAAATTGTTGTGAAAAGGTTATAAAGTTTTGTCAATTTTTTTTTAAAGTGTTTTTAAAAATTTAGATGATTGAAAGAGGAACAGCATTTCCACTACTATCCCAAGCAAAAATAGAATCATCAGCATATGGGGATTGTACAATTAATGAGATGAGTCCAAAGAAATTATGAAGATCAGTTACAGAGGGTTCTGCAGAACCACTAGGATGTGAATGAACAATTCCAATATAGCTCATATCAAAAGGCAAAAAGGAATGAGGGAACCCAGCAAAAGTTGGTCCAGTCTCACTAAAGGGAGGAATTGCCAAGCCATCTATTGTAATTTCTCCATTTTTGGATTTACCCTTTAAAATCAAAATTCCTTCATTTGGATGCTTCATTTGACAAAATGTCAAAATACTATCTAGTACGTCTTTTTGAAGCAATACTTTACGTTCAAATTTCTTTTTTTTGAAAAGCACAAAACCACTCTAGTTTAGAAGTAATTTAATTTTAAGATTGTAAAATAGTGTATTTGGTATTTGAAAATTCTCTTAATTTTTTCTCAATTTCAGAGATTAGTAATGGGATTTTAGTTTCAGCATCATCAATATCACCCTGCAAAGTTTCAGATTTTAAGTGTAAATCATCTTTAAGGGAGATATTTTTTGAATGTTCATTTTCCAAAGAGAATAATTTGTCTGGAATCAAAGAATTTAATTCATTTTGTTTATTTTGTGATGTTTCAAAATAATTTGATACTTGTTTTATGAAATCATCAAGAAGTTCTTCAGTTTCGGTAATAGTAGATAATGTCTTATCAATATCTTTAACAGAAATAGAACCCGACGAAATGCCCTTTCGTACATTTTCTAAAATTACAATAATATGATCTTTATTTTGAGGAAGAAGAACAGTGAAAGGATTTTCAACTAATTTATTTAAAATATTTTTTTGATCTTTATCTAAAGAAGATGCATATGCATATCTACCCAAAGGACGAGATATTTTTGTGAATTGTGTATCAATGTTATTTTTAATCTTTAATTTTTGAGAACCATATTCATCAAATTCATTTTTTAGATCAAGGTATTTTTTATAATTATCAGAGGACTTTATTTCTTTAATTGAATTATCTATTGATAAAATTTTTTCTTCTAAAGACTTTATTGAATCATTTGTCTCAATAATTTTCTTATCTTTATCAATTCGAGTACTTTTGAGAATTTGAATTTGTTTTAATGCATCATTAATTTCAACGGACCCAGATTTTGTAGATTCAAAATTTTGTAAAAGTTGACGAATTTCAGAATGATTATGATTCATTATTTCAAGATTATCTTTTAATTGATTAGCATATTTTTTTGCAAAAATATGAATAACTCGTGTCTGTCTTCCCAAAACATCGCCGACTTTTTTGAGAATTTGGTTTAGAGAATAATTTAATTTTTCCATATCCTCAAGTGAGGATACCTCAGGAAGAGAAGTAACTCCTTTTTTGATTACATCAATAACTTGTTTTTTACCTCTCACCACAATTATTGCAAGATGTTTGTCAATATCATCTACTTTTAGATTATCATCTTCAAGTACTTTGCCAATTTTTATCAAATCATCAATTAATGGTACAGTGATTTTTCTAATATGTTGAATCTCTGAAAGAGTTTGAGAAGATCTTAATTGATTTAGATCATCGAGAATTTTCGGCACATCAGAAAGTTGAATTTCTTTATTTTGAGAAATAACTTCAACAGGTTTTTCTTCTTGTTTCTTTTTACCCCATCCAAATACCATTTGAATTAATTTAGATTCCGGGGATTAAAAATGGTTGTACAATAAAAAATCAATTTTTATTCATGATTTTTTTGGAAGAGTGATTCTAAATATTGTAGGCGGTGATGTCACAGAAATTGTTCCTCCATGTGAAGAAATAATTGATTTAACACTTACCAATCCCAAGCCGGTGCCATGTTGCTTTGTAGTAAACATTGGATCAAACACCTGATGTAAATCTTTTTTTGAAATTCCTTTTCCAGAATCTTCAATTTCAATAATTATTTCATCTTTTTTTTCTTCTAATCCAATTACAATTAATCCACTACCTTTTAACGCATGAATTGCATTTAATATCAAATTACTAAATACAATGACTAATTGTCTACCATCGCAATTAAGAACAACATCATGTTTTGGAAGGACTAATTTAACATCAAGGGGAATTTTAAATGAATCAAGAGTATCTTTTAAAATTTCAGAAAATGATATGTTTCTTAAATTAAGGGGTTTTTCTTTAACATAATCTAGCACTTCATCTATTTGATGAGCCATTCTTGCTATAGAACGCTCAACTTTTTCAAATTGTATTTGTTTTTTATCATCTACATCATACATCATTTTAAAATTTTCAAGTGTTATTTGAATAACGGATAATGGGTTTCTTAGATCATGGGCCAATCTAGATGTAAATTCACCCACAGTGGAAAATTTTTCAGCTGAATTCATTTTTAGAGATAAATTAATTTCTTCAGTAACATCTTGACTAATTGAAACATATTTTGTTATTTTTCCAGATTTAAAAAAAGGAATAATTGTAGCTTTTATCCAATAAAATGAGTTATCTTTTGCTTTGTTTTTTATACTTCCATGCCATATTTTTCCATTTGAAATAGTATCCCAAAGATGTATAAAAAATTCTGAAGTATGATAATCAGACTTTAAAATTTTAAGATTTTTCCCAATTAATTCATCTTTAGAATATTTTGAAAGAGAACAAAATTTTTGGTTTGCAAAAGTAATATTCCCATTAAGGTCAGATATTGTGACTAATGATGACGCATTAAGTGCAATCTCCAAATTATCTATTTCATCAGAAGCTTCTTCAAGTTGATTTTTACGAGATACCTTAGAGAGCATTTTGTGGAATACAGAAGTCAAATCAATATTCTCACAAAATTAATCAGGATCATGTACTTTAACAATTTATAAAAATTAAAAATAGAATATTAATATCTAATTAATGATACATAGCATTCAATAAAATTTATTCTTTGTTAAACTATACAGATAGTTAATTAATCTCTAATTTCTCAAAAACTAAAATTTAAAATTAATGAAATATTGAACATATGTATGGGAAAGCAATCATTTCACACAGGTTCTGTTAAAAAAACAATCAAAATAAAGACGTCACAAAATAAAGTATGGAATAAAATTAGCAATATTGCAGGATTACCAACATGGGTAGTGGATGTTAAAAAGACAGTTTTTCTTTCTAAAAATAAAAGAGGAATAGGAGCTGTTAGATTAATCACTTTTGCAGATGGGAATAAAATTGAAGAGCATGTAATTGCATGGAAAAATAAAGAATTTTTCACATATATTGCGACTGATGGTCTACCATTAAGAGCATATGTGGCCACTATTTCAATAAAGAAAAAATCAAAATATTTGACTGAACTAACCTGGCAATCTTATCTTAATAGTAAGAAAATGTCTGAAAAACAATTTTTGGAATTTCTTGTATTTATGGGAGCATTTTATGAGACGTCTCTAGAAAACCTGAAAACAATACTTGAAAAATAACACTAAAAACTTTTAGATCAAAGTGTAAATACAGTAAATTATTAAAAAAAATATGAGTGACATGAGATTTGTCATTATTGGAATAGTGTTAGTTTTTGTAGGATTTCTGACTTTAGGAATTTTTGGAGGTCAATTCCAATCAGCTACAATTGAGTCCAATGAATTTGGAACATGTAATGAATATTTTGATGATAAACCACCAATTGAAATTAATTGTTCATTTAAGATATTTGATCAAACGGTATTCTTTGGAATAGTTATAGGATTTATTGTATCTGGGGTTATTTCATTAGTAAAAGGAGTGAAGGGGGATTGGGATAACAATGTAAAGCCAGAAGACATGGTGGGCCCCAATAGCAATCAATCAGATGATGATTAAAACAAAGTAAAAGAAATTTTAAATTTCTTAAATTTGATTTGTTATGTAGTCATCATGGTAGAATGTTTTTGGACTTCTTTAATTATCTGAACAATATTTTTCATTCTAAATGGTTTATGAATAATTGAATTTGCACCTAAAATTTGTAATTGTTCTTCCACCACAGATGATGTATCACCTGTAATCATTATCACAATAGTCTTTGAAGATATTTTTTTGATTTCCCTCAAAGCTGAAATTCCATCTTTAATTGGCATGTGTACATCCATGAATACCATTTTTGGAGAATGCTTTTTGAAAAGGTGTATTGCATCGCCTCCAGTATATCCCATGCCTAAAACTTTCACCCCTTGAGATTCTAATAATTCAGCCAAAATTCCAGTTACATCATAATCATCATCAATTACAATAGCTGTTTCATCTATCAAGGTGATTACCAAATATGGAAATAAGTATTTAAAAATTTGTGTTTTTACCACACTCAGCAGATAGTAAATGGTGAAAAAACTGTAAAAAGGTAATGAATTTGAAAATAAAACTAAATTTTGAATAATGTTAGTTTTGTATAATTTGTAAAATAGAGCTATTTTCTTGTTCTAATTTAGTTAATTGTACATCTACGATTAAATTATTTTTTTCTATGTTAATTTTTAGATTATTAAAAATACAAACATATTTGTTGATTTTTTTATTATCTTTCATAATATACCCAGATTGAACAAGTAAGCCATCATCAATCAATTGGTTAATCTTTCGATATCCTGAAGTTTGAGGAAGTTTGCATTCCTTTAAAATTATTGCAATAATCTTAGAAGAATTAGACACAGTTTCCATAATTTTTTTCTTTTCAGAATCACCAAAGGCTTGTAAAATTATTTCATTTACATTAGAATCAGTAATGGTATGCCACATGTCCTTTGATTTTTTTGAAGTAATTTGAAATAGATTCTTAAAGAAATTTTTTTCTAAACCGTCAGCACCTTTTCCAAAAAATTCTCTTAAAACTAAATCAAGTTTATCAAATTCCTCAATAGATTGAGTTAAAGAAATACCGAATTTCTCAAAAAGTCTATCTTCTATTTTTTTAGAGGTTTTTACTCCAAGATTTTCTTTAACTATTTCATTTAGAGATTTTGCTAGTAAATGATCAAATCCAACCATGGTAATAGACAGTCTTTTTAGTTAATTAAATTTGTGTTTTGGAAACAAAA
>Ga0209992_10000496_pt1 | contig 52796 bp, 46 predicted proteins | sample 2SBtaG_2_FD_182564 | JGI IMG/M metagenome (GOLD analysis project Ga0209992, IMG submission 182564) | Deep subsurface microbial communities from Kolumbo volcano to uncover new lineages of life (NeLLi) - 2SBTROV12_ACTIVE470 metaG (SPAdes)... | ecosystem: Environmental > Aquatic > Marine >... | reverse complement strand
GGACCGCCCATCCGGCGTAGCGGGCGAGCACGGTGTCGGTACGCAGGAAGAGACGGCTCCTGCAGCCCCTGGGGTGGGTCAGGTAGGGCTCGCCGCTCACGGTTCGGCGAATCGGGCCGCTCGGCAGTCCGCAGACGAGGCAGGGCAGCGCTGTGGTGAGCACTTCGCGTTCCTGCTTGTTCCGCCCGTAGTGGCCGACCGTCCAGGCGTCTTTGCCTGTGACGCGCGCTCCCACCGCCGCCAGCCGCTGGCTCATCGCGGCGACGGTGGCGTAGTCCCAGGTCGCGATCTCCTCGCCAAGGCCGATGACGGCCCAGACTCGATCGGGCGCACCCAGGAAGCCGTTCATGGGGCAGAATTCGCAGACCAGCCTGGGGCGGTCCTTCTTCGCTGGCAGGAGCCACGCGGCCGGCACCAGGCAGCCCCAGCAATGCGTGGCGAAGGGCACATTCGCGTGGGAGCGTCGAAGCCCCAGGTAGGCGGCTTCGCCGATGTGCTCGACGCCGATATCGTCCAGCCTGGGGGTCATCCGATCTCCACCCGTGGAAGGCGCGGGTGGTGGACGTCGAAGGCGTGGTCTGGCCCAGTTTGGCCCCACCTGGACTTGACCGGGGTGGCCATGCCGCCCTGCTCCACGACGATCACCGTGTCGACGGCGAAGAGCGTCTCCAGCCCACCCTTGGCGGCTCCGCTCGTGACCACGTGCTCGACGAGCACCACGCCGTGGCGGGACGCAAGGAGAGACCTCCACCACCCCTCCGGGGCGCGCAGGTCGCTGACGGAGTCCACGACGACGAAGCCACGCCTGCCGCCGAGCCGCCTCTCGTACGCCGCCAGGTCCGCGTCGGCCTCGATGACATCTCTCGGGTCGGAGATCAGGATGCCGCTCGGAACCGGGATCCCGAGCTGTCGAGCGATGCGCTCGAATCGAGCCAGAGCGGTCTGACTGGTCCCCTCCTCCACGCTCATGTACAGCGGCATCACGCCGTAGACCTCGGCGGCCACAGAGACCATGCCTGATGCACCCGTAGACTTCCCGCACCCGGGCACCCCCAACAGCGAGAGCTTCGCTGTCAGGGAAGTCTGGAGCTCCGACCAGCCGAGGTCCACCAGGTCGATGGCCTCGGCGGATGCGCAGGCCTGGGGCAGGTCGACGACCCCTTCGCGCTGGCGGCGGGCCACTGCGCGCTCGGGTGTGTGCAACGACAATTAGAATTCCCCACCGACGACAACTAGAATTCCCCATTGAGTTGTCGCCCCAGCGCACCACGCGCCGGGGTCCAGAGTTCATTGACTTCCAGTAGATCTGTCCCGCCTTCGTCGGGGCTGTGGGCACTATGGGCAGGCCCGCAGGGGCTGTCCAAGCCCACCGGATCCGGGTCCGTCAGGTTCGAGGTTCACGCGGCATTTTCGTCAAGTTTCTCGTCACGGATCCTGCGTAGGACGGGAGCCAGGCCGTCTCCATCGGCAAATTCCACGTGGATGTGGCCATCGGTAGGGAATTCGTTCCACCGGTGGCGTTGCGCCCAGGTCAGCCTCCGATGCTGACGATCGCATGCGGTCATTGCGAACACCGTGATTCGCTTCTGCCGGTGAGGGGCACGCACCTTCACGTGCACTTCGATCCCACGGCAAGCAAGACTGAATCCTTGTCGCAGTCTTGCGGGGAGGAGGACGGGCGGGCGAAACGAGTTCTTCCCTTCCTGGGTTTCGCCGTCTAGGCGCCTCCAAGTCTGGAGCATGCTCTTCGGGGCCGAGAGTCGCTCGGGGACAGGCACTTGCAGAGGTTTTGGGCCGGTTGCCAGAGGTCTTCTCCGTTGTCGCTTTCGCGGGGGAGTCGGTCTTGGTGGCGGTGGCGCCTCCTGGCCTTTGCTCTTTGCATGGAGTGCGTGGAGTGCGTACGCGAGTCTGGTGGGGACAACGACGGCGACTTCCTTTCGGTAGACCTTTGACTTCGACGCCGTGCATCCCGAGCGAAGGGCACAGTCACCGCAGGCGTCGGACGCGGTGAGGAATCGGAGGGTACGGGTGCGGTCCAGACCTCGAATCGTCACGGCCCGGAGGGGGCTCAATGATCCAGCGGGACACAACAGGCCACCAGTCTTGGGGCTCCAACTCCATCCAGCTCTATCCTCGAGCAAGTCGGCCCAGTCGAGACGGCCGAGCGCATCGATGAGGGCGATCCGCGCCGCAGATCGCGTTGGCGGGACCACGTGTTCGACTGTTGGTACTTCTTCGGTCTGTGAACAAGGTGGCGTCGGCTGTGGTGGACAAATGGCTTCCATAGCGATGTGCGCTGGCTGCGGAGGCGGGTTGTCGTCCGGTCCGATCAATGGATCTCCAGGCGCTCGGGCTTCCGTGACCTCTTCGGCTGGGGTTGCCCGATCGACGATCAGTTCCGGGACGTTCTTGGCGATGGAGACGGTTCGCGCACCCTGCGGCGGCAGTCTGCCCGGCGGATTCGCCAACTCCATTCCGCGGCAGATCCGGAGGTTCCAGACGAACAGTCCGACCAGGTTCGCCAGCTGCTGGCCCGCCACGTTGTAGCTGAAGATTCGGTCGAGCCCCAGCTCCCGGTCTTCCTGGGCGAAGCGGTTCTCCTCGCCGGTGCGCCCGTAGTAGGTCGTGACGACTTCCGGCGCCGGCCAGGCCTCGGGCGCGAGATCCGTGGCGTACAGCTCGTACTGCCAGCCGCCGATCAGGATGCCGGTCCCTCGCTTCTTGTCCGCGTCCTTGGCTCGGAATCGCGACACGACGAGTCGACTCCGCACCGTCGAATAGCTGCTGCCGTCAGCACGCCGGGTCGAATCGGCAGGCTGGAGCTCCATCGTACCGATCTCCGCCGACTGACGGCGAGGACCAGACCTCGAGTCGACGACGTCGAACCACGAAGCGCTGTTGAGGTGCTCTCGGAGGGCGGCCTCGTCGAGCACTCCGTACTGCGACCAGCGGGTCAGATAGCACACGCCGACCTCCTGACACTTCGCGATGAAGGGCACGTTTCCACCAGCGCCGTCGACCCGGACCAGCGCTCGCTCGCGAGCATGGTGGAGCTTGTCGCACACGGCCCCCACCGTCTCCACGGCCGCCTCGCTGTGCCGTCGCCAGTCTCCGTTCCCAGGCGCAAGCCACAGTCCGAGCCAAAGCGCCGAACCAGCGTGCTGCAAGGTCATCCGACTCAGCTGGACGTCCCCCCGCTTACGGCCCGTGTACCCAGGCGCCGCCTCGTTCGAACGTCGCCGCGGTGCAGGCAGGTCTTCCCCCTCTGGCAGCGCCCGCTGCCGAAGCACCGTCGTTGTCGGGTCCAGGTCGAACACCTGCCACGCCTCGCCGTGGGTGTCGAGCGTCTTCGTCGATGGATGCTCCATCACGCTCGACGCCCCGCAGCCGTCGAACAACAGCCACTCAGCGAGTTCCTCGCCGTGCCTCGTCTCCACCGCCCCCAACACCCGGGACACCGACGACCTCGACGCGAATCGTCTTCGGTCCCCAAGCCCGGCGAGCTGTCGACGATGCGGCGCCGCCCGCTCGTTGAAGCCCTTCAGACCTCCGGGGACACCAGCGGTGAAGAAGAACAAGAGGAACAGCACGAGGTCGAGCCCCACGTACCCACCTTCCCTCTGGATTCTCAGACGCTCACCAAGACCATCCAGCAATCCGTTCTCATCAAGCCATTCGACGATGACTGCGCCCTCAGCGGCCCAGTCCGGGAGCCGGTCCAAATTCTCCTTCTTCCTGCTGGTTACCGTACGCTTCGACTTGGACATGTTCTCCTACACATGCGTCCGGGGCGTCGTCGCCATCCCGCTGGGCTGACCAGTGCATCGAGCCCGGCCCTACCCGGACACGATGCGGCGACATCGTCCCGGCGCCTTGTTTATGGAATCTGGGCAGCAACTCGCCGGATCCCTACCTGGTAGCCCACCATTCACGGATCCGGAACCAGTGGGCTGCGCTGCGGAGCGCCGCCCGACGCCGCGCCGGTTTGTCCCCGTTGTCCATGGCCCAGTGCGCATGACCGCGGTGCGCCGAGCTGGGGTTGAATTGTCAAAAGTCCAGGTTCTTCCTTGACAGTTTTGAGGTGCCTGACCGGGCGATGGCACGGATGGCGCCTGCAGCGGGCGGCGAGGACCCCTCAGAGCCACCAGGCTGGCGTTGCAGCACCAAGGGCACCCCGCGAGGTCACCAAGGAGGTGAAACGAGGGCCTGAAGGCCCTGAAAGAGTCGTGATAACGGCAGGTTAGATTCTCTGTGTGTCCACCGGAGAACCCATGACCGCCCAAGACCTCCACCAGGCCCTGCTCGAGGCCCTCGCCACCTCCCGCGCTGCTGAGCACCGACTCGCCGTCCTGCTCTTGGAGATGAAGGAGCAGCGCCTCTACCGACAGCTCGGTCATCCCTCGATGTCCGCCTATGCGCGCACCTGCCTGGAGTTCGGCGCCTTCAAGCTCAAGGCACTGCTCAAGCTCGCGCGAGAAGCACCTACGCTGCCTGCCCTCGAACAGGCCTTCGCCAGCGGCGAGCTGCCCTGGACCAAGGCCCGGCTGCTGCTCCAGGTCGCAGACCCCGACACGGCAGCCGACTGGGTTGCACGGGCAACCCACATCTCGTCCCGAGAACTCGAGCGCCAGGTGGACTCGGTCTGCAAGGGGGACAAGCCGCCGAGCCCCGATGCCGTGGACCTCGCACCACCAAGACGCCGCAGGAGCTTCCTGATGGAGGCCACCGATGCCGAGGTGCTGGACAAGACCCTGGCGCTGCTTCGGTCTCAGACATCCTTGAGAGACCAGGACATTGACGACGGCCGGCTCCTGGGACTCGTCATCCGCCGAGCGGCCAAGGCCCTAGCCGACGAAGCCGAACAGGCCCCCTCAGAGCCCCTACACCGAACCGTCATCACCCTGTGCCCGGACTGCGCAACCGCCTCTCACCCCGACTTCCAGGTCATGGACCACGTGGTGACCCAGGCCCTCGACGACTCCGAGGTGCTCGACCTGACCCACGGTCCCGACCGCGGCAAGCTCACCCGGCACATCCCGGAGCGCACCCGCCGCGCTGTGCTGGCCCGAGACGACTACCGCTGCGTGTTCCCGGGTTGCACGTGCCACCTGTTCCTGGACCTGCACCACCTGCGTCCCTTCGCCCAGGGTGGCGACCACAGCGAGGCCAACCTGGTGACCGTCTGCACGGCCCACCACGCCGCAGCCCACGAGGGCCACGTGGGCCTGTTCACCGACCAGGGCCAGCTGATGGCCGTGCACCAAGGCGGCGTGGTCGAACCCGCAAGACACCGACGCCAGCCCAGGACTGCGGCCTGACGCCCGACGCGCGCAACGTGGGCCATCCCCTTCGAGCTCCTCGCGGAAAGCACCCCCCGAGCTGGGAGAGAAGTGCGTGAAGAGGAAGCTAGAACACGATGCCCCCGCCCAGGGACACCACCGTGAGCTGGTCCTTGAGCACCACGTCTTCGTCGGCGGTGGACAGGGTCATGGTCGTGCGCTCGTGGGCGACCGCGACGCTGGCCGTCACGAACTCCCAGACCACCACGTCCAGCTGGGCACCCAGGTGGGTGCGGACCGGGTAGAGCGGCCCCAGGGTCTCGGCGGCCTCGGCCCTGGCCTGGATGCGCGGCAGGTCCAGGCGGACACCTGCCGAGAGACGGGGCCCCCACCAGGCGTGCTTCAGGGGCACGAGCACGGTCTCGGCGTCGTCGGCGTAGCGGTAGTACAGGGCCCCGGCGCGGTGCGCGGCCAGGCCTCCGGTGGCCGAGAGCGGGCCCCAGATCGGCTGGCGCCAGGTCAGGCCCAGCACCGCCGACGTGGTGAAGTCTGGAAGATCACCGTGCTCCGAGGCCCAGCCCAGTCCGCGGCCGCGCAAGCGCAGGTCCACCCCGGCGTGCCAGCGGGCGGGGAAGTACTCCGCGTCGAGGGTGGGCTCCACGATGCCCTGAGGCAGGGCGCGCAAGGTGCCGATGTCCGTCGGGAAGCCGTCCCGCCCGCCCGAGCTGTGGCGGACGTCGTACCCGGTGTCGGCCACGGCCAGCCGCACTCGCACCAGCGACGCATCGGAGTCGCTGCCGGCGCCGGACAAGGGTGTGCGCACGCGCTTGGGGGCCGGCTCGTCCGGCTCCTCGGCGTCGTCCGAGGCCTGTGGACGCCCGGTGTCGGCGCTGTCGTCCTCGCCTTCCTCGCTTGCGTCCGAGGTGGCCAGGCGCGCTCTGTCGAGCAGCGAGACCGCGGGCGCTTCCTCGACCTTGGCCGGGCGCTCGGCGACCGTGGCCGGCCCCCGCGTGACCCCCAGCCGCGGGTTGGCCGCAGCCCAGCGCGCGGTGTAGTCCCGGGTCGGCGCCGTGCCCAGGGGTTCCAAGGACGGCGTGCCCGCAGAGCTGGCCTGGTAGAGCACCACGGCACCGTTCACGCTGGACGTGCGGGCCTCGAGCCCCACCGGCCCGGGCCGCGTCCCGGCGATCACCTTGACGGTCGCGAACCCACTGCTGTCCGCGTAGACCCGAGCCGGGACCTGGGCGTCGCCCACCGGCACGACCAGGTCGAAGCGGACCTTGGGCACGGGGCGGCCCAGCGCGTCGACGGCGACCAGGGTGACGTGGGTCGTGCTCTTGCCGTCGGCTGGCACCAGGGGCGACGGGGTCCAGGCCAGCACGTGGGCGACGGGCAGCCTGGACGTGGGCAGGGACACCTTGGTGCCCACCACGAGCGGCTTGCTCGACGTCGGGCGCAGGGTCCACACATAGGTCCCGTCGCCTTCGTCGACCCGACTGGTCTGGGTGGAGAAGCCCTTGCCGCGGGGGTTCACCACGACGCCGGACACGCCTTCTCCGTCCCGGTCCTCGAGGGACACCACGAGCGTGACCGCCCGGGCATCGGGCGGGATGGGGAAGGGGTAGACCGCCAGGTCGGCCCTCGGGGGTTCCGGCTCGAGCTTGACCCGGGCGGTGGCCACAGCGCCGTCGATCGACGCGCTCAGCTCCCAGGGTCCGGCCTGGGCCGGGGGTTGGACCCGAAGGAAGTACCAGCCGTCGCCCGCGGATCGAAAGCGGCCGACGCCATCGAGCTGGGGGGCCGACCCGGACCAGGGCGAGCCGTCCGGGTTGCGGGCGGCGAGCCACAGGGTCACCGGCCGCGGTGTCGGCAACTTGGGGGGAAGGGGCGCAAATGCGAGCTGCGGTGGAACCGGATCCCCCAGGTCCAAGGGGGACTCGACCAGCTTGTCCTCCGGTGTGAGGGTCTGGAGGGACGCCGGCAGCTTCTCGGGGTGCAGCACGACCCGCGACGTCCAAGTGCCGCCGTGCACCGGGTCCGACGACACGCCGTCGTACACCACCACCGCGCCCTCGGGCACGGGCACCGAGACCGTGCGCCGGACCTGGACCGGCAGGCTGGTCTGGCCGAGGACCCGCTCAGGCGCGGAGAGGTCCGTCGCCGTGAAGAGCACTGCCACCGGCGCACCGGACGCCGACGGGGGCGTCCACCGTGCGATCCAGCCGCCGCTCTTGCTGGCCACGGGCGCCGACGTGATGCGGCCGGCCGACGCGTGCAAGAGGACCCGCCGCTTGCGCTCGGAGACCGGGTGGGCCCCCACGGGCTTGATGCGGATGAGCACGCTGCCGCTGCCCGCCCAGGCGAGCTCTGTGGCGGGCTCGATGCTGAGGGAGCCGGTGGGCCCGGGCACCACCGGGAGCTCCACGGTGCCGCTGGCGCCCTTGGCCTTGATCTGGAGGCTCAGCCGGCCGGGCTGGGTGCGCACGAGGGGCACGAGCACGATGCGCACGAGCTCTGGGCCGACCACCTTGGTGGAGCGGATCCGGGCTTCCTTGGTCTTGACCTTGATCCGGTCGCCGGGGGCGGCGCCTTCGACGCGCACCATCACCACCGTGCGGGTGGCCCCGTCGGCCCAGACGGTGCCTGCCGGCAGCAACTCGACCTCCTTGGCCGCCGCTGTCATGGGCAGCAGCATCAGGAGGAGCCAAAGGACCCAGCGCGTCATGCGGGCGGAAGCTATCGCATGGGCCCCAGGGTCCGGCCGGTGGATCCCCGTCCTTGCACCTCCTTGGCAGAGGGGAGCCCAGGTGCCACAGGCGAGATCACACCCCGGGGGTACCGGAGTGGTTGCGCCTCGACGCCCGGGCGGTAATCCTCCCGGCTTCCAGTCCCTCGGAGGAGACATGACCACTCGCCCCTGGCGGCCCCTCGTGGCGGCCGCATTCCTCGTCTTCGGTGCCAGCGCCTGTTCCGGGGACGACACCACCGACAGCGCCGGGACAGACTCGGCCACGACCGGCGGCGACGTGGCCTATGCCGACGTGCAGGCGATCTGGGACCTGACCTGTAGCGGCAGCGGCTGCCACACGGACAGCGGCGACAAGGGAGGCCTGGTGCTGGACGAGGGGGTCTCATACGCCAACCTGGTCGGCGTGCCTTCGGTCGGCTCGCCGCTGAACCTGGTGACCGCGAGCGACACCGACAACAGCTACCTGTGGCACAAGCTCCAGGACACCCACGAAGAGGCCGGCGGCTCGGGCAGCAGCATGCCCCTGGGCACCGACCTGGACCTGGACCAGCTCTCGACCGTCGAGCGCTGGATCAACCAGGGCGCGCTGGCGGACTAGCAGCTACGTGAGGGGGGCATGCTGGTCGCACGCTCCCGCTCCTTGCGAGTCCGGGCCCGCCGCCAGGCGGTGGGCCGGACCATCGACCAGGCCTTTGCCGGCCTGGCCAGGTCCTCGCGTTGGATCCCCGTCACCTGGCCCCGCTTCCACGGCGTGGAGCGCCTCAAGGGCCTGCGCTACGGCCCCGAGCAGGCCCACACCCTCGACGTCTGGAGACCCGCCGCCCGGTCCGGCCCTCTGCCCGTCGTGCTCTACGTGCACGGCGGCGCGTTCCGGTCCCTGTCCAAGGAGACCCACTGGCTCATGGGCCTGGCCTTTGCCCGCCGCGGCTACGTGGTCTTCAACATCGACTATCGCCTGGCCCCGCGGTTCAAGTTCCCGGCCGCACCGGCCGACGTCTGCCGGGCCTATGCCTGGGTCGTGGACCACGCGGCCGAGTACGGCGGCGACCCGAGCCGACTGGTGCTCTCTGGAGAGTCCGCCGGCGGCAACCTGGTCACCATGTTGGCGATCGCCGCGGCCTATGACCGGCCCGAGGTGTGGACCCACCCGGTGCGAGCGTCGGGGGTGATGCCCGCGGCCGTGGTGCCCATGTGCGGCATGCTCCAAGTCAGCGACCCCGAGCGCTTCGCACGGGCGGGTCCGCTCTCCTCGCTCCAGGCCGATGCTCTGTTCGCCTGCTCCGGGGACTACCTGCCGGACCACATCACGACAGGGGCACGGGCAGCCGACCTGGCCGACCCCCTGGTCGTGCTGGAGCGTGGCGAAGCGCCGGACCGTCCGCTGCCCCCGTTCTACGCGGCGGCCGGCACCCGGGATCCCCTCCTGGCCGACAGCCTCAGGCTCGGGGCCTCCCTGCGGCGGCTGGGGGTCCACAACGTGATCGAGCAGTACCCGGGCGAGCTGCACGCGTTCCACGCCCTGGTCTGGCGCAGCGCGGCCCGCTCCTGCTGGAAGGCGCAGTCGAGTTTCCTGGACGAGGTCCTGTCAGGGCGCTGATCAGGCCGGGTCACCAAAGTTCAGGGCAGCAGCGGCTCGGGGCTCTCGGCCAGGGCGAACGCGAGCACGGACACTGCCGCGACCGCCTGGCGCAGGGCCGCCGGGTCGACCTTGTCCACCGTGTCGGCGTGGGTGTGGTGGATGGGCCAGTAGCCGGTGGTGTCGTGGTCCACGCCAAAGCCGACCACGCCGGTCTTGACCAACGGTCCGATGTCGGCACCGCCATAGGCCAGCCGCAGGCCGTCCGCCTCGAGGGGCACCAGGTAGGGCAGCACCGGGGCCAGACCTTCGAGCACCTGCTCCTGACGTCGGCCCTGCTCGTCGGGGTCGTCGTGGCGCACGTCCACCCGGAATCCGGCGGTGAACCCGGTGCCGGTGTCGGACTCCAGGGCTGCCACGTGGCGCTCGTCGGCGTGGGCCTCGGCGTAGGCCGTGCCCCCCCGCAGGCCGTTCTCCTCGTTGGTGAAGAGCACCACCCGCACGGTCCGTCGGGGCGGGAACGGCAGCGTGCCGATCAGCCTCGCGGCCTCCATCACGATGCTGCAGCCCCCGCCGTCGTCCTGGGCGCCCTGGCCCACGTCCCAGCTGTCCAGGTGGCAGCCCAACAGCACGATCTCGTCCGGCGCCGTCCGGCCGACCACCTCGCCGACGACGTTGTGGCTCTCGGCGTCGTCCAGGGTGTGGGAACCCAGAGCCAGGGACACCCGAATGGGCACGCCGGCGTCGGCCCAGCGATGGAAGCGGGCGGCGTCCTCGGCGGTGATGGCAGCGGCTGGGATCGGATCGGCGTCGTCGCCGTAGTGCATGCCGCCGGTGTGGGGGGTGTTCAGGCTCACGGGGGTCACGGAGCGCACCAGGACCGCCACCGCGCCGTGGGCCGAGGCCCGGGTCGCTCCGTGGGCCCGGTACTGGACCGTCTCGCCATAGGTCGTGAACGGCACGTCGTAGATGACGATGGTGCCAGGGACCTCGGCGGCGCGCTGATCCAGCTCGTCGAAGCTTCCGACCACCAGAGCGGCCGCCTCGAGCCCGCCTTCGGGGGTCCCGATGGAGCCGCCCAGGGCCAGGATCTCCAGCGACTCTCGGAGGGGTGCGGTGACCGACGCCTCCTCGTGGCCCCGGATCCAGACCGGGACCTGGACGGGCTCGGTGCGCACGTTGGCCAGGCCGTCCTGGCGCATGCGGGCTTCGCCCCAGGTCACCGCCCGGGCCAGTCCTGCGGACCCTGCCAGGCGGTGCCCGATGCCGTCGGCCAGCTCCAGGAGCTTGTCCCAGGCGCCCGAGCCCTGCAGCGCGGCACCGGTGAGGCTCGCAGCGGCCTGGGCGATCAGCTGGTCCGAGGGGGGCACCGGTGGGGTCTTGGCGCGTCGGGCCTGGGCGGGCCAGGCGACGGCGCAGACGGCGAGGGCCAGGAGCAGCAGGGTCCAGGTGCGGGTCATCGGGGGTCCGGGCTGGGAGACCCGGTGGAGCTATCCAGCCCCGCCGGGCGGTGCCGCCGGCGTGACCGGGGGATAGGAGCCGCCCGCCGAGGAGGCACCATGGCCATCGCCGCGATCACCTTCGACTTCTGGGACACCCTGGCGGTCGACGACTCCGACGAAGGGGCCCGGGCGGCCCAGGGGCTGGCCCCCAAGCCGGTGGCCCGCCGGGCCCTGGTGGTCGACGACATCGTCTCCCACCACCCGGCCGTGACCCGTGGCGAAGCAAGCGCGGCCTGGGACCACTCCCTGGGCTGGTGCCGGCACCGGTGGCTCGAGGAGCGCGTGACGCCGACGGTGGCCGAGCGGGTGGATGCAGCAATGCAGGCCCTGGGTGTCACCCGGACGCCCGGGTTCGACGAGCTCGTCGACCTGCTCTCGACCATGGAGGTGGAGATCCCGCCCAGCCTTGCCCCCGGCGTCGAGACCGCCATCCCGCGGCTCGCCGAGCGCTACAGCCTGGGCATCATCAGCGACACCATCGTGACCCCCGGGGTCGGGCTCCAGGCCATCCTTGCGGGCCACGGGCTGCTCCGACACTTCGGCGTGTTCGTGTTCTCCGATGAGCTCGGCGCTGCCAAGCCAGAGCCGGCTGTGTTCCAGGCGGCGCTGAGCGGGTTCGGCGTCGCTCCGGATCAGCTCGCCCATGTGGGGGACCGCGAGGTCAACGACGTGCTGGGGGCCCAGCGGGCCGGCGCGGTGGGGGTGCTCTACACCGGGGTCAAGGACCGGGGCAGCGAGTCCAGCCAGGCCGACGTGATCTGCCGCGACCACGGCGCCCTGGGCGACCAGCTGAGGGCTCTGTGAGCGCCTTCGACCGGCGCGGTGCCGTCGCCGACCTGGCAGCGCGCTTCGCGTCCGGCTTCGACCCGGTGCTTGCCGGCCCGCGCACGGTCGGGCGCGAGGCCGAATTTCCCGTGGTCGATGCCCAGGGCGTCCTGGCCGATGTGCGGGAGCTCATTCCGGCGCTGCTAGCGCCCGGAGACCTGACCCTGACTCGGGACCAGACCGGCCAGATCGTGGGCCTGGAAGGGGACCGCTTCTCCTTCGTGCTCGAGGTGGGCCTGGGCACCCTCGAGGTCATCACGGGGCCCTGTCCGGACCTCCACACCCTGAACCGGCACCACGAGGCCGGCGTGGACCGGGTCGTCGCGGCCGCTGGCGATCTGGGATGGCGGGTCCTGGGACTCGGCATTCAGCCCCTGACTCTGCGCAGCACCGCGATCATGACCCCCAAGCCGCGCTACGCCGTGCTCCACGACGTCATCGGCGACGGCTGGCTGTGGTTCTGTCTGACCGCCAGCGATCAGATCCATGTCGACGTCGACCGCGCCGAAGCCATCCCGGTCTCCGACCTGGCGAACCTGCTGGCCGGGGTGACCATCGCCCTGTGCGCCAACTCGTCGATCCAGGGGGGAGGGGACTCGGGCTGGTGCAGCACCCGCGAGGCGGGCATGGGCGAGATCGGCGCAGGGGGGCACCGCCACGGGATGCCCGCCGGGCCCGTCCGCACCTTCGAGGGACACGTCGACCGGCTGGTGGCGCTGCCCTTCCTCATCGAGAAGCAGGACGGGGTGCCCCTGGCGGTCGGTCAGCCCTTCGACGCCTGGATGGCCGGACACGGGGTCGACTACGACGCCTTCCTGCTCCACGAGCACTACGTGTGGAACAGCGCCCGACCCCGGAGTCGCCAGGGCACCGTGGAGCTGCGAGCAGCCTGTCAGCAGCCGCCGGACGCGCCCCACGCCGCGGCCGCCCTGCACCTGGCTCTGGTCGAGGCCCACCCGGCCCTGGGGGCCCAGCTCACCGCCTGGTTCGGTGCGGACCCCTGGACCCCGCTACGGGCCTGGCATCGCGCCGTGCTGCGCCAGGGCCTAGGGGCCTCGGAACCCGTCGACGGCTTCCTGGCCACCGTGCTCGGGCTGTGCAGCGATGCGCTCACGGCCCGCGGGCTCGACGAAGCGCAGCTGCTCACCCCGCTCTTCGACCGGCTGGCGGCAGGGGAGAATCCCGCGCAACAGGCGACCCGCCTGGTCGCCGAGCAGGGGCTCAAGGCGCTGCTGGAATCCCGCAGCTTCCGATGAGCCTGTGGCTGAGTGCCCTGTTCGCTGGCTTGGTGGCGGTCGGCGTGACCTTGGCCATCGAGCGCTGGGGTGGCGTGGTCGGCGGCGTCATCGGCACGCTCCCGTCCACCATCGTGCCGGCCAGCCTGGGCATCCACGCCGCCTCTCCGGATCCGGCGGCCTTCACCGCAGCGCTCGCGGCGGCGCCGGCGGCCATGTTGCTCAACGCCCTCTTCCTGTACCTGTGGCGCGTGCTGCCGCCCCGCTTGCCCGGCCGATCCCTGGGGGTACAGCTGGGGCTGATGACCGGGATCGGCCTGACCCTCTGGGGGCTTGCTGCTGCCGGGATGGTCGTCGGCGTGGACGCCTATCGGGCCCGGTCAGGGGACATGCGTGCGCTCGGCGGGCTCCTCACCGCCACGATCCTGGTGGTGGGCGTGGCGGCGACCTGGCGTGCCCATCCCGCCCCGGCCGGCCGTCGGCCTGTGGGCGCCGTGACCCTGGTCGCCCGAGGGCTGTTGGCGGCGGCGGCCATCGGCGTGTCGGTCTGGCTCGCCGCCCGGGGCGGCGCCGTGGCGGCCGGGGTGGCCAGCTGCTTCCCGGCGATCTTCATCACCACGATGGTGTCCCTGTGGCTGAGCCAGGGCCGCTCCGTGCCTGCGGGGGCGGTCGGACCGATGATGCTCGGATCCGCCAGCGTGGCGGTCTATGCGCTGCTGGCCACGTGGACGCTGCCGACCCTGGGGGTGATCCCCGGTGTGATCGCCGCCTGGACGGGGGCTGCGCTGGGTGCCTCGCTGCCCGCGGTCTGGTGGATTCGCAGCCGGCCTTGACGGTCGAGACCGATCCAGTTGCGCCCGAACGGCGACTCCCGTGGTCCAATTGGGGTTCAGTCGCGCCCCCGCGTGACCGATGAGTGAACGCAGAGGTGATTGATGCTGGTTCCCGTCGGCGACGCCGTTTCCATCCCCGTCGAGATCATCTTCCTCACGCCGAGCGGGCCCCGTACCTGCTTCGGGCGCCTGGTCCGCCACGGCGGCGACAAGGTCGAGGTCGAGCTGGGTCCGGACGACGTGACCTTTGCCCGCGAGGGCACCCGCACGATGGTCGACAGCGGGGAGTCCAGCCTGATCCGTATGGTCGGCGTGGTCGAAGGGGTCCAGTCGAGCCGGGTCTCGATCGCCGTCGAGAAGAGCGTGCGGCGGGACCTGCGCGAGTACCCCCGGACCTATGGCGGCATCCACCTGCGCTACCGGGTGCTGGACAGCAAGGACGCGGCCGACGCCGTGATCTCCTGGATGGGGGGCGAGGACGCCGAAGGCGAGCTCGGCCTCTGGCGCCGACCCGACCCCTACATGAACTTCAGCGCCACGGGCCTGCGCTTCGAGGAGCCCCAGGCGACCTGCACCGGCGGAGACCTGGTCCTGCTGGAGATGGACGTGCCGACCAGCCCTGTGCCCTGGCGTGCGGTGGCCGAGGTCGTGCGCTGCGCCCCCCTGCCCGAAGAAGAGCAGACCGAGGACGCGACGCACTTCATCGCGCTGTCCTTTACCGACATCCCGTCCGAGGCCTCCCAGGCCCTCGCCCGGTTCACGCTGCGGGTGCTGTCGGCGCTTGCCTGAGGGCAGAGTGACCCTTCGAGGCCCGGTCTGCGCCGGGCTTCTCGTGCTCTGGACGGACCCCACGCTGTCACCGGACCGTGAAGCGAACGCCGGTCCTTTGACACGATCGGGGCTGGCCGGGTATCCAATGAATGAGCGTTCATTCACCTGGATGGATCCGCGGCAAGGGCCGCAGCGATCCCGTCGACGGAGACCCCGATGATCGAGAACAAGAACCGCAACACCGAGGAAGCCCGCTCCATCCAGGTGGCCGAGGAGAGCCGCGAGCTGGACTGGAAGAGCAAGTCCTTCATGGCGTCGCTCTACATGGGGGACCTGGACATGACCGCGGCGTACCCCTTTCCCGCCCAGGGCCCCGCGGACCTGGCTGCGGGAGACGCGATCGTGGCCAAGGTCCGGGCCTGGTGCCTGGAGCACGTCGACGGAGACGCCATCGACCGGGCCCAGCAGATCCCCGCGCCCATCTTCAAGGGCCTGCAGGACCTGGGCCTGTTCGGCATCAAGATCCCGACCGAGTACGGCGGGCTGGGCCTGTCCCAGTCCAACTACATGCGCATCCTGGCCGAGGTGAGCCTGCACTGCGGCTCCCTGGTCGCCACTCTGAGCGCCCACCAGAGCATCGGCGTGCCCCAGCCCCTGAAGCTGTTCGGGACCCCCGAGCAGAAGAAGAAGTACCTGCCCTTGCTGGCCCAGGGCTGGATCAGTGCCTTTGCCTTGACCGAGCCCAGCGTGGGCTCGGATCCGGCGAACATGCAGACCCACGCCGAGCTGAGCGAAGACGGCGCCCACTGGATCCTCTCCGGCGAGAAGCTCTGGTGCACCAACGGGGTGATCGCCGACCTGTTCGTGGTGATGGCCCGCACACCGGACAAGGTCGTCCGGGGCAAGCCCCGCAAGCAGATCACGGCGTTCATCGTCGAGGCCGACTGGGACGGCATCGACGTCGTGCATCGGTGCAGCTTCCTGGGCATTCGGGCCATCGAGAACGGCCTGATCCGCTTCCGGGACGTCAAGGTCCCGGTGGAAAACGTCGTGCTGGGCGAAGGCCAGGGGCTCAAGCTGGCCCTGACCACCCTCAACGACGGGCGGCTGGGCATCCCGGCGGTCTGCGCTCGGGGAGCCGAGGTGGCCACCGAGCAGTGCGCTTCCTGGGCCAAGAGCCGGGTCCAGTGGGGCAAGGCCATCGGCTACCACGAGGCCGGCTCGGACAAGCTGGCCCGCATCGCCGGGGCCGCCTACGCCATGGACACCCTGTCCCGGTACACCGCAGCGCTGTCGGATCACGGCGGCGTCGACCTGCGCATGGAGGCCGCCACCGCCAAGATGTTCAACACCGAGATCGGCTGGCAGGTCGCGGACACGGCGCTCCAGCTCCGGGCGGGCCGCGGCTTCGAGACCGAGAGCTCCCTGGCAGCCCGTGGCGAACACCCGATGCCCATCGAGCGGGGCCTGCGGGACTCACGCATCAACCGCATCGTCGAGGGCACCACAGACGTGATGCACCTGTTCCTGGCCCGGGAGTCCCTGGACAAGCACCTCGAGCTCGCGGCGCCCCTGTTCGGCCGGGCCAGCCTGGGCACCAAGCTGGCCACGGTGGCCAAGGCCGGCGCCTTCTACGCCACCTGGTACCCGCGGCTGTGGCTGGGGGGGTGGTTCCGGTCCTTTGCCGGCTTCGACCCCAAGCTGTCCCGGCAGCTGCGCTGGATCGATCGGCAGTCCCGCAAGCTCGCCCGCAAGCTCTTCCACCAGATGCTCCTCCAGGGGCCCAAGCTCGAGATGCGTCAGCTCACGCTGAACCGGTTCATCGACATCGGCGTGGAGCTGGCGGTGATGGCGCTGGTGACCGCGCGGCTGCAGACCGAGCTCAAGGCCGGGGACCGCACCAGCCTCGACGCCGCAACCTACTGGCTCGTCGCCCGCCGACACGAAGTCGAGCGCCTGTTCACCGAGCTCTCCCACAACGCCGACGCCCAGGCAAGGACCCTGGCGAAGGCGCTGTTGGAGGGGGCCGAGAAGCTGGCAGACCTGGCGCCCAGGGACCTGGCGCCGCTGCCCCGGGAGCGCGGCCGTGACCTGACCTCGGGCCGCCAGGCCCACCGGCTCGGTCGCCACCCCGACGAGCGGGCGGCCAAGTAGCCGGGCTAAGGGCCCCGCTCGGAGGGCCCCTGTGAAATTCGACGTCGCCGTGGTCGGTGCGGGCACCGCTGGAAGCGCCGCAGCGCTCCACTGCGCACGACGGGGCCTGCGGGTCGTGGTGGTCGAGAGCGGCGAGCTCGACGGGGCCGGGGCCCGGTGGGTCAACGGCGTGCCGGGCTGGAGCTTCGACCAGGCCGAGCTGGCGCGTCCCGTGGGAGACGAGCTGCACGGGGCCGCCGTGCCCTTTCACCTGGTGGCGGGCTGGCAGGGTCCGGCGGTCACCGCCCAGGGCATGGATCTGCTCGACGTGGACATGCGCCTGCTGGTGGCCCGGCTCCAGGGCCTTGCTCGCAGCGCTGGCGCCGAGCTTCGCGCCAAGACCAGGGTGCTCGGCCTGGAGGGGCGGCTGCTGCGCACGACCGGCGACGACGTCCAGGCCGACTGGTTCATCGACGCCTCTGGGCTGCGCGGCGCCAGGCTGTTGGACAGACCCCCACCCGCCCGCGAGGATCTCTGCGTGGCGGCCCAGGAGGTCCGCACCTGCGCCGACCCCCAGGCCGCCCGCGCCTTCTTCCAGGAAAAGGGAGTGCCTCCGGGCCAGGTCGCCTGCTTCACGGGCATCGCGGGTGGCTACTCGATCGTCAACGTGCGCGTCGAGGACGGCCACGTGTCGCTGCTGACCGGCTCGATCCCGGCCCTGGGTCACCCCTCGGGGCGGGCGCTGCTGGACGACTTCGCACGGGAACACCGCTGGGTGGGACCGCGGGTCTTCGGGGGCTCCCGGGCCCTGCCGCTGCGGGCGCCGTATCTGCGGCTGGCCGAGGGCCGGGTGGCTCTGATCGGCGACGCGGCCTGCCAGGTCTTCGCGACCCACGGATCCGGTATCGGCGCCGGTCTGATCGCCGGCCGCATGATCGGCGAGAGCCTGGCTGCTGGGCGGGGGGTGTGGGACTACGCGGTGCGCTGGCAGCGGCGGTGGGGCGGCCTGTTCGCCGGCTCCGAGCGCTTTGCGCGCTTCTCGCGTCAGCTGGGCGTTGAGACCCTCGCTTGTCTGGTGCGCACCGGCGTGATGGGTCCGGAGATGGTCGCCGACGGCCTGGACCAGCAGCCGCCCCGGCTCCATGCCCGGGCGCTGCCCCGGACCCTGCTCGGGCTCCTGCGGGCACGCCGGGCGGTGACCCCCCTGGCCCCAGTGCTGGTCCAGATGGCCCGGCTGGACCGGGCCTACCGGGGCTTTCCCGAGGGCGAGGACGGGGTCGCGGCGTGGGCCCGTCGCCACGCGGGCCTGGGTGTGCTCCCGGACTGAATCGGCCGGTCAATTGCGGTGACCCGGCCGATGGGCGCTTCGTCAGCGCGAGGACCGAAGCTCGACCGCAGCCAAGCGCGGGTCGTCGGGCCACCGGCGTCGGGCCCTCGCCAGGCGTCGCTGGGCCTGCTCCAGCATGTCTTCGTCCAGTAGACGCTCGAGAGCGGCCAGCTCGCCTTCGATGGACGTGGGCGGCGGGCCCTCGACCAGCGCCTCGAGCCGCATGAGGTGGATGCGCTCCTTGCCGGTGTCCCGCAGCGCGTCCAGGCCCCGCCGGGCCAGGGGCAGCTGCTGGCGCCGATGGGCCTCCTCGACCACGCCCACCAGGCCCATCGGGTGCACCCCGACCAGGGCGAGCACGCGGTCCTGGACGGCCGTGCGCTCCGGTCCGCTCACCCGACCCGCTTCGGCGATCAGCTTGCGTGCCCGGCTGATCCGCTGGGTCCTGCGAACCAGGGGCCAGCTGGCCGCGCCCAGGAGCAGCACGAAGGCGGGCAGCATCCAGGGCTCTGCCGTCACGCCAACGGCCACGAGCATGCGCTCCCACAGCAGCAAGAAGCCATCGAAGCGTCCCATGGTGGCCATTTAGTCCCCTGCGAGGTTGAGGGGAATCAGGTCCACAAGCCGTTGTCACCTCAGGTCTCGGTGGGTCCTCTTGGGTCTGGACCGGTGGGAGTGGCCAGGAGCCCATGTGATGGTCAGCCAACGAACCGGGGAGTTCCCATGCGTCTCGACATCCAGTCCGCTGTCGCCCTTCGCCACGAAGGCCGCCGCGCCTTTGGAACAGCCCGCTGGATCGAAGACCAGCGGCTGGCCTTCACCACCTACGGCGACGTGACGGTCGGCCAGCGGCTCGAGATGCGGCTCGAGCTGACCGGCGCCTATGACTCGGTCTGGGCCGAGGTGCTGATCGAGACCGCCAGGCCGATCGGCGTGGGCGGCCCGCAGCTGTGCACCGGTGGCATCGTCTACATGCCCGACGAGGACCGGGACAAGCTCGAGCAGTGGGTCGAAGAGCGCTCGGTCAGCCAGCTCTCGCTCCAGGCCCACAAGCAGGACTCGGTCAGCCGGAGCGCCGCGGCGTCCAGGACCGACGCGGCCCAGAGCGGAACCCGGGGTCGCCGCTCGGTCTCGGACGCGCTGCGAAGCAGCCTGGCCCGTAAGTCGAGCAAGGCCCCCCGGGCCTGGGCAGCGCTCCAGCTCAGCCGCGATGGCTCCCTGCTGTCGGCGGCCTGGAGCACCTGGCAGGGGCTGGCCGCGGACTGGACCCGCCAGCTCTCAAAGAACCTGCTGCGGGTCGACACACCCCTGAACACGCCGCCGCGGGGCTATGCCCTGACCGTGCGCCTGTGCCTGCCCGACGGCCAGGTCCTGGCGGTCCAGGCCAAGGTCACGGACACCGATGGGGCCGGAATGCTGCTGGCCCTCGACCTGTCGCCGGCCACCCGCCGGATCCTCAACCGGGCGGCTCAGCGGCTCTGAGCTCGGTCGCGCCCGGCGGCCGCAGCCGGCAGCACGCGAACACGCCGTCGATGCCCTTGAGCACGGCGTCGAAGTCCTCGACCTGCCAGCCGCTTCCACGGGGCAACCAGCCCAGCTCGCGGGCTCTTGCCACGCTCTCTCGGGACATCACGATCTCGCCGGGCCCGGCCTGGCCCTCGAGCCGCGCCGCGATGTTCACCGTCTGGCCGAAGTAGTCCAGGCGGTCGTTGGCCGTGACCATGTAGCAGGGGCCTTCGTGCAACCCCAGGCGCAGGTCGATGGCCCGGCCTTCGGGGTGGTCGCGACGGAAGGCCTGGAACTCGGTCTGGATCGCCAGGGCCGCGGCAAAGGCGTCCTGTTCCCGCTCGAAGGCGGCCATGACAGCGTCGCCGATGGTCTTCACGATGGCGCCGCCGGCGCGCTCGATCTCGCGCTCCAGGATGGCGAAGTGGTCCTGGATCAGGGAGAAGGCAGGGCCGTCCCCTTGGCGCGTGTACAGGTTGGTCGAGCCGACCAGGTCCGAGAAGAGCAAGCTGGTGCGGGCGATCTTCAGGGCCAGGCCGGGGCGCAGCGTGTCGCCTGAGAACCGACGGCGAAACTCCGGGAAGGTGCTCAGGGTGGCGGCCGTGGCTGCCTGGCGGGCCCACATGACCTCCTCGAGCTTGACGTGCAGCGCGGTGGTCTCGGCCAGCTCGAGCTCGATGCGGCCTCCGGGGGCCAGCACGATGGACGCGGGCTCGATGGACTCACCCACCCGCACGTTGGCCGAGGTCGGGCCTTCTGGCCGCACCTCGACCGCCGCCTTGGCGCCTCCTCGGGCGAAGAGCCGGTAGCGTCCCGAGTCGACGGGCGCCTGCACGGGCTTGGACGCGCCGGGCTCCAACACCGCCTGAGAGTGCACGTGGGGGTGGTGGCTCGGCCCGCTGATGCAGTAGAGCCGTTCCTGGACCTTGCGCACCGCGGGCGCCGGCTGGAACGTGGCCTCGACCGCCTGGTCCAGATCCAGGGCGTAGTCCAGGTCACACAGGTGGCAGTGTCCTTCCTCGCCCAGCTCGTCCAGGGAGATGAGCCGATCCGACGCCGTGCGACAGCTGGGGCAGATCAGCTCCCAGGTGAGGCTCAGGAGCCCCGCGTCGACGGCACGCAGGAAGACGGTCAGGGTGTCCCGGCGGGCGGTGCCCCATGTGTCGGCGAGGGCAAAGGGCCGCATGCCGAGCAGATCGTCGTCAGAAGCCGTGCGCACGTGGTCCACCAGACGCTCCACGATGGCCCGCCGGGACGGGCCCGCCGCCTCCTCGAGTCGGGCCTGGATCCCCCCGAGCTGCGGGCTCACCTTGCCGGCGCGGTGTGCGTGGAGCACGTCGGTCGGCCGCCCGGCGGCCAGGGCCGCGTCGAGCCCCGCGATGTAGCGGACCATCCGGGCCAGCGACCGCCGCCCGTTGAGCCAGGCGATGGGGACAAGCACCCGCAGCGTCGGCACCAGCTGCAGGGTCAAGGAGATGCGCGTGCCGCCATCGGGCAGCGCCTGCCAGTCCTGGCGGTACTCCAGGAGCCTCAGGGCGCCGCTCCGCATCACCCGTCGGTGGCGAAAGAAGCGCTGGACCTCGAACTCGACGGGCTGCTCCTCCCACGCCACCGGAAAGCCCCCCAGCCAGGTGCGCACGGCGAAGCGGGACGCGCCGGGTGCCTCCAGCTTGGAGACCTGGAGGGACGCGAGCCCCAGGGCTTGGTTCATGCGCTGGGTGTCCGCCAGGATCGGCCACAGGACCCCGGGTGAGCAGCGACAGGTCACCTCTTCGGTGAGCAACACCTCCACGGGGTCCTCCTCTGCCCGGCATTCTGGCCCAGCGGGGCGGCCCCCCGCAGGTTCTCAGGCGCTCTGGCGGGATCCGGGGCGCTGTGAGGACCCGGCGTGGGCAGCGATCTGGTCGATCAGCTCGGTCCACAGCTGGGTCGGCATGGCGTGCCCCATCTCGCGCAGGACGTGGAGCCTGGCCCCGGGGACGAGCTGGGCGGTGGCCCGGCCGGCCGCGACAGGGATCAGCGGATCCCGTTCCCCGTGGAGCACCAGAGTCGGCGCGGTGATGGTCTTGAGCGTGTGGCGGCGATGGCCCGACGCCAGGATGGCCGCCAGCTGGCGCACGAAGCCCCGGGGGTGGAAGCTGCGGTCGTAGGCCACGGCAGCGAGAGCCCTGATCTCGTCCCGGTCCGCGTCGAACATCGGACCGCCGGCGCTGATCACTCGAAAGGTGTCCACGGTGCGCTGGACCACCTCGTCCCGGCTGCGAGGCACGGGCCCCAGCAGCGCCCGCAGAGCGTCCGGTCTGCCCAGGTAGCGGCGCTCGCCCGTGGTGGACATGATGCTGGTCAGGGACGCCGTGCGGTCTGGGTGGTGGATGGCCACCAGCTGGGCGATCATGCCGCCCATCGAAGTGCCGACCACGTGGGCGCGGTCGAGGCCCAGGTGGTCCAGCAACCCCACCACGTCGTCGGCCATGTCCACCAGGGTGTAGGGCGCGTCGACCCGCAGCCCCAGCAGGGCCTTGGGCAGCATGGCCCGCATGGGGGGGACCTGGGCGTGGTCGAGCCACGTGGACAGCCCGATGTCCCGGTTGTCGAAGCGGATGACCTGGAAGCCGCGGTCGGCCAGCGCCTGGCAGAAGGCCGTGCGCCACCAGATCATCTGGCAACCGATCCCCATCACCAGGACGATGGGGGGGCCGGACCCAAAGGTCTCGTACTCCAGCTCGATTCCATTGGCGTTGGCGCGAGGCATCCCCCCGGCTAACGGAAACCGGGGGCCGGGGCCCAAGCCCAGGGCCTCTGGCCCCAGAATGTGCGCGACAGGACCCGGCCTCGGGCGATACCCTTCGCGAGCCGTGGTCTCCTTCCTCCTGCTGGCGTGCGCCTCTGATCTACCACCGCCCCCGACCGGGTCGGCCGACCCCGCTGCGGTCCAAGACGACCTGCCCGGCGCCTACGTGCACCAGGGCGACGAGCCCCAGCCCGTGCTCACCATGGCGGACATCGGCGACGGCATCGAGCACGCGCTCGACGAGATGCTGGTGCTGGACCAGCGGGACCTGCACGACGTCTACAACGACCTCCGCAACACCTCCCAGGACGCCGACTGCCCCGCCTACCTGGACTACGACACGTCGGAGTACTGGTACGACACCTGCACCACCGCCGACGGGGCGTACTTTGCCGGCTACTCGAGCACCTACCGGTACCAGGACTACACGGACCCGGACAACAACTACTACTACGACGAGCTCGCCTACCTGAGCGCGGACTTCGTCATCGAGTCCCCGGGGGGCGAGTCCCTGGAGGGCACCGGCTACAGCCACACCTACGAGGGGCAGTACCCGGACTCCGAGAACCGCTTCAACTACGCCCGCGCTTGGGGCCGCTTCCACTGGGAGGGCCCTGGCTCCGACGGCACCTGGCTGTCCAGTGGTCGATCCTTCGACTTCGCGCTCTCGGCGTATAGCTACCCGACCTATCCCGGCGTCTACGTGAACCACTACGGCGGCGTCTCGGGCATGGATGGCCCGGTCAACGCATACGTGGCGGACGGCTTCATGCTCTACAGCGAGACCCTGGGGTCCCTGTGCGAGATCGAGCCCTCCGGCACCATCTCGGTGCGCGACGAGGACGGCAATTGGTACGACGTCGAATTCCACGGTCCCTCCTACTGGGGCGGCTGGGCGTTCGAGCCCGAGTGCGACGGCTGTGGCGACGTGTGGTTCCGGGGCACGTACCTGGGCCAGGCCTGTTCGGACTTCTCGGCGCTGGTCGACTGGCACGGGCGGCCCTGGTGATCGGGCTCTGGCTGGTCGCCTGCAGCACCGGAACGCCGACACCGGCGGTCGACGTCCCGGGACCCACCGACGAGCTGCCCCAGCTCGAGCCCGAGCAGCTGCTGGTTCGGGCCAGCTTGGACCTGCGGGGGGTACGGCCCACGGTCGACGAGCTGGACCGGGTCGACGACGACCCGGCTGCCGTCGAGACCTTGATCGAGGACTACCTGCAGGACCCCCGCTTCGGCGAGCGCGTGATCAGCCTGTACTCCGAGATCTACCTGACCCGGCTGGACTACTACTACGTGACCGCCGAGGAGTACGGCCTCTACGACGAGCCGGCCTTTGCCCGGTCCGTGGGCGAGGAGCCCCTGCGCATCCTGGCCCGCATCGCCACCGAGGACCTGCCGTACTCCGACATCGTGACCGCCGACTGGACCATGGCCGACGAGTCCCTGGGCACGGCCTTCCCGGTCGACTACCCCAGCGACGGCACCGGCTGGCAGCCGGTCCAGTACACCGACGGTCGGCCGATGGCCGGCGTCCTGACCACCAACTCCATGTGGTGGCGGTACATGTCCACGTCGTCGAACGCCAACCGGGGCCGGGCCAACGCCGTGTCCCGGGTGCTGTTGTGCAGCGACTACCTGACCCGGCCCATCGAGTTCGACCGCGACGTGAACCTGCTCGACGCCGGCGCGGTGGCCGACGCTCTGGCGAACAACCCGGGCTGCGTGGCCTGCCACCACAGCTTGGATCCGCTGGCCAGCTACTTCTGGGGCTTCTTCTACTACAACTACAGCAGCAAGCTCGACATCACCGCCTACCACCCGGAGCGGGAATTCCTGTGGGAGAGCTACACCGGCGTGGCGCCCGGCTACCACGGCGAGCCCGGCTACACCCTGACCGACCTGGGGCAACAGCTCGCTGCCGACCCGCGGCTGATCGAGTGCGCGGTCGAGCAGGCCTGGACCCTCTTCCTGCAGCGGGACGTGCTGCTGGACGACACCGATCCCCTGGTCGATCACCGCGAGGTCTTCCTGGACAGCGGGCTCAAGTTGCGCAGCCTGGTGCGGTCCATCCTGCAGTCTCCCGAGTACCGGGCGGGTGCGACCGACGACCCTCGGGCCGTGCCTCTCAAGATGGTCACCCCCGACCTGCTGGCGTCCCAGCTCGAGGCCCTCACCGGCTACCGCTTCACCTACTACGGCTACGACATGATGCAGACCGACACCTACGGGCTGCGCACCCTCGCCGGGGGGGTCGACGGCGCCTTCGTGACCGCCGGTGCGCGAGAGCCGATCCCCACCCTGGTCCTGGTCCAGCAGCGCCTGGCCGAAGCCGCTGCCGACTATGTGGTGGACCACGACCGGGCCAACCCCGACGACCCGCGGCTCTTCACCCACATCAACTTCGGCGAGACGCCGGTCACCGGACGCGACGCGATGGTGGCCCAGATCCAGGACCTGCACCTGCGGTTCTTCGGGGACCGCATCGACGCCGACGGCCCCGAGATCGACGCCAACCTGGCCCTCTGGGACGAGCTCTTCACCCTGGAGCCAGACCCGGCAGTGGCCTGGAAGGGCCTGACCTCGGCCCTGCTCCGCGACCCCGAGTTCCTGTTCTACTGATGGCCCGCACACCCCTCTTCCCGCTCGATAGACGTCAGCTCTTGCTGGGCTCCGGCGCTGGGCTGTTGGGGCTGGGGCTGCCGGCCGGCCTGGCCCAGGCCCGCACGCCGTCGGACCTGAAATTCCTGTTCGTCATCGCCTATGGGGGCTGGGACCCGACCAAGGTCTTCGCGACCGAGCTCAACAAGGACGGGGTCGACCTGGAGTCCGATGCCGAGCTGGGCTCGGTCGGCGGGATCACCTTCGTGGACCACGCGGACCGGCCCTCCGTGCGTGAGTACTTCGAGCTCCACCACGCGCAGACCCTGTTGATCAACGGCGTGCTGGTGCCGTCGGTGGCCCACGAGAACTGCATGCGGCTGATGCTCACCGGCACCACCGCGGCCAAGGCCAGCGACTGGCCGGCGATCCTGGCCAACCCGTACGCCGACGCGGCGCCGCTGCCCCACCTGGTGGTCGCCGGGCCATCCTACCCGGGGGATCTTGGCGGTGTGGTGACCCGCACCGGGAGCTCGGGCCAGCTCGAGGCCCTCATGTCCGGGGACATCCTGGGCTGGGGGGACATCCAGACCTCGCCCCCGAGCGCCCGGGCCGAGCAGATCATCGATCGCTACGTGGCCAGCCGGGTCTCATCGGCCAAGGCCTGGGCCCAGTCGGCCCGCGAGCTCGAGATGCTCCAGGCCATGGACGCGTCGGTCGGTCGCTCCAGGGATCTCAAGGACCTGCTGGGCGTGGTGAACTGGAACGCCGGCAGCGGGTTCGGCAGCCAGCTGGACGTCGCCGTCGACGTGCTGAGCGGGGGCATCAGCCGCTGCGTCACGGTCCAGTACTCGGCGACCTGGGACACCCACACGGACAACGACCGGCAGCAGTCTGGCAATTTCGAGGGCCTGTTCGACGGCCTGGGCTCCCTCCAGGAAGCGCTGGCCCGCACCCCGGGCACCGGGAGCTCCGAGAGCACCCTGGCCGACGAGGTCGTGGTCATCGTGATGTCCGAGATGGGCCGCACGCCGCTCTTGAATGGCGGCAACGGCAAGGACCACTGGCCCTACACCAGCGTCATGATCACCGGTCCGGGCGTCACCGGAGACCGGGTGGTCGGGGACTACGACGACTACTTCTACGGCAAGACCCTGGACCTCGAGACCGGCGAGCTCGACGCCGACGGCGCGAGTCTTGCCTGTGACACCCTGGGGGCCACGCTGCTCACCCTCGCGGGCGAGGACGCCCAGGCGTACCTGCCGGGCGTGGCAGCAGCGACGGGTCTTCTCTCCGACGGCTGACCAGGCCCAGGAGTCCTAGCCACAGCACCACGGGCGGGGCAGCCGGCGAGGCCGCGCAGCCACCACACCCCGTGTCCTGGACCGGCGGCGGCGGCTTGTCGGGGCTGGTGCAGTCGAGACCCAGCTCGGGGTCCGTGTCGTCGCAGTCGTCGCCTTCGTGCTCCTGGGCATCCAGGCCGTCTCGGTCCGCGTCGAAGTCGGAGCCGCCCCCGCAGTCCTGGTCCAGCCCGTCGTACCAAGTCTCGTCTGCGCCGGGATTCACCGCCGGATCGTCGTCGTCGCAGTCCGCGTCGCTGGTCCAGCCGTCCTCGTCGGCGTCGACCACCTCCAGGGCCGGGCCTCCCCAGGCGCCGATGTCGCTGCGGGAGCCGTCCGGGTCGGACAGCTCCGGGTCGCCGGCGTCGATCAGGGAACTTGTGCGGGTCAGCACGAGCTGATCGTTGGTGGGATCGCCGTCGGCGCTGTAGGCGACAAAACCCGGTTGCTCCACCAGGTTGCCGTCGTCGGTCGAGGCCGGGCCCTCCAGCACACCGTCCAGGTCGCCTTCGGCGTTGTCGTAGAAGTCGTTGAACGCCAGGGTCAGGCCGGCGGCGGCGTCGTCGTCTGCGACGTGCACGCCGGCCCCGTAGGACGTCCAGGCGACCACGGAATTCCGCAGATCGGTGGCGTTCTCGGCCAGGTACAGGCTTCCCCCGGCGTCGGTGGCCAGGTTGCCGATCAGCGTGTTGTTCGTGAGCCGGCTGTCCTGGTTGTCGTACAGGCACAGGGCCCCGCCCGAGCGCGCCTTGTTCTCCTGGAAGATGTTGTTCGTCCACGTGTCCCAGGACACGATGGCTTCGGCGGCCTCCTCGTCCAGGGCGGGATCGACCCCGTGGCCCTGGACATAGGCGCCCCCGCCATAGCCCGCGAAATTCGCCGTGAAGCGATTGCCGTGCACGGTGGTCGCGGTGTTCTGCCAGGCCAGCAGGCCGCCACCAGCCACGCGGTCGTCGGCGGCGTTGTCGGCGATCACCGAGTCGATCAGGGTGAACTCCCGGAAGGACCGGGCCAGCAGTCCGCCGGCTTCGCCTGCGGCGATGTTGCCGGTGATCTCGGTCCCCTCGACCCGCAGGTCGTGCTCGTCGCGGGTGTACGTCCACGCATACACGCCACCGCCCGCGTAGTACGTGGTCAGGTTGTCCGCGACGACGCTGTCCCGGAGGGTCAGGTCGCCTCGGTAGTAGTGGTAGATGCCCCCGCCGTGGGTCCAGGCCACGTTGTCCCGAACGGTGACCCGGTCCAGGGTGATGTCGTTGTAGGCATAGCTGTAGAGGGCCCCGCCGGCTGCATAGGTCGACGTGTTCCCGATCAGCTCGGAGTCGGTCAGGGTGAAGGGGCCGTCCAGGTAGTAGAGGTAGAAGGCGCCGCCGTGGGAGTAGCCGATGTTGTCCTCGACCCGCAGGCCGGTTCCTTCGAAGGTGCTGTAGCTCTGCACCCAGACCGCGCCGCCGTAGTAGGCGTAGTTGTCCTCGAAGACGCTGTCGGTGAGCACGACCGTGGCATAGCCCTCGGCGTACAAGGCGCCGCCATAGCTGCCGGCCTCGTTGGTGTCCCAGGTGCTGCCCTGGTCCTCGAGCCACGCGTCGGCACCCAGGCCGACCGCGCCGCCGTGGCTGGTGGCGATGTTGCCGGTCAGGGTGCAGTTCGACAGGGTCACGACCGCGCGCTCGGCCCAGATGGCGGCGCCTGTCTCGGCGCTGTTCTCGGTGAAGACGGTGTCCTCGATCGTGACCGAGCCGTCCATGACCACCATGGCGCCGCCGATGTTGCCGCTGAAGTCCCGGAGCAACAGGTCCCGCAGCGTGGGGCTCGCACCGGTGATGGTGAGCGTGCTGCCCCCGTCGCCGTCCAGGGTGAAGCCCTCGAGCACGGCGCCGGGCCCTTCGCCCGCGCGAAAGGCCACGAGGGGCTGGCTGGTCGTTGCCGGGACCAGCACGGCGCCGTCGGCACCGATGATGTGGATGTCGCGGCCGCGGTAGTCCAGGTTCTCGGTGTAAGTGCCGGCGCCGGCTTCGATGCGATCGCCGTCGGTGGCCCGGTCGATGGCTTGCTGCAGAGTGGGGACCTCGCCGGATCCGTCGGCTTCGACGGACCACGTCGCGGCCAGGGCCCAGGGGGTGAGGAGGAGGAGCGGGGTCATGGCGCAGGCACGATACCCCCGATCGGCCCGAGTGCCCGGGTAGACTGGGTCGACCGCCCAGGTGAGCGATGCTGTTGCTGCTCTCGTCGACGGCGCTCGGGGCGACGTGGACCGTCGACCCTTCGGGGGCTGGGGACACCACGACCATCCAGGACGCCATCGACGCGGCGTCGGGCGGAGACACGGTCGAGGTGGTGGCGGGCACCTACCTCGAGACCCTGGACTTCGGCGGCAAGGACCTGGTGGTCACCGGCCTGGACGGGTCGGGGGCCACGACCCTGGACGCGACCGGGCTGGCCGATGCCGCGGTGACCTTCGACAGCGCCGAGACCGCCGCCGCCACCCTCCAGGGCTTCACGGTCCTCAACGCGGGTGCCCGCGGGCTCTATGTGCACGGCGCCGGCCCGACCTTGGTGGACCTGGTGCTCCAGGATCTGGGCGCCAGCACGCTGGACGGCGGTGCCCTGTACGTCGAGAACGGCACGGTCACCCTGAGCGAGAGCACCCTCGACGGTGGCAGCGGCAGCCTGGGCGGCGCCATCTACCTGACCGGCGCCGGGGTGGTGGCCCTGGATGGCTGCACCCTGAGCGACAACGCCGCCACGTGGGGGGGCGCTGTCTACGTGGAGAGCGGCACCCTGGCGCTGGTCGAAAGCACGGTGTCCGACAACAGCGCGACTTACTACGGCGGGGGCCTGTACCTGGGATCCGGCGCCAACGCGTCCAGCCAGGACACCGACTGGGTGGACAACACCGGCACCTACACACACGGATCGGCGGTCTACGCCGACGCGTCGAGCACCCTGGACGTGGACGGTGGGACCTGGTCCGGCAACGCCGCGGCCTACTACGCCTATGGCTACAGCGGCACCATCTACCTGGCCAGTGGCGCGGATCTGACCGTCGCCGACGCCGTGTTCACGGGCAACACGGCCTACCAGGGCGGCGCGGTCTACGCCGCCAGCTCGAACACCATCGAGGCCAGCGGTGTGCGCTGGGAGTCGAACACCGCCTACTACGGGGGGGCGATCTGCCTGAGCACGAACACGGTCTGGACCGAGGACGCCGGGTCCTATGACAACAACAGCGGGCTGTACACGGGTGGGGCGGTGTACGCGTACTACCTGTTCGACCTGACCTGGACCGACACCGCCTTTACCGGCAACAGCGCCGACTACGGCTCGGGCGGCGCTATCTACGCCTACCTCTACGGCCCAATCGCCCTCGAAGGCAGCACCCTCCAGGACAACACCGCCTACTCCCACGGCGGCGGGCTGTTCGCCAGCACGCTCTACGACACCGTGTCGCTCACCGACACCGACTTCCTCGACAACAGCGCGACCTATGGCTCGGGTGGCGGCGTCTACACCGAGGTCTACAGCGATCTCGTGTGGGCGGATGGTGTCGTGGACGGCAACGACGCGTACTACAGCGGCGGCGGCCTGCTGTCGTACTACCTGTCGGACGCCTACCTGTCCGGCGTGTCGGTCAGCGGCAACACCGCGACCTATGGCTATGGCGGCGGGGTCTACTTCTACCCGTACTCGTCCACCAGCCACGGCCTGTCACTGGAGGCCTGCGAGGTCTCGGACAACAGCGCCTACACGAGCGGGGGCGGTCTCTACGTCTACGACGGCGCCAGCCTGGACCTGGTGGACGCCACGCTGTGCGGCAACACGACGTCGCTGTACTACGGCGGCGGTCTCTACAGCTACTCGGTCGCCAGCACCACGGTGAGCGGCAGCTTGTTCTGCAACAACAGCTCGTCCTATGGGGGCGGCGTCTACCAGTACTACGCGACGGGCTCCTCCTCGGACTCCTGGACCAACAACGCCTTCGTCGAGAACGCGGCCACCACCAGCGGCGGGGGCCTCTATGTCTCCACCTCGTCGGCCTTCGAGCTCGTCAACAACGACCTGCTGGGCAACACGGCGGGCACCGGTGGCGCCCTGACCCTGTCTGCGTCGACCGCCACGGTGAGCAACAACCTCTTCGGCTGGACCCAGGCCGGGTCCGCGGTGTCGGTCGACGCCTCATCGCTGAGCGCTTCGACATTCACGTACAACGACTGGCACGGCAACAAGCCTGGCGACGCCACCGGCTCGGCGACCGCCGCAGACCTGAGCGGCACCGGCACCCTGAACGACGACCCGCTGCTGATGGACTACTCGCTGGACGGGGACCCGACCAACGACGACCTGGTGCTCCAGGCGATCAGCACGCTCATCGACGCCGGAGACCCGGCGCTCTTCGACCCCGACGGATCGGTGTCGGACATCGGGCTGTACGGGGGCGCGGGCTCGTCGGTCCAGGACGCGGACGGCGACGGTTGGTACGACACCCACGACTGCGACGACAGCGACAGTGCGGTGAACCCGGGTGCGGCCGAGACTTCCTACAACGGGGTCGACGACGACTGCGACGAGTCCACCCCCGACGACGACCTGGACGGCGACGGGCACGGGGTCGCCGACGACTGCGACGACACCGACGCGAGCACGAGCCCGTCGGCCACCGAGATCTGGTACGACGGCGTCGACACCGACTGCGACGGCGCCTCCGACTACGACGCCGACGGGGACGGCGAGGACCACGACGCCTTCGGCGGGAGCGACTGCGACGACGCCGACGCCACGGTGAACACCGCCGCCACAGAGGTCTGGTATGACGGCGTCGACGGCGACTGCAGCGGGGGCTCGGACCACGACGCCGACGGGGACGGCCACGACCACGACGGCTCCGGTGGCGCGGACTGCGACGACTCGGACCCGGCCGTCTCGCCCGACGCGACCGAGGTCTGGTACGACGGCGTCGACCAGGACTGCTCGGGCGGCTCGGACCTGGACGCCGACGGCGACGGCCACGACAGCGACGCCCACGGGGGGGCCGACTGCGACGACACGGACCCCTGGATCAACCCCGACGCCACCGACGTGGCCTACGACGGCCTGGACACGGACTGCGACGGGGCGTCGGACTACGACTTCGACCTCGACGGCTACGACAGCGTGGTCTACGCCGGCTCCGACTGCGACGACTACGATCCCGCCGTGTTCCCCGGAGCGGTCGAGGTCTGGTACGACGGCACCGACCAGGACTGCGACGGCCTGTCCGACCACGACGCCGACGGCGACGGCTACGACGCCGAGAGCCAGGGTGGCTCGGACTGCGACGACGCGGACCCGTCGATCAGCCCCGCTGCGACCGAGATCTGGTACGACGACGTGGACCAGGACTGCGACGGCGGCTCGGACCACGACGCCGACGGAGACGGCTGGGACCTGGCCGACGACTGCGACGACACCGATCCCGACGCCTGGCCTGGGGCGCCGGGGTGGACCGACGACTGCGAGCCGGTGTCGGAGACCGGGGATACCGGGGACACGGGCTCGACGGGGGACACCGGCGACACCGACCCGACCGGCGACACCGGCGACACCGCGGACACCGGGGACAGCACGCCGACCCACGGGCCCCAGGACAGCGCCGACACGGGGCAGGGGACCGGCGACGACTCCGGGCTGGTGGGGGTCGGAGACTCGGGCGATGGCGGGGACAAGGGCTGCAGCTGCGCCAGCTCTGCGGGCTCTGGCTCCGCTGGGCTGTGGCTGTGGGTCCTGGGCCTTGCCGGGCTCAGGCGCTCGTGGCGTCCAGACCCAGGGTGCGCACGGTCTTGGACGGCGCCACGTCCTTGACCGACGGGGCGGTGCCCAGCAAGCGGTCGCCCATGAGCATGCTGACCCCCCACCACTGGCTCTCGTTCTTGAAGTGGTGGCGTCGGTGGCTGTCGACCAGCACCTGGTAGTGGCCCAGGGTCGGGCGCCACCGCACGTGGGCCAGGTAGTGCACCCACTCGTAGTGCAGGGACGCCGTGAAGTACCCGGCGATGACGGTGAAGGCGAGGGGTGTGGGCAGCAGGGCGTTCCACAGCACCAGGTGCAGCAGCCCGGCCGGTAGCACCGTGTACATGGGGATGAAGATGATGCCCAGGTTCCAGGGGTCCCGGTGGTGGGCCGCGTGCTTGCGGGCGTTGGCCAGGTGGAAGGTGCGGCCCCCCAGACGGAAGGGCTTGCTGTGCAGGATGAAGACGTGGATGCACCACTCTTGGAGGGGCCAGACCGCGATCATCAGGGCCAGGGCCAACACATCGGCGGCGCCGAAGTTGCCCAGGGGAATGCGCGCGGCCCACGCCACGAGCGCGAAGGTGGCGAGCACCCGGGGGCTGAGGTGCCGGAAGAACACGCGGATCGCGTCTGAGCGCGTGCCCGGGGTGTCCTTGGGAGAGGCGAGGGGGGTGGCGATCACGGCTGCTCCGAGGCGTCCAGGGTGGTCATGAGGAGGTCGATGGCCTGTTCGCCGCGGCGGACGAGATCCTGGGCCAGGGCGTGGGCATGGTCGGCGTCGCCCGCCGTGATGGCGTCGGTGAGGGCTCGGTAGGCCGCCGTGTCGGCGTGCTCGACGGCCAGCACCTCGGTCAACAGGGCGCCAAAGGTCAGGTAGCTGTCCCTGAGCGTGTTGAACGCCAAGCGGTAGGCCAGGTTGCCGCAGCTGTCGGCCAGCACCCCCCAGTACGCCAGCGCCAGGCGCTGCTGGGCCGCGAGGTCGCCCGCTGCGTCGGCCATGGCGGCGATGCCCTCGTGCAGTGCGGCGTGGCTGGTGGGTCCGCCGCGGAGAGCGGAGAGCCGGGCGATGTCCGGTCCGACCGCCGAGCGCATCTCCATGATGCTCCGGGCGACGGTGGTGTCCAAAGCGCCGTCCCCGCGCAGGAGCAGCGTGCCCATCAGGTCCAGGCCAGCGGTCTGTCGGAAGTCCAGGATGCGGGTGGCGCCGCCCTGCTGGATGCTGACCAGCCGGGCCTGGGCCAGCCGCTTGAGCGCCTCGCGCACCGCGCCCCGGTTGACGCCCAAGGCCTCGGACAAGACGCGCTCGCTGGGCAGCTCGCTGCCGGGGGGGCGGTCGCCGTGCACGATCTGGCCCAGCAGCTGATCGAAGACCTGGTCGGAGAGGGACTGACGGGTGAGGGGCTTCCACATGAGCTGTCTATATCCTCTGCTCATCGGGTGGTCAACTGGTATGACCAGTTGAGGGGGCGGCGAGCGGGGGAGGGCACGGTGGCCAGGCAGATCCTCGCCGCTCGACGGAGGGATGGTATGAGGGCAGCTTGAGGCTTACGCCGAAGCGGCGTGGGCGGCCCGGGGCCGCTGACCACCCCACGCCGGGACCCTCACTCGCTCAGCTCGTAGCCTGCCGCCTCCCACCCATTCATCGCCTCGGGCAGGTCGTGGATGTTCCGGTACCCCAGCTCGACCAGGTTTCCGGCGGCCTTGGCGCTCATGGGGCCGGTCAGGCAGTAGAGCACCGTGAGGCGGTTCAAGTCGTCGCCGATCTCCGCCACCAGGTCGTCGGTCGCGGTGTACGGGATGTGCACGTCGGTGCCCGGGATCTCGCCGGCGTAGGGCACGTGCACGTTGATGAACAGGAAGTCCTTGCCCTCGTCCAGCCAGGCCTTGAGTTCCTGGACCGACAGGTCGGTCACCTCGGCCGGGCCGGTGTCGACCGTGGTGCTGTCGGTGGTGGCGCTGTCGCTGGCCGTCGTGGCCACGGAGTCGGTCGTGGCGGTGGTGGTGTCGTCGCCACCGCAGGCGAGCAGGGTCAGGGTCAGGGCGGCGAGCAGCATGGGGCACCTCGGAAGGGTCCCTCTATCCCCCAGTTCTTCGCGGGCGCCGTGCCTCCGCTCGAAGGCGGCTTCGATGGCTACCCCGAGGAAGTGGTCGATGACGGTTTGTGACACAATTCTGGTCATCATACGCAAGTAACTGCGTATTCTGTTCCCGGAACCCACGTTGGAGGTCCTGTGATCACCCTGCTCTTCATCGCCTGTGGCGGCGGCACCCTCTCTGTGGACTCCGGCTCTGTCGGCACGGACTCGGGGGTCACGTCAACCGTCGACTCCGGGACCACCGGGGACTCGGGCACCGCGACCGGCCCGGTCAGCTTCGCCGACGACATCGTCCCGGTGTTCTACGGCTCCTGTGGGGCCGGGGTCGCCGGCTGCCACACCCGCGACGCCTACAAGGCCGAGGCCGACGACGGCTGCAACGGCTGGCTGTCGCTGGAGGACGAGGCCCTGGGCTCTTCGTACAAGGGAGACCCCACCGGCTGTGCCGACCGGGACCTCTACACCCGACTGACCGAGCTGGTCTCGTGGCAGTGCAAGATGAACGGCTATGCAGACAACGGGAACCACTCCGTCGACTGGCCCTATGTCCAGCCCGGCAACCTGGAGGAGAGCTACCTGTGGCAGAAGATCGTCAGCGGCGGGATCCTCTGCGACAGCCAGGGCGCGGAGTCCCAGCCGATGCCCATCGCGGGCCCGATGCCCGCCGACGAGCTGGACCTGATCAAGCGCTGGATCGAGGAAGGCGCCCAGAACAACTGACCGCCTGGGCGCTGCTGTTCACCCTGTGCGGCTGCGCCGGGGCTTCGCCGGACGCCACGGGCGAGGCCCTGCTGCTCCCGGGCCTGCCGGGGGTGACGGACCTGGACCCGGATCCGGGTGTGCTCGAAGTCGAGCTGGTCGCCACGGTCGCGACCCTGTCCGTCGCAGGTGCTCCGCCGGCCGAGGTCTGGGCCTATCGGGACGGCCAGGGGCCTCCCTGCGTGCCCGGCCCGCACCTGGCGCTGGACGCTGGGGACGAGCTGGTCGTGCACTTCACCAACGAGCTGCCCGAGTCCACGACCGTGCACTTCCACGGCCCGCGGCTGCTGAACGCGATGGACGGCACCCGGGCCACCCAGCAGGTGGTCCAGCCGGGCGAGACCTTTGAGTACCGGTTCACCGTCGACGACCCCCAGACCTTCTGGTACCACCCCCACGTCCGCACGCCGGTCCAGGTGGAGAAGGGGCTGTACGGCACAGGCGTGGTCGGGGACGGCGCGACGGTGGACGCCGACCGGGTCTTCGTGCTCGACGACGCGCTGGTCGAGGACGGGGTGTTGGTCACCGATCCGCGCTCCGAGGACATCGCGGCGGGGCGCCAAGGCAACGTGCGCACGGTCAACGGGGTGCCGGCCGGGGCGGTGATTGACGGGCCCGGGGGGCTGGAGCGGTGGCGCTTCGTGAACACGGCGGTGGGCCGGTTCTTCTCGCTGGCTGTGGACGGCGCGGACTGGACGGTGGTGGCGACGGACGCGGGTCCGGTGCCGGTGCCGTGGCAGGAGGACGCGGTGCTGCTTGCGCCCGGGGACCGTGTGGAGCTGCTGGTGGATCTGTCCGGAGGCGGCGACGTGGAGGTCGTGGACCGGGGTGCTGACCGGGGCTTCGGGCTGGGCGTCGACGCGGAGCAGGTGCTGGTCACAGCGCGGGTGGCATCGGAGCCGCTGGCCGCGGCTGCGTCGCCGACCCTGGCGCCGCTGGACCTGCTCAACCCCGCCGGGATCGGGCCCACGGAGATGCTGGAGCTCGGCGAGAGCAGGGCGTCGACCGGGGAGCCGGTGTTCACCGTCAACGATGAGTTCTGGCCGTTCAACACGCCGCTGGACGGGACCGTGGGGGACCTGGCCGAGTGGACGGTGACCAACAGCACCTCTGGCGACCACCCGTTCCACCTGCACGGGACCTTCTTCCAGGTGCTGGACGTCGACGGTGTGGCGCCTCAGCACGGGACCCTCGAGGACACGGCGGTGGTGCCGATGGGAGCGACCGTGCGCCTCGCGGTGCCCTATGAGGCCGCTGGCGCCTGGATGTTCCACACCCACGTGCTCGAGCACGCCGACCGGGGGATGATGGGGCAGCTCAACCTGGCGGAGTAGCTCAGGACTCGCCTTCGGCCGGCGCCTGGACTTCGTAGGCCAGGGTGGCGTGGTGGTCCGTGTCGACCGCGTAGAGCAGGATCCAGTGGCCCGGCTGGGCCAGGATCCAGCCCTGGTGCTCGCGGTCGCCGATGGCTTCGAGCTGGCCCACGTCGTGATCGTCGAGGTTGGTGGCGACCAGGATCGTGCCGTCGGGGAGGGGCTCGCTGAACAGGAGGGTCAGCAGGATCTCGTGGCCGTGCCACTCGCCCCACGAGACGTCTTCGACCGCGGGGAAGTCCGCCAGGCTCTCGGTGACGACCTCGAGCGTATCGTCGCCGGCCTCGCTGTGGCCCAAGGCCAGCACGTCGCCGAGCAGGACCTCGAGACCGTCGAGCACGAAGGCGCCGTCGTCCGTCGCCGGTGCCGAGACGCTGTCGCCCGTCCGCTCCAGCGTCACCGAGACCGTGCCCGGCTCCAGGGCCGCGCCGGGCAGACCGAGCACGGTCACCCCCACCGGCGTGTCCGCGTTGGGCTGGCTCTTGGCGGTGACCTGGACCTCTCCTGCGTCCAGGTACCCGGTGATCTCGATCATCGCGGAGTCGCCGGTGCCGCCCGGTGCGGGACAGCCGACGCCCAGGAGCAGAGCGGCCACGAGGGCGAGGGTCGGGGGCGTGCGGATCATGGCTCGTCCTCCAGCACGGTGGCTGCAAAGGTCAGGGCGCTGCGGTTGTGGATGCCCTGGGCGTGGGCGTCGGCGTCGGCGGCGATCGCCCGCTCGCGCAGGAAGGCGAGCAGGTCTCGCTGCAGCGCCTGGAAGTCGTCGGGCGACGCGGCGAAGACATAGGAGCGGGCGGTGGCCGTCTGGGCCGCGTCGGCGTCCAGCAGCCGGGACCATGCGGTCTCGGTGAGGATGTCGATCTGCCGGTTCAGTCCGTCGATCCGAGCCGAAGCGTCGGCGTCGGCGAAGAAGTCGTGGTCCTCGGGGTCCCGGTGCCAGCGGCCATCGGCCTGGAGCACGCGGCCGTCTTGGACCAGGTCCGACAGCGCGGTCTCGAGCTCGTGCTGGGTGCGATCCCCGAAGTGCGCACTCAGCTCTTCCTGCATGCGCGGGCCGGCTGCGAGGAGCTGCGCCAGCTCCCGCCGAAACGCGACCTCGCGCTCGGGGGCGAAGAAGTCCTCGCGATACCGGTGGTGCAGGCTGCTGACGGTGCGCAGGGACTTGCCGAACAGGTCTGCGATCACCGCCAGGTCCAGTCCCTTCACGTCTCGGGCTTCCTGGAAGTAGGCCATGCGGAGCAGCTCGACGACGGCGTCCATCGGGAGCTGGAGGCGCAGGGAGACCCGGACGGCACCCCGCAGGAGCGAGTAGACGACGCGATGCTTCCAGCGCAGGAAGCCGGTGGCGGGGTCGGTGACCACGGGGACAGTCTATCCGCGACTCTTACGAGCACGCAATCAATTGCGTGCATGGATTGCCCCCGTCGATGTCCAGTGGCTGGCAACGGTCCGAGACCCCAGCCCGGGCTGGGCGGGTCGACTACGGAAGCTCATGGCCTGGTTCCAGGTGATCGCGTGTGTCGTGACCTCGGACAGCGAGCCGGTGGAACGGGACTCCACCACTTTCGACACCGCGCCGACCACCGACACCGCGACGGTGACCGGGCTGGACCCGTCTAAGTGCTTGAAAAATGGAGCCGAGAAGCGGACTCGAACCGCTGACCTGCTGATTACGAATCAATGGAGAGGGGCGCGGATCGGCTCGTGAAGGCGCTCTACGAGGGGAATCCGCGGGTGTTGGTACATTGTTGGCCCCGCTCGACGGGGTTCGGCTGGAGAGGCCCTATTCCTCAGCCACCAGCACCAACGTCGTGAGCTCCTCGATCGCAGCCCCGGTCAGGACCGTGCCGTCGTCCGAGACGGTCATCAGCCCGGCGTCTACCCAGACGGCGTCCAGGTAGCTCACCACCCAGGCTCGGGCGGTGTCTCCCGGTGCCAGCTCCCACTGGTTGTCCAGGGTCAGGGGCATCGGCGCGTAGGAGATGGACTTGAACGGGCCCAGGTACCAGACCGCCAGGGCCTGCTCGAAAGGCACCAGCGCGGGGATGGCGGGGGGCGATGCGCCCTGGAGGACTCCCTCGGGCTCCCACGGCGCGAGCCAGAGCTCCTCGGGGTCGACGGTCAGGGTGACGCCGGGCAGGACCTCCACATCGCCCGGGAACTCGGGGACCGGGACCGCCGGCTGGAGCCGAGGCATGACCACGGGCTCCGGCAGGACCACGTCCTCGCCAGGACCCACTGTGAGCATGAAGAGGGGGACGGCGACGCCGTACTGGCCGGCCAGGTCGACGAAGCTCAGGGGGTAGTCGTCCGGGTCGACGTTCGGCAGCAGGAACCAGCCCGCGTCGTCGGTGTTGTCGGAGATGCAGGACCCGCGACAGGTCGTCACGAGGATGTCCCGGAGGGGCTGGCCGTCCTCGTCGACGGCTTCGCCGGTGACGATGCCCAGGGGGATGGCCGAGTCCTCGGCGGGATCGCTGTTCGTCGGGGTGTCGGTGTCGGTGTCGACCGTCGTGTCCTTGTCTCCTGTGTCCAGCGTCGTGGTCGGCGCAGAGTCCGTCGGGTCCTCGTCGGAGGAGCCGGTGCAGGCGAGCAGGGCGAGCAGGAGCATGGCCTCACCCCAGCCCGGGCTGGGCGGGTCGATTACGCAAGGTCATGCTCTGGTTCCTGGTGACCGCGTGTGCCATGACCTCGGACACCGCTCCTGTGGAGCGGGACACCGGCGCTCGCGACACCGCACAGACCACCGACACCGCGACGGTGACCGGGCTGGAGGACGTGCCCTTCGAGGACGGGGACCCGGACCGGGGGCAGGCACTCTTCGAGCTCCACTGCGTGGACTGCCACGGCGTCGACGGCGACCAGACCCCGCCGCCGCTGTCGCTCAAGGTCCCGAGCCTGTCGCTGGAAGAAGCCGCTGAGCAGATCCGCTTCGGTGGCGGCAAGATGCCCGCCATCGACGTGGACGGATCCGAGATCGCCGACCTGGTGGCGTACCTGTTCGAGCGGTGGGGAGAGCCCGGGGACACCGGCGTCTCGCGCTGAGCCACGATCGTGATCCCCATCACAGCCACCGGGCCTCCTGATCGTCGGGGTCAGCATACACTGGGGGGGTATCAATCTTGGTGTGTCCATGTTGCTCCTGACCCCCATCATCGCCCTGTCCGGGGTCATCGGCTGCACCGATGACACGGCCACCGACGACACTTCGACCCTCGACACCGACGCCGACGCGACCGACGACCACACCCACGACTCGGACACCGTCGACGCGCACATCCACGGCCTGGGCTTCTGGGGAGACTCCAAGGAGGTGATCCTGGGCACCCACGAGGGCACCTGGCGCACGGACTCCGCAGGAGAGGGGCTGTTGCCCCTCTGCGAGTACGGAGACTTCATGTCCTTCGTCCAGTCACCGGACGACCCGGACACATACTGGGGCAGCGGACACTGGGGGGCGGGGGGCTACAGCAACTGGGGCTTCATCGAGTCCACCGACGGCGGGGTGACCTTCGACGAGATCGACCTGACGGGCCAGGTCGACTTCCACGCGCTGGGCGTGAGCCCGACGCACCCGGGGGCCATCGCTGCCGTGTACTCGGGGGGCCTGTTCTGGAGCGGGGACAGCGGCAGGTCCTGGGACTACACCTCTTGGAACGGGGGCCCGACGGGCCTGCTCATGGGGGACCCCGCGGTCCCGGTGCTGTGGGCCGCCGGCAGCAGCGGCATCGAGGAGCTCCGCGGCCCGGACCTGGACAGCACCACCGTGGTGAGCGGCAGTGTCCACTCCCTCGACGCGGGCCCGCTCGGGCTGCTCTACAGCGACAGCGAGGGCCTCCACTCCTGTGCCGCCGACTTCGGCGGCTGCACGACCTGGCCTGGGCCCTCGGGGGTCACGCCGACTCACGTGCTCCAGGATCCGGACGCCCTGGATCACCTCTATGTGCTGGACACGGGCTCGTCGGTGCACCACACCGAGGACGGCGGCGAGACCTGGACGGTCATCGTGGAGGGCGGGTGAGCTGGCTGTGGCTGCTCGCCTGCTCTGGGGCTGACACCGCACAGCCCGACTCTCAGACCTGGTGGGAGGACACAGGCCCCGAGCCCGAGGACACGGCGCCGCCCGAAGCCACCTTCGACAACGTCCAGCGGCTGCTGCTCGACGAAAAGTGCGTCGGATGCCACTGGGGCGACCCGGGCAGCGCCTACGGCGACCTGGCCCTGGACGTGGGCGCCTGGTCCACGCTGACCCAGGGTTTCTCGACCTGGGGTGAGCCCTACGTGGTGGCCGGTGACCCGGCGGCGAGTGTGGTCTTCCAGAAGATCACCGACGCCCAGGAGCGAGGGGAGGGCGGGGTCATGCCCCCCTACGGATCCCTCGAGCAGGCCCAGGTGGACCTGCTCGAGGGGTGGATCCTGGCGGGGGCACCGTCCCGCTGAAGATCAGTGCTCTTCTTCTTCCTCGGTGTGCCCCTCGTCCTCGTGGGCCTCGCCCATGCAGGTGGTCTCGCCGTCGTGCCAGGTGTCGTGGTGGGCGTCCATGCCGTCCATCAGGCCCTCCATCTCCTCGGCGTGGGTCTCGCCGTCGGCCTGGCAGTCCTCAAGGGTCGCGTGGCCGGCCTGGATGCCCTCGAAAGCCTCCACGGCCTCGTGCATGGCCTCGAACGCGGTCTCGGCGTCCATGTGGGCGCTCATGCCGTCGTCGTCCATGTCGCAGCCCTCCAGGTCCTCCATCAGGTGGCCCCAGTCCTCGTCCAGGTGGCCCCACTCGGCGACGTAGTCGTCGATCAGCAGGTGGGCCGCGTCCAGGTCGGCGGCGACGGGCAGGTCGGTCTCCAGGCCGTGCACGAGCTCTTCGGCCTCGGCCACCAGGGCCTCGTAGGTCTCCAGGTAGGTCTCCAGGTTGTCGGTCTCTTCGGCGGGACCCGAGCTGCAGGCCAGGGTCAGCAGGACGGGGATCAGGGTCGCGGTCATCTCGCTCTCCTCTCTTGGGAAGTCAGGGTGTGGTGGCCTGGGTGGCCAGCCAGGTGGCCAGGGTGTTGGCCTCGTCATCGGTGAGCTGGGCGCCGTAGGCCCGCATGCGGGCGAAGGTGGCGCTCCAGGTCGCGGCGTCTCGGCCGCTGGCGATGGCCAGCTCGACCCGCTCGGAGGTGTGGCAGCGCTGGCACTCGCGGGCATAGAGCGGGTTCGCCATCAGCGGCGAGGTCGGGACCGAGCGTGTCGGCTCCGGGATCAGGAAGGCCTCCAGGGCCTCCAGCTCCGCGCGGGTCAGGTTGGCCTTGACCCGCATGTGGAAGGCGGCCGCCCGCCAGCCCGAGGGCGACAGGTCCGCCGGGGTCCGGGGCTGGTGGCAGCGGCTGCACTGCTCCTGGTAGATCCGTGCCCCGTCGAGGGGCTCGGCGGTGAAGGCCGGCGAGGCCGCCAGGGCCAGACCGCCGAAGGAGAGCACAAGGAGTCCGAGCGTGCGCATGGTGTGCCTCAGTACCCGTAGGCCAGCGAGAGGTGGATGGTGGGACTCCAGTCCTCCACGTGGTGGACGAAGTTGGCCTTCACCAGGATGTTGTTGCGCAGGTAGGCGTTCAACCCGTAGCAGAACTCGTAGATGGGCTCGGTCGTGAGCTCGTAGTCGCTCGCCCCGTGCTCGCCGCCCATGGGCTTGAGCGCGGTGGCCACGTCCGTGGAGGGCGCGTCCACGCTGCCGTCGAGGCCCTTGGCCCAGCCGAAGCGCAGGACCGGCTCCAGGAAGGCGAGCTTCTGCACCTGGCGGATGCGCCAGGCACCCTGGGCCCAGCCGCCCAGGTAGCCGCCAGCGTCCCAGGACCCGGCCAGGAACTCGGCCCTCACGTCCAGCCACGCAGCGCGGGTCCAGGCGGCGTCTGCGACCCCCAGCCAGAGCCGGTGGGGGTCGTCCGGGTTCCAGGCCCCGGTGTAGCCGGAGACCCCGAGCTCGACCTCGGGGACGGGCTGCACCGAAAGGCGTCCGCCCACGCCCTTGTCCAGGTCGTCGTCGGTGACCGACGGCACCAGCATCGGGGTGTCGCCGGTGCCCTGGGGCCCGTTGTCCACGAACACCGTGCCCATGATGCGCGTCTGGCTGCCCAGCCGGACCGCGTGCTGCACCGAGAGCCCGACGTGGCTCATCGGAAAGGTCCCGACCCGGTAGGGCAGGGGGAACAGGATCATCTTGTTGATCCAGGTGGGGTGCAGGCGCGGCATGAACGTGCCCACCGGCGTCAGGAATTTGCCGACGGACACGATGGGCCCGCCCACGTCGACGTCCAGGGTGGCGTACTCCAGGGCCACGTCGAGGCCGTCGGTGCCGTAGACGATCTCCAGCTCGGTCTGCACGAGCATGCGGTCGCCCTCGCGCCACAGGAAGATGGGGGCGAAGCCCACGCTGCCGAATTCCGGGGTGGTGCCCTCCTCGATCGGCACGTCGAAGCCTGCCCAGCCGTACCCACCCAGATGGAAGGACGTGTCGCCGAAGGCAGGCTGCTGGGCGGCGGCTGACGCGGTCAGGGCCAGGAGCAGGAAGGGGGACATCGGACCTCCGATGCCCCCCCCGGGGATCAAGTTCTGTGCCAGGGTCGCCCGGGGGGCAGGAACGCCCTGCCCATGGGCCTCCACGGGCCCCCTCGAGGTCAGCGGACCGATGGACACCGTGGGATCTCGCACACCGGGGCAGCGATACCCCCCACCCCCATGGTCGTCAGCCGCCCTGGGCGGCGATCCGCACGACCTCCTGTTCGGTCGTGTCCACCACCCACACCTGGCCGTCCTGGACCGCCAGCCCCATGATGCGCTCGGTCCAGCCGGTGTCCAGGTAGTCGACCAGGGTGCCGTCGAGCTCGAAGGCAGCGATCCGGCCGGTCGCGTGATCGCTCAGCCAGAGCATTCCGTCGGCGAGCTCCAGCCCGCTGGGCTGCTCCAGGCCGTGCTCGCTGCCATCGACCAGGGTGGTCAAGGTGGCGCCGTCGTAGCTGTACTGGTCCGCACCGTCGTAGTTGGGCGAGATCCGGCCCCCCTTCTCGCCGGTCGAAGTGTCCAGGACCGCGATCCGGTTGTTCCCGGTGTCCGCGATGTAGAGCAGGTCCGTGCTTGGGTCGAAGACCAGGTGGCTCCCGACGTCCGAGACGTAGCCGACCTCGCCCTCGACGTAGCGGTAGATCTCGCCGTCCGAGTGGTCCGAACCGCCCAGGTCGTGGTCGCCGTTGAAGTCGTAGGATGTGATGGCCGTGTTCCAGCCGTCGTAGACCCAGTACTTGTTGTCGGTCTCCCAGGCGATGCCCACGGCGTTCGGGCTGTTGTGCAGCATGTCCAGGTGGCCGCCGTGGCCGCCATCGAAGTCGTCGAGCTCCCAGGTCCAGAGGGTCGGGCCCATGAAGTCCTCGTCCGTCCCGGTGGGCCCCTGGGTCTTCTCGTCCTCCTCGTGGGAGGTGGCGAATGCGCCGTCGTCCCCGAAGGCGAGGGCCGAGGGCTGGGCCAGGAAGTGGCGGCCGACGTTGTAGGAACCGATCGTCTGGGTGTCCTGGCTCTCGGTGCCCGGCTCCGCGAGCACGGTGACGTTGTTGTCGTACTGGTTCACGACCCACAGATCGCCGGTCTCGGGGTGGAATTCCAGGTCCCGAGGAAGGGCCAGGCCGTCCTCTTCGGTGGCGAGGACGTCCACCGCGACGGCGTCGAGGCTGTGGGTGTCCTGGCCGAGCACGGCCAGGCCGGCGGGGCCGTCGCCTGTGTCTCCGCCGGTGTCGCCGGTGCAGGCGAGCAGGGTGAACAAGGCGCTCCAGGTCAGGATCATCGGAGTCTCCGTCTCGAGGGATGTGGGACCATACCCTGGGGGGGTTCCCCACGCCGCCCTGCGGGTCGAGGGGGATAGGAGGGCGGACCGCGGAGGACATCATGCTCAGTAGCGAGGAGAAGAAACGGGTCATGGCCCGACTGAGCCGCGTGGCGGGCCAGGTCCAGGGCATCCAGCGCATGGTCGACGACGACCGCTATTGCGTCGACGTCATGCTCCAGATCGTGGCGGTGCAGTCCGCGTTGAGTCGCGCCGGCCGCATGGTCCTCGACTCGCACATCCACACCTGCTTCTCCAGCGCCATTGCGTCCGGCGACGAAGGGGAGCGGGAGGCCAAGATCGGCGAGCTGCTGGACGTGCTCGATCGCTACAACCACCTGAGGGGGCCCTGATCGCGCGCAGGGCGGGAGGAATGAGACCTTCGATGCCCGGCGAGCGCCATGGGCTGGGCGCGGCGGCTCGGCTGCTCGCAAGCCGGCGGGCCGCGCAGTGGGTCTGGATCCCGCTGGTCCTGACCTCGGCCCTCCACTATGGCGTGACGGACCTGGACCACTGGGTGCACGACCTGGCGCGTCGACTCTTCTACGTCCCGGTGGTCCTCGGGGGCGTGCTCGCCGGGCCCCTGGGTGGGCTCCTCACCTCGCTCGCCGTGGCGCTCGCCTACCTGCCCCATGCCCTCCTCCAGCACCAGGTGATGTTGGCGCCTGGGCTCCACGCGGAGAAGCTGCTGGAGCTCGTCTTCTACCCCGTGCTCGGTGGCCTCTCGGGAGTCCTGACCCAGCGCTTGCGTCGCCAGCGGCTGGCCCTCGAGCGAGCCGCCCGGCTGGAGTCCCTCGGGCAGCTCACGGCGGGTCTTGCCCATGAGATCAAGAACCCCCTCCACACCATGCGTCAGACGGCTGAGTACCTCCAGGATCACGTGCCGCGAGACCACGAGGACCGCGCGATGGTCGAGGCGCACCTTGGCGAGATCGACAGGCTGACGCGCTTCTTGAGCCACTACCTGGCCTTTGCCCGGGGGAGGCCGGGGCCTCGCCGTGAGGTCCCGCTGGCGACGATCGTCCAGGCGGCCGCCGACCTGCTGCGGACCCAGGCTGCTCGGCAGGGCACCGACTTCCAGGTGTGCCTGGGCCCCGGGAGCGTGCACGCCGACGCAGACCAGCTCGTCGGCGTGGTCCTGGGCCTGGGCCTCAACGCCCTCCAGGCCCTGGAGCAGGGGGGCAGGGTGGTCCTGGAGGTCACCGAGGACGGTCTCCTGGTGCGCAATGACGGCCCCCCCATCTCCGAGAAGGACCAGTCCCGCCTCTTCGATCCGTTCTTCACCCGGCGTGCCAGCGGGACCGGCCTCGGCCTGAGTGTGGCCTGGCGTGTGATAGCCGCCCATGGGGGCAGTCTCGAGGTTCGGTCCGACCCGAGCTGGACGGTCTTCCGCGCTCGCCTGCAGGTCGCGGCTGGCTGAGGCCGCTGTTGTGGGGATCTCGCACCGCGACGTCGACGCTCTGATCCTCGGGACCTGGCGGCTGCCCGGGTTGCACCCTGGAGATCGCGGTGATCATCACCCGGCTCGGACGACCAGCTTGCCCCGCACCATGCCCATCTGGCAGGCAAAGGGGTACTCCCCGGGCTCCAGCGCCGGCAGGTCGATGACCACCTCCTCGCCAGTGGGCAGCATACGGGAGACCTCGAGTCCGTCGAAGACCACGCGCTCGGTGCAGGAGCTGGTCTCCTGGCGGGTGAAGCGCAGGCGCACCGGGCGCCCGGCCTCGACCACGACCACGTCGGGCGAGTAGCCGCCCTTCACGGTGATCGCGGCCTCCTGGCCACTGGCTCCCGAGGTGGCGAGGGTCTCCTTGCGCGGGCCCCAGTGGAACCACGCGATGGCTGCGATCATGGCGACGCCTGCAGCGTTCACGACCACATCGAAGAGCAGCTGGGAGCTCACGAGACACCTCCTTCGGCCTGTTCCACGCTGGAGCGGAACAGCCTGAGCCGGTTGGCGTTGGTCACGACCGTCACCGACGAGAACGCCATCGCGGCGCCGGCGATCAGCGGGCTGAGCATCCAGCCGAACAGCGGGTAGAAGACGCCAGCCGCTACCGGGATGCCGGCGGTGTTGTAGGCGAAGGCCCCGACCAGGTTCTGGCGGATGTTGCGCATGGTGGCCTTGGAGACCTCCATCGCGTGCACCACCCCGAGCAGGCTGCCGCCGACCAGGGTCACGTCGGCGGCTTCGATGGCCACGTCGGTGCCGGTTCCGATGGCAAAGCCCACGTCGGCCTGGGCCAGGGCGGGGGCGTCGTTGATGCCGTCCCCGACCATGCCGACCTTCTTGCCCTCCGCCTGGACCGACTGGACCTCGTGGGCCTTGTCCGCCGGCAGGACCTCGGCCAGCACCCGGTCGATGCCCACCTCGGCCGCGATGGCCCGGGCCGTGCGCGGGTTGTCGCCGGTGAGCATGATGACCTCGGTGCCCAGGGCCTGGAGCTGGCGGATGGCGCTGGCCGAGTCCGGCTTCACGGTGTCGGCCACCGCCACCACCCCGGCGAGCTCTGTGTCCACGGCCACGAACATCGCGGTCCGGCCCTGGTCTCCCAGGGACTCGATCGTGCCGTCTGCCGGCGTTGGATCGACGCCGATGCGCCCCATCAGCCGACGGTTCCCGATGTGTACGGTGCGGCCTTCGACGACAGCGCGGACCCCGTGTCCGACGATGGCCTCGAAGTCCGACGGCTCGACCAGCGCCAGGTCCTCGTCCCGGGCGCCCTGGACGACCGCCTCTGCGAGGGGGTGCTCGGACGGGCTGTCCGCCGACGCCGCCAGCCCCAGGAGCTCGTCGCGGTCCAGCGCACCCACCGGCACCACGTCCGTCAGGGCCGGCTGGCCGCGGGTCACCGTGCCGGTCTTGTCGAGCACGACCACGTCGAGCTGGGACGCGGTCTGCAGCGCTTCGCCGTTGCGGATGAGCACGCCCCGCTCGGCGGCGCGGCCCACCCCGACCACCAGACTCATCGGTGTGGCCAGGCCCAGGGCGCAGGGGCAGGCGATGACCAGCACCGTGACCGCCGCGATGATCCCGTAGGACAGGGGCATGTCCGCGTTGAACCAGGCCAGGAACGCGACGATCGCGATGATCATGACGGTCGGCGTGAAGACGCCGGCGACCTGGTCCACCACCCGTCCGATGGGGGGCTTGGTGGCCTGGGCTCGCTGGACCATGTCCACGATGCGGGCCAGGGCGGTCTCCTTGCCAACCCCGGTGGCCTGGAAGCGGAAGGCGCCGGTCTTGTTCAGGGTGGCGCCGATGACGCTGTCGCCGACCGTCTTGGACACCGGCATCGACTCGCCGGTGACCATGGACTCGTCCACGGCGCTGCGTCCCTCGGTGATGCGGCCGTCGACGGGGACCTTCTCGCCGGGCCGCACCACGACCACGTCGCCCAGGATGACCTCGTCTACGGGAATCTCGACCTCCTGCCCGTCGCGGATGACCCGGGCCGTCTTGGCTTGGAGCGCCATCAGCTTCCGGATGGCGTCGCTGGTCCGGCCCTTGGCCCGCACCTCGAGGGCCTGGCCCAGCACCACGAGCGCGATGACCACGGCGATCACGTCGAAGAAGGGCTCGGCCAGGCGCGCCTCGGGGAACAGCCCGGGCGCGGCCACGGCCACCGCCGAATACAGGAAGGCCGCCAGGGTCCCGACCCCGATCAGCGTGTTCATGTCGCTCTGCCGGTGCCGGAAGGCCCGCACCATGCCCACGTAGAAGTCCCGACCCGAGTAGGCCATCACCGGGATCACGGCGATCAGCTGGGCCCACCAGGTGGCCCGCATCTGCTCGTGGGTCATCTCGAAGGGCAGCAGCGCCGGGACCATCAGCACGACGATGGGCACGCTGACCACGGCCGCGACGACGAAGCGTCGGAGCAGCGAGCGAACCTCGGCCTCCCGGGCGGCCTGCTCTCGGGCGAACTCGTCTTCGGGCTCCGCTGCAGCCGCTGCGGCTTCGACCACGTCGTAGCCCGCACCCCGGACCGCTTCCGCGAGCCGGTCCAGGGCCGTCGCCGCGGGCACGTAGTCTACGTGGGCCCTGGAACTGCCCAGGTCCACGGTGGCCCGGAGCACCCCGGGCACCCGGCCCAGGGCGGCCTCCAGTCGCGTCACACAGCTCGCGCAGTGCAGGCCCTCCAGCGCCAGGGTCGTGTGGTCCGCCCCGACCCGCAGGCCGTGCTCCCGCAGGGCCGCCACGATGGCGGGCAGGGCGACCTGGGCTGGGCGGTAGCGCACGTGAAGGACCGGTGTGCCGACGACCACGTGCACGCGCTCGACCCCGGCCAGGCCGCTCAGGGCGTGCTCCGCGTGGCCCGGGCAGCTCGCGCACAGCTCCCGGTCGGCCCGGAGCTCGACGGTCATGACCGGGGCGTCGTCGTGGGTGCCGGTGAGGCGTCCCTCGGTGAAAGCCGGCTGGGTGGAATGGCACCGTTCGGCACGGCCCCGTGCCAGGTTTGAATGATTCTCGGCGTCTGACGGAGTCATTGGGCCACCTTCGGGGCCAGGGGCCGGAGCACGGCGATCGCGCAGAGGAAGAGGCAGCTCGCCGCGAAGGGGAGCCGGCCCAGGGTCGGACGGGACGGGCTGACAGACAAGGTGGACCTCCGGTCTCTCGACAGAGCAAGTCCCGTGCCAGATACCCCAGGGGGGTTCGACGTGGTCGGGCTCGCCCAGAATTTAGGATTCTCTGAAAGGGTGCGGAGAATTCTCGATTCCGGGGACGTGATCGGCCGACGGGAGGCTCGGTGGCCCTGGCACGGCTCTTGTAAGGGAAGGGGGCACCCCCATTCCCACGAGGACCCCATGACCCCGTTGCTGTTGACCTTGCTCGCCTGTGGCGACGCCGTGCCGCCGCCCGTCGCCGAAGAGACCCCCGCCGCCGCGGAGGCCGTCGTGGAGAACCCGGTGCAGACCCCGGCCGCGGACCCGGTCGGACAGTGGGCCTGTCCCATGCACCCCGAGGTCACCGCGTCCGCCCCAGGCTCCTGTCCGACCTGTGGCATGGACCTGCAGCCGGTCAAGGGCGAGGGCCAGGACAAGGCCGTCTCCCCTGGCCACGATGGCATGGACCACGGCATGCACGGCGGCGGGGACACCAAGCACGCGGAGCACGGCGCCCACCACGGGGACTGAGTCCGCGCTCTCCATGATCCTCGGGGGCATGGGCCACGAGACCGCCCGGGTGCTGTCCGGCGCCCTAGCGTGCCCGTGGTTGTGGCCGTCGTCGCAAGGGAGGTCAGACTGAGGGCAGCTGAGGGGCTCCCGACAAGGGCCGAACTTGAACTTCGGGTCAGGCACAAGATACCCCGTGGGGGTACCGTCCCACCCGGAGTGCCACCCCTGCGCCGCCCTGTCGCCCTCACGCTGCTGAGCCTGCTCGCCCTGGCGGCCCTGGATCTCTGGGCCGGGACCCGCGCCACGCGCAGGGTCCAGCACGTACGGGCCACAGCGGAAACGGTCTTTGGGGAGCGAGACGGCGTGCCCTACTGGATCACCGACGACGCAGAGCACCACGCCCGGGACTGCCGGGCCGCGCCCGGTGGCCTGACCGTGGCGGCGCTGGGTTCCTCCATCCTCCACGGCAGCGGGCTGAGGTCGGCCGATACGTTTGCGCCGGCCCTGCGAGACCTGCTGCCGGGGCCGCCGGGGTGTGTGCACAACCTGGCCGAGCCAGCCAGCGCCTGGGAGACCCAGCTCGCGCTGGCTCGGGATCGGCAGCCCGAGCTCCAGCCAGACGTGGTGCTGTGGGAGCTGTGGGGCAATTCCCCCAACCACTTCACGAGGGTCGGGGGAGAGGCCTGGAACTTCGGGCCTCTGGCTCCCCCGGAGGGCGGCCCGCCGGCGCCGCTCGACCTGCCGCGATCGCTGACCAGGGCGCTCTTCTCGGTGTCGGGTCTGTGGCGCCTCTGGAGCGTGCAGGGGGAGCCCCCGCCCCCGCCCGGCGGGGACCCCCTGGCGCCCTGGCACGACCTGGTCGACGAGGAGCCTGGTGCCGGGCCTGGGGCTCGTGCGCGAGCTCGGTGCGCACCTCGTCCTGGTCGTGGCGAGCCCCCTGGACCGACCCTTCGCCGAGACGGCGGCGAGCCTGCCTCGGGGTCACGTCCTCGTGCGTGACTGGGCCGCCGCGCACGGGGTCCCGTGGATCGACGTGGCCGCGGCCTGGACCCACCTCGATCCTCGACAGCTGCGGCTGGACCCGTGCTGCCACCTGAACGCAGCGGGCCACCAGGCCCTCGCAGAGCTGTTGGCGGGGGAGCTCACCAGCCTGCCGAACCCCCCTGAGGGTTAGGAGACCCCCATGACCCTGCTCCCCTTCGCCCTGCTCGGCAGCGCCCTCGCAGCCCCCCTCCCCGAGCTCCCCACCCAGCAAGCCACCGCGGCGTGGCCGACGCTGTCCGTGGCCGGAGACACCCTGCTCGCCACCTGGCTGGAGCGCGTGCCCCCCAAGCGCCGCAAGCACGACCCCACCTGGGCGGTCCGCTTCGCGTCCTTCGACGGGACCTGGTCCGAGCCGGTCACCCTGGCCGCCGGCGCCGACGTGCTCGGCAACTGGGCGGACCGGCCAGCGGCGGTCGCCGGGGGCGACGGGGCCCTCTACGCCTGGTGGCTCCAGAAGCTCGAAGGCGGCCCCTACGCCTACGGGGTCCAGCTCACCCGCTCCCTCGACGGCGGCGAGACCTGGACGGACCTGGGCTGGCTGCACGACGACACCTCGCCCGTGGAGCACGGCTTCGTGTCCATGGTCCCGGTGCCCCAGGGCGTCGAGGCTTTCTGGCTCGACGGGCGGGCGATGGTCGAGGACGGCCCGACCGCCCTGCGCACGACCGTGGTCGGCGAGACCGTGCCCGCCTCCACCGTGGTCGACGACCGGGCCTGCGACTGCTGCGCCACTGGCGCAGCCGTCGGGCCCGAGGGCACGGTGGTCGCCTGGCGGGATCGGTCCGACACCGAGGTCCGCGACATCAGGCTCCAGGTCGCCGGCCAGGACCGGGTCGGCAGTGCCGACGGGTGGACCATCCACGGCTGTCCGGTCAACGGCCCGAGCGTGGCCGGCAGCCCCGAGGGCGCGGCCGTCGGCTGGTACACGGCGAGCGAAGAGACCCCGCGTGTCCACGTGGCATTCGTCGGGCCCGACGGCCTGGAGGACCCCATCCTGACCGACGGCAGCGCCCCGATCGGGCGGGTCGACCTGGTCCAGCTCGGCGCGGACGAGCTCGCCGTGACCTGGCTCGACGAGGGGGGTGAGATCCTGGCCCGCCGGGTCACACGGGACCGTCGGCTGGGTCCGGTGCTCCAGGTCGGGCAGACCGATCCCGGCCGCGGCTCCGGCTTCCCCCAGCTCGAGCGCCTGGGTGATGACCTGATCTGGGCCTGGACCGTGCCCGGGCCGGACAAGACCTACACCCTGGCCACCGAGCGCCGCCCCCTGGCCGAGCTCGAAGCGCCCCAGGTCCGCAGGGAGACCGCCCAGGCCCAGGCGCCGGCCACGCCGCCCCGTGTCCCGGCCCTGGTGGCGAAGACCCTGGACGGGGAGCCCTTCGACCTGGCGGAATTCGCCGGCAAGCCCCTGCTCGTCAACGTCTGGGCCTCTTGGTGTGGGCCCTGCGTCACGGAGCTGCCCCACCTGGCTGCCCTGGCCGCCGAGCACCCGGCCCTGTCGATCGTGGGCGTCAGCGTGGACCTGGACGGCCAGGAGGACGCGGTCCAGGCGATGGTGGACCGCTTCGCGCTGCCCTACCCGAACGTGTACGGCGGCGGGGACCCCTGGGCCCGGGCGCTGGGGGTCACGAACATCCCCGTGACCTGGCTCTTCGGAGCGGACGGCACCCTGCTCTGGCACGCGGTGGAGGCCTTCGAGCCGGCGGACCCGGTCTTTGTCGAGGCGCTGCAGGCCGCGCTGGTGGCCGGCCCCTGAGTGGACGCCGGGTGCGGCACCTCTGCTACAAGGACCAGGGAGAGCGGACATGAGGGTCGAGCTGGACGACTACCTGGGTCCCGAGGGCTTCGCCGACCGGTTCACCGGGCGCATCCTCGACCCCGAGGGGGCGCGCAGCTGTGAGGTGCGCTGGGCACCCGAGGCGGACGGGGACCTGAAGGCCCGCGTCCTCGACGCGGGCCGACTCTCCGCCTTGGTGCCCCAGGCGGGCCTGCAGCCGGTGCTGGGCTTCGGTCGGGTCCAGGACGGGGTGGCGGTCGTCCTGGCGCCCAGCGAAGGGGTTCGCCTGGACAAGCTCCCGGGCCTACCCCTGCCTGTCCCGGTCGTCATGGCCCTCGTGGCGCAGCTCGCCGAGGTGATCGACGCGCTCTACAGCGCCCTCGATCCTGCGAGCGGTCAGCCCCTCCAGGTCATCCACCGGTGCCTCTCGGGAGAGCACGTCCGGCTGCGACGCGACGGCTCCATCCAGCTCAGCGGCCTGGACGGCGTCCGGTTCCGCTGGCCTGGTCGGGAGGCGATGACCAACGCCCTCACGGCAGCCCCCCGCGGTCGGCGCAG
>Ga0209992_10000495_pt1 | contig 52884 bp, 43 predicted proteins | sample 2SBtaG_2_FD_182564 | JGI IMG/M metagenome (GOLD analysis project Ga0209992, IMG submission 182564) | Deep subsurface microbial communities from Kolumbo volcano to uncover new lineages of life (NeLLi) - 2SBTROV12_ACTIVE470 metaG (SPAdes)... | ecosystem: Environmental > Aquatic > Marine >... | reverse complement strand
AACGTTGCTTTAGTTGGAGGAGGAAGTAACCCAAAACCAGGAGAAATATCCTTAGCTCACAATGGAGTGTTATTTCTTGATGAATTGCCGGAATTTAAAAGAAATGTGCTAGAAGTCCTTAGACAACCACTTGAAGATAGAGAGGTGACTGTGTCAAGAGCGATGAAAAGTGTTGTTTATCCCGCTAGTTTTATGTTAGTAGCAGCAATGAACCCAACACCTAGTGGTGATTATTATGACCCACATAGTCAGCATGCAGACTCGGCTTATAATGTAAAAAGATACCTAGATAAATTAAGTGGTCCATTAATGGATAGGATCGACTTGCAAATTGAAGTACTCCCAGTTACTTTTGATAAGCTGTCAAACACTAGACCATCTGAAAGAAGTAAGGAAATTAAAAAAAGGGTCATCAATGCTAGAAATATACAGCAAAAAAGATTCTCTGGTATAAAAGGGGTGTTTTGTAATGCCCAGTTAACAGATCAGCTAATGGACAAATATTGTCAAATTGATGAAAAAGGAAATGAAATATTAAAAAGTGCAGTTAATAATTTAAAGCTATCTGCAAGGTCTTATACAAGAATAAAAAAAGTTTCCAGAACTATAGCAGATATGGAGCAATCAAAAAAAATAAAAGCAGAGCATGTTGCAGAAGCAATTCAGTACAGAAGTCTAGACAGGATGAGTCAGTTTATTTAACGATTATCCTGACTAGGAGTTATTTTTTGCTTAAGGCGATAATCTTTCACATCATACGCTTTATATAAAGCATTCTGATATTGTTGTTCTATAGATGATCTTAGATTGTCAGTGTTAGTGACGGCCTTAATGAGTAAAATATCTTCTTTTTCTTTAGTGTTTTCTGGTAATTTTGCAGGTGTTAATGTTATAAGCTCTACCATATACACTCCGCCTTTTCCTTCTATCAAAGAAGATGTTTCCCCTGGCTTAAGATTAAATATTGTTGCCATTAATTTAGGCTCATCGAAATTCCCTGAGTTAGTAATATTATAATTAGAATAAGGGATCTCATCTGATGTTTGGATAGCGACATTTAATAATTTTGACGCCTCTTCTAATGAATTAATATTAGATAGGCTTTTAGCAATAGAATTAGCCTTGTTTTTATTTTCCACACTGGAAACGACAAATGGCTTTATGTTATTGAAAGTCATGTTGTCTTCATGTATTACTTCTTTTAGTACAGCAACTACATATGTGTTTTTAAACTCAACATTTTGATTGTTATATTGTTCAGTTGAATTAATTAAAACTGGTTCCATAATTGAATTGACTTTATTGTTGTTGAATGCCCATTCCATTATTTCATTGTTTCTGTCAAGTTCTATTGGTCCATATGCCCCATAATCAATTATTTGCCCATTGTTATTATATCTTGGGAAGCTTAGTCTTAGTTTTTCAGCAGTCTTAATTTCTAATCCTTCGCTCTCAGCAGCAGCAACAAAAGAGTTGTCTTCTGCTAAGAATTGAAATTTTTCTGCATTAGAACCATAATATGCTTTTCGAGTATTTTCAGAAGGCTCTATCTTCTTATTAATAATGGCTAATTTTTTATAGTCACCCATTCTTCTGCCTAAGATCTCGATAATATGATATCCACGTGGTGATTTAACTACTTGTATTGTGCCTTTTCCATTATTAAAACAATAATCTCTTAGCGCATTATTTTTTTCTAGAACTTCAATGATATGATATCCATATTTAGTTCTTACTATGCCAATAGAACCAGCTGGTCGATTGAAACTAAAATCTTCAAATTCTGGAACCATTTGACCTTTTGGGAAAGATAAATATTTGCCTCCATTGGGAATAGACCCAGGGTCTTCAGAATACATTTTCACCATTTCACTAAATCTGGAAGTGTCATTTTGAACAATACTTCTAATACTGTCTGCTAAATTGAATTTAATGCTGTCTTCATAAAAAACAGGTTGCCGTGTAGTAGTGTCGGTTTTACTGGAATTAATAAGAATATGTCTAACGTTGGCTGATTGATTGTCATTATATTCAAAAAGATCGCCAATTGGGAACCAGTTTTTTACTCCTCCAGATGTTGATGTGTTTCTATCCTTAGAATATTTTTTAACTAACATATTAAATTTACTAGTATCTCTTCTAACAGCATTATAAATACTGTCTGCTAATTTCTTCTTTTCTGCATCTTCGACAGGGCTTGGAATAAAGATTTGGCGCATTTTAGATTCATCTTGTTTTCCTGCTTCATATACTTTTACAAGTAAAGCGAAATTTTGATTTTCAGGTGAAATAAAAGGACCTATTACATCGCCTTGATCTGCCGCTTTAATTTGTTGGTCAACCTCCATTGAAAACCTTCCTGGTTTAAAAGATTCTTTAGCATACTCACCACCTCTTGCTCTATCAGTAATAATAGATTGATTGTTATACGGATGACGATAGATAGCTTCATAGTCATAAGAATACTTATTCACAAACATAGAATCTTCAGTTTCTTTGCTAAAATCAGTTTTTATTGAATTTAAGGAAGAGAGCGTGTTTTCTTTGTCTTGTTCAGAAGCAGGTATTTTTAAAAGCACATAATCAAATGACCTAACTTCTTGCTCTTGGTTCCATTTCTTTTCTTTTTTTCCTTGAGAGTTGTAATACTTTTTAAGATCAGAAGAAGTATAGTTGCCTAATGAGTCCTGAATGTCATCATAACTTTTAAAAAGATATTTAATAGTTGCCTTAGTGTTTTCTTCTGAATAAGAACGTTTAGCTTCTTGAAAAGTGCTAACAGCCCCTAGTTTCATCATTTGAAGATATTTGAATTTTTTTCTGGAATCTTTTAGTCCTTTTTCATAACTAACTAATTGGCTTTTGGCATTGGGGTTATTTAAGCTGGATTTAATACTATTTAATGTTTGAGTGTATTTTTCAAGATCAAATTGTCCATTTTCATTAAGAGATTGATAATAGATTTGTGAATGCACAGGTTTGTTTGGGTTTAAAATTCCATTATTCAATTCTTCTTTAGAAACATCTATTCCTAATAGACTAAATTCAAGAGCATAAATACTATCCATAATAACATTACTCCATACTTCTTGCGCAATCTGATCTTCAGTGCTGAAATGTAGAGATGCTATTTCAGGGTTATCTTGAGTACCAATGTTACTGCTATTTCTCATTTGGTAGTCAAAATAGTTATTATACTTCCATCCCTCTGGATTATTTCTGGGCTCATAAGAGAACATGTCTTCGCCTTTAAATTTCCCAATCCCTACTTGTTCAAACCCCATGAATTGTTGCCAGATCTTGTCAACAGGTATGATAAATAATAATAAACCAAGACCCACAAATGTTACAATAAGTCCAGATCTGTTTCTAATTTTTCCAATTAATGCCATTTTCCCTAAAATATTAAGGTTGCGAATATACAATTGAATATTGAGATTTGAAAATTAGTTTTATTGGATATTTATTAATTAAGTTTATTGAATAATCATGTACTTTTGAATTGCATAATAAAACTATAAATGGAACTGTTTAATATATCAAAAGCCTTACACCTAATTTTCATGGTAAGCTGGTTTGCAGGTTTGTTCTATATGGTGCGTCTTTTCATCTATTTTGTAGAGGCAGACAGTAGAGATAAAAACGAATCAAATGTGCTTAAAGATCAGTATTTGATTATGCAGAAAAGACTATGGTATATCATCTCCTGGCCTGCAATGATTTTGACGATTATTTTTGGATCAATTATGCTTGTTGTAAACCCGGATCTCTTGAAATTAGGGTATATGCATCTTAAATTAAGCTTTGTTTTTTTCTTAATTATTTACCACATCCTTTGTCATTTCATCTTTTTACAGCAAAAGAAAAAAATAATAAAGTTTTCTTCTAATCAGCTTAGGATTTGGAATGAAGTAGCTACTTTATTATTAGTAGCTATTGTCTTTGTTATTGTTATGAAAAACTCCTTGGATTTAATTTATGGTGTTGTTGGATTCTTTTCTTTTGCATTATTGTTAATGTTGGGTATTAGGATTTACAAAAGGATAAGGGCTGAAAAAGAGAATTTTGATAGGTAATTTTAAACATTTTAGAACTATTTATCAACAAACTTCAATTATCATTAAAACCTTCGAAATATAGTTAGTAAAATTGCTAATTAAACTCATGGTATAAATTTTGAAATGACTCAAAATAGAAAAATTAAAAGTGCATTGATTTCCGTTTTCTCAAAAGATGGATTGGATGAGATTGCAATCAAGCTGAATGAATTAGGTGTTGAGATATATTCAACAGGAGGTACACAATCCTTCATTGAGGGGCTTGGGATTAATGTTCGGGCAGTAGAATCTCTTACAAGTTACCCATCTATATTAGGAGGAAGAGTGAAGACCTTACATCCAAAAGTTTTTGGAGGAATATTAAGTAGAAGGGAATTAGATGGAGACGTAGCTCAATTAGAGGAATTTGATATTCCGGAAATTGATTTAGTGATCGTAGACCTATATCCTTTTGAAGATACAGTAAAATCAGGAGCAAGTCATCAGGAAATCATTGAAAAAATAGACATTGGAGGAATTTCCTTAATTAGGGCAGCTGCTAAAAATTATAAAGATGTATTGATCTTGTCATCAAAAAATGATTATGATCCATTAATGAAGTTATTAGAAGAAAAAAATGGTGAGACATCTATTGAGGATCGTCAAATCTTTGCAATAAATGCTTTTGATGTTTCATCTCATTACGACACAAATATTCATGGTTATTTTACTGATAATGACAATAGCTTAAAAGTTTCTCTCCAAGATTCAAAAACATTAAGATATGGTGAAAACCCACATCAAAAAGGAGTGTTCTATGGAGACATGAGTCAGATGTTTGATCAATTACATGGCAAGGAATTATCCTATAATAATTTATTGGATGTTGATGCTGCCGTAAATCTAATGAATGAGTTTATTTTCGATGATCCTACTTTTGCTATTCTTAAACATAATAATGCTTGTGGATTAGCAACAAGAAAATCTTTAAAGGAAGCTTATGAAGCAGCATTAGCTGGAGATCCAGTTTCTGCATTTGGCGGAATATTAATTGCAAATAAGACAATTGATCTTGGTACAGCAGAGTTAATCAATGAACTGTTTTGCGAAGTAGTTATTGCAGATGAATTTGAAGAAAAAGCACTGGGAGTTTTAAAAAGCAAGAAAAACAGAATACTACTCAAAAGAAAAGAAGTAGCTCTTGATAATAAGATTTTAAGAACTTGTTTAAACGGTGTAATTGTTCAGGATAGAGATTTAATAACAGATAAAGAAGCTGATTTTAAATTGTCAACTATAAAAGAACCCTCACTTTCAGAAAATAAAGACCTTGTTTTTGCTAATAAACTGGTTAAGCATACTAAATCTAATACAATTGTTCTTGCCAAGGATGGGCAATTACTGGCTAGTGGTACAGGTCAAACTTCAAGGGTGGATGCTTTAAATCAAGCGATACATAAAGCGAAATCTTTTAATTTTGATCTTAATGGAGCAGTTATGGCATCTGATGCTTTCTTTCCATTTCCTGATTGTGTAGAAATAGCTTCAAAAGAAGGAATATCTGCAGTTGTACAGCCAGGAGGATCAATAAAAGATCAACTTTCAATTGATTTTTGTGATAAGCATCAATTAGCTATGGTATTTACAGGAATTAGGCATTTTAAACATTAAATGAATTTAAAAAGAAAAAAGTATTAAGTAATATGGGACTATTCAATGTTTTTACTCAAGAAATCGCAATTGATCTTGGTACAGCTAATACACTTATTATTTACAATGATAAGGTAGTTGTAGATGAGCCATCGATTGTAGCTCAGGACAGAACAACAGGTAAAATTATTGCTATTGGAAGAACTGCCCAGCAAATGCATGGTAAAACTCATGAGAATATTAAAACAATTAGGCCTTTAAAAGATGGGGTCATTGCAGATTTTCAGGCAGCTGAACACATGATAAGAGGAATGATTAAAATGATGAAAGCTGGTAGTAGAATCATTCAGCCTTCAATGAGGATGGTAATTTGTATTCCTTCTGGTATCACTGAAGTTGAAAAAAGAGCTGTGCAAGATTCAGCAGAGCATGCAGGAGGTAAAGAGGTTTACCTCATACATGAGCCAATGGCAGCAGCTATAGGAATTGGGGTTGATGTTGAAGAACCTATGGGCAATATGGTAATTGATATTGGAGGTGGAACATCAGAAATTGCAGTTATAGCCTTAGGAGGAATTGTATGTGATAAATCTATTCGTGTTGCTGGCGATGACTTTACTTCTGATATTGAGGAATACATGAGAAGACAGCATAATATTCTTATTGGAGAAAGAACAGCTGAACAAATTAAGATAGAAGTAGGTGCTGCACTTCCTGAAATAGAAAATCCGCCAGATGATTATGCTGTTAGAGGAAGAGATTTAATGACAGGTATACCCAAAGAAATTTATGTGACTTATGAAGAAATTTCTCACTCTTTAGATAAATCTATTTCAAAAATTGAAGAAGCTATCTTAAGTGCATTAGAAATGACTCCGCCTGAATTATCTGCTGATATTTATAAAACGGGTATTTATTTAGCAGGTGGTGGTTCAATGTTAAGGGGGTTAGACAAGAGAATTTCTCAAAAAACAAAATTACCTGTACATATTGCGGAAGATCCATTAAGGGCTGTAGCAAGAGGCACAGGAATAGCACTTAAAAATATTGACAAATTTCAATTTTTAATTAAAGCTTAACTTTTAAGTTAATTTTATTCAGAAAGTTGTATGCGAAATATTATCCGTTTAATTCAAAAGTATAGTAATCTATTATTATTTCTTTTGTTGCAGGTAATAGCTCTCTTTTTATTATTTAGTTGGAGAAACTCTTATCATCATACTATTTATTTGAGCGCAAGTAATAATGTCGTTGGTTTTTTGTATAAAACCAATAACGATATATTGGAATATTTTAAATTAGAGGAGATCAATGATGAACTCAAAGCTGAGAATTCAAAACTAAAGCAATCATTATATAATTACGTTGATAGCACGCAAATACATTTAGCGTTTCAGGGTCTTCTTGACGAACAACAATTTATTGTGAGACCTGCAAATGTAATTAGTAGTCAATTTAAGCAAAGAGAAAATTACCTAGTTATAGATAAAGGTAAAAAAGATAGTGTAGTGTCAAATATGGGAATAGTTGGGACTAAGGGGGTGATAGGAATTGTTTTAAATTCAAGTACTAATTACGCTTCAATATTGCCCATTATTAATTCTAACTTTCAACTTGCAATAAGGCATAGGAGGTCAAAAAGTTTTGGAATGCTTTTATGGGATGAAAAAAATAATTGGAAGACAGCTGTGGTTGAAGATGTACCTGAATATGTAAAAGTACATAATGGTGATATTTTTGAATCTAGTGGTGCTGCAGGTATTTTTCCAGCAGGTATTCTAATTGGCAAAGTAATAAAAACAGAAAAGATTCCTGCTTCCCAGTTTCAAAGGGTTTATCTAAATCTATATGAAGATTTTAGTTCTTTAAGTACTGCCTATGTTGTTGATAATAAATACCAGCATGAAATATTGATTATTAAAGATAAAAGTAATGATTGAAGGTGTAAAAAAGGTAGTATTGTTTTTAATATTATTATTGATTCAGATTCTATTAATTGATCAAATAGACCTTGGGTCTTTCAATTATTATTTTTCTCCGATTATCTATGGATTGGTGATTATTATTATTTATCCCGGTTTTGATTTTAGATACCTATTAATTGCAGCATTTATAATGGGCTTGTCAGTAGATATATTTAGAAATACACTAGGGTTAAATATTTCATCTTTAGTAGCAGTTGCTTATTTTAGAAAATATATTTTATCAATTATATCACCAAGGGATGGTTTTGAGCTGAATAAAGACCTCAATATTATAAGTATTGGTTTAAGTAGGTTTTTAATTTATGCTAGTATTATGTTGATGATTCATCATTTTTGGTTTTATTTATTAGAGGATTTTCATTTTAATCAATTACATATAGTATTTATAAGATCCTTATTTAATACTTGTATTGCTTTGGCTTTTATTGTGCTTTTTCAGTATTTAACATTGAGAAAGAAGTAATTATGGATCCGTATCAAAATAGAAGATGGGTCATTATTATGATCATACTGTTGACAGGGGTTGTTTTCATCTTTAGGTTGTTTTTCCTGCAGGTAGTAAATGATAAATGGAAAAACAGGGCTCATGATATTTCATATTCAGAAAAGAATATATACCCCCCAAGAGGATTAATCTATGATAGAAATGGTAAGTTGTTAGTTAGTGCCAATCAGGTCTATGACATAATGATTACCCCAAAAGAAATTGGTGAAAACGACACCTTGAAAATTTGTAAGACTTTTAACATTACAAAGGAAGAATTATTAGAAAAGATTGGATTTGCTTCTAAGGGTTATAATGTGAATTACAAACCATCTTTGTTTATTGAAGCAATGCCAAAAGAAGAATATGCAAAGATATCTACTCAACTAAAACAATTTTCTGGATTTAAAGCAATAAGATCATCCCAAAGAGGATATCCTTTTCATGTAGCAGCACACCTTTTAGGGTACATAAGAAAAATAAGTAAAGAACAATATGATACTATTGAAAACCAGGAAAATCCTTATAATCAAAATGATTATTTAGGAATTACTGGTTTGGAGAAAGTATATGAGAATGAGCTCAGAGGTAGTAGAGGAAAGGTATATTACTTACAGGATTATGCTGGAAATATTAAAGAGGAAGTTGATAAGGAATATGCTCATTCAGGGTTTAATTTACACACAACTATTGATGTAGAGCTTCAAATTTTAGGAGAAAGGTTAATGAAAAATAAAATTGGTTCTATAGTAGCAATAGAGCCAAAAACAGGAGAAATATTAACAATGGTTTCTGCTCCTTCCTATGACCCCTCATTATTGTCTGGAAAAGATTTTAGTGATAATTATAAGGAATTAAGCAAAAACGATTCATTAAATCCATTATTGAATAGACCTGTATATAATGCCAACTATCGACCAGGCTCAATTTTTAAATTAGTACAGGCTTTAATAGCCATGCAACATGAAGTGATTAGGTTTAACACCTCATTTATATGTAATAAAAACATCATTGGATGCCATCATCATGAGCCGCCAACTAATGTAGGAATTGCAATTAAGCATAGCTGCAATCCTTATTTCTACCAGGTTTATAGAAAGTTAATCCTTAGAGGAATAGATAGAAATATATTTATTGATAGTAGGATTGGATTAGAGCAATGGAAAAAAGATGTCAATAGCTTTGGATTAGGAGTGAAGTTAAATTCTGATATTCCAGGTGTTAAAAAAGGATTGGTTCCCTCAGCTGACTTTTATGATAGTGAAATAAAAAGACCTGGTGGTATTAAGGGATATGGTAAATATTCTTGGGCCTTTAGTACAATCTATTCTAATAGTATAGGGGAAGGAGAATTAGGAGTGTCTCCTCTTCAAATGGCTAACCTAGCTTCAATAATTGCCAATAAAGGATATTACATAACGCCTCATTTAGTTAAGTCTGTAGGTGATGAAGGACATAAAAAGTCAGAATTTCATAATAAAAACCTTACTAATGTGTCATCAAAATATTTTGAGCCAGTTATAGATGCCATGGAGCAAGTAGTATTAGAAGGGACAGGGAAATCTGCTAAAATAGAAGGGGTGTCAGTTTGTGGTAAAACAGGAACTGTAGAAAATAAAACTTTTAATGATCATTCAGTTTTTATAGCATTTGCACCGAAAGAAAACCCTAAAATAGCTATTGCAGTTTATGTTGAATATGGAACTTGGGGAGGTACTTGGGCTGCTCCAATTGCAAGTGTATTAATTGAATATTATTTAAAAAGAAAATTAGAAGAGTTAGGGGAGTTGAAAAAATTGAAGATTGAAAATGCAATTATTTTAAACAAAAACAGTGACTTTACTTTTTAGTTGATGGCAAGGTATAACTCAATATGGAAATCTATAGATAAGTACTTATTAGGACTGTATTTCCTATTGCTTTTCTGTGGTTTGATTACTATAATTTCAAGTAGTAATGAAGGGTCAAATTTAGATTTATTTAATTTTTCTTCTGTTTATGGTCATCAGATAATTTGGGCATTAATCTCTTTGATTATTTGTGCTTTTGTGCTAATGCTAGAAAGTCAATTTATTAAAAATTCAACCTACTTTTTTTATGGTTTTATTCTTCTTTTATTGATAGGTGTTTTATTTATGGACCCAATCAAAGGGGCTAGATCGTGGTTTCAAATAGGAGGAATGTCTATCCAACCCTCTGAATTGGCAAAGCTGTCATGTTCACTTGTACTTGCTAAATATTTAAGTAGTATTAATGTTAAAATTCAAGATTTTAGAACAAAAATAAGAGTGCTGTTATTATTAGGAGTTCCATGTTTTTTAATTACACTTCAACCAGATCCAGGAACAATGCTTGTATTTATAGCATTTGTTTTTGTAGTCTATAGAGAGGGTTTGTCTGGTAATATTTTATTATTTGGATTGTTTTCAGTAATCGTAGTTGTTATTGCTATTTTTTTAAAAGCATCTAATACTTACAATACTATATTAGGATTTGAAATCTCTGGAAATTTTATTTTTTCTGCAGTATTAATCTTGCTGGGATCATTTGTTTTTACCATTATTAAATTGTTTGTTTTGCCTAGATATAGGTGGGCTAGATATAAGGCAGTTATACTATCATTAGTGATAGGGATTTGTATTAATGTAGGAATTAATTTTATTTATGATGATGTTTTTGAAGACAGACATCGAACAAGATTTAAAGTCATGTTCGGTATTAAAGAGGATAGATTAGGAGATGGATATAACATGTGGCAAGCATTGTCAGCTATAGGCTCAGGAGAATTCGCTGGAAAAGGATATATGAAAGGTACATTAAGTAATGATAAATACAATCATGTGCCTGAGCAAAGCACAGATTTTATTTTTTGCAGTCTAGCAGAAGAATGGGGGTTTTTAGGGTCAATTGTATTCATCATTATTTATCTAGCCATATTAGTAAGGATTATTATTATTTCAGAAAGACAAAGAAGTAAATTCACTAGAATTTTTGGTTATTGCGTTTCTAGTATCTTGTTTTTTCATTTCATGATCAATATTGGAATGGTCCTAGGATTAGCTCCTGTAATAGGCATCCCTTTGCCTTTTTTCAGTAAAGGAGGATCTTCAATGCTTACTTTTTCAATTTTGATTTTTATTCTTTTAAGATTAGATGCAGAAAGAAAAGATGTTTTAAGGTAATTTAAAGCATATATTAAGTGCAAAGGTTAGACGTGCTTATCGCCATATTTTTCACCAATATCTTTAACAATTGTTTTAATGTTTTGTTCATTTTCTTTCTTGCAGATCAACAACATGTTTTCATTTTCAACCACTATAAAATCATTTAGTCCATGAGTAACTATTAATTTATCCTTAGGAGCCATTATAATGTTATTGGAAGAATGATAGCTGATGATTTTATTTCCAATAACAGCATTGTTATCAGCATCTTTTTCAATTTGTTCATATAAAGAGCTCCATGTTCCTAGGTCGCTCCAACCGAGTTCAGCAAGGATTACTAAGGAATTATCTGCTTTTTCCATGACACCTACATCTATTGAAATATTTTCACATTTATTATAGATTTTATTTATTGTTTCTAATTCCTTATTTGTGAAATAAATAGCTGAAATATCATTGAATAAATCATGGATCTGAGGAAGATGCTTTTGAAATGATTCTGTAATACTATTTATGTTCCATATAAACATACCTGAATTCCAATAATAGTCTCCAGAATTCATAAATGCAATTGCTTTTTCTTTAGGAGGCTTTTCAGTAAATGTTTTAATTTTTTTTATAGATTCCGCTACCCCTTCAAATCCTTCTTCAAATTGTATGTAACCATAACCTGTATCTGGACGATGAGGTTTTATTCCTATTGTAATTAAATAATTACCTTCTTGAGTTTGTGCTAGAGCAGAATTGATTGTTTTTTCAAATTCTTCTTTTTTAATAATTAAATGATCACTAGGAGCTATGATTAACCTTGCATTAGGGTTTTTTGCTCGGATTTTATATGATGCGTAGGCAATACAGGGCGCTGTATTCCTCATACTAGGTTCTAATAAAATTTGTGAAGCGTCTATAAAAGGCAGTTGCTCTTCAATAATGGCTTTGTATTTCTGATTGGTTACAATATAAATATTTTCTTGAGGGCATAAATTTTTAAATCGTTCTGCCGTTAACTGCAACAAAGTTTGGCCATTTCCTAGCACATCATGAAATTGCTTTGGAAAAGATGATTTGCTCATTGGCCAAAACCTTGAGCCTATTCCTCCTGCCATTATGATTAAGTAATTATCTTTCATGTCATACTAATAAAGTAGTGCTCAAAAATATCCTTTTTATATGTAATGACTTTAAAAAAGCTATGAAAATTCACCCTTAACATCAGAAGGATGAAAACTCCATGTAGGACAGGTGTCACATTTGTTTTTTTTACGAAATAAAGAGCACGAATTCGAAATCATTATAAATGAAACAATCAAAATTGCGATAATTGGCTTCTGTATATAAGTTTTAGATATATTCATGTCATTCTGTTTAAAATTAGCTAATAGTCATGCTAATTCCCAAATTATATTAACTATTTTCGTTCTTATATCATATAATATAATATGTTTTTTCATATAGGAAGGTATACGTTAATGATTGCTGCTTTGTTCTCTAAGCCTGAACGAATCTCTGCATATTGGAATCGATTTATAGAAGAAATTATTCAGCTTGGAATTAAATCTATATTTATTGTTGTTCTAATGTCAGCATTTATGGGAGCTGTAATAGTTATTCAAACAGCTACAGCAATTGATTCGGCATGGATTCCAGATTATACAGTTGGATTTACAGTAAAACATTCTATTATATTGGAATTCTCTCCAACAATTATTTCATTAATTCTAGCTGGTAAGGTAGGTTCTAATATTGCATCAGAATTAGGGACGATGAGGGTTACTGAGCAGATTGACGCATTAGAGATAATGGGTATTAATTCAAGAGGATTTTTAATAGGGCCTAAAGTAGCTGGATCAATGTTCATTTTTCCAGTAATCATCATTTTTAGTATGGTATTTGGATTTGTAGGAGGATGGTTTGCATCCTATGGAACAGGGTTAATCCCTCCCGAACAATTTATTGAAGGAATTAGGTCTTTTTCTTATGAGAACTATGAACACATCAAATATGCATTGATTAAAACAGTTGTATTTGCGTTTTTAATATCTAGTGTTTCTAGTTATTTTGGCTATTATACAAAAGGAGGAGCACTAGAAGTGGGGAAAAATAGTACTAAAGCAGTAGTTTATAGTAGTATTTTAATTTTATTATCAAACGTACTATTGACTCAATTACTTTTAATTTGATCGAGATAAAAAACATATCAAAAACATTTCAAGATGTTAAAGTCCTCGATGATATTTCATTTACTTTTTATAAGGGTAAAACAAATTTAATAATTGGAGAAAGCGGATCGGGGAAAACAGTACTTACGAAATGTATTGTTGGTTTGTTGGATCCAGATGAGGGTGAGATATCTTATGATGGAAGGATGTTTTCTTCATTAAAGATGAAAGAAAAAAAAGAGATCCGTAAGGAATTAGGGATGCTGTTTCAGGCAGGTGCCTTATTTGATTCTTTAACGGTAGAAGAAAATGTTGCTTTTCCTTTGAAAATTTTTTCAGATATGTCTAGGTCTGAGATGGATGATAGAGTTAATTTTTGCCTTAAAAGAGTAAATATTGAGAATAAGAATAATTTATTCCCTGCTGAAATTAGTGGAGGTATGCAAAAAAGGGTCGCAATAGCAAGAGCTATATCTATGAATCCAAAATATTTATTTTGTGATGAACCTAATTCTGGCCTTGATCCAGTTACTGCTATTGTAATTGATGAATTAATCAAGGAAATAACAGAAGAATATAATATGACAACTGTAGTTATTACTCATGATATGAATTCCGTGTTAGAAATAGGAGAAAATATTATGTTTATTTATCAAGGAAAAAATTATTGGACAGGGAATAAAGAATCTATTTTAAATACAGATGTTAAAGAAGTTAATGATTTTGTCTATGTATCAAAATTCTTAAGGCAGTTCAAAGAAAAAATCGGATAAAAAAAGGGAGCATTAGCCCCCCTTTTTACTTTAATAGTATATACTTTATTATTCTACAATAAACTTTTCAGTTAATGTTAGGCTTCCTTTTGGAATATTAATAAAGTAAGCTCCTTTAGCTAGTTGACTTATGTTAATTGGAGAATTAATATTGGACGTTCCAGTTAAAATTATTTTACCATAAACATCATAAATAGTAAAATTGAAATTGTTCAATGATTCAGAATGAATGTATAAAAAATCTTTAACAGGATTAGGACTTATAGAGATAGCTTCATCTACTATTTCTTGAACACCAATAGTGTTGTCAACATTTAGTCTAATCATAGGAACTCTTGGCTGATTTAGCCAACCACCGCCAACTCCATCGTTACTCAATGTAGCTCCACTTACAGCAGTATTTGTTCCATATCCAATAAATAATCGATCACTGCCGCCATAATGTAATGCAGATACAAGATAGTATGTTCCAGCATTTAGGTCTGAATATCCAAACCAAGGCAATGTAATCCAATTTCCAAGATCATTTGATGATGCTGAATAGGAATCAGTTTGATTTATAAAAGTGGCCACTCCTGAAGAAGGGTCATATTCATAAATATACATTTCAAAAACTACTCCTATATCAGAACTATCACCAACAAAAACAGAAACAGTTTGAGTTTTATCATCGTTAATGATTTCAAAGAGAGCTCCAAATTCAAAGGGGTCAGATCCTGTTCCAAGTGTATTTTGATTCCACCATTGACCTCCATAATTGTCATTGTCAATTGCATAAATAGAATCAGTTACATTATAAGTCAATGAGACAGTATTGTTTGCAATAACATCATCTGTTTCAGTTTGAGTAGCGTTAAATGTAACATCGTATGTCCCCGCCATAGAAGGTGTATAGCTAGTTGAAATAGCTAGAGAGTCTTCAGCTCCTACTGATAGTGTGCTTATTGTATTTGATGATCCAGAAAAAACTGATGACCCAGCATGGTCAACATTTACGTTTAATTGAACATTAGTTTGGTCCAAGTATCCAATATTGCTAACAAAAGCATGAAAGTCTTGAGATTGTACATGGTTTTCTGGGATTTGATAGTATTCAATATCGGAATCAAAGGCAGCTTGTTTTACAATAATATCATTAGGATCAATTTCCTTAACAGAAACATCATCAATTTGCCATCCATAATCCCAAGCACCTTGCCACCAAAATTCAAATTGAACATTTGTTGGATCACCAGCTATAGCTGATGAAATATCAATATTTACATAATCTGGATTGTCAGTCCCCTGTTGAGTAATGGCAGCATTTAAGATAAAATCAGTATAATTTGCACCACCATCAGTTGTAATTCTAACTGTTGTAATGTCAGATTGCCATCTTCTGAACATTTGTTGAAATTCTAATTTTACATTTGTAAAACCGCTACAGTCAATAATTGGGCTAGTTAATTTTGAATCTTCTGCACTACCACCACTGAAATTATCTGCATCTGAATCAACTAAGATCCAACCATTGGATGCTGTAGTAGATTGTAAAGCAGCAGTAGGATAACTACCTGTATGACCTACTGTTGTGTATTTCCAGTCAACCGGTCCAGATACGGTAGTATTGGTCCACGATGAAGGTATTCCTGCGTTAAAGTCTTCGGAAAAAATAGTTACTCCTTTTGAGGGTATAGATGAATGCCAGGTTTTGTTACATGGGATGGATTCTCCATGTACTTGAGATGTTTTTTGAGCAATTAATCCTAAAGGGAACATTGCAGCTATTAATATTGATGATTTCATGGTTGTAATATTTAAGGGGTTTGAAAAAAAAAGCCACCTATTGGTGGCTTTTTAAATAAGAGATATAAAGTTATTTAGTTATAACAACATTGAATTTACCAGATTTTCCATCTTCGAAAGTAATGTTGAATAAATAATTTCCATTAGGAATGTCATTTACATTTACTTGAAGATTTCCGCTCATAGTATTTACATTTTGATCTGAAATTAATTTTCCAGCTAAGTCATAAATTTTAAGATTAGCATATCCTTTAAAACCATTTAATGGGATGTTAACTATATGGTTAGCAGGGTTTGGATAAGGAGTAATGCTTAATTGCTCATTTTCTTCTACATTAAGATTAGTAGACACATTTACTGAAAGTCCAGGGACAACGTCTCTTCCAAATCCACCTACAAACCATGTTCCATTATCTTCAATTGGAGAAATTGGTTGTAAGTATACATTGTCAAAATTTTGTGTGTAATCTATAGCATTGTCAAATCCAATATATACTTCAGTACTAAATGTATTCACACAAAATAAATACCTAGTGTTATCATTTAATGTCATTGGCTCGTCAAAAGGCACATAGATGTTTTCATTTTGAAGATCTGCAGAATAAGTATATTCTCCTACACCAATTAGATTCAATGTGTTTACACCTGTAAGGTTAGCATCATTAATGTCAGTAAACTGATCAGCCCATTCATATCCATAAACACTAACATACTCACCATCTAATACTGCAGGGTCAGTAGTGCTAGCAGCAAAAGTAACTCCCATAGCTGCTATTCTACTTGCATTAGGATCCATAAAATGGATACAAGCAGAGTAGCTTCCTACTGCAGCACTTGGTCTATAATAAGGTCCATTTGATGGAGTATTAGTAGAGTCATTTAAATTAGTCATTGAAAAAAGTGTATCACTCAACATGAAATTCTGACTAACCATGTTATCACCTATAAATTGATCTACAGCAGTAGTAACTATTGAATAGGTTAATTCATAATAACCTTCAGTATATGAAGTTTGTGAAAAAACAGGTAGTGAAAAGAAAGCACTGTCTCCAAAACTAATATCTGAAGTAGAAGATGTTTGATCGTAAAGAACTGTTCCACCTAATGTGATTTGAGCATTTACTGCAACACCTAATTGTTGATTTGTTCCATAGTTATGAACCCATGCGCCAGGTTGCACGTCATATTCTGTATTATCTGCTGACAGAGCTAAAGGATTAGAAAACGCCTTAGGTCGGTTGATGTCATCACCAAAGAATCCGAGGTCATCAGCATAATACCCAACTTTATTACCGATAAATGCAATTACATCTGCGCCAGCATCCATTTGTGCTCTGATTATTGCACCATCAGCATCTGAAACCATAACAACAGGAATGGTAACTAATGCACCACTATCTCCGGGAGCCATTCCAACTGCACCAGGCGAATGATTAATGATAATTAAAGCAACAGCACCCGCATCTTGTGCTTTTTTAGCTTTGAGTCCAAATTGACAAGCTCCTCTATAACATACTGCAATTTTACCAGTTAAGTCATTTATTAATGGGTTACAAGCTAAGCTATCATCAGCAGTTCCATCATCAGCAAGCATAAGCGTATCCTGTACAGCATTGAGTGGATCCATTAAGTCTGGTGTAAGTGACCATCCTCCACCTGGATCAGTGTATGTAAAGGTGTAATTGTTGCTAATTGAAGCAGGCTCTTCTACATAGAATATTACCTGGCCAAAGCAGGCAAAAGAGAAGATTGATAAATAAAATCCGAGTAAAATCTTTTTCATGAAATTATATTTTAGTGATTAGTAGTTTTTTTTAAGGATTACAAATTTAATGAAATCAAATGATTAAAGCAAAAAACAAATTATCTTGAATAATACTTATAAAAAAAGGCGGCATATAGCCGCCTTTTTTTATAATAAAATTATTTGTTTATTCTGTAACTATCATAGTTTTAGTTAAAGAGCCTTTTTCAGTTGAAAGAGTATAGTGATATACACCTTTTGCAAATACATCAGCATTTAAGTTGATCATATGAGCACCAGCTGAAAGAGTCCCTTCATTTAGGTCCATAACAATTTTACCAGTAATGTCTACAATTTTAAAGCTAACATTAGAAGCTTCATTTAAAGTGTAGTTAATCATTGAATTGTTATTGAAAGGATTTGGGATATTTTGATTAAGCACAAAATTCACATTAGATTCTTCAATTGACTGAGTATTTTCAGCATTAATTCTTACCCAAGGTGTACTAGTAGAATAGTACCAAGTAAGATCTGTTCCATCATAAAAGAAGGATGTTTGAGGGTCAGAAATACCAGCAGTTGTAACTACAAGGTCATTAGTTGCACCTCCATCTCCATATGCTCCAATCACTACTAAATAACCGTTTCCAGATAATAAAGTAAATGGGCTAAAAAGGTTAAGTTGAATTTCAGCACCTAAATCTCCAGAAGTTAATACATAGTCATCTGTATTTTGCTCGAAAATGAAATCTCCAGTAGCTGCGTCAATAGAATAAACAACTCCATATACTACAGCACCAGGATTTGCAGCACTGTGAATTTTAACATTAATAGAGTACATATCTTGATCAGCAAAAACATCGAAATAATTACCCATTTCAAAAGCATTTCCTTGATTGTAAGAGCCACCAGCATCTACACCATTATCACGAGCATAAATGTAATCAGTAACTTCCATACTTCCTGCTGCTATTGAATTATTAGCAGGATCTGCATCAACAGAATCAGAAGCAACAGAAAAATCAAATGAATGAGTACCTACAGTAGCAGCTGGAGTATATTGAGTAGAGATCACCAATGTGTCACCTACTGTTCCTGCAGCAACAGTAACAGCTGCAGATGTTCCAAATGCAGCTCCATCTACATCACAAGATAATACTGTGTTAGGTTGATCTAAAATACCAATATTATCAACAGTTCCAAAAAGGTCTATATCTGTAACCTGTGTAGTTGGCACCATGTAGTAAGGTAAACCTAATGATTGGAAAACACCAGAAGTAAGCGCTAAGTTGTTGTTTTGTAGAGAAGCAACAGCAACATCATCAAATGCAACACCAGTAGCCCAACCACCTGCATCACTATATTTAAGTCTAATAGAAACTTGAGATTGATTGTCAGTACTTGCTCCAAGCATTACTGCAACAGTAGTCCAGTTAGTTGTATTATGTGTATGAGTATGAATGTTAGTCCAAGTAGCACCACCATCAATACTTACTTCAACTTCGTGAGGATTTCCTCCATAAGTACCATCGTCAAAAGATTCATAAGATAATGCAATACTAGATAAACCAGTAAGGTCTACATCAGGAAGTTGAAGGTATACTTCATTCATGTCGCAATTACAAACATCATCATTCACCATGGCAAAATTAGTGTGAGCAGGAACTGGCCAGTATCCACCAGCATTTGCAGCTGCATCATCTCCTGTTTCAAAAACTCCATCGGTAGGAGTGCCAACATTATAAGTTGTCCAGCCAGTAGGTAGAGCCGGAGCTGTCACTGATTCAAAATCTTCAGTTAGTACAACTGTCTTTAGTAAAAGTTGTGAATTGTTAGTTGGTTTGTTGATTGGTAAATCAGCAATGTGATTGGTTCTGTCGGTATTCAATTTTGAATAGGTGAAATTTCCTTGAGAAAAACTCAAGAAGAACACACTCAAAAAAGAAAAAGTTAAGTAAATTTTTTTCATGTTTTTAGGTTTTTATAAATAATAAAGTTGCTACGATTTTTAATTAAGCGTTGCAAATAAAATTAAATATGTATTAATATCCAAATAAAATATATCAGATAAAAAGACTAATTAGTTATAATAAAAACTCAAAGATTCAATTTTAGTTGCTTTTTACTGATTGAGTATTCTAAGTTGTAAAAATATATTAGTAATAAAAAAAGGGGAAGCACGCTTCCCCTTTTAAAAGTATGAGTAATTGATTTATTTAATTACAACTCTTTCAATAATAGCTCCAGAGTTATTAGAAACTTTTACTAAATAAACGCCAGTTCCTTTACTTGAAAGGTCAATAACTGTATTAGAGTTTGTTGCATTTGTAAATACAACTTTACCTAGTACATCATAAACCTCAATAGTATTTAATTGATTATTATTGTTAGTGATATTAATAATTCCTTCTGAAGGATTTGGGTAAACAGAAACACCTTCTAGGTAGTTCTCATCGACACCAACTCCCCAACTAGAACCCATAAGCATACGAATAGCTGTGGCAGTTCCATTTGTATATGATTGATCGCCAGGAATAAAAATTGCACTAGCATCATTAGGTTGGTCAACTGTTCTGTCATCTAACACTCTAATGTCAGAAGAGTTACCAGCGCTATTCAATTCAACACATGCATAATATACTCCTGCATTAAGCGTAATTACTTGGTCAAACCAAACATCAACATATCCATTAGTAATATCAGTTGCAGATACAATTGTACCATTACTGTTGTATAATGAAGTCATGTCATTTGCCCAGAAATTAGACGTGTCCTTAATTGAAGCATAGATCTCACCTCCAGCAACATTGCCACTAGATGATAACATTACTCTTAGTCCTGATACTTCATCAGATTGCTTGATATGATACAAAGTAGCTAAAACTAATCCGTCAGCAGCACCAGTAAAAGAACTTGTTCCTAAAGAAGTTAGGTCATCATACCCAGCTGGATGATTTCCTATTCCATCCTGAGAATAGATACTATCAGTAATCTCAAAATTTCTTTCATAAACATTATTGTTATATGTTGATGAACCAACTGTGTCATTATCAGATAAACAAGTGTAAGTTCCTTGATATAATCCAGTACCTAAAGTTAATGGCTCTAAAGTTTCAATAGTAACAGTAGAATCAGCCTCTAATAGAGTTGCTGAGCCACTGTTTGAAAATGTAGAAAAATCTCCAGTCATTGTTACATTATTTTGATCTTGTACACCAAAATTAAATACTTGAGCTCCAACGATCCAGTTTGCATCAGTATGGTTTGATGGAGTCCTTCCATATTCAACACCATTGTTATTCTCCCCAATAATCCAGGCAGCAGTAGTTTGTACATCGTTTTGAGGTTGTTCTAAGATTTTGAAATCATCCACAAACCATGCATAGCCCCAAGTACCTGTCCAATGAAAACGGATATAAATATCAGCTAACTCTGTAGCATTTAATCCAACAAGAGCTGAACTAATGTTTACTTGAATTAGTTGAGGGTTGGTAGTTGCAGCACTATTTGCCCAATTTGGAAAAGGATTAAAAACATTAGATAAAACAGTGATATCTGTTCCTGGATCTAAATCTGGCCAAGTAACATTCCCTGCACCATCACCAATTCCAACAACAATATAAGGTTGCTCAAAATTATATCTTCTGTATTGAGTTTCAAATTCAACCACAACATTTGGATATCCATTTAAATCAACAGGATTTGCCATTGTTATCCAGCTATCTTCAATTTCTGAACCACCTGTAGCTCCACCATATGCATCAGAATCAACTACAGCCCAACCATCAGCTCCAGATGTAGAAGCGATATCGTCTATAGGATAAGAACCTGCACATGAAATCACACCTATTCCCCAATCTAAAGAACAAGCAGTTGCGTCATGGCCTAAAACCCAATCGGCAGGATTATCAAAAGTATTTGAATAAAGAACCGTTTTTTGCTGATTAACAGCAATTGAAACAGGTTTTAACTCAGAATGTTGAATAGACCTTGCGACTGGTCCTTCATTCGGTTTAACCTGTGCATTTAACCCTGTAATTATTACAAGAGATAAAAGACTTGAGTAAATTTTTTTCATTGTATTTGTGTTTAGAGTAAGTATAAAGTTTTTATAAAAAACGAAGCAAATAAAATTAATTAAATGATAAAAAGCAAATAATTACCTTCTTCAATATTTTACCGGTCATTTAATGAAAAGACCAATGAAATATTAGATAGTTGCTTCTTCTAAATATTCTTCAATAGGTAGACAATTACAGATAAGATTTCTGTCTCCATGAGCATTATTTACTCTACCTACAGGTACCCAATATTTATTATCTTTTAATTCGTTAACAGGAAAGGCAGCTTTTTCTCGACTATAGCTCTGTGTCCAATTTTCAGTTATCAATGTAGCTGCAGTATGAGGAGAGTTCTTTAGAACATTGTCTTCTTTAGAATACATCCCTTCTTGAATTTCATTGATCTCTTCTCGAATTTTCAACATAGCATCAATAAACCTATTTAGCTCATTAATATGTTCACTTTCTGTTGGTTCTACCATGAGTGTTCCAGGAACCGGGAAGCTCACAGTTGGTGCATGAAACCCATAATCTATTAATCTTTTAGCAATGTCTTCTACTTCTACACCAGTATCTTTTTTAAACCCTCTGCAGTCAAGGATCATTTCATGAGCGATTCTGCCATTAGGCCCTGTATAGAGTACATCATATGAGCTACTCAATTTTTCTTTAAGATAGTTAGCATTTAAAATGGCATATTCAGTAGATTGTTTTAATCCGTTTTTGCCTAATAATTTAATATAACCATATGATATAATAAGTATTAATCCACTTCCCCATGGAGATGAATTGACGGCTTTAATTGCATTTTCACCACCATATTCAACAATAGGGTTCCCAGGCAAAAAGGGTTTTAAATGTGCTGCTACACCAATTGGTCCCATTCCTGGACCACCTCCACCATGCGGAATTGCAAAGGTTTTATGAAGATTGAGGTGGCAGACATCTGCTCCTATAATTCCTGGAGATGTTAATCCAACCTGTGCATTCATATTAGCACCATCCATGTATACCTGTCCTCCATTATCATGAATGATATCGGTGATCTTAATAATGCTTTCTTCAAAAACTCCATGAGTTGAAGGATAAGTTACCATTAAAGCAGCTAAATCATTTTTATGTTCTATTGCTTTATTTTTAAGGTCTTCAACATCAATATTTCCATTTTCATCACACTTAACAATGACTACTTTCATTCCTGCCATAACCGCACTTGCAGGATTTGTTCCATGGGCACTACTAGGTATTAGACAAATATTTCTATGTGTATCTCCATTGTTTTGATGATAAGCACGTATCACCATTAATCCTGTATATTCTCCTTGTGCACCACTATTGGGTTGAAGAGAAATCCCTTTGAAGCCAGTAATTTCACATAAGTCTTCTTCTAATTCTTTAAATAATTGCTGATATCCTTTGGCCTGATTCTTTGGAACAAATGGATGTAAATTAGAAAATGCAGGATAAGTTACAGGGATCATCTCTGAAGCAGCATTGAGTTTCATGGTGCAAGAACCTAAAGAAATCATAGTGTGAGTTAATGAAAGGTCTTTGTTTTCGAGTTTTTTAAGATACCTCATCATTTCAGTTTCAGAATGATAAGAATTAAAGACAGCATGTTCTAAAATATCATCAGAACGAAAATGATCTAAAGTGGATTTATTTTTTTTATTTAGCTTGATATTACTATTCAATGATTCATTGAGTACATTTACTAAATAATCTAACTTTTCCCATGTTGTTGTCTCATCAATGCTAATTGAGACAATACCTTGTTCTTTATAATAACCTAAGTTGACTTTATGTTTTAGAGCAGTTGGTTCTAGCTGAGAGATATCAGCTGAAAAACTAATAGTATCAAAACAATTATTATTGAGGACCTTAATGCCGGCAGTTTTCATGCTAGCTTTTAAGCTATTTGTCTTGTTGTAAATAGAAGTAGCAATTTCTTTCAAACCTTTTGGTCCATGATAGACAGCATACATGCTCGCCATGACAGCTAATAATGCTTGCGCAGTACATATATTTGAAGTTGCTTTTGCTCTTTTAATATGTTGCTCTCTAGTTTGTAGAGCCATCCTTAGAGCTCTATTTCCATTACTATCTATAGAAACACCAATAATTCTTCCTGGAATAAATCTCTTGTGGTCTTCTTTGCATGCAAAATAAGCAGCATGAGGACCGCCATAACCCATAGGGACTCCAAATCTTTGAGTAGATCCGACTACTACATCTGCTCCCCAGCTACCAGGGGATTTTAAAAGGACAAGACTCATTATATCTGCTATTACAGCTACAGGGATATTATGCGTATGACATTTTTGAGTAAAGCTACTATGATCATGAATTTCACCTAGGCTATCAGGATATTGAATAATTGAACCAAAATATGCATCACTCATTTCAAATTTTTCTGGATCACCAAATGTTAGCTGAATCCCTAGTGGTTCAGCTCTAGAGATCATAACGTCTTTTGTTTGTCTAAAGATATTCTCAGCAATAAAAAATTGATTGACATTGTTTTTCTCTTGTTGTCTGCTTCTCATATGATAAAACATGAGCATTGCTTCAGCAGCAGCAGTGCCTTCATCTAATAATGAGGCATTGGCAAGCTCCATTCCAGTAAGCTCGCTTACAACAGTTTGGAAATTCAATAATGCTTCCAGCCTACCCTGAGATATCTCCGCTTGATAGGGAGTGTACGCAGTATACCAACCTGGGTTTTCAAGTACATTTCTTAATATAACTGAAGGTGTTTCCGTTCCATAATAACCCTGGCCTATATAACAATCATAAAGCTCATTCAATTCTGACAAAGATTGAATGTGGTCAAGATATTCTCTTTCAGTAAGAGCAGAACTTATAGCTAGTTCTTTATTAGACCTTATATTTGAAGGAATCGTTTCACTGATTAGCTGATCGATTGAGCTAACGTTAAGTACATTAAGCATTTCATTTAATGCATTTGAATCTATACCAATGTGTCTGTTTACAAAAGAGTTTTCCATGAGCTTCACAATTTTGATGGCAAATATATTAACAAAATCATTTTTTTAAACCTCCTCATTGTTTTGTTTTCATTTGTTTTATTTATCAAGGAGTTGATAGGTAATAAGATAATCGATATATCTTTGTAGAATCATTAGTGTTTTAAATGAATAGTTTAAGGGGTTTCATATACATTTTTGTAGGATTTTTTATTTCTATAAATAGTTTTTCTTCTCAGGATAGCATCATTTTTTTAAATGGTAAAACTTATGAAGGAATCTATAATTTTGAGGATCATAGAAATGTATATTTTGAAAAAAAGAAAAAAGAAGATCAAATAAAATTAATATCCTTTAACAAGGAACAAATATTTTATTTACACAATGAAGATCAGCAGATTAAAATGATTTATAGAAAAAACTTTTTAAAGGGTAATTATTTTAGTGAAAAGGAAATGGGGCTATATATTAAAGGTGAACAAGATGCCATTAAAAACTTTAATATTGGATATCATTTTCTATTAGGGTGTGCTTTGGGCTTAACAGGAGGTTTAATTGACACCTATGAATTTAAAGATCCTAATTGTAGAGATTATTTTAATAGCTCAGCTTCAGTCATTTCAATTTTAACACCATTTGCAGTAAGTGTAGCCATAGGGTTTCCTAATAAAAAAGTAAGAAAACTATATGTCTCAGATGAAAAATATTTAAACAGTGACCATTATAAACTTGGATTTAATCAAGTAAAACTTTTTAGAAAAACTTTTTATTCATTTTTAGGAAGTTTAACTGGAGTTGCATCAATTTTAACAATCACATTTATTCATCAGGAAAATCATAGTTGCCCTTAGTTTTGGAAATTTATCGTTGGATAATATATGGCAATATTTGGATGGCATTAGGAGCAGTTTCCTTAACCTATTCAAGTTCTATTATTATGTATGATCGTGTAAGTATACCAATATTGTTAATTGTTTTTTTTGCAACTTTAATTGGTTATAATTATCAAACATTGATTAGTGTTAGATCTTTTAAAAATAACAGTCCTAAAGATGAATGGTTCTTAGCTAATATCAATTTGATAAAAATGATAGGATATGTGTCTTTTATATGCTGCATTTACTTATGTATTGATAATTTTAGTGTAATAGAAGCGATCTTTTTTCTCCCATTTTTTTTAATCACTCTATGTTATCGTTGGCCCATTTTAGGAATTGCTTTAAGGGATATCCCATATGTTAAAATATTTTTGATTGCATTAACTTGGGGTTTTGTTACAGTTTTATTACCACAGTATTCTGAGCATGATTTGGTTTTAAACTGGAGTTTAATACTTAATAATAGTTTATATATACTAGGAATAACAATTCCGTTTGATATTAGGGACCTTGAAACTGATAGTACAAGTAAAAAAACAATCCCACAACTTTTTGGTGTAGCAAGAGCACTTTTAATAGCCGTTATATGTATATCAATTTCAGGATATTTGTATTATATAGAAGGTTATTTATTACTCTCATTAGTTTGCCTATTTTCAGCAATGATTATATTGTTTTCTATTAAAAAGAGACCAGATTGGTACTTTTCTTTTATTATTGACGGCTTACTATTGCTTTTTCCACTTTTTACGATCTTTAAATCATGAAAAAACCTAAAATATTAATCATATATACTGGGGGTACTATTGGTATGATCAACGACCCTGAAACCGATATGCTAAAACCTTTTGACTTTGACCAAATTACCAAAGAGGTTCCTGAATTAATGAAGATTAAATGTTCTTTGGATGCCGTTTCTTTTAAGAATCCAATTGATTCATCTAACATGAGTCCTAAAATTTGGAAAAAGTTAGGAGATTATATATGGAAAAATTATGATAAATATAGTGGTTTTGTAATCTTACATGGCTCTGATACCATGGCTTATACTGCAAGTGCTATGAGTTTTATGTTTAGAAACCTTAATAAGCCAATTATTTTCACAGGATCTCAATTACCAATAGGCACAATAAGAACAGATGGTAAAGAAAATTTAATCACTGCTATTGAAATTGCTGCTACATTTAAAAATGGAGCTTCTCTAATTCAGGAGGTTGCTATCTATTTTGAATATCAGCTATACAGGGCAAATAGAACTACAAAAGTTAGTTCCGAAGATTTTGAAGCATTTAAATCATTTAATTACCCAACATTAGCCGAAGCTGGTATCCACATAAAATTTAATGAGAGATTTTTATTAAGACCAGAAAAAAAAGAAGTTGAGTATAAAGCTAATTTTAATTCAGACCTTGGTATAGTTCATTTGTTTCCAGGTATTGATTATGATAATCTAAAATATACATTAGGGAATCCGAAATTTAAAGCAATTATACTACTCACTTTTGGATCGGGTAATGCTCCTACATCTCCCGCTTTTTTGAAAATTATTAAGGATCAAATTAGAGAGGGCATGATTTTCATTAACCTAACTCAATGTAATGGAGGTAGTGTCCAGCAGGGAAAATATGAAACAAGTCATCAGCTTTTAAAGATGGGTGTTGTTGGCGCAAGGGATATGACCCTAGAAGCTGTTGTTACAAAATTAATGATCATTTTAGCTGAAAACAAAGACCTTGATAAGTTAAAAGAGGCATTTACAAAAAGTATTTCAGGTGAAATATTAGAGTAATCACTTTTAAATAAATATTTTTTGTAATTTGGCGACCTGATTAACATTAAGGTTTATCCTTACGATAAGAAATTTAAAAAATAAACTAAACCTAGAATCAATTTATTATGAAAAAAATAGTTGCTTTTATTGCAGTAATAGGAATTTTATCTCTTGGTAATTTAACTGCTCAGGAAGTTCCTCCTACAGAAAACGAATCATCAGAAATGCCTGATTTAGAGGCTGATGAAGAAGAAATAATTGAGGAAGGTCCTTCCTCGGAATCAACATTAACTCCTGATGAAGGTGGGAATGCTGAGGCAGGAACTACTGGAAATAATACAAATGATAAAAATACAGAGAGTTGTGGTGACGAAGATGAGCCAAGCCCATATCAAGACCTTAAAATCAAATTTATTGAAGGTGGGCCAATTTTTATGGCTTTTGTTTTAATTTGTTTGATCCTTGGTTTAGCACTATGTATAGAAAGAATCATTTATTTAAATTTAGCAACTACCAATACTAAAAAATTACTTGAAAGTATAGAAGAAGCACTACAAAATGGAGGTGTAGATGCAGCTAAAGAAGTTTGTAGAAACACTAGAGGTCCAGTCGCTAGCATTTTCTATCAAGGTCTTGAAAGAAGTTCTGAAGGTGTAGAGATGGTAGAAAAATCAGTCATATCTTATGGAGGTGTTCAGATGGGACTATTGGAGAAAGGTCTTTCTTGGATTGGATTATTTATTGCTATTGCTCCAATGCTTGGGTTTATGGGAACTGTTATTGGTATGATCGATGCATTTACTACTATTGCTGAACAAGGAGAAGCTGACCCTAAGGAGCTTTCAAAAGGTATTAAAGTAGCATTGATTACTACTGTATCTGGTTTAATTGTAGCTATTATACTACAGATTTTTTATAATTATATTGTTTCAAAGATTGATTCTTTGGTGAATGAAATGGAAGATGCTTCTATTTCATTAATTGATATTTTAGTAAAAAATGAAATTGCTAAAAAGTAATTGTAGCATTTAAAACATTTAAATATTATGGATAATAAAGTTCAGAATATTGTGTTAAAAGCACTAATGGTCCTAATTATCGGGACAGGAGTTCTATTGACTTATTGGGTAATGAATGATGATAACCCACTTCCACTGAAACCAGAAGAGCATCGTCAATGGACCTATATCGAATGGAATGAATGGAAAAAGGAAAAGGGGAAAGTTTTATCTGAAGATGGTGGTTTAAGAAAAATCACTAATAATGATACATGGATAGATGATGAGGTCAAAATATTAACAAAGGATGGAGATTCATTAGATGTTTTTCTTACAGCAAATATTATATTAGATGAATTGACTAAAGATAGTGGTCTTGAATCAGATAGTATTAAGACTTTGAAAAATGAGGTTTTAAAAGTACTAAGTATCTCTGATGAAGATTCAAGAGACGCGCCACTTTTCACAAGTCAAGTTGATAGTTGGATAAACTACAGAACGGAACAGCTAGTTAAAATTAAATCCGACATTCTTCTTGCTGATGTTTCTAAAGTTATAGGGTTTACCAGATTATTATTAATATTAGCTGTGGTTTTAGTACTGGCTTCTTTTGTTTATCTGATAACCATAGATTACATAAAAGCATTAAAGATTCTAGCGGGAATTTTACTGTTGGGGTTATTTATGTGGATTACTTATTTTATGGCTTCAGATCAAGTTCCTGTTTGTATTAGTGCCATGGAAGGAGATTTAGAAGTATGCCAAGAACCTATCTACTCTTCGGCTAATTGGAAAATAGCATCTGCAGCAATTTTAACAACTATTATTTTAATTGTTGTAACAATTTTAGCTTGGATTTCAGGTCCAATTATGAAATTATTTAGATAATTTAAATTATGGCAAAAAGAGAAATAGAAGAGATAAATGCTGGGTCTACAGCCGATATTGCTTTTTTATTGGTTATTTTCTTTTTGATCACTACAACAATGATCAAACCACAGATCTCTGAAGAGAGGTTGTCTCAGAAGTCGGATGTTGAGTTTTTGCTAAAGCAAGAAAATGTATTGTCTATTCTTGCTCCAAAACCTCACCCTGATTTTAATCCAGATGGAGATTCAGTAAACATTCTGGGTGGAGGCATAACATATCGTGATGGTTTTTGCGATTTTACTAGAATAAAAGAGGCTGTTATTTATTTCTATGAGCATGATTACAAGACAGACCCTGCAAACAAGTATGTTTTAAGAAATAATGAAATTATTGTTAATCCAAATGATCCGTCAAAATTCTTGCCTTTTCCATCTTACATAAATGTAACGCTATCAAATTGTAATGATACACTTGAAAAGTTACAAGAAAAGCTAAAACAAATTGAAGATCTTAAAAACTCCGATCCAGAAAACCCTGCCATAAAGCTTAAGGAGAAATATGATTTAGAACAGGCTAATTGGAGTAAAAATTTAGAGGCTGTTAAAATAGTAGGAGATTTTAAAGTGTTGCCGATGAATGCTACAGTAACTATATTAACTGATAATGAAACAAAATATGATACATACATGCAGGTGCTTGATCATATAATGCAGGGATTGAATGAATTAAGAAACAAATTGAGTAAGGAGAAATTTGGTAAATCATATGAAAAACTGAACGATGATCCAAAAGATGAGAACAATGAAATTGAAAAAATAAAAGCAATTCAACAGGTATATCCTAAAAGGATCATGAAACAAAAACAAGTGTCATACTAAAAATAGTATATGTCTAAATTTTCAAATAGCGATAAAAGAAAAGTGCCTGAGTCATCAACGGCAGCATTGCCTGATATTGTATTTATGTTGCTTTTCTTTTTTATGGTAACTACTGTTTTTAAAGAAAAGGAAAGTAAAAAAGTTGAGATAAACAAAGTGTCAGTAGATGTTACTGAAAATCTACAAAAAAACGTATTAGCAGCTTATTACTGGATTGGTAGAGTGCCTGGGAAATTCGATAGTGAAGGTAACGAGGCTTATAGCATTCAATTAGATGATGATATTGTTTCAGATGCCGATATAGCTAAATATTTAATGGCATTAAAAGAAGAATCTAAGTTCAAAGAAAAATGGTTAAGTGATTTTTATAATGTATTTAAGATCGATGCCAACACGAAAATGAGATTGATCAAAAAAGTTCAGGATCAATTAAAAGAAGCGGAAGCTTTTAAAGTCCTATATTCAGTAGACAAGAAATAAGATTAAAACTTATCATAAGTTCCCTTTGAGTCCGCTAATTTATTTTTTCTTTTTAGTAGATAATAAACACATCCAATACTTAATATACTTGCTGTAAAAAGCAATGTCCATGTAGTAATACTCCAACTATTTTCAGATAATAATTGATTTCTTATTAGATATACATTTGTTAGACTGAATAGGTTAAATAGAAAATGTAAAATAATAGTAATCCAAATAGTACCGCATAAAAGAGTAATATAGCTAAAGGTAAAACCTATAAATAATAATGCTAAGAAGTTGTAAAATTGAAAATGAAGTAAGGCAAACAATATGGCTGAAATAGAGATTCCAAGATGAATATTATTTGTCCATTTACAAAAAAGACCTTGTAACATTCCTCTGAAAATGATTTCCTCACAGAAAGCAGGTACAATTGCCATTACTAAGATATTCAATAAATAGCTTTTAATACTTATTCCAATAAATGAATGATGAATATTGTCTATTGAATGTTGACTGTCATTAATTGATTTTTCAATTTCTGGTGATAAAAAAGAAAGATCAATGTTATAGTTGATCAACAACAATAGATTACTAATTGTGATGATGATGATCAATAAAGGGATGATCAATAAAAAGTATTGAGGCTCACTTTTTTTAAATAGCCCAAGATTAGTAGGCTTTTTTGAAATTAATTTCGCAAAAAATAATACAGGTAATAAAAAGGTGCCTATTTGATCAATTACAGAGGCTAATTTATAAGCCCTAATATTATTTACATTATTTAAATCTTGATCTATGGATAAGTTAATAAGGTCTACATTGAAAATCACGGAGCATAAATAGATGCTTACAAATGTGAAAAAGAACTTAGAAAGTAAACATAGTCCTATAAAGTAACTTACTTTTTCTATTGAACTTTTATGTTGTAAAATTCCGTTTTTCACTATTTTGAATTCTTAATTTACTCTTAATAGAGTAACTTTGACAAGCAAAATTACTTTTTTGGTATATATAGGAGACATAAAACTAAATGAATTTCCACTTCTTTTAGCACCTATGGAAGATGTGAGTGACCCACCTTTTAGAGCACTTTGTAAAAAGCATGGCGCAGATGTAATGTATACAGAGTTTATTTCTTCAGAGGGGTTAATAAGAGATGCAGCTAAAAGTGTTCAGAAGCTAGATATTTTTGAATATGAAAGACCTGTTGGGATCCAAATATTTGGTGCCGATATTGAGTCGATGAAAAAAGCTACAGAGCTATGTGAAAAGGCAAATCCTGATATTATAGATATCAATTATGGTTGTCCTGTAAAAAAGGTAACATGTAAAGGTTCGGGGGCAGGTATATTACAGGATATCCCTAAAATGGTAGAAATGACCAAAGAAATCGTCAATTCAACTGCTTTGCCTGTTACAGTTAAAACAAGGTTAGGATGGGATGAGAATACTAAATACATAGTTGAAGTAGCAGAGCGGCTACAAGATGTTGGTATAAAGGCCATCTCAATACATGGAAGAACAAGGTCACAAATGTATAAAGGTGATGCAGATTGGACATTGATAGGTGAAGTAAAAAACAATCCAAGAATTAATATCCCGGTTTTTGGTAATGGAGATATTACTTCTCCAGAAAAAGCAATGTTGTATAAAAACAAATACGGAGTTGACGGTTTAATGATTGGAAGGGCGAGTATTGGAAATCCGTGGTTTTTTAATCAAGTAAAACATTATTTAAAAACAGGGGAACATCTACCCCCTACAAGCTTAGAAGATAAAATTAAAACTGTTAAGGAGCATTTGGAATTCAGCATAAGGTGGAAAGGTGAGCGATTAGGGATATTAGAAATGAGAAGGCATTATGCCAATTATTTTAAGGGGATTCCTAATTTTAAACACATTCGCATAAAGCTAGTGACCTTAGAGTCAGAAAAGGAATTAATGGATACGCTAAATAGTATTGATAAAGAACAAATAATTAACGTATTATGAAAATATATACAAAATCTGGTGATAAGGGGGAAACCTCTTTATTAGGAGGTAAAAGAGTGAAAAAGTACAATTTAAGGATCCATGCTTATGGTACATGTGATGAACTAAATGCATGGATAGGTTTATTGAGAGATCAAAATATTGATGAAGATTATCAGGTTTTTTTAATAAATATTCAGGAAAGAATTTTTACCATTGGTTCTCATTTAGCCTCACTTAATGATGAAGAGCTAAAAAAAAATCTTCCCAAAATTAATGAGGATGATATTTTAGACATTGAGAATCAAATAGATGAATTGGAAAATCTTCTTCCAAACATGAAAAACTTTATTTTACCTGGAGGCCATCAAATAGTTTCTTATTGTCACCTAGCTAGAACGGTTTGCAGAAGGTGTGAAAGGTATATTATAGAGCTAGCTGATGCTGATTATGTTGATCCTAATATCATAAAGTTTTTTAATAGGTTGTCGGATTATTTATTTGTTTTATCAAGAAAGGTCAGCATGGATACTGGTTCAAAAGAATCTCCATGGATCACAAAATAGCACAATCATTCACTTTTTTTTTTGATGTTTCGTCAAAAAAATTATTTTTGCGCCTTTAAATAGATTAAACAAAGGTTAGATATGTATTGGACATTAGAATTAGCTTCTTATTTAGAAGACGCACCATGGCCGGCAAGTAAAGATGAATTGATAGACTTTGCAATGAGGACCGGTGCTCCTTTAGAAGTAGTAGAGAACCTACAGGCATTGGAAGATGAAGGAGAAATTTATGATACTATCGAAGAGATTTGGCCAGATTATCCGACAAAAGAAGATTTCTTTTTCAATGAAGATGAGTATTAAACTCAGCGCTTTAATTTTTATTTACAGATAATAGTTTCTTTTTTTTGGCATAAAAAATATGTTAAATGTATTTTTCTGCGTCATACTGTCAGTCATTTGTTATTGGTACAATTTGTGACCATTAAAATCAGCTAAAAATTTATAGGTAAGCAACTTATCTATTATTTTTGTTTGCCTTTAAAAAAAGAATCTATGTTAGATGCAATATTTAAAAAACTATTTGGAGATAAATCTCAAAAGGATTTAAAAGAGTTATTGCCTATAGTTGATGAAGTTAATAGTGAATTTGATAAAATTCAAGGAATTTCTGATGATGAACTAAGAGGGAAAACCAAGGAATTTAAGCAAAGAATCCAAGATTATATTAAAAGCATTTCAACTGAAATAGAAGAAATGAAAAAAAAGACTGAGCTGGATTCAGTCTCTATCCCTGAAAAAGAACAAATCTTTGAAGCAATAGAGGAAGCGCAGAAAAAAGAGGACGAGAAAATAGAAGAAGTCTTATTAGAGCTTATGCCTGAAGCATTTGCTGTCATTAAAGAAACGGCTAGAAGGTTGGTTAATAATCAAAACCTTAAAGTGTCAGCAACAGAAATGGATAAAGAGCTGGCTCAAAATAGTAATCATATAGAGATTGAAGGAGAAATGTCTGTATGGAAGAATCATTGGGATGCAGCAGGTTCTAATATTGTTTGGGATATGATTCATTACGATGTTCAGCTTATGGGAGGAGCAGCTCTCCATAAAGGGAAGATCGCAGAAATGATGACAGGTGAAGGTAAAACTTTAGTAGCCACATTGCCTGTTTATTTAAATGCATTAGCTGGTAAAGGATTACATTTAATTACTGTTAACGATTACTTGGCTAGAAGAGATGCCGAGTGGATGGGTCCTATTTACCAATTTCATGGTTTAACAGTAGATTGCATAGATAATCATCAGCCCCATTCACCAGGTAGAAAAGCAGCTTATGCTGCAGATATAACTTTTGGGACTAATAATGAATTTGGTTTTGACTACTTAAGGGATAATATGGTCAGTGATCCTGATGGTATGGTGCAAAGAAAACATCATTATGCCATTATTGATGAGGTTGATTCAGTATTAATAGATGATGCAAGAACTCCCCTTATTATATCTGGTCCAGTTCCTAAGGGTGATGAACAGGAATTTAATTTTTTAAAGCCTAAGATTGAGAAGCTAGTTACAAATCAAAGAAAATTTGTGAATGGGTTATTGACTGAAGCTAAAAGCAAGCTAGCTAAAGCAGAGCAAGAAGGTGGTAGTAAAAAAGAGAATAAAAAACTTTTTGAAGAAGGTGGATTGGCCTTATTAAGGGCATTTAGAGGATTGCCTAAAAATAAAGCGATTATAAAATACTTGAGCGAGCCTGGTATTAAAATACAGCTTCAGAAAACAGAAAATTTTTATTTACAGGATAATGCCAAGGAAATGCCTAAGGCAGATGAAGTATTGTATTTCGTAATTGATGAGAAGAGCAATACTATAGATCTTACTGAAAAAGGGATTGAACTGATTTCAGGAGAGGAAGATCCAGAATTTTATATGATGCCTGATATAGGGGAAAAGCTGGCTGATATTGAAGCTAAAGGAGGTTCCAAAGAAGAAAAGCTGAAATTAAAGGATGAGATGATGTCTGATTATACGATTAAGGCAGAGCGTATACATTCTATTAACCAATTATTAAAAGCATATACATTATTTGAGAAAGATGTTGAGTATGTTGTGATGGAAAATAAAGTGAAGATCGTAGATGAACAGACTGGAAGGATTATGGATGGTAGAAGATATTCAGATGGACTTCACCAGGCCATAGAAGCCAAGGAAAATGTAAAAGTAGAAGCAGCAACTCAAACTTATGCAACCATTACATTACAGAATTATTTCAGGATGTACCATAAGCTAGCTGGTATGACTGGTACTGCAGAAACAGAAGCAAAAGAGCTTTGGGATATTTATGAGTTGGATGTTGTAGTAGTTAAAACCAACAGGCCAATCGTTCGTGATGATCAAAATGATCTTGTTTATAAGACATCAAGAGAAAAGTACAATGCCATTATTGGTGAGATTGAGAATTTAAGGTCTGATGGAAGACCTGTACTTGTAGGAACGACTTCAGTTGAAGTTTCTGAGCTGCTTTCACGAATGTTGAAAATGAAAAAATTACCACATCAGGTATTGAATGCAAAGCTACATCAAAAAGAAGCTGAAGTAGTTACAGCTGCAGGAATGTCTGGAACAGTTACTATTGCAACCAATATGGCTGGAAGGGGAACAGATATTAAATTGGGAGAGAATGTTAAGGAGAATGGAGGATTGGCAATTATTGGAACAGAAAGGCATGATTCAAGAAGGGTAGATAGGCAATTAAGAGGTCGTTCAGGTAGACAGGGAGATCCAGGTTCTTCTCAATTTTTTGTTTCATTGGAAGATAATCTAATGAGATTATTTGGTTCTGAAAGGATTGCAAAAATGATGGACAGGGTAGGGCATAAAGAAGGCGATGTGATCCAGCATTCTATGATCACAAGGTCGATAGAAAGGGCACAGAAAAAAGTGGAGGAAAACAATTTTGGAATAAGAAAGAGGTTGTTAGAATTCGATGATGTAATGAATGCCCAAAGAACAGCAGTTTATAAAAGAAGGAGAAATGCACTTTTTGGAGACAAGCTAGAATTGGACCTAGATAATATTTTTTATGAGATAGCTGAAACTATTGTGCTAGATTATCAGGAAGTTGCTGATTATGAAGGAGTGTCTTTTGAGATCATAAGATGTTTTGGAATAGAAGCTCCTTTTAGTGAGTCTGAATTTCTTGAAAAAGACGAAAATGATTTGATCAATCAATTATATGAAGCTGCAAAAGCTGGATATGAAAGAAAATCAAAATTGATTCAAGAAAGGGTTTTTCCAGTGATTAAAAATGTATATGAAAATCAATCAGATTCTTTTGAGAATATTGTAATTCCATTTACAGACGGGAGAAAAGCCATAAAAATAGTTACCAACCTTAAAGAGTCATATGAATCTGAAGGTAAAAAAGCTATAAATACTCTTGAAAGAAGTATTACACTAGGGTTTATAGACAATGAATGGAAAGAGCATTTACGAGAAATGGACTTCTTAAAGCAAAGTGTTAATCATGCTCAGTATGAGCAGAAAGATCCTTTATTGATTTATAAGTTAGAGGGGTATGATCTATTTAAAAAAATGCTTGTTAAATTGAACAAGGATATTGTGTCATTTTTAATGAAAGCTCATTTGCCAAACGAAGAAAATCAAAGCGCACAGGCTTCAAGAATGCAGGCACCTCCTCCTAAACAGGATTTAAGTAAGCTAAAAACAGGTAGAGAAGATTTAGGAGAATCTACAAGGCAGAATAGAGAATTAGCCCAGCAAAATCAAAAAGAAGCTGTTAAACAACAGCCTGTAATGGTAAAGAGGAAGCCTGGTAGAAATGAACGTGTAAAGGTACTTAATCTTCAAAGTGGAGAAACTAAAGAAATGAAGTTTAAACAGGCAGAACCTTTGATCAATGCCGGTTCTTGGCAATTGATAGAAAGCAATTAATTTTTAAAAAGAGACCTAAAAAATCCTTTTTTGGTTTTATGTACAACTAATTCTTCTTTAAACTTTAAGGGTTTATAAAAAGCAGTGCTGTTATTTTTATTTGAGGTAAAGAAGTCATCAAGTGCTTTTGCGATTTTAATAGTTTCTTCTAGTGGGTCTTCTTCTTTATTATAGACATTATGAATACAGTTATAAAAATCTGTATTAGGGAATTGATCTCCAATTGTTTGTAAAAAAGTTTGATTCCATGAGTTAGTATATTCTTTACCATCTCTTATGCCTTTGTTATTTATTAAGTAAAAAGTAAGTGATTTAAAGTATTCAAAATTTTGTTTGATAAACTTTTTGTTCTCCATGCAGAATTCAAAAAAGCACCACTTTGCACAATAAGGGATAACGTGGTTGTATTTGTCCTTATGGAAGTTGACCTTAATATCAGGAAGATTTTCATGGAGAGATTTAAACTTTTTTAAGCAATGTTCATACAGCGATAAATCCAGTTGATTGTTTTCTACAATTAGATTTTTAATGTCATTAGAAAGTTCATCTACTTGAGGGCGTTTAAATGTCATTCTTTTGACTTCAATGTCTTTTTTCCATTTAACGCCTATTTCTCTATTAAAATAGCTTAATGAATCAGCAAAGTATTCAAATATTCCAACATGAATAGGCAGTTCGTCTATTACTTCTAAAACCTTATCAAGATCATTTTTATTTGCACTATGTGGGTCATACATGCGCCTGCCAACCAAGAAATTGGTGACTCCATTTTGAGTTTGTCTGTTTTTTATATACGAATTGAAATCTTTAGGTTTATTTTTTAGCAGATCAATAAATTCTTTTCTTTCACGAATAAAATAATATTCAGATGTTAACCTGTCAACAGGGTGTCTTAGCATCATGAATATTTGATGATCTTTGAATTTTTCTATATTCTCAGGCTCGAAAATATCACCACTATTTGATTTTTTATTAGGGAGTATATGTCTGTAATTAAAGCCTACTTCAGTTTGCCAGAAAGAATTATTCATAGCTGTATTGATGGTAGTGCCACCAGTTTTCGGAATATGAATAAATATCACCTTGTCTTTCATAAATGCATCTAAAATGGAATGATAGTCGTCAATATTAAAAATCAAACTAATTTAATATTTAAATTAGTTGTAAACTATTAATATGCATTCAAGAAATTATTTTTTACTAGGATTGTTTTTTTTCATTTCAACCTGTTCTTACTCACAAGGAGCTATTTCAGGAATTACAATAAGTCCAGCTAACCCAACTATAGATGATACGATAACTATTTATGCAGATCTAATGTTTTCAAATTCATCATGTGAGTTTTTTAATTCAAATCAAAATATTTCTGGAAATACCATTAATATCACTACTCAGCATTGTTATGGAATGCTGACCTCAATCTGTTATGTGGTTGATACATTTACAATAGCTCCTTTATTAGCTGGCAATTATGTATTAGATCTTACCTTAACAAGTGATATTAATTATGGCATTGTACCTTGTAATGGTGGTAATACTCCAGATGATAATGATACTTTACATTTTGAAGTAATCGACCCTTCTTCAATTAATACTATAGTGTCAAGTATTGATTTTTCTTTATATCCCAACCCTAGTAAAGGAGTTTTTCAATATGAAGTCTTTGATTCTTATGATGAGATTATTGTATATTCTAGTAAAGGACAAGAAGTTTTTAGACATCCTATATATAGCATTAAAGGCGAAGTGAAGATGGATATTGTCCCTGGAATTTATTTTGTGAAATTCAAAACTAATAATGGAAGTGAAAGCACCATCAAAAAAATATTAATCAGCGAATAGATTTACCACCATCCAATTAATTTCCACCAGATCAATCCAATTCCTAACCAGATCAAAATGTGGAAACATGAAATGATCAATCCTGTGGAGAACCATTTTGCAGAGCTTACATATCCTAATCCATAATAGATAATTACAGGTCCTGTTGAATAATAAGTCAAGCAGCCACAAAGACATGAAAAGTAAGCGAATATACCAGCTGCTAATAAAGGTTCAATCCCTAAAGAGAGGGTAACGCTCAAAAACACAGCAACCATAGCAAATATATGAGCAGTTAGCATTGAAAACAGGTACATTGAATAAAAGTAGATCAGGCTTAATAATATTAGCGTAGTAATACCATTGTCAACTGTGATCCAGCTTTGAAAGTGAATGATCATCCAATCTATAAAGCCATAATTTTTCAGCATGCTGGCCATGGTTAACAATCCCCCCAACCATATTAAGGTATCCCAAGCTTTAGAATTGCTTATAATGTCAGACCATTTTTGTACAGTAAAAATTAGCATTAACATTACGCCTATCCACGCAACAAGTGTAGTGCTTAGGCCATGTAAGAATTTTGTGCTCCATAAAATTAATAACAAGAACATTATTGAAAGCATGATCCATTCTTTAGTGTTAAGCTTTACACCCATATTTTTTAGCTCATCTGTTGCTTTTAATTGAGCTGATGAGGTGTCTTTTATTGATGGTTTGGCCACTAGATAGATGACAATAGGTAATAATAATAAACCTATTAGACCCGGAACGATCGCCCCTAAAGCCCAACTTCCCCAGTCAAATGAAACTCCATAAACATCATTTACTGCTTTAGCCACTAAAGGGTTTGCTGCCATACCCGTTAAGAACATAGCTGCTGTAATAAGATTGGCGTGGGCACCAATGAGCGTCAAGAACTCTCCGGCTTTTTTTGGATTTTTGTCTGAGGAAGAGTTAAGAGAATTGGAAATGGAATTAACTATTGGTGCAATAATTCCTCCTCCTCTAGCGGTATTGGATGGAACTATAGGTCCAAGAATGAGCTCAGCTCCACATATTGAATAGGCCAATCCCAACATGCTTTTTCCAAACCAGCTAATGAGTTGTAGAGCTATACGCTTTCCAATTCCTGAGCTAATAATACCACCAGCTATTAAAAAGGCAGCTACTACTAACCAAACTGTAGAATCTGCATAACCCGACAGTGTTTCATCCATAGAAATGGTATTAGTTGCTGATAAGGTTATTAGACCCATCAATACCATCATACCCATAGGATAAGGTTTTATAATAAAACTAAGTATGACAGTAAAAAACACTGAGAATACATGCCATCCTTTTAATGGCGCATTCATATAAGGACCAATCATCCATAAGAAAATACCTATAGCAATGCAAAACAATAATTTTAGCAGAGAACTTTTGTTTTTCACTTTACCAATTTAGTAAATAACCAAAAATAAGAGGCGCTACAATAGTAGCATCGGATTCTATAAGATATTTTGGGGTGTCAACAGCTAATTTTCCCCAGCTTATTTTTTCATTAGGTACGGCACCAGAATAAGAACCATAGCTAGTAGTTGAATCACTGATTTGGCAAAAATAGCTCCAAAGTGGCGTGCCTGTTTCTTGAAGATCTTGAGTGAGCATAGGTACTACACAGATTGGAAAATCTCCAGCTATCCCACCACCAATCTGAAAAAAACCAATACCATTTTGAATAGAGTTATGTTTGTAAAAATCAGCTAAATACATCATGTATTCTATCCCACCTTTCATAGTATTGGGACTTAGTTCACCTTTTATACAATAAGAGGCAAAAATGTTTCCTAAAGTTGAGTCTTCCCATCCAGGAACAACCATTGGTAGTTCTTTTTCTGCTGCGGCTAACATCCAACTATTTTCTGGAGGAATTTCATAATAATTTTTCAGCTCATCACTTAATAACAGCTGATACATGAATTCATGAGGGAAATACCTTTCTCCTTTTTCTTCAGCAGATTTCCAGATTTTAAATAAATGACCTTCGAGTTTCCTGAATGCTTCTTCTTCTGGTATGCATGTATCGGTAACTCTATTTAGGCCTTTTTCTAATAGTTGTTTTTCTGCTGCTGGCGATAAATCTCTGTAATTAGGGATCCTTTTATAATGGGAGTGAGCAACTAGATTCATAATATCTTCTTCTAAATTGGCTCCAGTACATGAAATAACATGGACCTTTTGTTGTCTTATCATTTCAGCAAATGAAATCCCCAGCTCAGCTGTGCTCATGGCACCAGCTAAGGATACTAACATTTTTTTATTTTCAGCTAAATGCTTTTTATAGCCCTCTGCAGCATCAGCTAGGCTTGCAGCATTGAAATGTTTGAAATGCTTTAGAATAAATTGACTGATAGGACCTTTATTTTCCATCTTAATTAAATTGATAGCTTAACATTTTATAATACAATTTTGCTACTAAAAAATCAGGAGCTTTATTATGAGGGTTAGGGGCTAATTCAACAATATCAAACCCAACTACATTTTTGTTTTTAAAGACTTTTTTAAGGTATAGAGTTAAGGTATGCCAATCTAGTCCACCAGGTTCTGGTGTGCCCGTAGAGGGCATAATAGATGGATCCATAACATCCACATCTAAAGTGATGTACACATTGTCACCCATTTGTTCAATAGAATCATTCATCCATTGATTGTTATGATGCATTTGATGAGCAAAAAAGCATTTTTCTTTCTGAATAAGCGCTTTTTCAGAGACATCCATACTTCTAATACCCACCTGAATTAAATTAGTATTCTTGCGTGCATCATATAATGCACAGGCATGATTATAGCTACTTCCATTGTAACTTTTTCTTAAGTCGGTATGAGCATCAAGCTGTAATACAGTTAGCTCTTTATATTTCTCATAAAATGCTTTGATGATTCCTATACTTATAGAATGCTCACCTCCTAAAAAGGTTAAAAACTGATTGGTATTTAAAAGCTCTTTAGTTATTTTATAGACTTTGTTATAAACAGCTTCTGGAGATTGATTTTCGGAAATGGCGTCTTTTAAATAGATCCCTTTTTTATATACCTCAGAATCTGTTTCAATATCATAAAGCTCCATGTTTTCTGCGGCATCTAAAAATGCTTCAAGGGCTTTATCTGCCCCTTTTCCCCAAGTACAAGTTCCATCATATAAGATGGGTTGTAATAGCACTGAAGCAGTTTCCTTGTTACAGTACTTATCTTCTATTCCTGCAAAATTTCGCATGAAGTATTATATCCTAAAAGTTCAAACATTTCATTGGCAGATTGCTCATTCCTGTATACATAATCTTGAACCTGACCAAATTCATTTCTATCTACTATTACATGTTTTGGTGCAGGGATCAAACAATGCTTAATACCACCATATCCACTAATCGCATCTTGATAGGCGCCTGTATGGAAAAAGCCAATGTATAATGGATCATTTTTGGAGCTAGCTTGAATAGGCAGGTAGATCTGCTGATTAAAATCTTCTGTATTGTAATAATCTGAATGGTCACAGCTGATCCCTCCAATGTTCACCTCTTCATAGGGTTGATCCCATTTGTTAATAGGGAGCAATATAAATTTTTCGTGGATAGACCAAGCGTCAGGGATGGTATTCATTAGACTATTGTCAATTAGATACCACTTTTCTGTATCTGTCTGTTTTTTTTCTTCGTTTACCTTAAAAATTGTAGCACCACTTTCTCCTACAGAAAACCTTCCAAATTCAGTATAAATATCAGGCATTTCAATTTTTTCCTGTATACAAGTTAGAGTTAAATTTTTGATGATTTCTTGGGTCATGTATTGATAATCATAATCAAAACCGAGGTTATTTTGTATAGGGAATCCACCTCCTAAGTTAAAGCAATGTAGAGATGAGCAAACTTTTTTTAAGGAGGCATATAAAGAGGTAGCTTTTTGAAATTCTCCCCAGTAATGTAAATTATCTTTTATCCCAGAATCAACAAAAAAATGAAGCATGCTCAATTCAACCTGTTCCAAATGATGGATAGTTTCATTGTAAAAGCTTATTAATTCTGTAGGCTGAATCCCAAATCTAGAAGTTTTATATGCTGATTGCGGTTCCTCTTTGACAGCCATTCTTAAGCCAATTTTTATTTTATAATTCCCTGCAAATTTTAAAAGTCGTTTAAGCTCATTTCTATTGTCTAGAATAACGATTACATTTTGAAAACCATTTTCATATAGCTCTATAATTTTTTTTAGGTAATCATCAGATTTATATCCGTTATTGATGATAGTACGTTGCTTATCTATTTTGTCATTTTCTAATAAATTAAAAATGAGGTCTACATCAAAAGCAGCAGAAGTTTCTAAATGTACACCCTCTTTTAACGCAGCTTCAATTACATGAGAAAAATGATTGCTTTTAGTACAATAGCAATAATGATAATTGCCTTTGTAGTTGTGTTCTTCTATTGCATTTTTAAAAAGTAACCTAGCTTTGCTGACCTGCTCTGCAATCTTAGGTAAATACATTAACTTAAAAGGAGTTCCGTATTTCTCTATCAATCGCATCAATGGAACTCCATGAAAGGTGAGCTCGTTATTATCTAGCTCAAAACCATTTTGAGGAAAATCAAAACTTTGATGAATTAATTGAGAATAGGTATTTTGCATCTTCAATAAATAGTATTCAATTGCGAAGGTATTCTAAAAAATTTGAACTAAGTTATTTTTGAATCCAATGTTCTTTTCTATCCCTTTTTCTGAATAAGAAATCTTAAAATCATTTGCTGTTCCTGGAATATTTGTTGGTAACCAATTTCTGCCTTCTTTTACAACTATGATCACTCCATTGAAATCGCCTACCCAACAAAAAGAATCAGAAAATTCATCTTTATTGATAGGTGCAATTCCCAAGTCTTCAGATAAATAATCAGCCATTTTAATCGTGTCTTTTATTGGTAAGCCTATCTCATTGATTTTAATCACATTTTTAATTGAGAAATCTTTTGTCTTTTTATAAAGTAGTGAAGGTCTTTCAATAAACTCAGCAATATTCCCATCTTTATCAAAAAAGTAGATAGATCGACCAGAATTAAAGTGAATGATCTCACTACCTTGGTAAGGTAAAAGCGCTATGTCTCTTTTTTTTAGAAACTCCATTGCACTTTCAAGAGAACCAGTGTTGATCAGAAAAGCGAAATGGTAACAAAACTTTTTTGCTGAGCTTTCAAATATGAGTAGATTTTCATTGGTTTTGACCTTTAATGTTTTTTCATTAGTTCTTTCAATGGGGAACCCAAGTGTAGATCCATAAAATTGTTCCTGTTCATCTATATTATTTGAAAATAAGGTTAGCTTTTTTATTTCCATGAGCTAGATTTATTTATGGTAGGTGACCTTGTTTATCTTTTTCCATTCTCCTCTAGTGAAATCAGGTATTTCAACAGATTCGCTGTTGTTCTCAACGGACTTTCTTGAGAGTTCTATAATAGCAGACCACTCTGCAGCATCATATACATCCTGATCAAGTGGAAGCCCATTCCTAAGACAATAGATCAATCGATAGTCCATGATGTAATCCATTCCGCCATGCCCACCTACTTCCTTGGCTTTTTTTTCGATCTCTTTTACAATAGGGTGTGCATATTCTTCTAATAGAGAGTCTAATTTTTCTTCCCCCAAAAAGGTATGAGCATTTGGTTCTAACGCAATGCCTTTTTGAGGATATTTTTGAGCAAAACCATTCGTTCCACTTATGGCATGTAATCTACTATATGGGCGAGGGCTTGTAACATCGTGCTGTATTAAAATTGTTTTTCCATTTTCTGTTTTAATTAGGGTAGTGTTCATATCTCCTTTTTTGTAATCTTTTTTTGCATATTCAGAAGTATCGCCAAATTTATTTTTAGCATATAAAGACATGCCAAACTGATCACTAGACATGGATACTAAGTAGTTCATTTTATCACCTCTGTGAATGTTCATTATATGGCAGAGTGGACCAAGTCCATGAGTAGGGTAGGTGTTACCATCTTCTTTTTCAAGGTGCTTTAACCTCCACATATCCCAATACCCATTTTCATCAAAATTTAAAAATCTAAGGTCATGAATATAAGCTCCTTCACAATGAACTATTTCTCCAAATAGTCCTTTTTGTGCCATGTTCAATGTTGCCATTTCAAAAAAATCGTAATTGCAATTTTCCAATTGCATACAATGCTTACGAGTACGTTCTGCAGTTTTTACTAATTCCCAGCACTGTTCAATAGTTAAGGCAGCAGGGACTTCTACAGCAACATGTTTATCATGCTCCATTGCATATACAGCTATTGGAGTATGTAGGTCCCAGTGGGTGCAAACATATATGAGGTCGATATCATTTCTTTCACAAACTTTTTTCCAATCATTTTCGCTATTATAAGCTATCGCTTTAGGGAAACCATTTTTAGATAGTATTTCCTGGCATTTAGCTATGTTTTTTTGGGAGAGGTCACAGATTGCTACTATTTCAACATTGTTAATTTGAGTGTATCTTTTTACAGCTCCAGCCCCCCTCATTCCTAAGCCAATAATTCCTATACGAACATTTTCAATCGGATCACATCTTAATTCAATTACATTATTTGAATTTGATTGAGAAGAGATAATCGAGTTATTAAATAGGATAGTAATTAAAAATAGGATAGCTACTGAATGAGATCTCATGTCTATGAAAATTTAATTATTAAAGTATTATGCAAAGTATCAAATAAAATTGAATAGTTGTTGGCTTATAAGATTATGCTAGCAAGGCTAATAAATATATAGCCCATTATAAGAGCAATGCTTGAAACAAGTAAATTGTGTATGAAAAATGAGTAAAGGAGAAAAAATACTATTGGTAATTTATGTCCTTTAATAAGTGGTCTATATAATGTAATTATACTAGATGTGAAACCAATCAAATAAAAGTAAACGAATTTCAATAAAGGATTAGGAATAAAAACACTAATGATAAATATGATTACTATAATTACACTGAATGCACCTGTAAAAAACGCCCATTTTGAAATTGCAGGCCAGTCAGAGTTTTTATTGTGAAGGGATATTTTCTCAGGGATAGGCAGGTTTCTATTATCGGCATTAATCTCATTAACAAACGATTTTTCCAACAAATAATTTCTTGATTTGTTCAATGGGTTTTGATGAAGTAAAAAACATAAATGGTAATACATGTCTGGTGCAAACTTTTTGAATGTTTTGGGGTTTTCAAAAAATGATTCTACACATACTGAAAAGAACTCATGTAAATTTACCCCTCCATATTTTCTAATAAATTTAACCTCACCGCCTTTAATTTTTTTAAATATTTCGCTACCTATCTCTAGCCAATCATCCAAATAATATTTGAATTTTTCGTCAAATTTTCCTGTTTTTTGTGCTCCGATTTTTAAAGCATGAGTAAATTCATGTATTGCTACATTGTAATTGTCATTGGGATTGGAAAATCCATGAATTACATGTTTCCATGAAAGATACATGAATCCATTAGTGGCCATTCCGCCAATCAATTTTTTGTTCAGTAATTTATTGTAAAAAATATTGGGAAAAACAACGATAGTATGGAGGTTCTCAAATTGATAATGATCCATTCCGTAGGTTAATTGAATTGCCGCAGATGAGATGAGTACTTTTATTTCATCATTAATAACAATTCCTTCTTTACCTACGAATTTTTTATTATTTATAAATACATCTAAACGAGTAATGAATTTTTCTTTTCCATCGGAATTTAATTCATTGAAATAAGTTGTTTTTGATTTTAGTATTTTTTCATATTCCCTAAAGGTGCTTCTATCTACTTTGTATTTTGTGTAAGTATTTTTAGCAAAATATTTTTTATAGTTAATTGTTAGTGAGGACCTAATGGTTTTTCTTACAAGAATTGCAGCGATAACAGGGGTTATGTAATAGATTAATTCAAGCATTCAATGAATTTGTATGCAAAGTATTGATTTTGTTTTAAACAGAATACTCTAAATTAAAAGGATTGTATTTTAAGAAAACCAAATTCCCCATTGTCTACAGCAATAATAGCTCCTTCATCTAAGGTAATATCAATATCTTCGCCAGCCCAATCTCCTCCTTCTTCATTGCCATAGGTTCTCTGCCATTCAATATTACCAAAGCTATCAAACTTCACAAGAAAGACATGCCATGTATTTGAGTCATCGCCATTTCTTCCACAACGTCTTTTGTAATTTCCATATTCATCTCCAGTTCCTGCGACTAAAATGCAACCACCATCATTTGTAGCATGTATTCCCCAAGCTTCATCATGAATGTATTTTGGGTCAAAACCCCTAGGATTTCCAGCTTTTGCTTCCCAAACTTTTTCGCCATTGGAGTCAATTTTTAAAGTATAGGTGTCCCAGTTCTCAGTTCCAGATAATGTGTGCCCTGTTAAAAAAATAGAGCCATCATTAGATAAATCCATGCCAAAGCAATGATCTGAATTGGATCCACCAAACTCCTTAGACCAAATTATATTACCTATACTGTCAATTTTAATAAGCCCATAATCACTAGCTCCTTCCGTTAATCCTGAAATAATATATTCATTATTGTAATTTTTGATCCTATAAGCGTGAGATAGTTGATTATTTATGTTAACTCCATTTATTAAAAATCCGTTATTGTCTAAAAATGAAATATAACCCTCTCCTTCTGTGAAAAAAGTATTTTGATTGTCTTCTGCATTAATATATCCAACAGCAATTAATCCATTTGCTGATTGTGCTACATGTTCAAAAGCATCACTTCCTCCATTATTATAGGTTTGTTCAAATATTATACTCCCGTCTGATTTGTTTAATTTAATTAGTGCGCTATTTTCATTAATCGAACCACAGATCAAATAACCATCTGTTAATTCATTGGCAGAGTTTCCTAGGTTGTGACCGCCAATAGAAAATTCTTTTTTCCATATAAGTGACCCATTACTATTAATTTTAACAACCAATAATTTGGCTGAATTAGGAATGAAACCAGTTTCTCCAATTTGTAAGAAACCGCCATCCGAACAAGCTAAAATAAAATGCCCATGTGATTCTTCTCCGGTTCCATTAAATTGAAAAAACCAATCTTTTTCTGGCGCATTAGGATAATCATTTAAATTACAATCATTGTTGACCTTTTTACAGCTGATAGCTAGTGCTATAATTGATAAGGTGATTAAATTTTTCATATAAATAAAACTCTAAAAAGACTAACAAGTTGTTTAAAGTTGAAGATTTACAAGGGTAACTTACTCTGTTATTTTATTAATTAGTCCTTTAAAGATAAATCCATGCAAAGGATAAACTGAAAACCAATAAAGTCTTCCTGCTAAACCTAAAGGTCTAAAAGTTGCAGTTTGAATTAAATTATTTCCATCTTTTTTAAACTCAAGCCAAGCTTCACCAGGAAGCTTCATTTCAGCAAATAGTAATAGCCTTCCTTCTGATTTATTTGCATATAGCACTCTCCAAAAATCTAATGCATCACCGGGGTTTAAATTATATTTATTTGTTCTTCCTCTTCGGAGACCTACACCACCTACTAATTTATCAAGGAACCCACGAATTTTCCAGAGCCAATTACCATAATACCACCCATTTTCACCACCAATTGTCCATATTTTATCGATGCAATTATTTTCATTTACTATTTTTCTAATTCTAGAATCTTTGTAACATCCAAAATTAGGAACGTTAATAAAATCTGAAATATTAATATCAATATCACTACTTGAATATGAGTCTTTCCAACTAGAAAGTATTTGATTGTTTTGTATTTTATCAAAAGCATTTAATAATGCTTCTTTATATGAAATAGTTTTAATACCTAGTATGTTATTAATATCATTATTTCTACATACGACTTCAACCTTCATACTATCTACTAAAGATTTTGCTAGTTTGAAAGATGTAGAGGTAACAAAATAAAGCCAATATGAAGAAAGTCTAGGTGTCATTACAGGGACTGTAATTATTTTTCTTTTTAGGTTTCTGATTTTAGCAAGATCAAGCAACATTTCCTTGTAAGTTAAAATGTCTTCACCTCCAATATCAAAATTTTTATTAAATGTTTTTTCATTAAACAAAGTCCCTAAAAGAAATTTCTGTACATCATCAACTCCTATTGGCTGACATTTAGTTAACAACCATTTAGGTGTTATCATTATTGGTAGTTTTTCAACTAAATCACGCATGATTTCAAAAGAAGCACTTCCAGAACCTATAATTATACCAGCCCTTAAAGAAGTAAAGTTGTATGAGCCTTTTTCTAAAATATCTTCTACTTTTTTTCTTGACAACAAATGTTCAGAAAGGTTCGATTCATTAACTATACCACTTAAATAAATTACATGTTTAGCAGAAGTTAGTGATATTTTTTCTTGAAATTTTTTTGCAGACTTTTCTTCTAAATTTTTATAATCTTTTGATGTGGACATAGAATGAACCAAATAATATGCAGCATCAATATCATTGGGAATAGCAGAAAGAGTAGCCGACTTTAATAGATCAACCTCAATGACCGAAATATTTTTAATTATAGATTTGGGTGGATTAAATCTAGTTTTGTCTCTTACACAGCAAATAACATGATGACCTTTATTAACAAGTAAAGGGAGAATCCTTTTTCCAATGTATCCGTTTGCACCTGTTAGTAGTACTTTCACAAAGAGATTTTTAATTAAATATATAAATCTATATATGAATGAATGATTTTGTTTAAAATAATATAGTATTCAGAAAATATAATTTATATTTTTTCGCATTTGTCAATTGTAAGCTCATGTTTAACATCACCGGTGTGTTTTGTGTTCCTCGGTTCAAAAAGTAGGATCCAAACTTCATCCTTTGCAATAGGTCTGTGCTCAACACCTTTAGGAATAACAATTATTTCCCCTTCATTTAATTCTACTTTTTTATCTCTAAACTCAATAATTAGTTTTCCTTTAAGTACATAAAAAAGTTCATCTTCATTTTTATGATCATGCCAAACAAACTCGCCTTTTACTTTTACGATTTTAACTTGCTGTTCATTTAGTTCAGCAATGACTCTTGGGTTCCAATGATCATTGATTAAATCAAGCTTATCTTTTATGTTAATTGGTTCCATTTTATTGATAAAAATTTAATTTTTTCATTTTTCGTTTGCTGCCAGAAGAAACATTGACAATAATGATTCTTCCAGTTTTACAATGACATGCATAGCATAATTCCATTATCGTTGAATCAAAATCAAAATCAATAGAATTAACTTCAATGTTCTCACTTGTTAAAAAAATATTAATAGTTTGATTGAGGGCTTCTAAGCTAAATGTGTCAGCTATATAATGGCTATCCCATGGGTTTGAGCAACCAGTTTCGTTAAAATAAAATGTAGTTGAATCATTACTTTTATAGCAAGAAGAAAGTAATGTGATAAAAGTTAAAATGATAGAATATAGATAGGTATTTTTAATAATATCGGATTTATATTCCTTTAAATTTTTGTTGGCGAACTTTGAATTTGATTGACGTTTTCTATGAGCGATTTACTTTTTATAAAATCAAATCTTTTTGACTCTAACAGCATTTAAACCCTTCATGCCTTGTTCTAATTCAAAAGACACTTTATCGTTTTCCTCTATTTCTTCAGTTAAGTTACTGACATGTACAAAGAATTTCTCATTCGTGTCATTTTCTTTAATGAAACCAAAGCCTTTTTTAGTATTAAAAAATTCAAGTTTGCCAGAGCGTATAGGGTCCACTTCTTCTTTTTCTTTTTTTGGAACTCCAATTTCTATGTCTTCTGCGTTTATTACTACTTTTTTTGTAGGGTCTGGAGGCGTATCAGTAGGATTTCCATATTCATCGACATAGGATATCATATCCTCAAATTTAGTGGGTTTTGCATTCGCCTTGCGTTCTTCTCTTCTTGCTAGCTTGTCCTGACGTTTTTTTAGACGTTTTTTTTCTTTTTCTTTCTTGTTAAAGGACTCTTGTGATTTCCCCATTAATTTTGTTTTTGTTAAATGTTTACCAACGATATGTGTAAACTAAGTTATGAAAATTAGTTTAAACTGTGTAGGGGGTAATTATTTTTTTGCAAAAATTCCTGATAATGAGTTGCTTCTTTAATAGCATTAAAACAATATAAACCATAGTTTATGCTGGCTAATGGTTACAGAAGATTCACTTTCTTCTAGCTCCATAATTAGCTTTAGCCTATGTTACGGATTTCATTGCTGTTATTTATAATATAATAATACCAAAAAGAAGATAATTATGAGTAATCAAAAATTATTTTCACCACCAACGTTGCGTCTATGTGTTGCCAGTAGTTTTTATTTGTTTTTTAATAGTTCATCATTTGCAATATAAACTCCGAAATAAGGATGACTGGCATCTTTTCGCTTTAAAAAAACGACAAAGGGTTTATTGAAAATCATCATTTTAGGTTTTTGTTTTTCAAATTCTGCTGCGGCTTCTTCAGCGGCAAATTCCATTATGCTTTCAACTTCAGCTCCTTTTTCGTTTAAAACAAACGCATTTCGTTGGTAAGCTTCAGTAACTTCAAAATCTATCTTTTCAGAATGGAATGTGCTTCCTATAAACAGGTTGAATGTTTTCTCGAGATTAAATTCGATAATTGGTATTTCTACTTTGTCATCATCATTGAAATACACAGTTTGATTTTTTTGTTGACTAAGAACTTTTAAATATTCAGTAAAATCAGAAAAGTTATTTTTTTCTTTTTGATTCATTATTAAGATAATTTCGTGTTCTTTATTTAGAGGAAATAATGAAATTGAAAAGTCGTTTTCATTGTTGAAGTAATTTAATCTTGCGTAACTGGAACTTCCCCAAAAACCAAAGGATTCCACTTTTGAATTACCAAACTTTAAACTTTCTTCAAATTTTGTTAAAGGCTCTTCAAAAGGTAATGATTTTCTAAAGTATGCCTTCACTTTAATTTCGTTTCCATCAATTTCCACAGACATTTGATATTCATCGTCTTTTAAAACATTTAGAAAACTTTTGGTCTCATTCAGTTGTTCAAGGTCTTTGTTTGTGAAGCCTGATAATGAGCTTCCAATTTCTTTTCTTATTTCATTCCAGGCAAAAGGCATGGTTGCTCCGTAAATAATATTGTTTTCATTATTAAACGAACTTTCCAAAGTTGGAACAAAATCTGTTTTTTTAAATTCCGTAACATTTTTAACCTTAGGGAAAACACTCTCATCTTTAAGATCCGTAACATTTTTAACTTCAGGGATAATGTTTTTATCTTCTTGTTTCGATTTACAACTTAAAATCAAAATTAATAATCCAAATATGTATGTTAGTCTATTCATTTCTTAATTACAACGTTCCGCCTAATGGTATTGGAAATTAGCTTTAGGCAGTGTTATACCCAGTTTTTATTCCTTTTCTTTTCTTAAAATATTTTCCATTTTACGTCCTTTAGCTAATTCATCTACCAACTTGTCGAGATATCTAATTTTTCTGGTTAGTGAGTTATCTATATCCTCAATTCGATAACCACATATTACACCTTTAATCAAATTAGCGTTTGAATTTAATCTAGCATTTTGAAAGAAGGTTTCAAAAGTCACTTTTTTATTGATAAAGTCTTCTATTTTCCCTTCACTAAATCCTGTTAACCATTCTATAACTTTATGTAGCTCTTCCTTTGTTCTTCCTTTGTTCTCAACTTTTGTTTTGTAATGCGGGTAAACTGAGGCGAATGTCATTTTCGCTATTCGTTCATTGTGTTCAGCAGTTACTTTCATTTTATTTTTTATTGTCTGTAACGTTGTGGCTAAACCAAGTTATGCAATTTGGTTTAGGTATTGTTGTACGATTTTAATATTTAAGTTTTAAAATATAGTTATTTATTAAGTGTATCACTGAACAAATAGTAATTTAGATTATCTG
>Ga0209992_10000494_pt1 | contig 53028 bp, 39 predicted proteins | sample 2SBtaG_2_FD_182564 | JGI IMG/M metagenome (GOLD analysis project Ga0209992, IMG submission 182564) | Deep subsurface microbial communities from Kolumbo volcano to uncover new lineages of life (NeLLi) - 2SBTROV12_ACTIVE470 metaG (SPAdes)... | ecosystem: Environmental > Aquatic > Marine >... | reverse complement strand
GCTCATTTATCGATATTTTTAGATTGTTTTGAAGCCTCTATTTTATCATTTTTGAGCAAGTCTTTTTCTTTTTTTAGCTATTCAAGCTACTAAGTCCACTCGCTTTGATGAGTTTTGCAAGTGGCTCTAACTTTAAACTATTTGGATCGATCAGTTTTCTAAATCAATGCTTCAATGAAATTTGGATTTATAATTTTAATCAAATACTTAAATAACCATTTCCTAAAATTCAAAAAATTGGCACCATCTTCGCACTGCTCAGCACAACGACATTGTGTCGCAACAACAATCATACTTAGAGGCAAAAGCAATGACCTACGAAGTTATGCAAGACGGTGGCGTACCGATCAAATCGTGGACCACGGGTGTCCCATTCGAAGATGAAGCCAAGCAGCAACTTAAAAACATCGCTAGATTACCGTTCATCCACAGATGGGTCGCAGCCATGCCAGACGTTCATCTAGGCAAAGGTGCGACCATTGGCAGTGTAGTGCCCACTGCAGGTGCGGTGATTCCAGCTGCGGTTGGTGTTGATATCGGTTGTGGAATGATGGCTGTGCGCACCGAACTTAACGCGTCGGCGCTACCGGATAACTTAGGCGCACTGCGTACAGCAATCGAAAGAGCTGTTCCGCATGGCCGTTCCGCTCACCGGCGCAAAGGTCGCGATAAAGGCGCATGGAATGATATTCCTGCTGATGTCGCGGCATGCTGGGGGCAGCTGTCGGAAAAATTCGAGATTCTTTCTGAAAAACACCCAGTGTTGAAAAACACCAACAATGTACAGCATTTGGGGACCCTAGGTACCGGCAATCATTTCATCGAAGTTTGTCTAGATGAACAGGATAATGTTTGGTTTATGCTGCACAGTGGTTCGCGCGGGGTTGGTAACCGTATCGGAACTCACTTTATAGAAATGGCCAAAAAAGACATGCAAAGATGGCATATACAGATCCCGGATAAAGATTTGGCCTACCTGCCGGAAGGTACCGATCACTTCGATGAGTATGTGGAAGCGGTAGAGTGGGCGCAGTTTTTTGCGCGGCTTAATCGGGAAGTGATGATGGCCCGGGTTATCCAAGCGGCAAAACAATCGCTGGGGTTGGCGTTTGAAGCACGCCTGGAAGCCGTGAATTGCCACCACAACTATGTATCACGCGAGAACCACTATGGAAAAAACGTATGGGTTACGCGTAAAGGTGCAGTGCGTGCGAGGCTTGGAGAAATGGGAATTATACCTGGAAGCATGGGCGCTAAATCATACATCGTGCGCGGGCTGGGTAATCTGGAAAGTTTCTGTAGCTGTAGCCATGGCGCCGGCCGGGTTATGTCCAGAACCAAAGCCAAGCAGATGGTGAGCCTGGAACAACACCGCCTGGCCACGGTCGATGTTGAGTGTCGCAAAGATGAGGGCGTTATCGATGAAACACCAGCTGCGTACAAAGCCATCGACAAGGTCATGGAAGCTCAACGAGATCTTGTGGAAATCGTATATGCCTTGAAACAGGTTGTTTGTGTAAAAGGATAAATCGTGAACCAAAAGAAGATGATCGTAATCGATGGATCGCAAGGCGAGGGCGGCGGACAGATTTTCAGGACTGCCCTGAGCCTTGCACTATGCCAAAGAATACCTATTCGTATAGAAAAAATCCGTGCGGGCCGGAAAAAACCGGGCTTGTTGAGACAACACCTTGCCTGTTTACGCGCAGCCAAAGCGATAAGTCACGCACGGGTCGAAGGCGAATCGTTGGGTGCCGACTGCGTGCAATTCGAACCGGCTTTGTTAGCACCCGGTTGCTATCACTTCGTTGTTGGATCGGCGGGCAGCACAACGTTGATTTTCCAGACTGTACTGCCAGCCCTAGCGATGACCGACAGTGTTTCCGAGCTTCGCTTCGAGGGCGGCACCCACAATGGGATGGCCCCAAGTTTCGACTTTTTGGCTGGTTGCTTCTTGCCGGTCATCAAGCAAATGGGATTCCAGGCCGAGATCAAATTAGACCGTTATGGTTTCTATCCAGCGGGTGGGGGTATTTGGACCGCCAAAGTAGGGCCTAAAGATAAGGTGCGGGATTTTATTTTGCTAGAACGCGGTGACATTGTTTCTCGAAAAGCAGTTGCAGTTTCGTCCAATCTACCGGCGCATGTTACGCAACGAGAACTTCGGCAGGTAGAAAAAAAATGCGCGTGGAGCAGCAGCGAATTGGAACAAATCTTGGTGGACAGCCAAGGGCCCGGCAATCTGGTTTCGTTGCGCATAGGATCATCACGGCTAACCGAAATGATCGAAGCTAGCGGAGAATTGGGCATCGCCGCAGAACGAGTAGCGAATATCACAATCAAGCAGATGAACCGATATTTGAACGCAGACGTACCGGTTGGCGAGCACTTAACGGATCAACTGTTGTTACCGATGTGGTTGAATGGGGTAGGGCGGTTTCGTTCGCTGAAACCCAGCCTGCATACCCAAACCAATATCGATGTGATCGAGCAAATTACCGGACAACGCATTGAGTATGAGCATATCAACGGGGGTACCTGGGAATACAGGCTAAACACCCCCGATATACATTAAAAGACTGGAGATCAACTAAATCCAACGTCCATGCTTAAAAATAAGCTGGGCGTGAACCGAGTTTGAGAGTCGTTCGCCGGGTTAGCGGTTCTGGTTCCGAGTCCAGACCGGCACAATCACCGTTGGTGTTTTGTGTACCAACCGGGCAACCGTCTCAAACAGCGCCTTGTAGCTCATTGGGTAGAGCAATCGACTGATGATCGATATGTAGCAGGTTCGAATCCTGCCAAAGCATGAATCGTTTGACTAACGATTACCGCCTAATACGCGGCTAACTGGAAATGGTGCAAACCTGGGGTTCAACTCCCCGCATAAGACCTAGGTCTTAAAACACAACCGAGGCCCATGGCTGTTGACCGGCACGCCGGTCAATCAGCGCCGGGTTCAAAGACGTTTTTCGTGGGGCCGTTACCTTCGCAGAATGTATACGTAGGAAAGACGCTGGCCTATAGAGATATTGAGCCAGCGCAAAACCTACCGCTAGATATGATGCCTGGCAACGCAAGCGTCTAACCACTTTCAACTCGGGTGGGCCTCACCACCAAATTGAATTATTTTAGGAGTAAAAAGATGTTATTTTGGAAAACCTTTGATATTGCAGAGAATCAAAAAGCTTTACTCTACCGGCGCAACCGATTCGAACGCGTATTGGGGCCAGGCCGCCGCCTGATTTCGACTATAGGCGGCAAGCTAAGCTTGACACCTTATGACATTAGCAAAATTACTTTTAGCCACCCGCAAACCAAGTTTCTATTAAAAAATAATTCTGAAAAATTGACCGAAGATCTTGAATACTTCGAAATGGGTGATGACCAAGTTGGTTTAATGTATCGGGATGAGCATCTTTACGACATTTTGACGCCGGGCTCATTTACCGCGGTTTGGAAAGGAGTAGAGGCGATTCGGGTTCAAATAATCGATATCAGTAAAACATTCGATGTCGACGACAAAATGCTTGCCGGGATAAGTCATAGTGCGAAACCAACCTTATCCGAAGCTGCCGCAAATGCTATATACCATGTCGAGATCTCTGATGAAAACGTTGGATTGCTGGTTGTTAACGGCAAGCTAGACAGACTGCTAGAACCTGGGCGTTACGGCTTCTGGAGTTTTAACCGGTCGATCTCGGTAAAGCAGTTGGACCTACGCCTGCAAATGATCGATATCAGCGGACAAGAAATACTGACCAAAGACCGGGTAAGTTTGCGCATCAATTTGAGCGCCGCCTATCGTATTATCGATCCGAAGATTACTTTTCTGAAACTAAGCGATGCAACAAATCTTGTTTACCGGGAATTGCAACTGGCACTCCGAGAAGCAGTGAGTGCAGAAACCTTGGATACGCTGTTGGAAGATAAAAATATTTTGAATGGCGTCATCTCTAAAGATGCGAGAGCCAAATTGGCTAACTTCGGCATCGAATTGAGTAGCGTTGGGGTCAAAGACGTTATATTACCTGGGGAAATGAAGTTGATCCTAAATCAGGTCGTGGAAGCACAAAAACAAGCCGAAGCTAACCTGATCAAACGACGCGAGGAGACACAAGCAATGCGGTCGCTGCACAACACCGCTAAATTGATGGACAACAATCCTATGCTATTGCGTTTGAAAGAACTGGAATCTTTGGAAAATATAACCGAAAGGATCGATAAAATTTCGGTTTACGGCGGATTGGATAGCGTGATGAACAATCTGATCAAGCTAGGCCGGTAAGTTCTTGAGGTTGCTTACGCGGTGCGCTACTTTTTAACTTCCAACACCTTGTTGAGCAGCGGCTCTAAAATGTCGGCCAATGAGTTGTCCGTGGCAGACGCTTTGGCAGCGATCTCAGACCATTCCAATGCGATAGTCTTCAGTTTCAGTGTTTCGTAAGCGAGGTGGATTCCGGTCCATCTGTAAATTCATAGCGCCACACCTAATAACTGATCTTAGATGCTTAATGGGTTTTGCAAGCTTTCCACTCGCGCGTATTGGGTTTAAGTGGTTCCAAATGCGGCCCCTGGGCTGGTAACGGCCGTAGCTCGAACCGTCCCTTTTGCAGTAACACCTGGGCCTTTCACCAGTCGTGCCGCTAAGACATTGATGGGCGGCATCGCGTAATCAATGACCCACTTGTCCGTTAGCGTCCAAGGTCAATCAAACCTGATTCAAGGAAGCGGCCAGTGGGAATGATTCAGGAATTTTTGCCAGGCAACTAATTGGATACCAACCTAATTTCGACGCGTCGGTTTAATTGATGAGCTCTCTCTGTATTCCCGGCGTAACGGGGTTGGGCTTCGCCCTTACCAAAAGCTCGCAAATTAGATCTATACGTTGGATGAGCGTTCAAAATTTGTCTAACGACGCTTAGCGCACGCTGCTCGGAAAGTCTTTGATTGTATAATTGATCCCCTCGAATGTCGGTATGACCTACGATCTGGACGGATTTGCCGTTATTAATGTATTTTCCAAGTGCATTGCCGATTTCTTGTGCTTGACGGGCGCCAGATCCGTTTAACCGCGCACTGTTAGTTTCAAATAGAATCTGAACGGCGAGTGTCTGTCCATGACTGCTGCTTACTCGGTCCGAATTTTGACTGCCACTGGTTTGGTTCGAACTTTGGCCGGAGCTCACAAAAAAACTTCCCTTGGTATCCAACGTATTCTGGATTTCGCCGGCCTTCCATATGCTACGCGTTGCTGATTCGTGGATTTGCATCGTTAACTCAATCAACCACTCCGGTATATTGTCCCCTAATAAATCATTCGCGTAATCGACATGCGCTACGGCTTTCGGTCGATTACCCAATTCATGGTAAGTCTGCGCGTACCGCCCGTTTAAATTTCCCAATAGGTTGGAATCTGCATCACCCAACTGACCTTTTGCCGCGTTAAAAGAAATCAAAGCCAAATCCGGTTTTCCAAGCTCAAGGTAGGCCACGCCTTGTTCATAACGGGCAATAAAAGTGGGACAAAGCCCAACGATCGTCGTAAGGACATCGAGCCGTTCGGCCACATCATCAGGAAGGTTGCCATTGTTATATAACTGTTCGGCAGTTTCGCAGGGATCTGCCGCGAAAAGCATGCGAGGAGCACATAATCCTGCCAACAACGCGACCCCTATAAAAACTAATACCCAATCAACTCGGGAAGAAAGAAATTTTATATTGCTTTGCATGATTTTTTCCGTCCGTAATGGTTTTTTATGTCAAGTGGCTTTACTCAAAAAAGGCTGTTGGGCAAGAATTCGGTTGCAAATCTCAGAGTATATTGTTTCATCTGAAATTCTTCCGAGAATCGATGTCTTTCCTCACACAAAATAATAGCGCTGTGTGCAGACCGTCAAATGCCTACCAACGATTAAATCTCCTACAAATTCAGAAATCTATTGACAAGCGTTTGCATTAGATTTCTCCACGGTCATCAAATCAAGAGCCGTTCGACCCATACGAATCGCGCTGTCGTTGATCATTGATTCCAATTGAATTAAATCTATACGGTGCTGATTCGAGAGCTCATCAAACCAGGATGGTTTTTCAGCAAACCCAAATGCCAGCAAGCGGTCCATACCAAATGGTGGCTGCACACAAATTTTATCTTTTTCATCGGCACCCGGAATGGTCAACGTACCAGTGGGTAATACAGTCGTCTCTTTTTCTAGATAAGGATAAAGTACAACCGCGCTACCGTCAGACTGCATATCCATCAATAAAAGATACGTTGGTTCGTCGTTCTGCACAATAAAGGCAATTCTTTCACCTTCGTACGCGACCTCACCGAATGCGCTATCTAATTGACCCAACCGAAGATTGAATTTTTTTCCGCGGATTGGCGCCGTTCGCAATCGATGATACACCGCTTCTTTCTCGAGTCGAGCAACCACCGATTTTGATTCTTTCGTTTTCATTTCAGCTATTCGGTCTCCCGAACCGCTAATCAATAGAAATCCGGAAGCCGTTTTTTTGACAATTAAGTCGGGTCGATCTTTGACGACCTTGATTTTTAAGCCAAGTAACGAGTTTTCCAATTCCTCGGCACCCGAAGTGAGTTGAACCCGCAATGCCAAAGGTTTCTCCGGTTCCGGTAGTGTAAAGGTTTGTGAAGTTTCGAATACACTTCGTGCCGATAACGAAGTGGTGTCTTCCTTTATTCCCGGCAAAATTTGAGGCGTATGGCTCGGATTATATTTGCGCGAAACGATAAAGTTGACAATGGACTGATGTAACTCACCATAGGTGATTCGACCATCGTTGTTAAGATCACCGGTCACTTCCCCACCCAATACGCGCAACATCGCATCCGTGAATGTCCCATGGGGGTTACCATCGACGGTCGGATATGTGTTCAGGTTCTCGCGATCGATGTCGACCGCTTTTTCGCTATCGCTGGCTGCGGATAGATACACGACGTTTTTATACGGGTAAGGCGGGGGTTTTGGACGATTACCGGCATACATCGAACCTGCCTTATTAGGTCCTCCGCCAGACAATGGCTGATAACGAGTCGGCAATTTATCGGTCCCAAATAAACTTCGGACCGTATTACCGGAAAAGCAGCTATCGATGGCTACAAATACCTGACGGCCGTTTTGGTCCAGATATTCGAGCACCGGCCGAAAATCGCGCCGACCAATTAGCAGTTTGTCGATTTTTTCTTCCAGTGAACCTTGAACTGGCATATCGGCGGGAATAATTGCCCCTGTACCGTGCGCTAGAGGCAGTGAGGCGTCGTTATCATAACGGCTCGTTCCGTGACCAGAGATATAAACAAAAACCATATCACCGCCGTGGCTTTGATCTTTTAATTTGTTTAACCCATCGAGCACATTGGCACGAGTGGCTTCGCGGTCGACCAGCGTTTTGATGTTTTCCGCAGGAAACGCCCACCGTTTAACCAGAAGGGACTGCACCGCGTGGACATCATATTTCGGGCCTTCCAGATCGCGTGCGTTTTCGGCTACATAATCACCAATACCGATCAGCAGGGCATGTTTGTCGGCATACGCAGAATTAGCCCCTATAAAAAGCCAAAGGAACAAGCCAACACAATAAACGGAAAATAGGGGCAGACCGGTAGTTCGCATGTTTTTCTCACTCCGTAACTTTGTTTTTCTCCAACCGCAACCGCCAATCTTCATCGGTCAAACGCTTCGCCAGTGGCTGCTTGAACTCATAATGGCTCATCCGCGCGCCACGCGCCTTAAGTTTTTCAACCACCCGCGCATAGCCAACACCTTCCTCTAATACTTCAGCACTAGCAGGACTGCTATGGACATCAACAATAATCGGCTTGTCCGTGGTGCCCGCCAAGGCCAGCAAGGCTCGATCCAGATCGTTGAGGTATTGTTCATCTTCAGCAGAAAATTTCTCGCCTTTGTCTGCTTTCTTGCTCAAAGAAAGAGTCTCAGCCAGCACTTGTGCAAACTTATTCCAGTTCGGGTTTGGGGTGATTTCACGGTGCTGGTCAACAATTTCCACCAAAGCTTCATAAAGACCCGTCGCCGGTTCCAGCAGCGCGCCAGCCCGCTGCTCACTAAAAGAAAAACTTTTACCGGTCATCGAATAGGATTGTTTGCTGTAAAGCACGTTCGTATACCGCTGCCAGGTCCAGAACGCTAGCATGGTTGTTAGCGGGTCATGAGTCCGATCTTGCTCTTTGGTTTCTCCAACCCAGCCGGCTTTAATCAGTTTCAGCTGAGCACCCTTCAGTCCGGCAACATCGGCCAGAACGGCGCGCGCTTTATCGGTTGCTTGTTGATAGCCTTCAAACTGATCTTCCCGATTGTCAGCAATCCATTTCGCTGCCGCTTGGCTGCCCAACAAAGCCATTAATTCGTTTGCCGACGGAAAGCCTTTAACGGGTTTGCCGTTAATCATCGCCAGTCCGAACGGGGTACGGCATTTTTTGCAATCCCCCTTGTAAGCGCCAGTGTTGGCATAAATCAATTGTTGAAAGACTTCGCTATCGGCACTGTACCGCAACGGAAGCAACCGCCAGCCGGCCAGAACATCGACAGGCGCAAGGCCTTCTTCGAGCTTGCTGGCATCCACCAGTCCAGAAAGAATCCGAGGTTGTTTGTTATGTTTCTTGGCATAATCGAACAACGCCGACCGTAATGCTCCGATTTTTTTCGCTTTAAGGTTTTTTTTGACCTCAAGAACGTCCTGAGTTGTTAAATCGTCAGCCGGCCCCATTTGCCAGGCGAGCAGCTCTTCCAACTGCGCGTACGGCTTACCGGACTTCTGGGCCGCTTCAGCAAGCTGTAAGGCTTGCTGAACCATTCGATTGGCCATCTTGTCATCCACGCCGGTAGATTGACTCGGTGTAACGGCAAATAAAACACCACTAGCGTATCGCATCGTTCGAAAGTAACGTTCGCTTTCGGGCGATTGCGTATAACGTCCGCGCGGTTTGAACTGGCTATAATCAATCGAATAACCCCAAAGCGGCGAGGGCGAAATCCCTTCTGCACCCAGGACCCGCGCATATTCGCTTGCAGCGGTCTTGGACAGTCCTTTTTTTTCCCCACTTAATAGCGCATTCAACACCGCAAGGTAGTCTCGATTGGCGTCGCTGGCCGCGTCCTTCGGATGTTGGCTGATCGTTTCGCTTACGGTTTTTAAGAATGACTGCAACAAGGGCTGAATGACTGTGGTTTCCGTTTCAGTCAAGGTCCGTTGCCGCACCAAGCTGTAAGCGACAAGCCAGAGATCTGCGGTGATATAGTTTGGCCGGTTTTCTTGACGATTCAGTTGATACGTATCGAAAACACCCCGCTGAGTAACCGGCTTGGCACTCGTTTTTAGGCTAATGGCGGCAGGGGCTTTACTCGGTATCAGACTCAGCGAGAACAGCACAAAAATCAACGCCGTTGAATATTGTCTCGCGAACATGGATCACTCCTTGACATCAACCACATGCTTATCGATGCCCCAAGATTCGGCGACTCGTGTAATTCTTAGCGCTTTGTCCATGGAATCTCCGCCGCCACCCAGAACATCCCGAATATCGGTATTACCGGTTGTCACGATAAAAGCAATGATGCTGGAACCTTTGGGTTCATCGGCATACATTTCCCAGGAGGCATCCGACGGCGGAAGCGTTAGCGTCTCATTCGCGGTAATCGTATTATTGGTGTAAACGTCATTCGGTATCAAAACGTTCACGGCATCATTACTATCAACCTGCACGACCCAAAGACGACCGGCACGCTCTGAAGTAACGTCGAATTGCAGGCTATCGCCAAGCTTGACAGAATCGGCGACCTTCCCGGTAACCTCAAATTGATTTTCCGAGGATTCAAGCTTGTTTAACGCGTTCCAGTTTGGGCCGACGTGGATGTACTCTTTTTCTTTGCACCCGGTTAGCACTATTAATACGATGACAAGGGATGCGCCTACCTTAATATTTTGCATTTTTAATACCTTAAAAAGAATTAGACCAATATATCAACTAAGCCAAACACAGATGACGGAGGATTAGAAACCACAGTTACACTAACGAATGGTAACCAATCTCGGTTGATCATACCTTGCTTAGATGTCCTTGTAGTAGACCTAACAGTCGGATGCGGATTGACAAACTCTGGTGATAATCTTACCTGCTTTAAACCAATCCTGAGAGTTCTCACTGACAGCAGAAAAACTACCTCTTGTCGCGATATCTTTCATTTCCGTTAGACCTAAATCCGTTAAACCTCGAAAACCCTTGCCGGTACCAGATTGGTAAACATTTACGGGGTGACTACTCAAGAACGCGACAATAATATTATCGCCAAAGGGCTCACCTGTTTTTAATATATAGTTTTTCGACTTCATTTCGTCCGTTGGAATGGACACCTTACCGGCCTGAACTTGGTTATTGGTATGTCCACCGTTGGGAAACAAAACCGTAATATCATCGTCGGACCCTATATTGACGATATTGAGATAACCTGCCTTATCCACATCAATTTTTATTACCAAATTATCGCCGACATGGTAATTGCCCTGATTGGCAGAAATATTGAGAATTTCAGCATTATCGGCGATGGCTTCCAATTTTTGCCACTTTTCGCCGCGGGTCTTGTTGCCGACTTTTCGTAATCGTAACGGTTTTTGAGCGAGTGTCTGATTTCCGGTCAAAACCGGTTGAAACAACGCAAAATTTGCGTTGGTTTCCTGCTTATACTGACGAATCCATTCTGCGCTAGCCTTTTGAATCTGCGACGGAGAAAGCGGTTTAGATCCTAACGCAGCTTTTTTGAGCGATTCGGAAACGCTAACCGTAAACAAACTGCCTTTCTTAGTCGCGATAGCTTTCTCGCCATCACCCGCTGCCGCAACGCCTACAAAATTACTCTTTGGCGTTTTTGATCGTATAGCAAAACTCCCTTTTGTTGTCTGAGGCATACCGGGATACTCGAAAAATTTTGTCTGTGTTTCGCCCCATCCTAACCGCCCGCCGCCAAGCCAACTTTTTGTTACGGTTCCGCTATGACAAGCGTCGATGAGGACCAAGGTTTCGGAACTGGGAATTTGGCTCAGCATCTTTCCAAATTCGTCATCGACTAACACGCCGGCCAGCGTGGGTTTGCCACCGCGTTTCTCGACTGCGGCATCGTGCATGACAAGAACTTCATCCGCTCCATCGGCTTCGTCGCCATTCTCGTCGGGTACATTCGCGCCATGGCCGCTGAAAAAAATGAATACACGGTCCGTAGGGTAAACGCCTTTTACCAACCAATCGTTGAACACGGAAGTCACCTTGCCGAGCGTTGCTTCGCCATCCATCAATATCTTGATATTACTGTCCTTAAACCCCATTAACGCGGCACTTTCTTTCATCATCGCGATATCTAGATCGATGCCTTGTAAATCATTCACACTCGGATTCTGATAATTACCGACACCTATCAACAAAGCACGATCTTCGGCCTCCGTTGACTGCGTCATGAAGGCGGTACCGTAAAAGAGGAACAAGCAATACAATCGTAAAAGACTCGCCGTATTTTTATGGCTTGTTTTCGTCATTTTCCCTTCCCACTCTATTTATCTTCGCGGATCGATGTAAAAATTCCGCACACCATACGGGCTTCTCTCATCGGAAACAAAGGTTACGCCCTTCCCTTGAACCTCTTTGGATGCATTCGCCAAAAGATAATCATCCACGCTACCGTCGCTAGAGTAAACGGCGATCAAGCGATGACGTCCAAAAGGCGGATTACCTTTCGCGGTTACCTTGTAAATACGAGTTCCGTCAACGCGTTCCTTGGCTAAAAGAGAATGTCCCCCATTCGGTTCCACAACATAAACATTAACCCATCCCGGTTGATCAGCTCCGAAAACGACCGGAAACCGTTCACCTTCTAGATACCGATCTTTACTGGTTGAAACGAAAGCAATCGCGCTGTCTCCGCCGCTAGAGCCATCACTAGGCGGCACAGGATAGCCAGAACGTCCAGATTCATCCGTAATCGGGAGATTGATTTCCTGAACAAAAACGTCTTTCTTATTTCGGGGTCTGTTCGAGCGGCGAATATGGATTCCTTTCGACTCCAATGTATTTTCCAAATCCAATGATTTGGTTGCAGAAAAATCTCCTAAAGCCTTGTATTTAGCCCGGCCCACATCAATATATCGAGCGCTGGCGATCATGACGATCCTCTCGTTACCGACGCTATCGGAATAAAACGTAACATCTTCCCCCGGGACGGTAAAATAACGTCCACCTGGGTATTTATTGCCACTATGCAATCGATTCGGAAACAATAGCACCGCATCGCCGGTATTTTTGTCAATATTGTACACATAAAGATAAAACGTCTTGTCGCCTTTGATTCTAAAATTTATTGGTTCGCCAATTCGGTAAGAAGATTTCGAGGGATGAAACTGAACATTCAGATCAGAATTAGAACGGCCCGGCGCAACGACTATAGCCTTTTCGTCTTCCGCTTGGACCGGCTTGACACTCAGCAAAAAAACGGACATCCCCAAAAGCAAAAATAAAGCAATCAAGTATTTGTACGGCAGATTTGTAGTAAACAATTTAAATTTGGGCATCTTTTTCTCCTTAACCTTAAGGTACTTTCGTAGTAAATTAATCTGCCTGGGTCCCTTAATGGCATGGCGACCGAACGACACCGACCATCTGTTTTTCTGGAACAGGGCAAATTTGCTTCCAGCGATTTTCAAAACGTTTAAACTTTACCAGATGTGTTCAAAATGTTAAAACAAATCAGCTGAACCCGTCCTGAACCCGCCTTGATGCCGCCTTGATTCCGCCGAATTGTGGTAGCAATCGAGCAAAGAAAAAGACAATTATTCACTTTGGCCATATTAACCTTAGGTACTTGACTTGACGATTCTTTCGAACTCCCACCCACACAACATGTCTCGCAAGAAACATTTACGCATTGAATGCAGAACGAACAATGTCGACAAACCATTTGGATTAATGAACAATAAATTGAGACGTGAAACATGAAGATCATCCTCGTACAATTCATAACGTTTCTTGTGGCAATCAATATTATGCTTTCGTGCGGCGAAAATCAGCAAACCGAACCGGACACGCAAGGTTCCAGGGACTCTACTACAAGCAGTGCGCCTGAGCCGAATTCGACCAGTGACGAAGACGATAGCGAAACCGTTAACAAGAAATTTGACGGACTATTGTTGAATGTGGTCGCCGGCACGGACAAAGGTTCTATAAGTCCGAACGATAAGCTCGATTCCCGTCTGCTTTTAAAGGAAGGGCGGATTGCCGTGGAACTCACTTACGCCAATAAACAAGTGACACCGGAATCAATTCGTCATTTTAAGCAACTCGGGGGACTGGTCGATTCTGTATTTTCGAACAAGCTATATGGCTGGATCCCGGCGGCGAACGTACGCACAGCAGCAACGCCGAAAGCGGTTTGGATGATTACTGCGGCGACCCAAGTGGCGTATCCAATTAATAACGAGAAAAGCAGCGGTAACGGAAACGATCCGAGGGATTCTACAACCGCTGACACGAAACCCGACCCCGATGCCAAGGAGGAAGAAAATGTACACCCATAAATACCGAGAAAGTCTTGTCGTTGCATTAGCTTTTACGATGCTCATGCTTGCCGGAATAGTCCATGCCCAATCGCTCGACCAAATTGTAAACGAGCAATTGAATCGGAACACCTCTCAGACGGGAAAATCATCAAATTCGAGGTCTGACCAAGCGCAATCTCTCGACGAAATATTAAGCGAACAATTGAACCGCAATGCCCCCCAATCCGGGGAACAGCCCAACCTGAGTTTGAATACAGACCTGGGTGCCGGGCTCGAAGATCGATTTCAAGAATTAGCGCTCCTTACCGAATTCGAAATACCAAAGGACACACAATTTAAAAACCTCCCAGGAAACGAGAAAATCGCAGCCAATTTACGAGCCCTGATGGCTCAGAAAAAATCATTGGACCCCTTCGGTTTTCAACAAAAGGCTTTCGAGCTAGGAGTCGAAATCAAGCAGAATTTAGTCTACGTCACCATTGCCACTGAATCCGAATTGGAATCAAAAGCGATGGAATCGGATATTCGAGAAGGATTCATGTCCCAGTTTCGAAACAATACTTACGCGCTTGTGCCGTTAAGCGAGCTTGAAGGGTTAGCTGCGAAAAACGGTGTTTATTCGATACAAGCGCAACAAAAAGATTACCCCTTTGCTGACAGTAAAGGCAGGAAAATTGTCAGTGAAGGTGTTAAATCGGTTAACGTTTCACATTTACACGGAGCAAATATTACTGGAAAGAAGGTTAAAATAGGAATCATTGATTTCGGTTTCCACCGTTATGCCGAGTTATTAAAGCAAGGGGAGGTTCCTACCCCGATTGCTACCAAAACTTTTAACAACTCAGGGCAATCAGAAAACGGCAATGTACACGGTACGGCTTGCGCAGAAATTATTCATGATATGGCGCCTGACGCCGAACTTTATTTGGCGGTAATTGATGGTTTAGAAGGCCAATTAGTTAATGCAGCAGAGTGGCTCGCGCAACAAGGGGTCGATATCATTAGCTTTTCCGGTGGAGGACATGGCGGACCCCATAATGGAACCGGCACCCAAGATCAGCTGGTTGAATCCATCACCGAAAAACACGGAATTCTTTGGGTCAATGCGGCCGGAAATGAAGGGGACAAACATCTACCCCTGAATTTGGAAGACAAAGATGGAAATCAGCTGATCGATATCGAGCTAAACGGAAAACAGGTTGACTATGCAATTGTCGAATTTAGAAGGCCTGGTTCCGTCTTAATGATTTGGGATGATTGGGGTAAGGACCCGCTTAAACCCTCATCTACTCAGGATTTAGATTTGTATTTAAAAATCGTTGATCCCAGAACCCAAAAAGTAGTGAAAACATTGAGTTCAGAAAACCCACAAAATGGACGGGCCGTTCCAGGTGAAATTCTAAAAATTTCGAAAGAAGATGTTCCTCTAGTTGGTGGCCTAGTCGTGGTAAAACGCAGCGCAACTCGACCTGTTCCAATTCATATTCATATTAGAGGCGGAGCAATTCTACCATCGAGCCCTGCAGGTAGCATAGGAATTCCCGCAACCAGCCGTAAAGCGCTCGCCGTCGGTGCGGTTAACGTTCAAAAATTGCAACTGGAAGCTTTTAGCTCTCAAGGACCGACTGACGACGGTCGTCTAAAGCCAGATGTATCGGCGCCTGATTTCAACTTATCCGTTGCCTACGGCAAACAACCTGGCCAACCTGGACGCTTCCCTGGAACATCGGCAGCCTGCCCGCACGTCTCAGGCTTTGCCGCACTATTAAAACAGCATTTCAGCCCCTCAAGCCCCGATGAATTGCGACGACTGGTGGAAACAAATGTCCGTTTCCTCGGAAGCCAGGAGCCGAATAATCAATATGGCCGTGGTTATATCACGGCCCAGGCCATTCAAGTGGGCGGCCCATCAACCGGAGGCGCAAATGATAAACCCTCGCCCGGTGGCAAGATCGGGGACCTACAGCGGACCTTGGATGATATTTTGGGACGATAGTTTAAGTATCGGCTTGCGGCGAGACGCGGTGAAGGAGAAGGGTCAATGTAACACTTCTCTTTCGCGCCCCTTCCTACGATGGAAACTGAGAAGAGTGTACTTTAACCCCAGCAGCTCTTATTCACAATTGAGCTACTCAATTTGAATCGGTATTTCTGCCGTTTCCATGGGGTTGCCGGGAAATTGGTTACCAATAAAACTTCTAATTTCCGGGATAGTGACTGTTGAAATCGGCTGCATTGCTCCATTATCGTCAAGCTTACGCAATAACATCTGGGTAACGTCGATAGAGGTACCTAAACATTGGCACGAGTCATTTCCCTGAACTTCGGCCAACATCCTTCTTGGCGACGACGGTATGATGATACTCGTACCCTCGACTAAATAAGGATTGGAGTAGTACGAATTGGGAAATAGTCGATAAAGATTACCGATTTCGTCCTGGTAGAAACAATAGACATACAAATTCTCAGTAACTGCAACTTCAATTCGAATTTCTTCACCGCGCTTAAATACCGGAAAATCTCCTCGACTCGTAGTCAGATAGATCGCGGCCTGAATGGGTGCCTCGGGTCGAATAACTTCTGGCTTTGGCTCCGGTTTCAGATAAATTGTCAATTGATCGAACAGAGAAATTTCCTGAATAAACCATGCGCTTGCTGCTGCGATTATTATTGCAAGAATAAAAAAAAACAACCTCATTCCCGATTTTCGCCAAGACTTTTTCTGACCACCTCCCTTTGATTGAACCTTGGTATGAATTGTAGTGATCAAAGTAAGGTCGTTGGCGGAAATATCTGTTTTCTCGTCTGGGTGAATATCGGCTTTCCCATCGTTTGCCGCCAATTCCAAAATCCACTCGTTCAAGGAGGCTGGCCGTTCCTTGGGATCAAACCGCAACGCGTAATCGATTGCCTTCAAAAATTCATGGCTATATCGAGTAAATTCCCCCGCCAATAACGACTGATAGGGATCCGGGTTTTTGTTAATAAAGGCGGACGCGCGTATTTGCGAATTTATCGGCAGAGATCCTGAAACAGCAAAGTAAAGCATCACGCCCAACGCATAAATGTCCGTCCACGCCCCTTGTTTCCCCCATGTTGGATCAATTTGCTCGTAAGGGGCATATGTCGGGGTATACATTCGCGTCAAGTCATATGGAGAGGAATGAATTATATCTCGGGACGAACCCAAATCTAGAAGTACGGGAGTGCCATCATCTCGCATACATATATTGTCAGCTTTTATATCTCGATGTATTATTCCTTTTTCATGCAGCAAACTAAGACCATCAGAAATTGCGCGAAAAATGGCTATCAATTCAGTTTCATTAATTTCGTGTCTACGAACATAGCTATCAAAACTTATTCCTCGCTCGAAGTTCATCACAATATAAGCGGTATTATTCTCTTCAAAGTAGTTCAATATATGCACTAAATTCGGATGTTTAAATTGTGCAATTGTTTTAGCTTCTCTTAAGAATTTATTCAAACCTTCCGCAAATATATCACCTTGGTCGCCGACAACTCCGTAAACTTCTCCACGTTGGTTCCTACTAGCATAACCATCAGGAAAAAACTCTTTGATCGCAACCTTACGACCAAGATGCTCTATTGCCAAATAGGTAATACCAAATCCACCCCGCGCCAGCATCGAATTGACTAGGTAACGATCATGGTCCAATTTGGTACCAGTCGGCAAGATATCAGAGATATAACTTTCGGCCATTTTTATAACTGTTCAATTGTTCTTAACAATTAGCACATAGCAATAGTCATTAATAAATAACTTCCATGTCAAAGGGATTAACATCACAAAAGGTGCCGTATCAGAAGCACACCTGTCCGCATCAAGCTTGTTTGCGTCTGATAATAAACAGAACGATTATCACCGCAATCACGATACCGGCCAAGAAAAAGCTACCGCCGACCAACACCATTGTGCCCAGTGAACCGGCCGAATTGCCATCATCGTCGACCATGTGCCCGGGCGCTATGATATTCGAGTTTGACACGCCACCGTCCCCCGCGATGATGGGCCCTTCATTTTGAGCAATTGTTTCGGTTTCAGCGGCTGAGACTTTACTGATATTAAAGATATCGCTGCCGGCAAAGTACCAACTCGGCTTCTGTTGATGAGTCGGAGCGATCATCTTAACCTTTTCCGGTACGCGTAACTCGGCGTAACGAGCCAGCTCATGGACATCCACCTGGCCGTCTCGGTTACCTTGAACTTCGGTGTCCGCGTGACCTCGAAGCGCGTCTAGGATTACCGCTGTAAACACCCCGTGACCGTCGACACCATCCAATGCCTCCTGCTCGTTGGTAGTACCCGCCAGAATAAAGCGACCGGTTGTATAACCAAGCGATCGGACCCAAGTGCGATCCTGCGCATGTCGCAGAATTGCATCCGGTACTGCAAAAGCGCCAGCATAACAGGTATCCACGAGGACCGCCGTATGCGACGTCGGTAACGAAGATAATAATTCCCCCAGCATATCATGGGTCAGACCACTGCTTTTTAATGCCTCCGGCGTCGGTGCTTTTATATCATAGGGAATAAAATAATATTGCCCGTCGATCGCGGTACCGTGGCCAGCCAAAAATACCAAGACCATATCGTTGGGCTTGACTTCAGCGGCAATTTGCGCGAGGGAATTGCGGATATTGCTTAATGTTGCCTGTTCCTCGAGCAAGATAGTCTTATGAATGTTCTTGAATAATCCATGATTAGCTGCCATGTCCTCTGCGAGCCCTCTTGCATCATTGACAGCGTTAGAAAGTTCCGTGATTTCGGTATCTCGATAATTAATACCCACGGTGAGTACATAGAGCTCGGGCTCACTGATGATGGCCGCTGCGTAACGCGCTTGCAAACGAATCGGTTCACCGGCATCGACTACATGGTCACCGTCATAGGCCGTCACTGTAAGCAGATTGTCACCCGGCACCAACCGCACCGCGTGTTCCTCAATACAGGTTTTTATCGGTTTATCGTTTGTGCTTTTTTGACGCGCCAAGCCGCGGCCAGCTACCGCCATCTGCTCCACACACTGCCCTGTGTCTTGCTGCTGGCGTCCCAAACCGCGCACCACGGCAGCTTGATTTCGGCGCACCACAACATGACCGACACCACTACCACGGTCGGTGATACCAATGCGTAAAGTGATTTCCGGAGCATCGATATCGACAACGGGAATTTTGCCGGGCTGGGAAGATTTGGAAAAATCGCGGCACTGATCGTTCACGCACCAAGCTAACAATTCTAACTCTGGCGCAAGGTGATTGGTCACCGCGGTATGCACATCACCGGTATTCGCTAAAGCCGTGGAAATATTCTCACCACGGAGTTTCAACGCCAGCAGATCCGGCCGATAAAAACGCGAATGCAGTTGCCCTGAAGACACGAACTCAGGACTACCCCCTTTGCCATGATTGATATGATATCCGACCAGATCCTGCGCGTTATCGGCATGATCAAAATATCCTTCCGGGGTCCAGGCAATCCAGCGACCATCAGTAATCGCAAGCAACGTCAGGACCTCACTACCGTCTTGCACATCGTACCAGCGGATCGTGCCATCACCCAAGCCGGCCAAAGCAAATCGACCGTCTTCGGTCAGGTTAACCGCCCAGGCTGGAACGCTCAACGGTATGTGCCATTTGATTTCCTGCCCATGCATTAGACGCAACGAATAATCAGTACCGAGCAAGATACCGGAACCGTCTGGTGTCGCGGCAACCGAGCGCGCATTTTCGTTTTCTTCGACAACGATAGGACGCTCCCTATAGATTGGTTTGCGTCCATTTTTCCAATTACGAATATCGGTTGGAATCCGCACCGCGGTCATATCAGATCGCGGGGTCGGATTGTGGGTTAAAGTGCGGCTGATCAGATCGTACCTAACGGGCGACCGCCCTTCCCGACGCATCCCAAAGTCTACAACGGATCCATCGTGGGCCACGCGAAAGGTGCCCTCAAAGGCGTTGCGGAAGTCAGCATTGAGGCGCTTAGCCAACGGCGTAACGCTTCCGGTATGCGGATCAACGATACCCACTGAGGGTTCCGCCGTGGTAAACGCCAACGTGCCATCCGGCAAAGGCACGAGATCGGTAACACTATCGGTGGCTATTGCGATATCCGTTTGTTGGTCGGTAACCAAGTCCCATTTCCTGAGAAACTCAGTGCCCTTGTCATCTCCATACCTACCAGCGGCAAACACCATTGCCCCGGTCCAAGCAACCACAGAAAATGCGCCGTGGCGCGAACGGTCACCCATCAGAAGCGCTAGCGGTTGAAGCTTGTCCGTTGACAGGATTTGCACAATTGGTGTATCCAGCGAGCCGACCGCCAGCTTGTCTCCTTCCGGCGCGACGGCAATACGCCAAGGCCGCGTTTTGTTGGGTAGGGAATAGCGGGCTGTCCGATGGAAATTGGAATCGTAGAGTCGAACCTGACCGTCAAGAGAGGTAGTCACCAATCCGCCACTCGGCAAAAACTCAATCGCCTGGATATTATCACCATACTCCTCATCCAGTGTTGCAATCTTCTTTGCATCTCGATCAATCACATACAAATAATCCCGACCAACACCACCACCTGTGCCAACCGCAAAATAGCGCCCGTCTTTGGAATAGGCTAAGGCGTGCACGGTACCTTTTACTGTGGCGCGACCGATTAATTTTCCTGTCGTTAGATCAAAGGTATACAGGGCAGCGTCATCATGCTCATCATTCCAGGTGAGCCCGGTCGATCCCGCAACCACTACCCGATCGTCGCGCGGAGACGCGGCGACAGCATAAAGCACCCCTTCTTTGCCGGGCCCGATGGGTATACGCAGCGTCAAAGACGGGCCACCCTTGAAATTCCAAAGACGCGCTGTTTTGTCATCCGACACGGTTAAAAGACGGCCATCCCGTGTGACAACGGCTTTATTGATGGATGCCGTGTGTACCCCGAGTTCAGCCCGCAGTATCGGTGCTGTCGGCACCTCATCGGCGAACACCAAAGTAACGCTAAACAAACTAATGATCGAGATTACGAAAAACATTACTTAGGCCTCACAGATGCGGGCTCCCGGAATAATCATGCCGATCGTCCCATCTCCTTCTATCGAAAAAGCCTCTTGGGCCAACATCTTGGACTGGTCGACTTCGTCTTTGAATGCCTTTGACTTAACCACGTTGGTTTCGGTTACGTTCGCAACGCCTTCGGCATCGGGTTTCGAAGTAGACGCAGCAGGCTTAGATGGCTTTCGTTTACTTGGTTTTCTTCTCGCGGGTTTACGTTGTTTTTCCTTCTCATATTTTTCTTTGGCCACCGGATCGGACTTAAACAATTCGTTCGAGGCATATTGAAATTGTTGTCCTGTCTCGCTCATCTTAACCCCTAGTTCCTCAGCGATTTTCATATCGTCATCAAAGCGCCGATTTACCTCATCTAGTTGACTAATCGCTTGCTCACGAGTACTTTGACCTGCATTGAAGTTAGACTTTATACGTTCAGCCGTTTGGAATCGGCAATCCCTTAATTTAATAAAAGCTACAGACGCTTTATCTATTTCAGAATTTGCTACCACAATATCTTTGTGGATAGAGGCGGCCAAGATTTGCCTGTTGGCGATATCTTTCTGCATTGCATTATAATAACCGTCAAAGGCGCCTTGCATAGATTGGCGTAATATGGTACTGCCAAAATTTCTAAAATCCCCTCCCCTTTGAATAGCATCTTGTATCGTTTGCATCGTGGAGTTGGCGGCGCTGTCGTATGCTCCTTTAAAAATAGTTTCCAAATAAGATTCGTTTGCATTAACCAGATCCCGTTTTTGAGCTGCACACACATCGTTCGGGTCTACGTATGGACCCATTCCAGGTATCGGAAGGGTGGCGCAGCCTGATAATGCCACGATACTAAGGGCAGTGAGCAAAACCCAGACTTTATGCAATACCTTGGTTTCATGATCTTCATGTACAAGCCTCCTTATCCTTGGGCTACCGGAAGATTTCTTCTTAGTGTAAAAACAAATTGCGTAAAATATTATTGGCTGACTGGACTTATGAAGTTTGTCATTCCCGCTCAGAGAGCAATCCAAGCGCCGAGTGCAAGAACGGTAATGCCACTGCATGGATGCAAAAGATCAAAATTGATTTCGTAAATCCAGAACCAATTTTTTGCCTGGATTGTTTGTTCCATTTATTTTCTTAAATTCTGAAATAGGTATTAGCCAACTGGACACTCGCTGTTTATGGTAACCGATTTCTGAGAAATTCATAAGGTGTTTTCCCGAAGAGAGCGCCGTGCGGCCTCACGACGTTATAAAACTCCCAGCAAATTATTAATCGAATATTATTCCACCGTAACAGATTTCGCCAGATTTCTCGGTTGATCTACATCGGTCCCCTTGATAATCGCGACGTGGTATGACAACAGCTGCAGTGGTATCGTAAATATCACCGGCGCCAATTCATTTTCGGCCGGCGTGACCGTCATCACGTAGGTGTTTTCGTCGGATTTAACGGTCAACGCTTCATCTGCGAATACAATCAATTGACCGCCGCGTGCGCTGACTTCCTGTAGATTAGACTTAAGTTTTTCTAACAATGGATTGTTTGGTGCTACGGTAACGACCGGCATTTCTGAATCGACCAAGGCCAGTGGCCCGTGTTTGAGTTCCCCGGCCGGATAAGCTTCCGCGTGAATGTACGAAATCTCCTTAAGTTTGAGCGCCCCTTCCATCGCGATAGGGTAGTGGCTGCCGCGGCCCAAAAACAAAGTGTGGTGCTTATCGGCAAAGCGTTCGGACAACTGCACAATTTCGTCATTGAGCTCCAGTACATCTTCAACCCGCGCCGGTAAACTGAATAGCTGCGAGGCAATCCTTTTCTCTGTCACAGTGTCCAATTTAAAACGCCGACCCAATGCAATTACCAACAGCATTAATGAAACCAATTGGGTGGTAAAAGCTTTGGTGGATGCGACACCAATTTCAGGCCCGGCCCGCGTCATTAAAACAAGGTCCGATTCGCGCACTAGGGAGCTTTCCTGGACATTGCAAATGGCAAGCGTGTGTAACGCCCCGAGGCGCTTAGTTTCGTGTAACGCTGCTAATGTATCCGCGGTCTCACCCGATTGCGAAATTGTCACCACAAGGGTACCCGGTAGTAACACCGGGTGACGATAGCGATATTCACTTGCGATTTCGACAATGCAAGGGATACCGGCCAGATTTTCAAACCAATAGCGCGCGACCAAGCCCGAATGGTAGCTCGTTCCACAAGCCAGTATCAAAACCGTTTTTACCTGATCGAATATCTCACTCGCATTCGGGCCGAAAGACGCTTCCAGTAATTTTAATCCACTGAACCTGCCCTCCAGGGCTTCTGCCAAAACTCGAGGTTGTTCGAAAATTTCCTTGAGCATGTAATGCCGGTATTCACCCCGTTCAACTGCGTCGGCTTTAAGCTCGCTTTCTTGTATGGCCCGCTCGACTCGCTGACCCGATTCATCGTATATCGCCAGTTCGTCACGCTTGATTTCCGCAATATCACCTTCTTCCAGAAAAATGAACTGCTGGGTCACCGGGATCAATGCCGCGACATCGGATGCAATAAAGTATTCGCCTATTCCGACACCTATCACCAACGGGCTACCTTTACGGCACGCGACCATATGATCCGGTTCATCGGTATTGACAACGCCCAAGGCATAAGCACCTTCCAAAGAACTAACCGTTTTTTGAACGGCTTGTAGCAAAGAATCGCTTTCCTCCAAGTTGTCGTATATCGCATGCACGACAACTTCGGTATCGGTTTGCGAACTAAATTCATGTCCCTGCCCGGTTTGTTGTTCGCGGAGTATTTCATGATTTTCGATGATGCCGTTGTGTACCAAACAGACCTTGTTCCGGCAAACATGAGGATGGGCATTCGATTCGCTGGGGCTCCCATGGGTCGCCCATCTCGTATGCGCGATTCCAGTAAACCCACTGAGTGGCTCCTCCTTTAGTAAGCCAGCCAATTCATTCACTTTACCCAGCTTGCGCTTTCTTTTAATGGAATGATCATCGATAACCGCTACACCGGCGGAATCATAACCCCGATATTCTAAGCGCCTCAAACCCTCTAATAAGATAGGAACTACATCACGTTGGGCTACAGCCCCGACAATTCCACACATTGTTCTAACCCCTCTTTTTCGGCCGTTGCCAACCGTCTATAGAAATTTGTTTGGCCCGACTTAATGACAATTTATCCGCAGGTGTATCGCTAGTTATAGTTGATCCCGCACCAATTGTTGAATTCTTCGCGATTCTGACCGGCGCTATCAGTTGAGTGTCAGACCCAACAAACACGCCGTCTTCAATTATAGTTTTAAATTTATTAGCACCATCGTAATTGCAGGTAATGGTACCGGCGCCTATATTGACTTCTGAGCCAACGTTACTATCACCAATGTAGCTAAGATGGTTGATCTTAGAGCCAATGGATACTTCTGATTTTTTAATCTCTACAAAATTGCCGACATGCACCTTTTCCGACAGTACTGTTGCAGGACGCAGTCTCGAATAAGGGCCCACACGGCAAGCTGCGCCTATGGTCGCGTCTTCAATATGACAGTTTGCGAAAATATCGACATTGCCGTGAATCGTTGCGTCTTTTATCACACAATTCGGGCCAATCCTAACACCATTACCTATATTAATTTCGCCCTCTAATACAACGTTGACGTCTATTTCTACATCCCGACCGATACTATTGATACGTCCACGCAGATCGAATCGATGCGGATCGCGCAGCGTGACCCCAAGTTCCATCAATTTGTTTGCTTGTTCTAGCTGGAAAACTCGCTCTAAGTAGGCTAATTGCTGGCGATTATTAACCCCAAGCACCTCGTCAGCCGATGTGGCTTGAGTCGTTTCAACAGTAATTCCCTCAGACACCGCCATAGCAATAATATCCGTCAAATAAAACTCACCCTGCGCATTATTATTGTCCAGCGCGGACAACCATTGTTTTAGTTTACCGCCATCTGCCGCAAGGATTCCTGTATTGACTTCACTCAACAATTTTTCACTTGCGCTTGCGTCCTTTTCTTCAACGATACGCTCGATTCTACCTTCGGTGTTCCTGACTATCCGGCCATAGCCCGAAGGGTCATCAAGATTTACCGTCAAAACGGCGAGTTGCGTATTGGCCATGCACTGAGTCAGTCTATTCAATGTCTCAGCTTTCAATAAAGGCACGTCTCCATAAAGAATCAATACTGTATCATCGTCCTCGATCAGATCAGCTACCTGCATCACAGCGTGTCCGGTTCCGAGCTGTTCTTTTTGCTCGATCCAACCTGCTTCCAAATGGTCTAGCGAATTAACAACCTTTTCGCCTCCGTGACCGTAGATGACGGTTATCTCTCCCTCCTGTACTGAGCGGGCCGTATTGTACACATGCTCGAGTAATGGCCAGGCACCAAGCTTATGCAGCACTTTGGGAAGCTCTGAACGCATCCGCGTACCCTGGCCCGCCGCAAGAATTATTGTATTTAATTTCATTATTATTCCTTCGCAGAGAACGCCTAAAACAATTTAGGCCGAGAAAAAATTCTATAGGGCACGTTGGCAGAAAATAAGGGAATAATTCGCACGATATAGGTGGTGTACTAAAGAAGATTGTCGGTCATATTCATTACCAATCTTAATTCAAATTTGAATATAGCCTGTCTAGGCGTCGAACACAAAAAAACCCGGCAGGTCCGCCAATGCTAAGCGGAACTACCAGGTTTTTTGACGTCGTTTGTTACGAACCTTTTTTGCGCAATCGGTTAAGCGTTCTCAGTTGCATAACGGCTTGGGCAAGTTCCGCTTGCGCCTTGGCATAATCAATTTTACCGGATTTATCCGCTAACGCCTCTTCTGCACGGGATTTTGCTGCCTCAGCTGCCGCTTCGTCGATATCATTGGCACGCATCGCGGTATCTGCTAAAACTGTCACAACATGGGGTTGTACCTCCAGCATCCCGCCGGAAACAAAAAAGTGTTCCTCTTCTTTTTCGTTGATCTTCACCCGGACTTCTCCAGGGCTTAATCGCGTGATCATTTGAGCGTGGCGTGGCGCAATACCCACTTCACCAAGCGCTGCTGGCGCAAACACCATTTCCGCGAGTCCGGAATATATTTCACGTTCCGCACTTACGATATCTACATGGATGGTCATCGTCATAGGAATACCTTATGCCTTAAGCCGCTTCCATGCCCTTGGCTTTTTCAATTGCTTCATCGATAGTTCCAACCATATAAAACGCCTGCTCTGGAATATGATCGAATTCACCGTCTATAATCCCCCTAAACCCGGCAATCGTATCTTTTAGTGATACATATTTACCAGGGGATCCGGTAAAGACTTCCGCAACAAAGAAGGGCTGAGACAAAAAGCGCTGAATTTTTCTAGCCCGGGATACGGTCAATTTGTCTTCTTCCGACAACTCATCCATCCCCAGAATCGCAATAATATCGCGTAATTCTTTATATCGTTGCAGGGTACCCTGTACCGCACGAGTAACGTCATAGTGCTCTTGTCCGATCACCAGTGGGTCAAGTTGCCGACTGGTCGAATCGAGTGGATCCACCGCAGGGTAAATACCAAGCTCAGCAATCTGCCGTGACAATACCACGGTCGCGTCCAAATGCGCGAAAGTAGTCGCGGGAGATGGATCGGTCAAATCATCCGCCGGTACATATACGGCCTGTATGGACGTAATTGAACCGGTTTTTGTCGAAGTAATACGTTCTTGAAGGGTCCCCATTTCCTCGGCCAGGTTAGGTTGATAACCCACAGCCGACGGCATACGACCCAACAATGCCGACACTTCGGTACCAGCCAGTGTATAACGATAGATATTGTCGACAAAAAACAGTACATCGTTACCGTCTTCACGAAAATATTCAGCCATAGTCAAACCGGTTAACGCAACGCGCAAACGGTTGCCCGGAGGCTCGTTCATTTGACCATAGACCAGCGACACCTTATCCAAAACGTTACTGTCGGTCATTTCGTGATAAAAATCGTTCCCTTCACGAGTCCGCTCGCCCACTCCCGCAAATACCGAAAAGCCACTGTGTTCGATTGCGATGTTACGGATCAATTCCATCATGTTCACAGTCTTACCCACACCCGCGCCACCGAACAAGCCGACCTTGCCGCCCTTAGCAAAAGGACAGATCAAATCGATCACTTTAATTCCTGTTTCTAGTAGCTCATTGGTTGCCGCCTGCTCATCGTAACTCGGCGCTTTTCTGTGAATAGCCCATCTGTCTTTCTCGCCTATCGGACCTTTTTGATCGATTGGGTCGCCCAATACGTTCATTATTCGTCCCAAGGTTTCCTGTCCTACCGGCACCTGAATTGGATTGCCCGTATTGGCAACATCCAGACCGCGCCGGACGCCGTCGGTGCTACCCATGGCAATTGTTCTGACTACTCCGTCGCCAAGCTGCTGCTGGACCTCCAATGTCAGATCGAAGCCTTGGACTTTGAGCGCATCGTATACTTTCGGCAAAGACTCCCTAGGGAATTCAACGTCGACGACGGCGCCGATAATTTGAACAATTTTACCCGAACTCATGATTGGTTCCTCATAAAGACTTTTATAAATTCATTTGAAAAATGGAGTTTTTAAACTGCGGCGGCACCGCCAACAATCTCCGAAATTTCCTGCGTAATCGCAGCCTGGCGCTCTTTGTTGTAGATCAACTGCAATTCGTCTATCAGTTTGCCAGCGTTATCCGAGGCGCTCTTCATCGCAACCATACGGGCCGCCTGCTCACACGAATTGTTTTCTACAACACCTTGATATACTTTTGATTCGATGTAGCGATCCAACAAAGCATCCAATAATTCTTTTGCATCCGGTTCATATATATAATCCCAATGTCCACCGAGATCTTCTTCCAACTCTTCGGAATGCACCGGTAACAATTTTTCCAACGTTGGATTTTGCGTCATCGTATTGACGAATTCATTGGACATAACGTACAACTCGTCAATTTGACCTTCGTCATACGCATCGAGCATCACTTTAATGACCCCAACGATGTCTTCCAAATGCGGTGTATCGCCGAGCTTAGTTGCTTGCGCAGAAATTTTTGCACCGATGTTACGGAAAAATCCGCTACCTTTTTGGCCAATGCAGCACAGATCAAGCTCAATGCCATCATCTTCCCATTGCTTCATTTGGCGGATCAATTGCCTAAACAGATTAGCGTTCAAACCACCACACAATCCACGGTCAGATGTGACGACGATCAACCCAATCCGCTTAACTTCCCGTGGAATCAGAAAACTGTGTTTGTACTCCGGATTCGCATGGGACAAATGATTGATGATCTGACCAATCTTGGCCGAATAAGGACGAGTCGCTTGCATCCTCTCCTGCGTTTTTCGCATCTTACTCGCCGCGACCATTTCCATCGCACGGGTAATTTTTTGAGTATTCTTGATACTCGCGATCTTGGTTCTTATTTCTTTGCCGCTGGCCATTTATCCGCCCTTTACCAAGTATGATTCTTAACGAAATCATCCAACGCCGCTTTAAATCCACCGGAAATTTCGTCGCTATAATCGCCTGTCGAATCAACTTTATCCATCATTCCACCGTGTTCAGATTTCATGTAAGCCTGCAACGCATCTTCAAAATCTCGAACCTTGGAAACGTCCACATCGTCCAGATAGCCTTCGTTGACCGCGTATAGCGATATGGCCATTTGTGAAACGCTCATGGGCGAATATTGATTCTGTTTCATCATCTCGGTAACGCGCTGACCACGTTCAATCTGTGCTCGGGTATTTTCATCCAGATCCGAAGCAAATTGCGCAAAGGCTTGAAGCTCGCGATATTGAGCTAAATCGAGACGTATGCCGCCGCCTAATTTTTTGACCACTTTGGTTTGAGCAGCACCACCGACTCGAGAAACCGACAGACCAGCGTTCACCGCAGGCCGGATACCGGAATTGAATAAATCGGTTTCTAGAAATATCTGTCCATCGGTAATCGAAATTACGTTGGTTGGAACGAAAGCCGATACGTCACCCGCTTGCGTTTCAATGATAGGTAGTGCAGTCAAAGAACCCGTCTGGCCCTTGACCTTACCGTCGGTCAATCTTTCCACTTCTTCGGCATTTATTCGTGAAGCTCGTTCGAGCAGACGGGAATGCAGATAGAATACGTCACCAGGATAAGCTTCACGGCCCGGCGGACGACGCAACAACAAGGACACCTGACGATAAGCCCAAGCTTGTTTGGTCAAATCATCGTAGATGATCAATGCATCTTCGCCCCGATCACGAAAATATTCACCCATCGAACATCCGGTATACGGTGCAATAAATTGTAATGCCGCTGAATCCGACGCAGATGCGGAAACGATAATGGTATGTTCCATTGCACCGTGTTCTTCAAGCTTTCTAACGACGTTAGCGATGGAAGATTGTTTTTGACCGATGGCAACGTAAATACATTTTATTCCGCTGCCTTTCTGGTTGATGATCGCATCCACGGCAATTGCGGTTTTACCGGTTTGCCGGTCTCCAATAATTAATTCGCGCTGACCCCGGCCAATTGGAATCATGGAATCGATAGATTTCAATCCAGTTTGTACGGGTTGGTCTACAGATTTTCTCGCGATTACCCCGGGGGCAATCTTTTCAATCGGAGAAGATTCATCGGTGTCAACCGGACCCCTACCGTCTATTGGGCTTCCCAACGAATCGACGACCCGCCCCAAAAGAGCTTCGCCCACGGGGACTTCCAAAATTCTTCCGGTACATTTGACATTATCACCTTCCGAAAGATGCTCATAGGAGCCTAGTATGACCGCACCTACTGAATCTCGTTCCAGGTTCAATGCCATACCGTAGGTATTACCCGGAAATTCAAGCATTTCCCCCTGCATAGCATCGTCCAAACCATGAATCCGAACAATACCGTCGGTCACACTAACGATGGTACCTTCACTATGTGCCTCTACATTTAAATCGAAATTTTCGATTTTCTTCTTGATGAGATCACTAATTTCTGATGGGTTTAATTGCATAATTTGTTCTCACTCTAGCTGTAGAGTTTTTTGGATAATTTTTGAAGTTGACCGTGCACAGATGCATCGATAACAGTATTGCCGGCGCGAACCAAAACACCGCCAATAAGCGACTTATCTTCTTCAACCCGGAGACGCACATCTCGATTAAGAACTTTCTTTAAAGTCTCAACCAAATCATTTTGGTCAGCATTAGAAAGTGGGAACGCCGTTTTAACCTCGGCGTCGATATAGCCTTCGTCGTCAGCTCTATACTCTTCAAAAATCTGGCGAATATGTGAAACTAAATTCAAACGGCCATTTTCGACCAACAGCCGAACGAAGTTTTCACCTTCGGCACTGATCTGCCCCTTACAGATGTCTAGCAACAATCCGGTAAACCGATTCTGCTCAATTCTCGGGTTGTCAGCCGCCGCCGCAAGTTCTTGATCGCTCATTACGATTGATAAAAAATCCAGATTATCCGACCATTCTTGGGATGATCCGGTTTCTTTAGCACGTTTGAATACCGCTTCTGCGTAGGGTCGTGCCAACGTGGCTAATTCAGTCATGTTAGGCTTTACCTAATTGGTCTGATGCAGATTTTAGAATTTCTGAATGTTTCGATTCATCAACTTCCTTCTTCAAAATCTGTTCAGCAGCGCCGACAGCTAACGTAGAAACCTGCTTGCGTAAATCGTCTTTGACCTGTTGAACCTCATGATCAATTTCCGCCTTCGCAGCAGTTATCAAACGCTCGCCCTCTTGTTTAGCATCCTGCTTTGACTCCTCGACGATTTCAGCCGCACGCTTTTGCGCCAAGCCAACGATATCCGCCGCTTGAGTTTTAGCGTCTTTTAAATACTCTGTCGCTTTTGATTCGGCATTGACCATATCCTGCTGACCCCGTTCGGCCGCAGCCAAACCGTCTGCAATTTTCTTTTTGCGCTCTTCCAAGGCCTCGATTAACGGCGGCCAAATATACTTCATGGTAAACCACACCAGAAGTACGAACGTAATCATTTGTCCAATTAGAGTAGCATTGATGCTCACAATACTGTCCTCGTATACTTATAGTGAATAGAAATCACTGAGATCTTCTTAACTGCCCGCCGCGGCCGTAACAGCGGAAAGGAACGGATTCGCGAACGTAAAGAACAACGCGAGACCAACACCAATCATTGTTACTGCGTCGAGCAAACCTGCAACGATGAACATTTTGACCTGGAGCATTGGAACCATTTCCGGTTGCCGTGCAGCACCTTCCAAAAATCTTCCACCCAACAAACCAAAACCTATTGCTGTACCCATCGCACCCATTCCAAGAACTAGACCTACAGCAATGGCCGTTAGCCCTTGTACGTCAGCGATTAATTCTGCGAGTTCCATGATACCTCCTAATAAAAAGTTAAATAGAGTTACTAAAAAAAGAAAGACTGTTTAGCCCAAATAACCTAATGATCTTCATGTGCCATACTTAGATACACGATCGTTAGAACCATAAATATAAACGCTTGTAGCGTGATGATTAGGATATGAAATACGGCCCAGGGAAAGCTAAGCGCGGGTTGAATCCACCACGGTAGCAACGCTATCAATATGAATATAAGCTCGCCCGCATAAAGGTTACCGAAAAGCCGTAAACCAAGCGATATTGGTTTGGCGATTTCTTCTACAACCTTTAATAACAAATTGAAAGGCATCAACCAGGGCCCAAACGGTTGAAACAATAGTTCCTTCGCAAAGCCAACCACGCCCTTAATTTTTATGCTGTAAAAGATGATCAGGATAAATACGCCGATGGACATTGCAAACGTCGCATTCAAGTCCGTACTGGGCACTACTCGCAAATAATCTATGCCTATAAAAGATGCAATCATGGGCAATAAATCAACCGGAAACAAATCCATGAAATTCATCAAAAAAACCCAAACAAAAATGGTCAGGGCCAGCGGTGCGATCAGCTTACTCTTCCCATGAAAGCTGTCTTTGACCTGTGTGTCGACGAATTCAACCATCATCTCGACAAAGTTTTGTAGGCCACCCGGAACTCCAGATGTAACATTGATAGCCGCTTTTTTGAACCAAAACAGGAAAAACGCACCTAATACGATTGAGAAAAACAACGTATCCAAATGAAAAGTCCAGAACCCTTCGCCGGTGGACAACGGGGTCAAATGGTGGACGATATATCCTGTCGCACCCCCAGTATCATGTGTTTCAGTAGACATCTGTATATTTATTTCTCAAGTTTCGGTTCGCTAAAAAGTAACGCGAACCAAAATACTAATAGAACCGCTAAAAAGCCTGCAAACAGCGGCAAAAACAAAATATTCGGTATTTGAAAAACTATCACAAACAAACCAGCAGTAATAATTATTTTTACTGACTCACCTGCGTAAAAGCTACGAACGATCTGCTTGGCGGATTTCCCCCGGGAAGCCGAAATTCTATACGCAAAATATAAATTCGGCACAAATCCAATGAGCCCACCGAACAGGGCGGAACGGGCTTCCAACCAGCCGAAAAAAACCAGCATAAAAGCTGGCACGGCTATCAGCATTCCTGCCTGGATGATGAGAACTTTGCCGACCGCGATAAAAGGATCGCTAGCCCCCACATTGACTTCCCTCATCTAGACGACGGGCAATTATATCTGTGGCAACTTATTTGATCAAGGCCAATAGAGGCTAATAGGTGATTTATAATCAATTTCAACTCAAACCTCACCTGTACTAATCTGTCCAGGGTCATGCCGACACAATATTAGTGAATACGCCTCAAGATACCTTCCAGTTCATCGAGCGTTGTATATCGAATGATCAGTTTTCCCTTACCATTGGCTAAGTGATTGATTGAAACCTTGGCTCCCAGTTTATCGCCAACCTGGTTTTGTAAGCGATCGATATCCGGATCGATAACCTCTTTGCGGCGAATTTGACCGGACTGGAGATCTTTTACCATTTTCTCGGTCGCCCTCACGGTCAATCGGTTGGCAACGATTTTGTCAGCCGCGCTGCTCTGCTTGGCCTCGTCCAAGACCAACAACGCGCGGGCATGCCCCATCTCCAATGCGCCCGCATGTAAATGCTTCTTCACGTCCGGATGTAGATCAATCAGGCGTATCAAATTGCTCACCGCTGCACGAGATTTACCCACCGCATCGGCAACCTGCTGGTGGGTCATTTCGAATTCCTTTAGCAATCGCTGCAACGCGTCGGCCTCTTCCAGTGGATTTAGATCTTCTCGCTGAATATTTTCGATCAACGACAAGGCCATCGCCGTTTGATCAGACACATCACGGATAATCGCAGGAACTTCATGCAATCCGGCCAGCTGTGCAGCTCGCCATCGACGTTCCCCGGCTATAATTTCATAGTGACCGTCGTTGACCGACCTGACCACAATTGGTTGGACAACCCCTTGGGCACTGATGGAGTCCGCCAGCTCCTGTAACCGTTGTGGATCCATATCCTGGCGCGGCTGATACTTTCCACGCTGCAAAAATTCTACCGGAATTGGCTGCGCACTGTCACCGCGCTCAACGGTAGATACATCGCCCAACAGTGCGTTCAAACCACGCCCTAATCCTCGATTCTTCGCTGCCATATTCTATATACCTACCCGCAATCTGGAAGCCTTGTTGTCTTTGCGCACAATTTCGCTAGCCAGCGCCAAATACGCGAGCGCACCACGCGATGATTTGTCGTATTGAATAATAGGTAATCCATGGCTTGGTGCCTCCGCCAAGCGAATATTCCTAGGAATAAAAGTACGGAATACTCTTTCTTTAAAATAGCCCATTAGCTGCTCTGAAACATCTCGGGTGAGGCGGCTTCGAGCATCATACATTGTCCGCAATAATCCTTCCAAGCGTAAACCCGGATTTACCGTAGTACGAATTTTCTTTAACGTGTCCATCAATGCAGACAACCCTTCCAAGGCATAATATTCGCATTGCATCGGGATCAAAACACCATCCGCCGCAACCAACGCATTTAATGTCAACATGTTCAGCGACGGAGGGCAATCGATAACTATATATTCGTAATTATCCCTGACCCCGGACAATGCTTTAGCAAGCCGTCGCTCACGCATTTCTAAGCGGGTCAATTCCACTTCGGCCGCAGTCAGATCCGCATTGCTTGGAATCAAATCGAAGCCCAGCTCGCTTAAGTTAATCAAAACCTCAGCGACACTTGCCTCTTCTAGCAAGAGATTACACGAGGAATTCTCCAGCGCGGTCTTATCAATACCGCAACCCATCGTAGCATTACCTTGAGAATCCAAATCAATCAACAATGCCCGGTGCTTCATCGCAGCTAAACTCGCGACTAAATTCACACTGGTCGTAGTCTTTCCAACACCGCCTTTTTGATTGGCAACCGCTATAATTTTTCCCATGGACCTTAAACGGAATTGTTATTATTTGATCCGCGTCGCCGATACCAAAACCAAATTTCTTTCAACATCAATACCTGGGACATATACCGGCTCCACACGTGTTTCAAACTCGGCTATCTGATTAATCTCCTCCTTCGAAAGCCGTGCCTTCATCGCTACCATCACTCCATCGCGTTGCAACAGGTGTCTTGTCCCATATACGAAACTTGCCAAATCGGAAAACGCGCGGCTAATGATCGTTTCGAATTTAATCTCGCTATGAAATTCCTCCAATCGAGAACGAACTACGGTTATATTCTGTAACTCTATTTCCATTTTTGCCTGCTGTACGAAACGGGTTTTTTTCGCATTGCTATCCAGTAAAAAAAATTCTTTGTCTGGATTGATAAGCGCCAATGGTATACCCGGCAAGCCAGCACCGGTTCCCACATCCAGAATATTGAACCCGGATAAATGCGTCGATACGACCAAACTATCCAGAAGGTGCAGCCTCACCATCTGTTCAGGCACAATTACCGCTGTCAGATTGTACGCTTTATTCCATTTAGCCAACAGCTCCTGGTATTGAATCAATCGGGCTAATGCATCCTGCGAACACGACAATCCCAACTCGCGAACCCCATCTTTCAACAAATTCAGAAGAATATCGCTAGTCAAATTGGGGGCCGCCGCCATACTGGACAATTTACCAACAGCTAAGATTCAATGACTGCCATGTGAAAATACGTCGAAGCAAATATTTTCACAATAGACATCATTTCTAAAGAAATAGGCTAAGCACTATGCCTTTTTAAATGGACCAACAACAATGAAATGGCTGCTGGTGTCACCCCAGAAATTCGACCTGCCTGGCCCAATGTTTCAGGAATATACCGACTTAGTTTTTCGCTAACCTCTCTAGACAGCCCCACAACGTTGCGGTAATCAATATCTCCCGGTATCTTCAACTCTTCATAGCGCAAATTTCTATCAATTTCGATTTTCTGCCGATCGATGTAACCCGCGTATTTTGCCTGGACCTCGACCTGTTCGATTACTTGAGCGTCAAATTGTCCCGCACGATCTTCCAACAACTCTGTTACATTGTTGATTCCTATCTCCGGCCGCCGAAGCAACTCCATCAACGGTGTATCGCGCGATACTTTAATTTTCAAACTTTGCTCCAAGCCATCTGCTTCCACCGAACCCGCCTTAATCCGAAGATTCGAAAGCTCGGATTGTAATTGCTGAATCTGGTACTGTTTTTTCTCGAACGCACGCCAACGTATATCGTTCACCAAACCCAACTCTCGGCCTTTTTCCGTCAAGCGTAAATCCGCATTGTCCTCCCTAAGCATTAAACGGTATTCTGCGCGACTGGTAAACATTCGATAAGGCTCCTGCGTACCCCGCGTGATTAGATCATCGATCATTACGCCGATGTAGGCCTCATCCCGGCGAGGACACCATGGTTCCAAATCTTGAGACTGGCGCGATGCATTTAGCCCGGCGATTAAACCCTGCGCGGCTGCTTCTTCGTAACCGGTAGTTCCATTGATCTGGCCGGCGAAATAAAGCCCCTTTATATGCTTGGTTTCCAGTGACGAACGCAAATCTCTGGGATCAAAAAAATCGTATTCAATCGCATATCCCGGACGGGTAATATGGGCATTCTCAAAACCCGGGATTGACCGAACGAATTCGTGCTGAATATCGAATGGCAAACTGGTCGAAATCCCGTTTGGATAAACCTCATGGGTACCCAAACCCTCCGGTTCAACAAAAATTTGGTGTGAATCCTTATCACTAAAACGAACGATCTTATCCTCGATCGACGGACAATAACGTGGCCCTTTGGCTTCAATAACACCACTATACATTGGCGAACGATCCATGCCCGAACTGATAATTTCGTGCGTTTCCAACCGGGTCCGCGTAATGAAACAAGGCACCTGCCGAGGATGTTGCTTTGAATTTCCAAGAAACGAAATCACCGGCGTTGGCTGATCTCCGTGCTGGATTTTCATTTGAGCGAAATCCAGGCTGCGCGCATCCAGGCGCGGTGGCGTTCCAGTCTTCAAACGATCAACCCGAAACGGAAGCTCTCGCAACCGATTGGCTAGAGCATTGGCCGGCGGATCACCGGCACGGCCACCGGAATAGTTTTCCATGCCTATATGGATCTTGCCACCCAAAAAGGTACCCACGGTTAAAACAACGCAGCATGCGGAAAACGCCAATCCCATTTGTGTCATCACGCCGGCAACCTTTCCGTCCTCGACAACAAGGTCCGAAACTGATTGTTGAAACAACACCAAGCCCGGCTGGTTTTCCAACGCCTCGCGCACCGCTTGTTTGTACAACGTACGATCTGCTTGAGCTCTACTTGCCCGAACGGCAGGGCCTTTGCTCGCGTTCAAAACGCGGAATTGAATTCCAGCCAGATCCGCTGCCCCGGCCATCACTCCCCCCAATGCATCGATCTCTTTGACCAAATGGCCTTTGCCAATGCCGCCAATTGCCGGATTGCAGCTCATTTGACCCAATGTGTCGATACTTTGAGTCAGTAATAAAGTTTTCGCACCACTTCGAGCGGAAGCCATAGCCGCTTCAGTGCCCGCGTGTCCGCCACCGACCACGATGACGTCAAAATTGGTAGAAAATTGCACCATCTAAATACCCAAAAAAAACAAATTGTAATCAATTCTTTAGAAAAGACCTAGTTTGGCCAGTATGTTTCATTTGATAGGTCTCAGGTTTAGCGTACAATGCCGCCCCCGTTAGCAATACTCTCAATTCAAACCGAAAAACTTTTGCTAGCATGACCGATTCGTTCTTTAAGTACACCAAATATCATCTACCGATTATCGGTTTGATATGGCTGGCGTGGTATTGCTTAGCCGGACCCACGCCGTTTTGGTTTATTGAACAGTATTGGCCTGTTTCGCTAACTATGGTATTCGGATCGCTAGTTGCCGGGGCAACAGCCGGTGGTGGTGGTACGATTGCGTTCCCTATATTTACCAAGCTATTCTACATTTCTCCAATGGACGCCAAGATCTTCTCACTAGCGATTCAAAGCGTCGGAATGACCAGCGCGTCTTTATTGATCATATTGATGCGAATCTCCGTAGAATGGCGCGCTATAATTTGGGCTTCAATCGGCGGTTTCGGCGGTTTGTTGATCGGGATTCAGGTAGCGCCATATTTAGCCCCTGACTTAACCAAATTAATATTCACCGCACTGGTCGGCAGCTTCGCTTTCACGCTGGCAATTTCGAATTCCCGAGGCAACTTAATCCGTTACCGGAACATCCGATCATTCGGCCGATTTGAGTTAGTTGCGCTCCTTACCGCGGGATTTACTGGAGGCGTTATATCCGGACTGGTTGGCAACGGTATAGATATCATCAGTTTTTCATTGATGGTTTTACTCTTCCGTATTTGCGAAACAGTTGCAACGCCTACCGCAGTTGTGTTGATGGCGATAAACGCGTTATTTGGTTTCTTATTGGAATGTAAGCTCGGCGCTTTTAGCCCGAATATACGAGCATACTGGCTGGCATCGATCCCCATTGTATGTATCGGTGCGCCGTTTGGGGCATTTCTATGCACACTAATGAATAGATTGACGATTGCACGACTATTGATTGGATTGATATTTGTGGAAATCGCAACAACATTCATGCTTATACCATTAACTGCTATGATGCTGGTTTTTTGTCTCACTTTGTTTGTGGTCTTCTTGGTCATTTACTACAGTATGTATCGCAATAGCGTAGATCGATATAGGCAAGCATCCAACACAGCCCCTGAAGGAAAGCCGCGGGAAACTTTTTGAGACTGCGTGATTTATGTATCCCTCCCAAGATAAAATACCACTATAAAATTTAGTGGCGTTCCGCTACTCCGGCAACAATCCATCTGCCGCTCATCCGACTAAAAAATCCGATAGGCAATACACCTTTCATTCTATGATAGGTGGTATTGGACAAGGCTCATTTACAAATCCGACAATATTGTTCATTCCTCGCGGTTAATCAACCGATAAGCCTATCGCAAATCTAACAATCATTATGTTTGTGATTATTCATTCTGAGCCATGTATCACACGAATATCGAACGAACTGCGTCAGAATACATTTTGATGGCTCTATACCGATCACAGGTCGTTTCCTACCTGACCTTCAAGAAGGTCTTCAACAAGGATACTGTCGTCAAGACTACATGGATGTACTGCGTTATGTCTTGACGGGCAAATAGGAAACAGCCAGTCGTTGTGCAATCTGCAATATGTTCAACGCCATTAAATTAACAGTCAAATCCCATTAGACGCTGCGGTAGCACCATGAACGATCAACCAGAACAAAAAAATCCCTCAGAGACAGGTTTCTCCTGCCTCGTTCTGTTGGCGGGATATTTCGGACTTGCCGCTAGTGTACAACAGTTAAAGCATCGATTTATCTGCACTGGCACGGACGTACCGGCTGGCCAAATTATACGCGCCGCCCGCCATTTGGGATTGAAAGCAAAAAGTGTATCCAGTGACTGGAAAAAACTGGCGCAAACGTCTTTGCCAGCGATCGCGCAAAATTCTCTCGGACATTGGGTGGTCTTGGCAAATTCAACGGATGATAGGGTCTTGTTGCACGATCCTATGCAAAATAAGCCCATCGAATTAAGCCGAGAGGCCTTCGAGTGCTCCTGGACAGGTACACTTATACTAGTCACTCGACGGGCTTCGCTGGCCAACGCGAATACTCGTTTCGGTTTCCGCTGGTTTATCCCCGCCCTGGTCAAATACAGTCGTTTGTTCATCGAAGTCCTGGTGGCTTCCTTTTTTCTGCAGCTGTTCGCATTAATGACCCCGCTGTTCTTTCAGGTCGTGATTGACAAAGTCCTGGTCCACAAAGGGCTGACCACGCTGGATGTCCTTGCCGTAGGCTTATTGGTCGTTTCGCTGTTCGAGGTCATCCTGGGCGGCTTGCGCACTTACGTGTTTGCACACACGACCAACCGCGTCGATGTCGAGCTTGGAGCGAAACTCTATCGGCATCTGTTGAGCCTGCCGATGAGCTATTTCGGCGCGCGCCGGGTCGGCGACTCGGTCGCCCGAGTACGCGAGCTGGAAAATGTGCGTAGCTTTATCACGGGCTCTGCCTTAACGCTGCTCATCGACGTGCTGTTCACGGTCGTGTTTCTGGCCGTGATGTATTATTACAGCCCATTGCTGACCTATATCGTGCTGGGCTCTATCCCGGCATATATCCTGTTGTCCATCTTCGTTACTCCGATACTTCGCGCACGGGTTAACGAAAAATTCAACCGAGGGGCCGAAAACCAGGCCTTTCTGGTCGAATCCATCCTCGGCGTAGAAACCCTCAAAGCCATGGCCATCGAGCCACAAATGCAAAACCGCTGGGACGAGCAACTCGCGGCCTACGTTCAAGCCAGTTTCAAAGCGTCCAATCTGAATAACATTGCCAATCAAGTGGCAAGGTTTATCAACAAGGTCGTGGTACTTTTGATTCTGTGGGTCGGCGCCAAAGCGGTGATGCAAGGCAACTTGAGCGTTGGTCAGTTAATCGCGTTCAATATGCTGGCCGGTCGAGTCAGCGGCCCGGTGTTGAGATTGGTTCAGCTTTGGCAGGATTTCCAACAAACCGGCATTTCGATACAGCGTCTCGGCGATATACTCAATAGCCCGACTGAACCTGGCTACGATCAATCCAGAATGTCGTTACCGAACATCCAGGGCCGCATCGAGTTCGACCAGGTTATCTTCCGCTACCGACCCGACGGTCCGGAGGTTCTGCGCGATGTTTCGCTAAACATCGCGCAAGGCGCAGTCATCGGGATCGTCGGGCGCTCGGGCTCCGGCAAGAGCACCTTGACCAAACTCGCGCAACGCCTGCATATCCCCGAACGGGGCCGCGTGTTGATCGACGGGGTTGACATCGCCCAAGTCGATACCTCGTGGCTAAGACGTCGGATTGGTGTAGTTTTGCAGGAAAATACCTTATTTAACCGCAGTGTGCGCGAGAATATCGCACTGGCCGACCCGGGACTTCCGATGGAAACCATCGTCCAGGCTGCACAATCAGCCGGGGCTCACGACTTTATCCTGGAAATGCCCGAAGGCTATGACACCCGGGTCGAAGAACACGGTGCGAATCTGTCCGGCGGACAACGCCAGCGTATCGCTATTGCCCGAGCTCTGGTCAGCAATCCGCGCATCCTGATCTTCGATGAAGCGACCAGCGCACTGGATTACGAATCTGAACGTATAATCCAGCGCAATATGAACGCTATCTGCCACGGCCGTACCGTCATCATCATCGCGCACCGCTTATCCACAGTCCGCGGCGCGCATAGGATTGTCGTGATTGAAAAAGGCCAGATTATCGAGCAAGGCAGTCACGATGAATTACTCCATCATCAAGGTCAATACGCGCACTTGCACCGGCTGCAAAATGGCAGCGGTATCGATGTGATCGATGGACACCCCGATTCCCAATTGCGACGCTCGAATCGTCACCCAAGCTGAATACGGATCATGCGCCACGAAATCGAATTTTTACCGGCGGCGCTGGAGATCCAGGAAAAGCCGCCCTCTCCGGCAGGCCGGGCCACGGCCATCGCGATCATGATATTTTTCGGGCTCGCCGCAGTATGGGCCTACTATGGCGAAATCGATATCGTCGCCACTGCACAGGGTAAAATCATCCCCAGCGGCCGGGTCAAAATCATCCAACCCTTCGAGATCGGCGTAGTCCGCCAGATTTATGTCGAGGAAGGTCAGCCGGTCAACGCAGGTGATCCCTTGATCGAGCTCGACGCCACCCAGACCCGGGCCGACCTGGGACAACTCGAACAAGAATTGATTGCCGCAAAGCTGGATGCAGCGCGTTACCGGCAACTTTCCAAAATCACCAGCCCAACCAAGCCACAAACACGCCAGCTAACAATCGAGCTGGACCCTGAACTGATCCAATTCACCAATGACAACACCCGGCAATTGCAGCAGCACCTGCTGAACAGTCGATGGCGAGAATACCAAGCGAAACGTGCCGCGATTGACAATACCATCACCAGTCGTCGGGCGGATCTCGCCGCCACCCAAGACCAGATTAAGAAATTCCAAGGGACCTTACCGTTGATCACCCGACGCGCCGACGCGCTGAAGCAGATGGTCGATAAACAACTCGGACCCGAGCAAAGCTGGCTGGAACTCGAGGAGCAACGATTGACCCAACAACACGACTTGGCCGCGCTGCACAACAACGCGAAAAAAATCAAAGCATCTACCGACGAAGCCCGCCAGCAGCGCGCGGCCTTAGCGGAGGAATTCCGCGGTGGCATTTTAACCGAACTTGCCGAAACCCGGCGCAAGATCGAGCAACTTAAGCAGCAACGGATCAAAGCCGCGCAACGAACGCAGCTGCAAACACTCACCTCGCCGGTGACCGGCGTCGTTCAACAATTGGCTATCCACACATTGGGTGGTGTCGTCACCCCGGCGCAGGAATTGATGAAGATCGTCCCGCAAAATCAATCCTTGGAAGTCGAGGCCTGGATATTGAACAAAGACATCGGCTTTGTCGATGCGGGACAAACGGCCGAGATCAAAATCGAAACCTTTCCATTCACGAAATACGGAACCATTGATGCAAAGATTATCGATGTATCGGACGATGCGGTTGCCGATGAAGAGCGTGGGTTGGTTTATGCCGGGCGGGTGCATATGGCAAAGTCTACCATTCGGGTGGGGAACAAAATCGTGAATCTGACGCCGGGCATGGCGGTGACGGCTGAGGTTAAGACCGGGAAGCGGCGGTTGATTGAGTATGTGTTGAGTCCGTTGCTAAGATATAAGAATGAAAGTTTGGGAGAGCGGTGATCGCTGGAGAATAATCCACCCTGTATACGCTAGCCCGAAAGGCAATTTAGCTTAATCAGGCAAAATTTAGTTAGCTGAAAACCAATGTCCGTGAGTTACAAACATGGTCCTGGATTGCATGGTCTTGGGAACTTACTAGACCGGCATTCCGATGAATTATTTTGGAATAGATACACTTGGAACGATTACCAATGGTGGCATGAATCGCCTGAACGCGCCAAAAGTAACCGACTCTCGCTTGGGAAAATTCAGACATCATCGACAGAAACCATCACAACTGCATCGACGCCTTCCTCAAGCAGTTTTTCCTGCAATTTTTCGGCGACCGCTTTGTTTACCATTTTCTGCAGCATAGAACCGGGTAATAACTTCGCCATAAAACTTCGAGATTCGGCGATCTCTTCATAATTTTTAATCTTTATCTGAATCATAACGTTTATATATTCCGTTTTTTTGCATCAAACCCTATGCTATGGCACTAACAAACCGACCCGCTGCGTACCGATTTTTGATCGATAATAGGTACGAAATTTTATCGATTGCTTATCATGGTACTTGATTATCGCCAATTCGTTGTTTGTATTTTCGACGGCGAAGACAAAATCACTTTATACTATTTCAGCTTAAAGTTTCAGTCTTAGCCCGCTAGCGTTGGTTGAAATTGGAACAACAAATGTTCCGCCGGGCAACAATGTCGACAGGATTCAGCGACCGAATTCTAAATATCCAAGGAGTCATGGGATGAAAAAACTTTTGTTTCTATCGGCATTTTTGTTTGGGCTTAGCCTTAATGCTTGTGTAACAGAGCAACATCAAACCACGACTTCAACCCCGGGATCCATTAATGGCCTGTCAAATAGCTGTGGAACTGTTCTTGGCTCGGCGTGCAGCGACGGGGAATATTGCAATCTAGAAATCGGGCAATGCAATGTTGCCGATGCAAGTGGTGTCTGTCAGCCACAACCAACCGCATGTACAAGGGAGTATCGACCGGTTTGCGGCTGCGATGCTAAGACCTACGGTAATTCATGCGCTGCGGCGGCGGCAGGTATATCGATTGATCACGAAGGTGAATGCGTACAGCAAAAATCATGCGGAGGCATATCCGGTATCGAATGCGAGACTGGTAATTTTTGTGAATTCACCGAAGGTCATTGCGGCGCTGCAGACCAAAGTGGGCAATGCAAACCCCGCCCAGAAGTATGCACTCTGGAATATGATCCGGTATGCGGATGCGATAGCAAAACTTATTCTACGGCTTGTAACGCCGCCGCAGCTGGTATATCAATCAACCACCGAGGAGAGTGCAAATCACACGGCAACAATTGAATATTCAACACGGGAACCTCTATATAACCGGCAACAGGTGTTCCAGCATCTAGCAAGCCCGTTTAATCGCGATGAATCAAGATGCCTTCAATACCTGCTGGCAGGATTGTTTGATGTTGGACAGTAGCTGAGTATTGGCCGAATGCTGCGCGTCATCACCCGATAACCCTTCGTCCGTACGATTTAAAATTTGTCGTAAGGTGGCTTCCATTTCGCGGCAACGACGTGCACTGCTATCGTATTTACCCTGCTTTATGTTTTTCTCGGTGTCCTGAATCCTTTGTATGAATTGCTCGGTTAAGGATTTAACCATCGGCAGGCACCGACTCAATATGTTGCGCAAAACGGCTTCGTCTACGACCAGCACTTCGGTATGCTCCATGGCCTCTGCCGTAGCGGTTCTCGGTTCGCCGGTTATTATCGCCATTTCACCCAATACCTGGCCGGGTTTCATGCAGCCCAAAATCTTCTCCTTTCCGGATTCTTCCTTGTACAACTTGATCGCACCGATATTAATCAAATACGCGTATCGGCCGATTTCTCCAGCATGAAAAATAGTGTCGCCCTTCTCGTAGCTAAGATGTTGAAAATTTCTCAATTCCCGGACTGCCATGGATTTTTACCCCTAATTTAAGTGCAAGACGCTCCCTAATTGAACGACGGTGCTATGACTTAACTTTAGAAGATTTCGGGGATTTTTCTAGCGCGGAATAACAAACGCCTGGTTAAAATGGCCCAACCAAAATGGCAATAATTCGATTCAAACGATAAGAATAATCTGACTAAATTAAATACGAACAGCCGTTAGATTGGTGGACATTTCGCTCAAAACACAGGGTTCGTGTAAGCCATACCCTTGGGCATAATCAACACCAATTTCTCGCAATTTTTCCAAGACCTTCTCATTCTCAACACATTCGGCTATTGTTTTCATTCCCATCACCTGACCTAATTCATTGATCGCATTAACCATCGCATAATGAACCGGGTCTTCTGCAATATCTTTCACGAAGCTTCCGTCGATCTTCAAATAATCGACATTTAATGTACTGAGATAAGAAAATGAAGATAATCCGCTGCCAAAATCGTCTAAAGAAAATTTACATCCTTGCGCTTTCAGCTGCACAATAAATTCCGATGCTTGAGCTAGATTCGCAACGGCCGCTGTTTCGGTAATTTCAAAGCAAATATTAAGGGGTGAAACGCCACTTCGAAGCATTTGGTTTTTGACATAATCCAGGAAAACTTTATCGCTTAACGACTGCCCGGATATATTGAGCGAATAAATCTTCTTCGTGTTGTTATCAAGCTCATCGGCCAATACTGAGAATGCATGATAAACCACCCACCGGTCAATCGCGATCATTTGATCGTAACGTTCAGCCGACGGAATAAATGCCTGCGGAGAAATGAGCTGACCATCTTTATCGACCATACGAACCAATAATTCCCCAAATACCTGATCACCATCATCATCAGCCGAAATGGCGAATATTTTCTGAAAATACAGGCAAAACCGGTTCTCTCGTAAGGCTTGTTGAATGCGCGATACCCAATTCATTTCACCCTGACGACGAACCAGCTCTAAATCATCCGGTTCAAATACATTGATTCGATTTCTTCCCTCGTCTTTTGCCGCATAACACGCAGCATCCGCAGCACTAAGAATTCGTTCGATACCACCGCTACTGGACACGATCGGCACCATTCCGATACTCACCCCAATCACGAAGCTTTGATCTTTCCAGCCGAAGCGGAATTTCCGCAAGCACTCCAATAACCCGACTGCAATTGCGTGACCGTCCTCCAAAGTACAATGTTCCAACAGCACGCCAAATTCATCACCGCCCAATCGGGCAATAGTATCCCGAGAACGCAATCCGTTCTTGAAAAGGGCGGAAACCTGCCGCAATAACTCGTCACCGGCTACATGGCCACAGGTATCATTAACGATTTTAAACTGGTCCAAATCCAAATACAGTAAACCATGTCGATGGTTCTTTTTAGATGCTGATTGGATGAGCGATTTTAAACGTATCTCAAATTCGTAACGGTTTACCAAGCCAGTCAACGGATCATGCTTGGCCTGAAAAGTCATTTGTCGGGCCAATTCCCTGGATTCCGTCACATCGTGGAATACCAGTACCATTCCAGATACTTTGCCTTCGCGATCGAGTATAGGGGAGGCGGAATTTTCGATAGAAACTTCCTCTTTGTTACGCGCAATGAGCACGGCATCGTTGGGCAAACTACAGGTCTTACCTTGCCTGAAACTATGCCAACCGGCATCTCTTACCGGTTTACGAGTTTTCTCATCGATTAGACGAAAAATTTCATTGAGTGGCTTGCCCAAAGCCAGATTTTCAGCACATCCGGTTATCCGTTCGGCTATCGGATTCATGTACTCAATAAAACCATTGGGATCAGTCCGAATTACCGCATCCGCGATAGATTCCAGTGTTACTTGGGCACGTTCTTTTTCCTGGTGCAGTAGCAACTTTTGATCTGCCAATAACCTGGAGTTGACTATCGCGATCGCGGCTTGCGAGCTCAAATAGCTAATCATCTCAACATCCGATTGGCTAAATGCTGACTCCAATAACGGATTGCTTAAAAACAAAACACCGATAGTCTCTTTGAGGTGTTTGATGGGCTGGCACAATACCGAGACTAATGCCAAGGACCGTACTTCTTTATTTCTGGAAAACTGCAAATCCTTTGCAGCATTGGACAAAATAACAGTTTCTCCAGTCCTATAGACATAGCGTGGAATTGACAGACATATTTCGCCACACTGTTCGGATATATCCACCAATTTGACCTTAGCCTGATTATTTTTTTCCGCAAAAGCACGCAGTTTTAGCTCACCATCCTCTAGAATCGATAAATACCCCTGGCGAGCGCCAACACTTTCCATAATCGATTGGATAATAGACTGCAAAAGTTCATCCAAGTCCAAAACTTGCGACATCATATGAACTGTTTTCATCAAATACTTGGTATCCAAATTCGACGTCAACGGTGCATCCACATAGTCATGGAGCACATGAGATTGGATATGGTAGCTTTGCTGATCTTGCAACTGCACAAACTTCGCGACCGCGTGGCATTGTCGATAACAAGCTGCGCTTCTCTGGAAATGATACTGAGCCTGTTTATGGCCGTGCTCGGCAAACAATGTACCGATACGTTCGTGAGCAAAGCCTTCTAACATTAGATATTGATGATCGTGGATAATATCTATTGCATCCAGATACAAATTTCTAGTGTGGCTGAACTCATCCAAAAGACCGGCTCTCTCAGCGCGGATCAACGCAAGGTACGGTTTTAGAACGGCCCCCATCTCCGCCCAGGTTTCTATTCGTTCAAGGTAACTACCAATTCTATTATTCAACCGATTTTCATCGGTGTCGTTATCGATCGGTTGAAATAATTTTATTTCGACCAGTACCGAGAATACGTACCACAATTTCTCTGGGACTGTCGCCTGCATACCAACGATCCATGGTTTACCAGTTTCCAAAGCTTCAGCGCACGCCAGATCATTACCCAAATAATATTGAGTCGCCGCAAAATGCACATAGTAGTTAAACAAAATCGCAGAATTATGAGTTTGCCTCCACAATTCAATATCGTGACTAATATCGATGTGATTGTCCGGTTGCGTCAACGGTCCCAACACTGCAGCCTCAGTGCCGGTCGCCATTCCGATTCCGAAACTTGAATTATGCTTTTCCGCATAGCGTCGACAATCTGCGGCTTCTTCGGCCAAGCGGTTAAAACTAAATCCTTGCAAAAAACTCAACATCATTTTGCACGCTTGGGCACCGCTGACGAATAATACGTCCCCACAATTACGCGTCGTTTGAATCGTCTGGATAATCGATTTATTCACTTCGTCGATTGGTTGCGTCCAATGCAAGCTACACCAATCTAGCCCCACTCCCCCACGTCCGGCACCAAAGCTATTCGGTGATTTAGCCCTCAATTCCATAGCTTCAGCATCAATCCGGTCGGACAACGCGTATTCACCACGAACCCTCAATAGGCCGCCGCAGGCAGACAATGGATAACACAGCAGCTCATCGATCAATTGCGTTTTCGATTCAATCGGCAATAAATACCCTGAAAGACCCAAATATAAAAAATGATCCGGATGGCCCGTGACATAATATGATGCCAGCAATTGATTGTAGCAACGCAATATAAGCGTGCTACGGACTTTGTCTATCACCTTTAACGCGGATACCGAATCTGGGTTTTTCAAGCGTGTAATCAGAGCGTCAATCTCGCGGGCAACGGTTTCCCCGGGATCAGGAACCTGCAAACCCAAAAGATCAAGCGCCTGTTTTCCATAATCTATAGACTGTCCAAATTCACCCAGTGAACCATATAGGATGACTTGCTCTACAAGAATTTGCGCCCTTTCCAAGTCTGTTTGCGCGTTCTCCATCGTGAGCATGAACAATTCGTACGCCGAGGTCTGCCGCCCCAATGCACATTCGTTCATCGCTAAGTTTTTGAATACCGAAAAACTCAGGTCATATTGGTCATTCCAGCACTGTTCCGGCAATAAATCATGAGCCGTTCGGTAAAAATAGTTGGCGTCATCCAATGCCAAAGCCGTAACTGCCTTATTTCCTGCGTAAAAATTAAACTTGGCATCTCTGTAGCGAATTGCAGGGTCTTGTTCGGCAATATCTCGCCCTTGATTAAGATGACGCGCTAATTCGAATAATCGATCCAAACGTTCCGGATCGGTATCGGGTGTTATTTTAGAAAGGTAATTTTCGGCGATTTTCGCGTGAATATTTTGATTCTTTTGTGCACCTAACGAACCACCCACGGCTTCTTGGACTCGATCATGCAGAAAAGAAAAACGCTGTCGATTTTGTCTAAGCAAACCTTGTTCTAACGCGGGCGCCAAACGTTCATAAAGAACTGTTTGATCTATGCCGGCAACCGAACTCAAATCTTTGCCGTCGAAGCTTGCACCCAGACAGGAGCCAATTGACAAAAGCTCCTGAGTGGCTTGCGGCAATACATTTATCTTATTTGCAAACAACGCGACAACGTTGTCCGGCATTGCACTTCCCTCAATCTCGTCAAGATTCCAGTGCCATCCCCCGTCCGGCGACTCGACCAATAAATTTGCACGTTCAAGCCACACTAACCATTCGCCAACAAATAGCGGATTCCCATCGGTTTGTTTCCAGACCAACTGCGATAACGACCGCACTTTATCCAACTCCGTTTCCAAAAGATGGGCAAGTATCTCGTTGCAATACTTAACATCTAATCCGTCTACGCGAAGCTGGTGCACCCAGTTTTGCTCGATTTCGGCGGTTTTCAACAACGTCGAAAGCGGATGATCTTCGTTCACCTCATTATGACGGTACGCACCGAGCAAATATAAATACGGGTATTCTTCCGGGTTAGCCAGCAACAATGAAATGATTTCAAACGTTGCGGTATCGCACCACTGTAAATCGTCAATAAACAACGTCATCGGCGTTTCCTTGCTCGCCAACGACGCGATAAATTGCCCGACAACGTTAGTGAAGCGATTCTGCGCCTCCCTTGGTGGAAGGCTGGCAACTTCCGGTTGAGGTCCGATAATCAATTCCAGCTCTGGAAGAATTTCTGTTATTACTCGTCCGTTCGCACCTAAAGCTCCTCTGATACGCTCTCGCCAGCGTTGCAATCTATCTTCTTCCTCGGTAAGCAGTGTGCGAATTAGTTTAGAAAATGCTTCTATAAGCGTCGCATACGGTAAATGCTTGCTAAATTGATCAAACTTACCTAACGTAAAATAGCCACGTTGGCTTACGATCGGCGCTTGTAACTCTTGTATCAGCCGGGTTTTCCCCATACCTGGCAGGCCGGATATAAAAGCAGCTTGAAAATAACCGTCACACACCTCATCAAACGCGAATAAAAGCTGTTCGCGCTCAGATTCCCGGCCCACCATAACCGTCGGAAATATGATATCGAAACTTCTACGCGTTTTTTCGAACGAAAAGGAAACAATATTTCCGGAAGCTTTATATTGCTTTTCGCATCGCTTTAGATCATCCACCAAACTCGCTGCGGACCGGTAGCGCTTTTCCGGTTGTTTGGCCATCAATCTGCCAATCAAACGGCTCAAGATTTCAGGGGTTTTCGAATTTAATTTGGAAACCGGTATGACTTCATCGGCAAGATGCGAATGAATTAATGCGAGCGGATCCTTGGAAAGGAAAGGTTGCTGTGAGCTCAACAATTGATAATAAATCGCGCCCAGCGAATAGAAATCTGCCGGGTAATCCACCCGTTGATGAATTCTTCCAGTCTGTTCCGGTGAAATATAAGCCATTGTATTTTGACGAAACATCTCGTCATAAATAAAATGACTAAGTTCGGTTTCGTCAAAGCTTCGCACAACATCCAACAAATACAATTCTGGCGAACCATCCTCGATTAATATGTTATTCGGCTTTAATCCGCGATGTACGATACCTTTACTGTGGACTGCATATAACAACTCTGCAAGCTGTATGGCAATTGGAAAAAATTCGTCAATAGAAATACGTGGGTGTATTCCCATCCACTGTAATAACGTCGGGTATTCGATATAACGATGGACTAAGAAAATATCCTCACTGTCTTCTATCAATTGGTCTGGAATGATTACATTCGGATTCTCAATTGCTTGAGCCTGATTCATCTGGTGGGCGAGATTGGACACGATATCGCGGGAGTGAAGTCCGATATTTATCCGCTTGATTGCAAGCTGCGTCTGGGGGTCCGAAGTCAAATATCCTCGGTAGGTTTCAGCCTGTAGGCTTGAACCCAGCTTTTCCGAAAAAATCACTTCGTGCGCAGTTACCATGAAATTTTCGTTTGTTTTTCGTAACTGTTCAGCATAACCCCAAATACGCTCCAGAGTGGTTCCATTTTATAATTGTGCCGCTAATGGATGGTTTAGATCCACAAATCCACACGTTCGCCCCAATCGGATAGCAAAACGGGGGTGTGTAGAAAAATCACAAATATCTGTTTCACGGGGTAAATATAACCCATGAAAGCAACATTCGCATTTATACACCCCGAAATGGCGGCCGACCCCAATACTCCGGTTCAATAGACCAAACCAACATAGGTTGCAATCTAAGCTGGATTATCGCTATCGAGAAACAACACCTCTAAGTCAAATTTCGAGTGAACCCGCTCCATCAACGCCTGAATACCAAATCTTTCGGTTGCATGGTGACCGCCTGCGAACATATGAATCCCAGCTTCACGGCTTTCATGCCAATCGTGTTCACTCATCTCACCAGTAATATAAGCGTCCAGCTCTTCCTGCCTGGCCAAAACCCACTCATTGTTTGCCCCTCCGGTAATAATGCCAACCGACCTAATGACCTGATCAGCGTCTGAACTAGCGAGCATCACCGAATGATTAAGTATCGAGCACAATTTTTCTTGTAGATCGAGCGCGCTAATCGGGGTTTCGAAATTTCCCTTAACGCCGGTGGGACTCCCCTTATAATCGCCAAATGGATAAAACTCGGAAATTCCGATTAGTTTGGCCAAATTCGCAGCATTACCCACCTCCAGGTGAGCATCCAACGGTAAATGATAGCCAAACAAATTAATATTATTTTGAATCAGCGGAAATATTCGCCGCTTGAAACTCCCGGTAATGGTCTTCGGGCCATGAAAATTCCAGAACAACCCATGGTGTACGACCAAGGCATCAGCTTTTACAGCGGACGCTGCAGCTATAGAATCCGCGGTGGCAGAGACCGCAAAAGCGACCTTGCTGATCTGTGCAGCACCCTCAACCTGTAGACCGTTTGGACCATAATCCTGAAATCCGCCGGGCGATAGAAGGTCATCGAAAAATTGTTCCAATTCTTGTCTCGTCATGTTTAATCGCCAACAGTACATAAACAAGGCGGTCGTGACAAGAAATTATGCAATATCACACTGTATTTAATGGCCTTTTATAGATGCCGGACGTCTTAACAAGTGCGTTGAAATAATTCAGCAACGGTAATCACCGAAAACTTGGATCGAGTACTGATTTCTGGCATTGATTAGGGTTACCAAATACTTGTCGTTAATACAAAGGTTCAATACATGGATGAGACACTCAGAGCAATCTATAATTTGTTTACTTGAACATTCAAATAGAGGCCCTTTAATAGCATGCAGCAAAAAATAGCAGCGCTTATAGACAGCTCAAGTACTGTCATTCTAGGAAAAGAAGAGCAGATCCGGCTGGCCGTCTGTTGCTTGTTGGCACGCGGCCATTTGCTAATCGAAGACATCCCCGGCGTCGGCAAGACGACGCTGGCGCATACCCTGGCGATGTTGCTAGGTCTTAAATTTCAGCGAATCCAATTTACCAGCGACCTACTCCCGGCAGACATACTTGGCGCAACGATATTTGACGCAAAAAACCACAGCTTTAAATTTCACGCAGGCCCAATATTCAACCAAATGGTTTTGGCCGACGAGATCAACCGATCAACGCCGAAAGCGCAAAGCGCGTTGTTGGAAGCGATGGAGGATCACCAGATCACCGTTGACGGTAAAACATATCCGTTGCCGGATCCATTCTTCGTCATTGCAACACAAAACCCAAATTTCCAGATCGGTACTTTTCCACTACCAGAATCACAGTTAGACCGGTTTTTGATGCGCATCGAGATCGGTTACCCTAATGACCAAGCTGAACGCGCCCTGCTAAATGGCAAAGATCGCCACCAGCTCATTGAAAACTTAACCGCGTGCCTGGCACCCCAAGACTTGATTAGTGCTCAGCAAGCAGTGTCTGACATTCATGCTTCTGAGGCACTACTCGATTATCTTCAAGCGATCCTGCTTTTTACACGAAGCGCGCCAGAATATCAGTTTGGTCTGTCTCCACGGGCCGGTCTGGCGCTGCTTAACGCAGCGCGCGCCTGGGCTTATATGGACAATCGTGATGCGGTCCTTCCAGAAGATGTCCAACACGTTCTCAGTCCAGTTACCAATCACCGGCTGCAAATAGCAGAAACGGCGCAAAACTTCGATATCAAACCATTATCCGAGCAGGTCGCCATCCCATAAAGCACGTGCTATAGAAAATCACTCGACGTTCTTAAAATCGGTCGAACACTGTAGAAATTAAAGATGGATAATCGGTTTAGTAGGATAACCGTGCTTGAACCGCCAATGTGCGGGGGCGTTCGGTCGATTTTCGCAACGCACCCTGCAATACCGGAATATCGTTTCCGTCTAGGCTAGTTAGCTCGTTAGTCAGATTCCGCCCCAGAAACGCAATTTCCCAACGCCCGCTGTTATCAGCCAACGCGATACGAATATTCAGTTTGGTGAAGGCATTCTGCTTCAGCAATGGGTCCAAATCTTCGGCCAAAAAAAATTCATCGCTAAAATTTAGGTTCAGCTGGGTCGATAAATTCAATCCATTTAATATTGAACTGTCGAAGCCTAATCGTTGCAGCGGGAATATATACTCTGCATAAATACTGCCGTTCCATTCCGGTGCATAAGGTGTTTCGCGGCCGGATAGATCCTGAGTACAGGTACCACTTCCTCCACTAGCGATAAATGCTACGGTTTGAGCCGAGGTGCAAGATGCATTTTGGAAATCATTAAAAAATGAGCCACTTGCAAAACTCATCAAAGCGAGTGGACTTAGTAGCTTGAATAGCTAAAAAAAGAAAAAGACTTGCTCAAAAATGATAAAATAGAGGCTTCAAAACAATCTAAAAATATCGATAAATGAGC
>Ga0209992_10000493_pt1 | contig 53033 bp, 39 predicted proteins | sample 2SBtaG_2_FD_182564 | JGI IMG/M metagenome (GOLD analysis project Ga0209992, IMG submission 182564) | Deep subsurface microbial communities from Kolumbo volcano to uncover new lineages of life (NeLLi) - 2SBTROV12_ACTIVE470 metaG (SPAdes)... | ecosystem: Environmental > Aquatic > Marine >... | reverse complement strand
TCCAAAACAAAACGTTTCATTTTTCACCGGATGGGTGAGTTGACAGAAGCGTCTATTTTAACAGGTATGTCTTTCTTTTTCAGTGCTTTAGACCCTTTGTCCGGGGTTGAAGTCACGGATTCAGGTATACGACAAATGATTATTGACAAATGACTGTATTATTGAATATAAGATACCTATCACTCAGTGGGCTGTGTGATGAAAAAGAAAGTAAATTTCGTGTGACTGGGGTGAGTAAATATTTCTTATCCGAAAATTGAAAATAACTGAGTAGGATGAAAATTATGAATACTAAAAAAACAACACCAACAGATGAAGATTTAGAACTTGATCACGTCATAGACTTTGTCTTTCAAATGGCGCGCAAACGTTTGCGTACGAGTTTAAGTGAGCTCCGCACAATTAAAGCTATCAGGGATCAAGTCGAGATAAATAGAGCGGCTTCGCCTCCCAGTTAAATAAACATAAAAGATAATAGTAATACCTCAAGCTCCCCCCCACATTCCCCACATAGTCTTGAGGACGATCTCCGCTCTGACCAACATTCCCCACACACGTTTGTTGGTCAGGGCGGTTTTTATTTTTCATCAAAATAAAATAAGGTTTCCGTTTTGCAAGTGATCAATCGGCGATACGATTGCATGTCACTGGCTCGGCTCGATGCCAGGCTGTGACATTAAAGCGGGGGTATCCAACAGGGGGCAGCGAATGCAGCCCCCTTTGGCAAGATGCGTTGGACGGAGAAATGGGACATTTTGTAGTACAACGCACATCTTGCGGAACGCGCGGCTTCGCCGTATTACACATCAAAATGTATTACTGTAGCTTATCGTATTACATTCTTTTCTAGCTTTGAATTGTCGCCAAGATCAAATCGACTTTTATTCATTCACGTACAATGTTTGCCTTACAGGTTATTTTATTAAATGCGTCTGCCTGACAAAAATGGAGTGCGCCACAGTGATTGATCCAGCAATGTTAGCCAGAGACATTGAAACATGTTTTAACGTAACTTCTTCGGAAATTACGCCCGCTATGATCCAGCGTCATATTGATCGGTTAAAACGCTTGGGCACTAAAATCACCAATGACACGCAACCATCACGCGCTTTAGCTAAATTGGTTACCCGCAATCTAAGTTTTCTCAATAGTAAAGAACAAGAGATGCTTTTGGCTTGTGAAGTTTATGTTGTGCCATTGCCGCTATGCATGGCCTACTCGAAAGCGCCTAATACGATAATTATCGGTAACGGATTACTCAATTTGATAACAGCTTGCGGCTATTGGGCTAATTTTTCTGAGACGATTCCCTTGCCGCTCGACAAAATCAAACCAATGGCTAACTTTCCAACAATTTCTGTTCGTGAGGCAATTCCAGTTTTTTTATTCGCTATGATGTATCGACACTATCAATATGGGGAGGCTTTACCCGATTTCCGTTCTTTGATGATGGATCAGTCCGGTACTTTTCCTGATCAGGAAGTCAAAGATGCTATCGCTGGTGCTGCTACCTTTATCCTGTTACATGAGCTGGGTCATTTAAGTTTGGAACATCATCTTGAAGATAAACAGGTTCTGCCCATTGATGCACCATTGGCAGTCCATCAAGAACTTTCTACTTATCAAAGAAAGGAACTTGAAGCCGACGATTTTGCCATGCAAGCAATCCAAGAAAAACTTAGGCCGTTGCATATTGCCTGGATCAATATGGCGCTCAATTTTCACTTAATCCGCGAAACATTATTGGGGGAAAGGTGTAACCGTCATCCAATCAATATCAACCGCTTGGCTTATGCCAGCGTACGCTCTAAAGGTAAACAACTAACTCCGGCCAATTACTCGGAGCATCTGGAAGGAATGGGTAATTCTTTTACTAATATTGAGACCAATAACAGCATAATATCGGAGTCTAATAAAATGCCAGTATTAGAAGCACTCAGCCGGAATGAGATCATTTCCCAGCTAAAGTTTATGGACGAGCATCTTAGTCCTATTGGGATGAGCGTCAAAAACATTACGGAAGATAACTCCGAACTGCCTGACTGGACAGATTTATTAGTGTGATTAATTTCTGGCGCTATGTCAGTAAAATCATTCTGGCTCTTGTGTTGTATAACTAGCACGGCGCGCTAAATGGAAATACCACTCACTATTCATCCATTCAGATAAATACTCCTGATATTCCTGATAAAATGTGTCCTTGCCGATCTGTTGTTCTTCCACCTGCTCAAGCGTAGCGTTCAAGACACGCTCAGCCAATTCAGTATCAATGCCGAATAACTCAGCGTTATTCCATGGCTGTCGACCGAATTGGTCACGCAAGAGTAAATCGATCTCGGGATGCGCCAGTAACCGTTCAGTTAATGCATTGGCAAATTTATTAGAACAGGTAATATGAATGGCCGTCTCCAAATATTTTGGATGCTGAAAATTTACCGGCACGCCGTCATCTAGCAATTCATTAAAACGATCTACACGCCTCTTATCCGCCGCTTCCAGAAATTCCATGCAAAGCTCAACAATTTTGCGTTCATCGGACATTTCTCTACCTTTCCCTGGTGTGTTTTGGTCTGTTAATAGAAAAGTCCATTTAGCAATAAGCTTTTCTACACGTTCTTGGGCGTCTTTTTCGCTTTGAGCGTCACCGACAAGCCCCAGAGATATTTCTTCACCAACCGCTACTCCCCAATCCCGCAAGCTATGCATTGAGCCAGCATCGGTATTCTGCCGGTAGTGACGCCAAAGCCAATCTCTTTCCCTGTTATTCATTGATATAAGCTCATCCAAACCATGTCAAACAGAATTCCGCCGTAATAAAAACAGCTTATCTAGTAAATCTTCTTTTACGACATTAATTAAATCTGGCTCGTCAGATTCACTTTCTATAGAAATGCGATCTTCAGGGAAATCATGTTTCAGCAGTAGCAATGCATCTGGAGGGCTGCCTGAGTAAATCTTATTATCAAAGCCCAGAGATAAATAAAATTCGTTACGATCCGTACGGTGGTGCTTAGTATATACAAACAGATTTTCTTCACTGCTAAGAACTGCCCAACCCGAATAAAGCTCGGATTCATCATCGATGGGTTCCAACGAGACAGTCCGATTGCCGTGAGAATATGAATTCGATTGTACAAGATCGACAATCACTGCCCCATTTCCAATAGATTCCAAAATGTGAAGACTCAAACATTTTGGAATTTCCTTATCCTCACTGGGTTCGGTTCCATCGTAGCAACTCTGGTAGCTGCCCTTAAATTGTTCAGGAACAAGGCAGCGCTTTGATATTTCGGAGTAATTGAGATATTCCTGCAAGAAAAATGGTGCTTGCAGTTTGGGCGGCTCCAATAACTGCTCTTTATTGCAAAACCAGCCTTTGCTGCTCTGATCCGTCAAAAAACTAATGATCGCCTCTACTCGATCATTTTGTGGAATAGAAAATTTTTGAAAACGCTGTGTGGATGATGCCTCTGGTTCATAGGCCGATTCTTTGCCTTTTCCTGATTTTTCATACCAACCACGCACAAAATTCTCAAGACTGTTCTTGGGGAGCTCAATATCGCAAAAAGCTTCTATGTCACTGGCAAGTTCACCCCACTCGTATTTTTGACTTGAACTGCCTCTCCACAAGTTTCTATAACTCATCAAAATATGGCGCATCCGCTGATACACAACATAGTCATACCGTTGATGTGAATTTTTTTCAGTGCCTTTCAATGCTTATCACAACCTTCAATTCAAATTCCCTTGCCACTGTCACGAGGAAATCGCGAGGTAGGAAGTTTTTAATCAATGCTAAAGTCTTTCTAAATTTTTAACGCCAAGCTGAGTAACGCTACAAATCTTAATAAGGTGCTGTTATGCAATATAAATCTGTTAGCCAAGCAGGGGAAATATATGAAACACGCTAACGCTGATTATACCGGAGTCGCGATTGACTGGACCATTTCCCAGGCGCTTGGTGGTCATCAGGTTGATAGCGAGGCATACCGGCTGCGCGCGAGCCATGAGGATAATCTAAGGGTGCAGCAAAATGCCCTTAAATCCAAATGCGCGGAAGCGGAAAGCTTACAGGCTAAATTAAATTCTGGTCTGGACGAGCCAATTGATTACAAAGTTGAATGCGATGATCTGCTTGCCGAAGCACAAACCACATTATCTCAGAAAGCGCGGGGAATTACGCGCGCAGAAAATTCTCAAGAAGCATTTCGTTTAAGGCATGGCATAACGCGCGAACCCATCACATCCAAAACAGCACAAAACATGATGTTCTTAATGATCTTGGTGTTTGTTGAGGCTGGGATCAATGCTTCGTTTTTCCAAAACGCTTATATGGTTGCCAGTCCCTTTGCTGCGCTCTTAACCAGCCTATTAATATCAGTGACCAATGTATTGGTTTGTGCCTGCGCTGGATATTACATAGGGCGCTGGAAAGATTATGGCTTGAACGCCGTGGATGCAAATTCACCTGTCTTTACTTACCGCCGCAACCAGGCAAGATTTTTGTTCTGGTGTTTTATTGGAGTGATGGGTTTTTTCCATGCAACAGTCGGGTTAGTTCGTGCGCTGGAATCCTTGGAAAGCGTTCATCACGCCATAGTTAATTATAAATTATTGCTAACAACGCCCGAAGCGGTGTTTCTAGTTCTGACCGGCTCCTGCCTGTCTGTTCTTGCTTATCAGAAAGGCAAACATGCCTTCGGTGATCCCTATCCCGAGTATGGTGAGCTTCATGAGACCGTTTATAGCCTTCACGATGATTTGCTTGATGCATTTGATGATCTTACTCAGCAAATTGAAGAACGCTTTGATGATGCCATACATATGCTGGAAAAGTCAGGAAAGAACCAGCGGCGTAGCATTGCAAAATATAACCACTGCGTTGAATCCTGCCTCAAAGCTAAACGTGATCTGGAGTGCGCCGTCGGTAAGGCAGAAAGCCAAATCCAGATGCAACTATCCCAGATAGCCAATCATCATCGGGCGGCGCGTGGCAGTCCTACGCAAAACTCAGAAAAAAGCACGAAACATCTGGTTTCGTTTGAAAATTTTCTGAATTTCAAAATTCCAGCCTTTCATCACCCGCCTGATATGAAAGGGCACAAAGCCCGATTGGCTGAAGATAAGGCTCGCGCTTTTAATAGCTTAAACACAATCTTTCAGGAAATTTTTGAAGATAATGTAGGAGCAAAATCATGAGAAGACGATCACGTAATAATCCTCTTGTCTTAACCGCCTATGCTGGAATCTTGATCCTATGTGTCGGTGGGCTAGGCTATGCGGCCATGCAAAGCTACGGCAAACAAGTAGCGGATGAATATGGGTGTTTTGCAGATGCGCAGCAGCCCCAGAGCTTTGTTATGTTCGATGCCAGCGAACCTAGATTTAATGATGAGCAGGCAAGATCGCTCAGGACTTATTTTGACCGGCTCTATGAAAATTTAAGCTTTAATGAGCGTTTGAGTTTTATCACAAGCGAAGCTGATCAGGTTGCATCCGTATCAGCGCCGCGCTTTTATGTTTGCGGTCAGGCCAAAAGCCCCAAACAACTGGAAGAAATTGGCGCAGCAAGCTCTCAAGCCGGTTACTTAAAGAAGCAAAAACAGCGCCTATATGATCATGTGGTAGCGCCAGAATATGACGCGCTATTATCTGAAAATCCTGATGATGAGCGGCGGCAATATTATCAATCCCCAATCATGGAAATGATTGCTGATATTTCACGTTTACGAGAGTTAGAGCGCGGCAGTCGCCTGATAATCGTGAGCGATCTGATCCAGAACTCCGACAGCGTACGGTTTTGCAGGGTTCGCGGCGACATGCCCGAATTTAAAACGTTTAAAAAGCGTCCAGCCTATTCATTGCTAAAGCCAAAATCACTGGAAAATATTGAGGTTGAAATCCTTTTAGTGCAGCGCATGGGCTATGGCCAGGAAGGATATGATTATTGCTCTGGCGAAAAAGAACTCATGGCATTTTGGGGCGATTTTTTTACCGATAACGGCGCTAGTGTTCATTTTATCCGCATTCGCCATGGCAATATCGAAGGCTAAAGCCAATGAATGATAAAAAACAACAAGCTAAACCCAAGCCAAATTTCTTCGCCATTGTTTTTATCACTGGCGTTTCGATCTGGGCGTATTTGCAATTGGGTGCTCCTATCGTTAGTAGAGAGATACAGCCCTTGCCGGCTTTAGCTCTGCTATTTGCCGCCCTTGGTATTTTGCGAATTATCATTTGCTTGCTTGAATTTCTCGTTGCATTTATCGATTGGCAAAGCACCCGCACCACTACAGGCAGAAGCGGAACAGCTTCATTTGGAAGGAAAAAGGGTTTTAAAAAAGACCTCACCCGTAAAAAACAAGGGCCGTTCTGGGGCGTTAATGCAGCTCGTGATCATACAGCTTTATTTTTTGATTATGTCTCAAACGCTCTAACCATAGCTCCTGCTGGATCAGGTAAAGGTATTTGCACTGTTGTTCCTATGGGCATGTCTATTCGCGGCAGCAAGATATTTCCAGACTTTAAAGGTGAGCTGATCTGTATGCTTAAAAAGCCGCTGGAAAAACGCGGTGAAATTGTCCGCAAGCTTAATCCTGCCGGTCTGTGGAAGGAAAAAATCGGCGAAAGTGATAGCTATAGCCCGCTCGATATTATTGCCGATGATTTAAACCGTCCAGGCGGACTTCGCGATGTCATGGATGATTTACGCGAAATCACCCGGCAAATACTCCCGGAACCATCGGAACGTGAATCTGAAAACACGTATTTTAGGGAAGGTTCTCGCGGATTAATTGGGATGGCAACATTAATCGAAACCATGATCGAGGAATATGATGCCACGCTTTCCAGCGTTTCCCTGCTGATCGAAGACCGGCTTCGCCTGGAAGATCATGCAAGGTGGATTGCAGGCCTAGATATTAATGGAAAACCTCACAGTGATGGCGCTTTTCCGATAGAGCAAACGCCCTGGGCGCAAAAACACAGCACAGAAGATGTAGCTGAATTTACAAAGCTGGTACGCGCTAAGGCAAAAAATCTGCTTGCTCTGATGTCTGGAGAGGATACGCGCACATTCGATTCATTTATCACAGGGGCGCAGCAGGCGCTTGCGCCATTTGCCTTTGGTCGTCTGGCTTCGTGCATGGGACGCTCGACTTTTAGGATGGATGAGCTCAAGGAAGGAAAAAATCCGACCAATCTTTTTATCGTAAGTGATGCCAGTCGCATGGAAGCTTATAAACCTTTTATCGGCCTGATCCAATGGTGCTGTATGACTGCTATTAAGCGCCATAAAAACAAAGATCGGTCTGTATATTTTATTCTCGATGAAGCGACAAATTACAAGATTAGCGGGCTAGAAAGCCTTCTGACCTGGGGGCGCTCATATGGGCTAAAGCTGCATGTCATATTTCAGGATTTATCGGCCTTTGAGCGCGTATATGGCAAGGCGGCATTAGAGACGTTACTGAGTGAAACCGAAATTAAACAGTTTCTACCTGGGCAGCGCTCGCCCAAAACTCTTGAGCTGATTTCAAAGAAATTACTGGGTGAACAATCCGTCATATCTGCAAATTTATCGCGTACAGAAACCGCTTCTGGAGTGCGTGAAAGTTTGAGCGAAACAGCCCGCGTTCTCATGACTGAAGATGAAATAAGGCGCACAAATCACGGAATATTATTTGTACGGCGCAACCGGCCAATATTATTTGATCCGGTTTCTTACGCAGAAATTTACCCCTGGAAAAATCAGGTCGGAATAAATCCGTTTTTTGGCAAAGCATTTCGCAAACGAACCAAATTAAGAATTTAAGCGAGGCTAATAATGGAGCGATATACACCCAGAAGACTTAGACCATTGGCAATTACATCCATGATGCTGCGCGGTCTTATTTGGCTACTTGAATATTGGCCAATCTTACTTGTAGCTGGATTATTTATATCACCGCTGCAACCATATTTACGCACTGAGTATGAATATTACATGGTTGGCTCAAGAAAAATCATGCTCACTTGCGATTATCTTGGTATGCGTGGCTTTATTAAATACACCAAGGGCACAAACTGCCCAGTAATTGTCATTCTAAATTCACAAAACCATTCCCAATAACTTTATTTAAAGAGGATAAAACCCATGAAAGATATTGAAAACACTAAACAGGTCAAAAAACCCGATTATGTTGCATATAACGTCCAAGAAACCCAAGACGGCAAAGGCATTTGGAATCGCGTTGGCGCAGCCTGGGAGCATAAGGACGGACAGGGCTTTGAACTGAACTTAAGCAGCCTGCCTGTTAATGGTCGCATTACTTTGCGGGAACTGTGCGAGGAACGTATGCAGGAATATTCGGAAGAGCGTAAAAGCCAAAAACCAGCAAGGCAAAGCGAACAAAAACGCAATTTCACCAGGAGTCGATAATTCATATCGAGATATGAAAAGCTACTTTTTTATAAGCCACTGAAAAAGCTCAGCAATAAAAAGTGGTTGATTTATGGTGGAAAAAGCTGCTACATGTTCTTACTTTGTTCCATCAATTAAGGAGAATAATCGACAACATCAAAATAAGAGGATCAGCGCATGAAAAAGCCAGAACAACAATATGAATTAACCAAGTCCAATCCCTTAACAGCTAACGAATTGGATATTAAAACCCCAATCGTTCCCAAGCTAGATATTAAAAAATATCAACCCCATATTGAGGAGTTTGATCTAACAGATGAAGAGCAGCGCAATCTTCTTGAAACGCTTTGGTCAATCATGACGAGCTTTGTTGATATAGGTTTTGGGGTCGATGTTGTTCAGCTTTTATTTAAGCGCGCAGCCTCAGATTCTTTCAATTCTGAGCCAGATGCTTTAGAAATAAAGGATCAATTAAATAATTTTAATCATATCTCATGCAAGAATTTTAAAAAAGGAGGTTGATTTATGAGTGACACTTTAGAAAAAACTGCTGTTTTATATTGCAGGGTATCAAGCGTTAAGCAAACTACACAGGGCGACGGCTTAAGCTCTCAAGAAACACGCTGCCGTGAATACGCGAAATTTAAGCGGTATGAAGTTGTACGCGTTTTTAAAGACGATGCCTCCGGCAGTCTAATTAATCGCCCCGGCATGCAATCTATGCTGTCTTATTTGCGTAAACATAAATCTAAGCCCCATATTGTCATTATCGATGATATTTCAAGGTTGGCGCGCGGCTTAGAAGCACACTTACAATTGCGCGGAGCCATCGCTAAGGTAGGAGCTATCTTGGAATCTCCCTCAATTGAATTTGGCGAAGATTCCGATTCCGTGCTGGTCGAAAATCTACTTGCCAGTGTTTCACAGCATCAACGTCAGAAAAATAGCGAGCAAACCCAAAACAGAATGCGCGCACGCCTTCAAAATGGTTATTGGGTCTTTCAAGCTCCGGTCGGCTATCACTATCAGCGCGTATCCGGTCAAGGCAAAATCCTTATGCGGAGTGAACCCATCGCTTCTATCCTGCAAGAAGCACTTGAAGGATTTGCGTCAGGGCGTTTCCAACTGCAAGCTGAAGTGAAGCGCTTTCTTGAATCACATCCTGAATATCCGCGTGATCGCAAAGGCGAAGTGCGCAATCAACAGGTGAAGGAATTACTAACCCGTGCTGTCTATGCTGGCTATATCGAAGCGCCGAAATGGGGTGTCAGTCTGCGCCCTGGCAAGCATGAAGGGCTAATCAGCTATGAAACATTCCGCAAAATAGAAGATCGTCTAAATGCTCATGCCAAAACACCGGCGCGTAAAAACTTAAATCAAGATTTTCCGCTGCGAGGCTTTGTAACCTGCGGACATTGTGAAGAGCCGCTCACAGCGAATTGGTCAAAAGGCCGTAATGCTCGTTACGCCTATTACCTTTGCCGCAGTAAAAATTGTGACAATTACGGCAAATCAATCAAACGTGAAAAGCTGGAAGGTGAATTTGAGGCATTATTGCATAAGCTAAAACCAACGGAAGGATTATTCACGGTCTCCCGAATGATGTTTGAAGATTTATGGAACTATCGTATTCAATCACAAAAGTCCCAGAAGGTGTCTTTAGAAACTGAAATCAGGAACATTGATAAAAAGATTGAGCAATTGCTCGACCGCATTGTTGAAGCAGATTCCTCAAATGTAATTCGGGCTTACGAAAACAGAATTAGGGATTTGGAAGCAAAAAAGATCGAAATGAAGGAAAAAATAGCTTGTTGCGGTAAACCGATCAGGGACTTTGATGAAACTTTTCGAACCGCTATGGATTTCCTATCAAAACCGCATAAACTCTGGTGTTCTGAGCACCTAGAAGATAAGAGAGCAGTGCTAAAATTGACTTTTACTGATCGCCTGGCCTATATCCAAAATGAAGGTTTTCGAACCGCAAAAACCACATTACCTTTCAAGGTGTTAGGTGGTTTTTCAGAGGGTGAAAACAAAATGGCGCCCCGGAGAGGATTCGAACCCCTGGCCTTCCCCTTAGGAGGGGGACGCTCTATCCTACTGAGCTACCGGGGCCAAGCTAACGCTGTTGAATTCTAACACCGCACGATGGGTATTAGCCATATGCTAAGTGGCATTTTTCGAGGGATGTTTGTCAAAAATACAATCGTGGATTAATGTCTTTGCCAAGTGGAGACTAGTTGGCTATAGGGGGGTTAATCAACTGAATGATCGGTTTGTGGTAGGCTCGATCAAGTTATTCCATGATGGGATTTATACCTGCCACAAAATTGTTTTCCGATGTAATATACTTGCCGGCAATGTACCGAACCGACCATAACTCGGGAGCATAGTTTGTGACGAACCGCTCGTTTAATTTTAAACAAATACACATCGAGGCAGCACGCAATGCGTCGGATGATTTTAATCTGTTTCATGATAAACATAAGTGGCTGCAAATTACGCATAACCCTTTCAAAGGGCCTATAGTCCTTGGATTTCAACTCAATACCTTAATCGAATACCAAATGCGTTTGTATCGGGAAACGCATTACGAAAATCAAATTATCGAGGAAAATGATCTACGGTTTAGCAATTATCAGGTCACGTTTGTAAATGCAGTACGACCGGGAGACAGGGTGAACCTGGCGATCAAGAAAACCCTAATCAAGACCATTCCCCAGTTGACTATCGGTAATCGAGTTGCACTCAAATCTGGAACAGATACGGTATTGTTGGGATTCAAAAAAGAAACTCAACAGCCTCAATTTCTACCCAAAATAAATCTATCCAAGTTACCGGATCTCAGTGAATTACCGGACCGGTCAATCATCAAAGGCACTGGTTTTTTTTTAAAGCGCAAGTATATGAATAACGGGAATGCCAAAAATTTTCTTTCGGGTTCCTTTGCCGAACAGGCTGATTATTTTGACGAAATAGTAGGTAAGGTCAATTATCCTGAGATTTTCCCTTGTAGCCTGACTTCCGGGGCTCTATTGGAAAAGGCGCAGATGGAAGGATTTGATTTTAAGAAAAACCCTATGGTGTATACGGCTCATCAAATCTCTGTTGATCGGAAACATGTGGCTGAATTGCGCAGCCAAGATCGTCTTCATATCCTGGTTGATCAACATCCGGACTCCGAGAAAAACACTCTAAACAACACCGAGATTATGTTGCGGGTGTATGACTGTTACGGATTGTTGGACAATAAAACCATTCTATTTAGAGCGCGTTTATTTTTAGCGCCGTTGGAAGAAATACTTGGAGGTTTGGGCCGCAAGAAGAGCGAACCAACGTAACAATTGACGTTGAATTCTGATGTAAATTTCTTATAAGAAAATCAAAGAATCTTTGATATTGAATTTAATTTTTAAATTGAGTCTAATCGGGGTATGGATAACCGTAGCAAGGACAATAAGCGGGATCAACAACATATCGAAAAACAGCGACCTGCCTACGCAATTACAGTTTTTTATTATGACGCCAGCGCGAGTGCGCAAACCGCAGAATTTTCACAACCTTTCCATATTGGCAGAGATCAAGATTGTGAAATTCAACTGAGACATAAATTGGTCAGCCGTCGACATGCTAGAATCTACCAAAAAGATCGAAAGTGGTATGTTCGCGACAGTTCCAGCACGAATGGAACGTACCTGGATGGTGAAAGGGTTAATCAAGCCTGTATCAAGCAGCGTTCAGAGCTTATGCTGGGCGCTAATGGCCCCAGTGTTTGGCTCGAACCAACCGTCGAGTCTATTGAACAAGTGGAGTCTGATCCGCAGTCGGTGACGATGTTCGTCAATCGCTATTTTGGCGAAAAAACCGAAAATGCAAATACTGAGCAAGTAGAACTGATTCAGCAGGCATTTAATCGAGTCGCCAAGCGGCGTACCAACAAATACCGATTCGCATTATTCGCAGTGTTACTGTTGCTTGGGACAATTGCGGGTCTGTATTTTTACCAGCAGTCAAAGATGGAAAAACTTTATGCGCTGGCTACAGAGATTTTTTACTCAATGAAGGGCTTGGAATTGCAGCTTGCCAATCAAGAACGCAGGATTCTTGAGACGGGCAACCAAGAAATGCGGGTTGAAGCTGATAAGAAACGCCAAGAGTTAGCGAAATTAACTACGGTTTACGAACAATATCTTAGCCAAGCCGGTCTATTCAACAGTAATATGTCTGAAGAAGATCAGCTGATATATCGGGTTGCGAGAATATTTGGCGAGTGTGAACTCAACATGCCGGATAGTTTTCGTGAAGAAGTCAAAATTTATATTCAAAAATGGCAGTCTAATTCCAGTTTAAAGCGCGCTATTCAAAGAGCGGCAAGTTATGATTTTATCGAAACGACCCAACGTGCAATGCGAAAGCATGATCTGCCATTACAGTTCTTTTACCTCGGAATTCAGGAAAGCCGATTTCAAATTGATGCGATCGGTCCAGAAACTCGCCACGGGATAGCTAAAGGGCCATGGCAATTTATTCCCTCTACGGCAAAGCGTTATGGTCTTGAACCCGGGCCACTGCAGGATGTACGTGAATTTGACGATTTGGATGATCGTTTCGATATCAATAAATCCACCCACGCGGCGGCCTTCTATCTAAAAGACATTTATTCGACTGAGGCGCAGGCGTCCGGCTTGTTAGTCATGGCGTCATACAATTGGGGTGAGCACAATATTGGTCGTTTGTTACGTAAAATGCCGGAAAATCCAAGGGAACGTAATTTCTGGAATTTGATCAATCGATTTAAAATTCCTGACGAAACCTATAACTATGTACTTTACATCTTTGCGGCTGCCGTCATAGGAGAGAACCCTCGCTTATTTGGTTTTGATTTTGACAATCCGTTTATGGCGAATGTCGGCAGGACGGAGAAAATAGCCGGTTAAAGTTTGTTTTTCGGAATTACATATGTTGTGTCAAAAACCGAGTATTTTCGATCTAGGCGATTGTTGTTTTATAGCGCGCGTTTGAGTTTGAACGTATCTGGTAGTATTACCGTGACTTTTTGTTAGATTGTAGGGCAAACTACACCCTTAAATCTGATATATCAGTCCTATTCTTCAGAATTTTGCCTGAATATTGAAAACGCACTTTAGATAGTTTTTTGAAGAGTCGTATGGGTTACTTGAGAATATCCGATTCTAATTGGAGGATACCAAAGTAGGCTCAATATCGTCTGAAATGACTTGCCGAATTGTTAAAATGGATTGGTCGTTGCTTGAAATTTGACGCCGAAATTGTTATTTCTAGGTGTCTGCCGGAGTTGACTATGACGCTCGGTCATGTAATGGTTAATCAGGCTCGGAACGACGTGTGGAATCGCCAAGCGGATTCCGGGCAATGGCGGAGTTATTAAATTGCAAACATAACAATAAATCGATCGATCAGGGATATGATGACTATTACTACAAAAGCCCGATCACCTAGCCGTTGGATATACACAGTTGTATTCATTATTTTGTTGTCCGGTTGTGCTAAGAAAGTCGATGTAAAGCCCGAACGAATACAATCTGACTATCGCTTCGTCACCGTCGCTAACGGAGACACAATAGAATCTCTTGCGGAATCAAAACTAGGCAGTACAAGCCTAGCTTGGCGCATCAAAGAATTTAACGGAGTTGAACGCGCGGTTGTCGGTCAAGAATTAATCATACCTTTGAAACCCTTTCGACCTGGAGGTTTGACCGCCGCAGGTTACCAAATGGTTCCAGTTTTGGCATACCATCATTTCAGTAAAGGCCCCAGCAGGAAAAAATTGGTCGTTTCAGCCAAGAAATTCGGTGATCAACTGGGTTATTTGAAAAGTCATGGTTTTCATCCGATTACATTGGAGCAAATGCTGGAATTTCTAAATTTCGGTCAAGTACCCCAACGTTCGGTAGTTATCTCTATAGATGATGGATGGGTTTCCAGTTACACCATTGCCTACCCGATATTGAAGCGTTACGGCGCCCCTGCGGTACTCTATATTCCCACCGATTATATTCAGGGTAAGAGCAGCAAAATGCTCACCTGGAATCAAATTTTGAAAATGGTGCAGGATAATGCCGTAGATATTCAACCGCATTCCAAAACTCACAGAGATTTGACCAAATTGAAGCCGAATGAATCATTCAAATCTTATATTTCCTCGGTACGTAATGAAATTTCAACGGCGCAAAGAGTGATCAATGACAAGCTGAAAACCGAAGCAACGTCCCTGTCTTATCCGTTTGGAGCGACTAATTCATTGGTCGCTGAAATGGTTCGAAAGTATGGTTATACGACCGCTTTTACCGTGAAACGCGGAAGCAATCCGGCCTTCCAAAATAATTTTTTATTAAACCGGTCGATGATTTACGGTACTTTCGACCAGCGAAAGTTTGTTAAGAATCTGCAGGTATTTGAGCGCTATCCGTTGGAAAGGTTGGAACCCATTGATACGCAGAAATCGCTACAAAAACTCAATTATAAAAACCCCGGTGAATACGAACAGAAAAAGCAATGGCGTAGCGCACTAATGGCATGGGAAATGAGGAGAGATTGGCTGGTCGGCCAGTACAATGAAATGATCAAAATACCCGCGGAATCGGATGCATCTGTTAATGTTGGCAAGCAGGAAGAACTATTAGGTTTGGCAAACAATAAAATTGCTGAACTTAAAAAAAGAACGGGCGATATAGCGAACAATTATTTTAATCTAGGCTTGAAAAGCTCTGATGGTAAAGCGAGGCAGACTTTGATGTTGCGTGCATTATTGTATAACCCTGAACATTCTGAAGCGTTGGCATTTCTGAAGGGGGATAATGGAAATCAACGTTTTATTAGTTATCGCGTCAAACCGCAAGACAGTTTTAAAAAAATTGCCAGATCGGTGTATAGGGATGCTCGGAAATCAATTCTAATCCCCGAATTCAATACAGGAATCAATTCAGACCGTGATCTACATGCTGGAGACGTGTTGAAATTACCCAAAGTTCCCAAGATAAGCAGGTCTACTAGCAGCGCAGCCCATCGGCATCAATGTAACGTGAAATTAAGTAAACCAGCGGTGCAACTTGCGGATGATTTTTATGCCCGGGCGGTTTCGCAATTTGACAGCAATGAAATAAATAAGGCTATTGCAAATCTGAATACCGCAATTTGTTTGTCACCGAAGCATAAAAAAGCAAAGGAAATGCTTGATATGCTAAAAGCATTGCAGAATTGAACTAGGTCCGATCTAGATTCTCTTTCGTTAGTATTCATGTGATGTATTCTTGGCCTATGGGCGGGGATTCATGTTTTCTGATCTGGAAGACGTGTCATTTGGTCTTTTGAAAAAAACAAATGTACTAAGTCAAGAAAAATTAAGGCTTTGTAGTGAACGATTCAAAAATATACGAACAGTTTTCTAAGATTGTCGGAAGTTTCAATGAGGGGCAGATTGATTCCGCTTCTTTTTGTCAGAAGGCTACTGCGTATATTGCGCAAATTGAACGTGTATCAGCGGATTTATTTCAAAATTTATCGGATTTAATTGACCAAGCGGATCTAAAACCGCAAGACCGGCAGCGCTTGCTGCGTTCATTGGTAAACAAACAAATACCCTCTTCAGGAAAGCTGGTTAACGACGAAACTATCGAGTATTCGCCGGTTTCGAAAACCTCCGTTTTATCATCTGACCAACCGGAATCTGACGCAAGTGATGATTCAGATCGAAATTCGAATCCTTCTAATGCCAATAGCGACGGAAATTCCTCCCCGGATTCTTCGTTACTTAGGCGGTTGCTTGGAGGCGATGAAGGTGATGATGTTAAAACGGTTCAGGCGGGTGAAACCATACGAGGCACTTATCGGTTAGAGTCGGTTGTCGGAAAGGGTGGAATGGGAGAGGTTTGGAAAGCAATTGACCTCATTCAGGATGCTGGTGATTCCCGCGATCGATATGTTGCCATCAAATTCTTAAGTACTGAATTTCGACGGCATGGTAATGCGCTTAAGGCATTGGTGCGAGAGTTTGCACGATACAAAAAACTGATTCATCCCAATATTGTTAGGGCCTATGAATTAAATCGTGACCATGATGCGGTATATATTGCCATGGAGTTTTTAGAGGGTTTGCCATTAGACCGTTTTATTAAGCAAAACCCTGACGGAATCTCACTTAAGGAAGCCAAACCGATCATCAAAGGAATGTGTGACGCGTTGGATCACGCGCATCAGGAAGGAATTATCCATTTGGACTTTAAGCCGGGCAATGTGTTTTACGATGCAAATACCGGCATTTCTAAAGTTATTGATTTTGGGATCGCGCGATTGGCGCGCCACGGTGAACGGGAAGAAACCCGTTTTGATCCCGGCAGTCTAGGCGCTAAAACTAATGCTTACGCAACCGCGGAAATGCTCGCGGAAACTCATCCGCAAGCGAGTGATGATGTATACGGACTAGCATGCGTAGTCTATGAACTTCTTGCCGGTAAACACCCCTACAATAAGAAAAACGCGATACAGGCAGAACACGAAAATCTTGTAGTCAATCCCATCAAGGGGTTGAATCAACATCAATTCAAAGCATTAACCAAAGGTCTAGCATGTCGGCGCAAGAACAGAACATCGAGTGCAAAAGCTTTTTATGAAGCTATTTTTCCATCAAAAACTGTTCCGGATTTACTTAATTCACGCGGATTTATTAAGGTCTTAGCCATTGTAACGGCGCTGGCGGTATTACCGTTTTTATTTACAGCATACGAATCGTATCGTTCGATTGCGATTGGTTCTGAAATCAAACAGCTTCAATCTTCCGGTATTGAGGCATTTGGAGAACTGGATCCGGACATTCAGGCCGAATTACTCGAAGATGCTGAAACCCGCACGTCGTTGATCCGGTATTTTATCCAAAACAGCCGGGACGATGAGGATGTCATTGGGCGATTGTATGGATATGCCCCGCGGATTAAAAGAAAGTTATTGCAGGACCGGGAGATTCGAGGGTTACTGATTGGACACTATATCAATAGGATTAACCGGGCGATTCAGGAAGATCGATTCCGCCTGGCCAAACAAAATGCGAAAAGAATTTCTGAGCAATACCCGGATTCAAATGCACTTGCCGGACCGCTAAAAGACATCCCACGAAAAAAAGCCGAACGTCTAGATCAGTTGATCCAAAAATATAACGAATGCCTCTATAAGATTGAGGAGTCATTGATAGATCTGGCGCCTTGCCTAACAGAAACCCAAGGCAAGCTACGGCAATTACACCCAGCATCTGAAGCGCTAAACGATGTAAGGCTTTCGACGCGTTATAGCCGCGAAATGGAAACTGCCCTGGCAAACGGAAATACAAAGCAAGCTCAACAATTGCTGAGTGATTGGAATGCGTTGTACGACGCTAATTCAAAGGAACGCAGGCGTTTGGAACTAAGGTTGATTTACAAGAAGAAACTGTTGTCGTTGATCAGCCAAATTAAACACAGTAAAACAGAAGAATTGCCTGAATTTATTACAAACAATTTGTTGAAGATCGAGCGAAACATGAAACTCGATGTTTTATCCGATCCATTGGTCAGTAAAAAATTGATCGCATATTATGATTCGAAGGTCGCTGATTATAATTCGCGTCGTCGATATCCCGATGCGGTGGCTAGTATCTCAGAAGCAAAAATTTTGTTTGCAGGTGATAAGAAAGGCGAGGCCGCGATAACTAGATTGCAAAAAGCCCTGGTCGGTACAAGAAGCGAAGAGTTCAACGCGCTAAGTGAACAGTATTGGCTACTGTTGAGCCGGGAGGAGCCAAACAGCAAGGCAATAAAGGATGTGCACAGAAGAATCGCATCAATTGCACCAAAGAGTCACTTACTGGAATACCCGCGAGTCACTGAGATATTTTCCGATCGTATCGAATCGGCGATTCAAAATCACAAGTTTGATTTGGCGCATCGTAATTTAGAAGCGTGGAAGTCGCTTAAACCCGAGGAAGCAAATGGTAAATTATTTAAGTCGCTCAATGTGAGGCGCGAAGCTGCCATTAGCGCAAATAAACTTGAATCAGAGTTACGAAAAAAGCTGGATGCGGCTATCGAGACCGGTAATTTGCAAGAGGTACAGCGGGTATTAACCGGGTTATCTTTGCAGGATAAGCAAAATATGCTCAATCAGCTGGAAGAACCAGTGACGAAATTAATGTTGGATTCTATAGATGCAGCGGTTCGGGCGAACAATTTTGAGCTTGCCGACCGGCGTGCAGCAGAATCGGTGGCCATCTATCCTCTTAGCAGTTTATTGCTAGCCAGTAGAAACGATATTGAACGCTTAAAGGCTAAACGCGTGTCGGATTTGGTTAGCGAATTCCAAAATTCACTAACTAGCGATCCTTTGGTGGCTAATAGAATTTTCCAAGTGTTAAACAAATTGGATACGCTAGAATCCGACTATCTGGAGCGGCATCAGAATTTATTTGACGAATTAAAAAATGCCATCCAACAAGTTGCGCAGAATAATAACGGCTTGCTTAAATTGAAGGAAGTGTTTTTAGAGTGGAATACTTTCAACGCGACCACTGGCCGACCTCCACGGTCGGAAGAAAATTATGCAAGTTCGAAAAACATGATAGCCCTGCGCTGTCTTATCGGTGCCAGAAAACTAAAAACGCAAGGTGATAAATCATCAGCTGATGATCTGTTGCGTTTTGGTTTGTCGTTAGATCCAGTTTCATCGGTAAAATCGAAGCTAAACGAAGAGCTATATCGATGAGTATAAACTATTGAACCGTCATCGGAGCGAGACGCGGTTTGAGTAATGCAAGATTTGTGTCTGTGTCTGCGCAGATGCGAGCCCGTTACGTCAGCATGCCTTTGTAGGGACCGGGAGACGAGTTATCTATCGGAATTGCGCCGACCGCTTTGGCGAAAAACGCTTCCGGTCCGGCAGCGCCGATGATAGCGTATGCGTAACCCTGGTTGCGCATATTAGTTAATGCGTAGAGCAATAATTCACGGCCAACGCCTTGCATTCTATTTGACGGGAGGACGCCTATCGGACCTAAAGCACCCTTGAACGTCGCATTATAGCAAGCAAATCCAAGCAATTTGTTCGCGCATACCGCGACGATACAGGAGACCGGATGATTTGAAAAAGCGACCTCGCATTCGCTGGCCCAATTCGGAGCAAATTCGTCTGTTACCCAACGGGTGACGATATGTTTTTCCGGTGCGATAGCCGGCCGTATCTCTATACCCGGCTCTTGTGCAGCGAGGTTTCGCGAAATCGGTTCGTCGATTTCGTACAATCTGACCAACATATCAGTCATTGGAATTACTCGTCTTCAACCGGCAAATTGATGCCAATCGATGTTTGGGCAAACTCGATCGTCATGGGCGTTGTTTTATTTGGGGGTATCGCTGTATAGGCCCGCCATTGTGCTGTTTCCAAATCTCTATATGCGCCAAAGACCGCAATAAAGCGGGAATCGGGTTTCGGCTCGAAATCTAATTGCAATGTTTCTCCGGGCGTCAATTTAATTTCTTTTCTAAGTTCAATATCGCCGCCAAGCGCATCAGTATCACTGTGGTAAATTGTGAAAAAATCTGCGTTGGAAAAAACATCCACTGATTTCAACTCATAGAGTCGTGTCACTAGCGGCGATGCTCGCCCGTTAATGTCGGGATTCAGATTTTCGGATGCTTCCAGTGTCAATGCAATTTTTGTAGGATCCGGTTCAAACATTGCGTCAACCATTGAACATCCGGATAAGGAAATAACCAGCAGCAAGAACCAATGTGGATCCGCAATATTGAATAATACCGGGAATTTACCTATGGGTCCGATCTGCATTTTAAATTTCTCCTGTTGAAAGCCTATTTCGTTTCGCGATGTATTAGCCGGATGGGAAGGATCTTTATTGATATTCTGGATATGCATAGCTCGGATACGTCGTTTGATCGATAAATCATGAATTGATTATCGGCGATTAGATATTCTGGTATCAATCTCTTTTTACAGATGACGAGGGAGTGAGTTGATTGTGACCTGGTATTGGAACCTTTGACGGAATAGCTTGGATTCACAATTATGCATTTATTCTGGCATTACGCAGACCATAATGTGAATTTTTTACTTTTCGTAGTGATGAAATGCGTATAATCTTGTGCCAATCGAATATTGGCAAAAATGAGTTCTGTTGTTATGCCTCTTATCTTAAAAGTTGTTAGTTATAAGCAAGGGCTTCCTGCCGAGCCGACAGAGGCACGGTTTGACCAAACAGGCGGTACAATTGGCCGGGCCGATGAAAATGATCTTGTGCTTTTGGATCCGGAGAAATGTATCTCCAGAAAACACGCGGAATTAGCTTATGACGGGGTTAACTATTCTCTAACGGATAAAAGTTTGGCTGGAACTTTTGTTGACCAAAGTGAAACCCCGCTCAAAGGTGAAACGATCCAGTTGCACGACGGAATGCGATTGAATATTGGAGAATACGAGGTTTCCGTAAGTATCGGCGAAAGTGTACCTGCAACGCCAGACGTATTCGATGATGATTTGTATTCGTCAGTCTGCGATACTGAAGTATCGCCCAATCTTGCACCATTGGCGGATGATGCGGAAGAATTGGATATCCTTTCCGGTAGCGATTCGGTTGACCCGTTTGCTGATGTAGTAGCGGATGTAGACCCGCTAGAGTTAGATCCTCTATTAGATGCGGATTCTTTAGAACCGCATTCAGCCCCACCAGCCGCTCATCAAGGCGAACAAAATGGCTTTGCCGACATGGATCACGTATCGCCGTTCAATGAGCATTTTAGACCGCCGGACGTTGAACCGGTATTAGAATCTGCTCCGCCAGCCGGGAACGATAATTTAAGTTTGGACGATCTATTTGACGACGATGTTCCTCGCGAAGTCTCGGCGGGTGTTGCAGAAAACGCGTTTCCGGCTGATAGTAAGCAGTTATCTGGCCAGCCAGCGACAAAAACTGAATTGAAGCCCACTTCCGGTGATGCTTTTGAAGTACCCGATCAATATTTACAGCCAGAAAAAACCTCTGAACCAGTGCCGGAAAATTCGGTGCGGCAAACCGATAGAGCAACACAGTATCATTCCTATTCTGAGAACATAGATTCAGACCAGTTGCTAGAAACTTTTCTGGACGGAATGGGTTTAAGCCCAAAAGACATTGCCGATATACGATCAAACAAGGAAGCCATGCAGCTGGCCGGTACAATGGTTCGAGGAATGACTGGCGGCATTATGGCTCTACTCCGTGGACGCGCAGAGATGAAGAGTCAGGTTCGGTTATCAATGACCATGGTGCGACCGATGGAGAATAACCCATTAAAGTTTTCGGCATCCGTGGACGACGCGCTTCGCGCGATGCTCAATCCTGATCGAAAAGGATTTTTACCTGCGTTAGAAGCAATCAATAACGCGGTTAACGATATCACCAACCATCAGCTGGCTTTGACCGCGGGTACTCAGGCTGCATTGGCTGATCTGGTTCAGCGTTTTGATCCTCAGCATTTCGAGAATCCTTATAAAAGTGGTTTTTCATTTGGAAAAAAAGGGAAATCTTGGGACAACTACGCAAAACAATATAAGGCAACGTCATCGCGTGCGATTGAGGAGTTTTTTGGCGACGAATTCGTACGTGCTTACGAAGAGCAAATGAGGAAATTGGAGCTAAATAGAGGTAATTGACCGGGCTTATCCGGAGAATAGATTCCACCTCTCTATCGCAGAACTTTCGACATTAGGGGTGAATTCTACGGTTTAAATGGTCGAAGAAATCGCGATTGGACCGAAATATAAACTTGCGGATAATGGATAAAAGAACAATTACACGCAGCGGATAAGAGGGACATTTTCAGATGGCGGGAAACAACAAGGTTGTGTGGTCCGAGGGCATGTTCTTGCGACCCCAACATTTTCAACAGCATGACCGCTTCCTAGAGCGATTGGTTCACGGACGGTGTTTTGGTTTAGCGCCATTCGATTGGGGGATTTACTCGCTGAAAATAGACCAGTCACAATTGGCTACGGGTAAGCTGGCAATTCTGGAATGTAAAGGGATTTATCAAGACGGCACGCCTTTTGATTTACCCGAAGATAATCCACTCCCACTACCGTTGGATATACCCGAAGATACGAAAGATAGCGTCGTTTATTTATCTATTCCAGTACGAAGACCGGGATCAGCCGAAACCGACAGCGATCAATATCCTGACCCGATGGCCAGATACCACACCTATGAGATTGAGGTGCGTGACAATAACACTGGCGAGCAAGGACAGCCCGTGCTTAATGTCGGGCAATTGCGCTCGCGGTTGATGTTGGAACGACAAGAGCGGTCAGGACATTTGAGTATCGGAGTGGCAAAAGTCATCGAGTCCAGAACCGACCAAACCATAATTCTGGACAACGCTTATATCAATCCAACACTTAATTGTTTGGGTAATGCCGTATTGTCCGGTTTTATCAAAGAACTTCATGGTTTGCTGCTGACGCGGTCTGAAGCGCTAGGTGGGCGTGTTGCACAGGCCGGCCGGGGTGGTGTCGCAGAGGTTTCTGACTTTTTACTGCTACAAGTGGTCAATCGAAACGTTCCTTTATTTCAGCACTTATCCAATTTGGCTGGATTTCATCCCGAATCGTTCTACCGCGTGGCTCTGCAACTTGCCGGAGAGCTCGCCACATTTACCCAGCCGGAAAAGCGCGCTATTGCGTTTCCTGGGTACACGCACGATGACCTCGAGGCAAGTTTTTTGCCATTGATGGAAGAATTGCGCCGCGCTCTCAGTACGGTTTTGGAGCAAAATGCGATCGCAATTCCGTTGAGTAAACCCAAGCACGGATTTTATGGCGCTCGATTACCCGATTTGAATTTATTGGATTCTGCGGTATTTGTATTGGCCGCCAATGCTGAAGTGTCTCCAGACCGGCTTCGTACTGGATTTCCGGCACAGATCAAAATTGGACCTGTAGAAAAAATTCAACAACTTGTGCAATCTGCGCTACCCGGAATCCGAGTCGTTCCGCTGCCGGTTGCACCACGGCAAATCCCCTTTCACGCTGGTTTTTCCTACTTTGAACTAAGTAAGCAAGGAGATCTTTGGGTTTCTATGAAAACTTCGGGTGGGTTCGCCTTCCACATTGGTGGAGAATTTCCCGGTCTAGAGTTGGAATTTTGGGCCATAAAAAACGGGTGATAGATCGTGGCTGAAGACGACCCGTTTGCAGATTTTGGCGAAAGCGACCGTACTATCGTTCGGCCTACACCCGGTGGACGCGTTCCGCAATCGCAACGCAACCAAACGTCACAAACAGCGATTGACCAGACCGATTTATACAAGCAACAGAATTGGTTTGTCCCTGGACGCGAGAACAATATCTTATTGACCCACGCATTTCCATTGTTGACGCTGGTTAACCAGTTAAGAAATACCGCATTTCATCATGACGTCGAAAGTTTGCATACTCATGTCGTCGCTGAAATCCGGCGTTTTGAAAATGCAGTCATGGGGGCGGGCGTTCCGCAAGATCAGGTGCGTGCCGCCAGATACGCATTGTGCTCATTAATCGACGAAACAGTTCTGAATACCCCCTGGGGGAGCAATAGCCAATGGAGTCACAAGAGTCTGTTGATTAGTTTTCACAAGGAAGCTTGGGGGGGTGAAAAAGTTTTTCAGATTATCAATCAATTGGCGCGAGAGGCAGAAGCAAAACGCGACCTATTAGAGTTGCTTTATTATTGTCTCGCGATGGGATTCGAGGGCAAATATAGAATCCATGAACAAGGCCAGGCCAAACTGGAGAAACTACGAGAGAATCTATATTTGTTATTGCAGCGTCAGCGTGGTGACATCGAAGCGCAGCTTTCACCTCGCTGGGAAGGAATTCAAGATAAGCGGAATAAATTGATTCGCCATGTACCCTTATGGGTTGTTGGCGCGATTTCAGGGTTGTTATTGATGGTCGTTTATCTGGGCTTTTTGTTTGTCATCAATCGTGATTCCAACCCGGTATTGAAGTCTATTTACGCGATAGGAAAAGAAACGCCCCCGACGATTTATACGGCGCCGCAAGTAGAAGTCGTCGTGGAACGATCGGTTTTGGATGAGCTACAAACATTTCTGGCGCCGGAGGTTGCCCAGGGTTTACTTGAAGTATTGCAAACTCAAGAAGGCACTGTGGTTCGAATACGCGGTCTTTTCGCATCGGGTAAAGACCGTCTAAAAAAGAAATTCTATCCGTTGATAGGTCGGGTAGCGCAAGCATTGGAGACGGTGACGGGCTCGATCATCATTGCAGGTAATACCGACAGTATTCCGATATTTACCGCGCGATTCCCTTCCAACTGGGCGCTATCGCAGGCTCGGGCCGATACTGTTGGTGAAATTATCAAATCGCAGGCATCTTTGCATGGTCGAGTCATGACAGAAGGCCGCGCCGACAATGAGCCCCTAGCGGACAATAATACAGCAGCTAATCGGGCACTTAATCGGCGCTTAGATATCATTGTCAAATAGGAATCGTGCGAAGCATCATTAACTTTTTTAAACGTAAATGGGTCATCCAGCTGATAGGCATAATCGCCATTAGCTTGTTGATCTGGTACGTGGGTCCTCTCATTTCGATCGCCAACATTGAATTGCTCGAGTCTGAAATGAGCAGAATGCTAACGATATTGTTCGTTGTTGTACTTTGGGGGTTGAACAATTTGCGCGTGCAGATTGCCGCGAGTCGCAATGATCAGCGGATGATTGAGGGCTTGACTTCCACAGACAACGATAACAGTTTGTTGGATGAGGCTTCGGATGAGAAATTAGACCATCTAAGCAAGGATTTTGATGCGGCATTGGCTCTGCTGAAACAAAGCCGGGCTAAATCTACCCGCGGAAATCAATTCTTATACGAATTGCCTTGGTACGTGATCATTGGTCCGCCCGGTTCTGGTAAATCCACGGTATTGAGTAATTCCGGTTTGAATTTTCCGCTGTTGGATAAATTTGGAAAAGACAAAGTACGTGGTGTGGGCGGAACGCGCAATTGCGATTGGTGGTTTACTGACGAAGCGGTCTTGTTGGATACAGCTGGAAGGTATACAACCCAGGATAGTCATCAAGCGGTAGATCAAGCCGAATGGCGTGGGTTTTTGGGTCTATTAAAGAAGCATAGACCGAGGCGTCCGCTTAATGGCGTATTGGTCGCGATGAGTCTATCCGACCTTATCCAGCAAACAGAACAAGAACGCAATCTACACGCTCGCGCCATACGTCAGCGTATAGAAGAATTAACCCAGGAACTTGGCGTTCGAATTCCGGTTTACATGTTATTTACCAAAACTGATTTAATCGCCGGGTTTAGCGATTTTTTTGCCGATTTGGGACAAGATGCGAGAAACCAGGTTTGGGGTGAAACCTTTCCGGAAGAGGACACGAAGCATCCGCTCGATTTTGTTGAAGTGTTCGTTGATCGATTCGATGAACTGGTTCAACGTCTTAACGATAGGATGATGAAACGCGTTCAGGAAGAGCGCGATATACAGCGGCGCAGTTTGAGTTTTGGTTTTCCCCAGCAAATTGCAACCTTGAAAGGATCGATCCATAAGTTCTTGAGCGATGCATTCGGCGCTTCGCGTTATCAAGACCAACCGCTCTTGCGCGGGGTTTATTTTACCAGCGGTACACAAGAAGGCACCCCTATTGATCGCTTGATGGGTAGTTTGGCCAAATCTTTTAATTTGGATCGGCAGGCTGTTCCCGTTTATAGCGGGAAAGGTCGTAGTTATTTTATCGGGCGGTTGCTCAACGATGTGATTTTTCAAGAAGCTGGGCTCGCCGGAAGCGATCCTAAAATTGAGCAAAGAAGAAATTGGATTCAGCGGGCAGCGTATGGTGGAGCACTGACGTTAACCGGGTTGGCCATTGCTTTTTGGTCGTTGAGTTTTGAACGCAATGAAACGGCCATTGCGGAGGAAAATGAAGCGGTCGAAGCTTATCAATCTGTGGTTTCGGCGAACCCGGATATTGAATTTGATTTTGATCAGTTGCTGCCGAGAATGAATGCAGCTTATGTTGTACGGGATGTTTTCCCGGAATCTACACCGTGGCTTTCTACCTTCGGATTGTATCAGGGAGACAAGTTAAGGCCCCCCGCAGACGCTGGGTATAAACGAATTTTACGCAATTTTTTTCTGCCAGCGCTTAAATTACGGCTTGAAAAACGGATACGCGCGGGAAGCGATAAAAATCCCGATATCCTTTATCAGTTGTTGCGGGTTTATATGATGCTGGGTGATCCTGAAAAGCTAGATTTGGATTTGTTTATACCTTGGGTCACGGTCGATTGGGAAAATGTATACCCTCGTGAGCCTCAAGTACAGGCCGATTTGGCGATCCATTTGGACAATTTGTTAGCTTTGGATATTGAACCAATGACCTTGGACCAAAGTTTGATTGCCAGAACTCAGCGCCTATTGACCCAGATACCCGTTGCCGAACAGGTTTATGCACGTTTAAAAAGCGAATTCTTATCCGATTCTTCCCTTGATTTCAGGATTTTAGATGCATTGGGGGCAGACGGTGATAGAGTTTTCCGAAGTCGAAGTGGACGGCTAGAGCAGTTAATGATTCCAGGGATATTTACGCACAAGGGATATTATTCCGTTTTCTTGAAAGAAAGTGCGGCGTTGGCGCGAGAACAATTAGAGCTCGATTGGGTGCTCGGTGAATCCGGACCTGTGAATCCCACTGAGATTAAGCGCTTGCAGGATGATCTACAGAACCTTTATTTCTCCGACTATATACGACACTGGGATCAGCTGCTGGCGAAAGTGGAAATCCGAAAAGTACAGAATCTCAATCAGACTTTGGAGGTCCTTGAGTATGCCTCTGGCCCCAGCTCACCGATTAAGCAACTTCTCAAGGCGGTAGAGACCAATACCTCTTTGGCGCGATTGCCTGAAGGTGTGGCGGGTGCGTTGGCCGGTGCTGTGAGTAAGACGAGCGGTATCACAGACCGAATGGGTAAAATGTTAGATCTTGTACGTGAACAAAACGACGAACAGCCCACCGAAATCGTTAAGAATCCGTTGACCGAGGTTGATCAGCATTTCGAAGCATTGAATGCTCAATTTCGTGGAGACGCACCGCCCATCGATAGAATATTGACTAATTTGGCCGATTTGTATGCGTATATGAGCGACATTGCCAGTACTTCGGGTGGCGATTCAGTACTCCGAACTGCGGCGGGGCGGGCTTCCGGGGGTGGAGATGTTATAGCGCGTTTGCGGCAGAAATCGATTCATGCGCCAAATCCGTTGCGTCGATGGTTGGAATCTTTTTCGATTAAGTCATCGTCGGTCATTCTGTCGGGCGCCAAGTCCAAGCTGAACGAAATCTGGCGTAGTGATGTACTGCCAATTTATCAAGCCGGATTAGATGAGCGTTATCCTCTATTCCGCAATAGTCAGATTGAAACTACTCTGCACGATTTTGGTCGTTTTTTTGGTGCTAACGGTGTAATGGATACATTTTTTAATAACCATCTCAAACCGTTTGTCGATACCGGTAGCGGGACCTGGCGTATCAAAGCGGTAAACCGGCAATCCCTTGGCGTTTCTCAGAGCACTCTTAAACAGTTTCAATACGCGGCTAAGATTCGTGAGGTGTTTTTTAGAGGCGGCGGGGATACGCCATCTGTCGAATTCAATCTTAAACCGGTTTATCTCGATGCGAATGTCGCTAAATTTACGTTAAACCTGAATGGACAAACCAATACCTATAGACATGGACCTACCGTCACCAAAAAATTTCAATGGCCTGGCCCGGATAACACCGGTAATGTCCGTTTGGTTTTTATGTCGTTAAACGGTCAACTAACCAGCCGCACCGAAGAAGGCCCCTGGGCGTGGTTCCGCATATTGGACAAGGCCCAGATCCAACAGCAATCACTGGCGGACCGCTATTTGATTACATTGACCGCGGCGGGCGCTAAAATGCAATATGAACTATACGCGAGAAGTGTTGTAAATCCCTTCAGACTGGCCGAGTTGGAGAAGTTCCGGTGCCCGGAGAACCTTTGAACGAAATGGTCGAATTGGTACCCGGCTTTTATGGCAAACTACCTGTGCGCGGTGATTTTTTATCTAGACGATTGCCCGGTGAATTTGTTAGTGCTTGGGATGTTTGGTTGCAACACGCGATTAATACGAGTCGTGAACAGCTTGGCGATCAGTGGTTGGAAATCTATTTGACCAGTCCGATATGGCGATTCGTTCTAAATGGAGGACTTTGTGGCCGCAATCGATGGGCCGGACTGATGATGCCAAGTGTAGATAGCGTTGGGCGCTACTTTCCGTTGACGGTTGCGGTACAGATTCCCCAATCCATCCAATTGGCGGTCGTTCTCGGCACAGCGTCAAAATGGTTCGATGAGGTTGGAAATTTGGTGTTGTCCGCCTTGGAGTCCGATCTGGATGTTGAAGAATTCGATAACGCGCTACGACAGTTAGATTTTCCGAATCAGCGAATCGCGGGAAGCGTTGCCAATAATGATAAAAATAATTCTGGGTACGGAAAAGCATCGTTTCATATCACACTCCACGATACTGAAGAGATATCACTAGGACTAAATCGATTAAGTTGTAAAGTGTTGGATGCATTTATGCCATCTTATAGTTTGTGGAACAGCGTCGCTTCTAAAGGTATGAATGCGGAATTGATTGCATGTGAGGGTCTCCCTGCAATTGAAACGTATGTTGCGCTGTTACGCGGTGACTGGGTTGAGGCCAGCGAGAATAATGTCTCGAATACGGCTTCGAATTTAAACGATAGTCCCGATTTCGAATCTACACTCGAGCCTTTTCAGTCGTTAAAGCTGTTTGATGACGTCCAGGTGCCTATTCAACCGATGCATAGGGATGAGTCGGTTGTGGACCAAGACCCCGTGCGCTGGATATCAACAGCTTGTACAAATGTCGGTACACAACGAGAATCCAATCAAGACGCATATGTCGTCAACGACTCGATAGGCTTTTGGTTGGTCGCGGATGGAATGGGCGGCCACCAAGCGGGCCAACGGGCGAGCCAAATGATAGCCGATCGAATGCGAGAATTTGAGCTTGCTGACGAATTAGCCGATGCTGCCGAACAGGTTGATGCTCAGTTAAATATGATTAACCGCGATCTAAATCTGCTGGCAGAGAAAGAATATTCGGGGCAGGTGATTGGCAGTACCGTGGTTGTATTGATTGGAAGAAAACACAAATGTACTTTCTTATGGGCGGGAGACAGCCGCTTGTACCGGTACCGCGATCACGGTCTAATGCAGATGACATTGGATCATTCGTCTTTGGGTGTTGAATCGGATAGCGAAGTTTTACTTCAGGATACGATTGATTCTGAACTGAGCACGAACGTGATTACCCGGGCAGTCGGCGCTGAAACAAAACTTTGGTTGGACATAGAATCTCGCGGGGTACAAAATGGCGATCTGTATCTTTTATGCAGCGATGGATTGATCAAAGAAATTGGTCCGGTCGACATCGAGGCGATATTAGCGCAGCAAGATTGTTCGGATAGAGCCAAAGCCTTAGTTGATTTGGCGTTGGAAAGAGGATGTAGAGATAATGTTACCGCTGTCGTTGTGGAGGCTGAAGAATTAAGTGCCTAAGGGAAATTGGTCACACTGAATTCTATGCTCTTGGATGAATTTCCTCGGGAAATGCTGTCGATACGGTGTGTCAAGTAATTATTACCTGTATTTCTGACTAATTTCCCAATATAAAATCGAATTCAGACGCACTAAAGTACACCTGTTGCAACTATAAAATTGCGGTTGACTAATCCCAGCTAAGGTGTTTATTTGGGTACTGGGCAAATATGATCGAATTATAGCCTGAATGGGTTGTGATTCTCGCTGTAATGGGCTTGATGCGATATGGAAGGAAGATCATTTTGAACGATATTGATGCGGAAGAATTACTAAAAGAGATATCTTCGGATTTACCCTGCGGTGAAGACCTGGAGTATGACGCCGGGTTTATGCAGTTGCTGCAAGACATCAAGCCTCCCGAAACCGGGGTATTAGAATCTGATGAACCCTCCGACCCTCCCAATTGGTCTCGTGTCAGAGACGCCGCATTGGATTTATTGACCCGTACACGGGATTTACGCTTGGTCAAGGTGCTTGCGCAAGCTTGTGTTAACACAAAAGATCTGGCCGGTTTTGAACAATCCTTAAAACTGATGGCAGGATTGATTGAAACCCGCTGGGAAACCGTGCATCCGCAACTCGATCCTGATGATGACAATGATCCAACCCTGCGCATCAATATTGTGGAATCATTGAGTGATTATGAAACCATCATTCAACCTATCAACTTGGTTCCGCTGCTGGACGAAAAACCATTTGGTAGTTTTAGTTTGCGCAGCATACATATTGCAACGGGCAAGATGGTACCAGTGGATGACGACACCCAAGTTGATTTTTCTGAAATCGAAACCGCGTTTAGAAATTGCGACCAGGATCCGTTAAAAGACAAAATTAACGATGTTGTTGAGTGTTTGCGGTACTTGAATGACATTGGGTCCAGTATTTCCGAACGGGTAGGGGCAGAAAATGCGCCGAGTCTTCAGAAATTGACTAACGTCCTACAAGAGATTCACAAGTTTATACTGAAACAGTCGGGGGATGATGCCTTCGAAAATTTGGACGACGCCGATTCCGATGCAGATTCCAATGATAGCGGAGAATCAAACACTGCGGCACAAGTCGGTGCGATCAAAAATTCCCAAGACGTGATTAGAGTCCTGAATCAGATCTGTGACTATTACAAACGAAACGAGCCCTCCAGTCCGATTCCGATTTTACTAAATCGGGCAAAGGGTTTGGTGTCTAAAGACTTTATGGATATTGTTAAAGACCTTGCACCGGATGGGATCTCACAAATTGAAGTTTTCAAAGGCGTAGAAAATGAATAAATCGTATCAACAGGAGGTATGAAATGGCAGAAAGTAGTCAAAAATTCATCGCTAGAAACAGAGCGCCACGGGTTCAGATTGAATACGATGTTGAAACCTATGGTTCGGAAAAGAAAGTCCAAATTCCGTTTGTGATGGGCGTGCTGGCAGATTTGTCCGGTAAACCCGAAGAAGAACTGCCGCCCGTTGATCAGCGAAAGGCATTAGAAATTGATGTTGATAATTTCGATGGACGTATGGCGTCTATGAAACCGCGGGTTGCGTTTCGAGTCCCCAATACATTAACCGGGGAAGGCAACTTGAACGTCGATATTACGTTCCAGAGTCTGGATGATTTTTCTCCGGCAGCAGTGGCCGAAAAGGTCGAAGGGCTCAGTAAAATTTTGGATGCGCGTAAGCAGTTGGCGAATCTAATAACCTACATGGACGGTAAATCTGGTGCAGAAGAGCTCATCGCTAAAGCGATCAACGATCCAACCCTTTTGCAATCCCTGGCATCTGCGCCAAATCCTGATGCGGAATCAAACGATGAAAACACGGATGAAGAAAAACCAGCGGAATAATACTTGCTGCAGTTGATTGGAGTTTCAGTTTAACGAGACTTAGAAAAAATAAATCATTAGTCGGGGTCATCCACAAGGTAGAGGGAATGAGTTGAAATCTCTTGTTCCCGTAGAGGAGGTAGAAAAATGGCAGAAGCAGAATCGAACACAGAATCGCAGGCGGGAGAAGCGACCCTTGACTCGGGAGAATTTTCTTCGCTACTCGAGAAAGAATTTAAACCAAAATCCGATCGGGCCAAAGAAGCGGTTACCAACGCTGTAGAAACCTTAGCGGAATATGTTCTGAAGGACGTTGGGATTGTATCCGATGATGCAGTCAATTCCATCGAAGCAATCATCGGTGAACTCGATCGCAAATTGACCGAACAGGTTAATTTGATACTGCACAACAACGAGTTTCAGAAGCTTGAAGGTGCATGGCGGGGCTTGCATTATCTGATTAATAATACCGAGACGGATGAGATGCTTAAAATCCGTGTCATGAACATCAGCAAAAAGGAAGTCGGCAAGACACTAAAAAAATACAAGGGTACGGCTTGGGATCAAAGTCCATTGTTCAAAAAGATTTACGAGGAAGAATATGGGGTTTTTGGTGGCGAACCCTATGGATGTCTGGTCGGTGATTATCATTTCGATCATAGCCCGCAGGATGTGGAATTGTTGGGTGAAATGGCCAAAGTATCAGCAGCTGCACACGCGCCGTTTATCGCCGGAGCCGCGCCCAGTGTGATGCAAATGGAATCCTGGGGTGAGCTGACCAACCCGAGGGATTTGACCAAAATATTTTCGACACCCGACTACGCGCCGTGGAAATCGTTGCGCGAATCCGAAGATTCAAGATATATCGGATTGGCGATGCCTAGATTTTTAGCGCGCTTGCCGTACGGTGCAAAAACCGATCCGGTCGAAGAATTTGATTTTGAAGAGGTCACCGAAGGCGCGGATAGCTCTCATTACACCTGGGCAAACTCAGCCTACGCCATGGCTGTAAATATCAACCGAGCATTCAAGTTGTATGGTTGGTGTTCCAGAATAAGGGGTATTGAGTCGGGCGGTTCGGTGGAAGGATTACCGGTCCATACGTTCCCCACCGATGATGGCGGTGTGGATATGAAATGTCCGACTGAAATAGCCATTAGCGACCGTCGAGAAGCAGAATTAGCAAAGAGTGGATTCATGCCATTAATCCATAGGAAAAATTCGGATTTTGCGGCGTTTATCGGTGCGCAATCTCTGCAAAAACCTGCTGAATATGAGGACCCTGATGCAACCGCAAATGCAAACCTTTCAGCGCGGCTGCCGTATCTTTTCGCCAGTTGCCGGTTTGCCCATTATTTGAAATGTATTGTTAGAGACAAAATTGGTTCGTTTAAGGAACGTGAAGATATGCAGCGCTGGTTGCAAGATTGGGTCATGCAATATGTCGATGGTGATCCGGCCCATTCCAGCGAAGAAACCAAAGCGCGTAAGCCGCTTTCAGCAGCTGAGGTTGTGGTCGAAGAAGTGGAGGGGAATCCAGGGTATTACACGTCGAAGTTTTATCTTAGACCCCATTATCAACTGGAAGGATTAACCGTTTCTTTGCGATTAGTATCGAAACTGCCATCCGGAAAAGAAGGTTGATTTATTGAAAAATATTAGAAATTAAGGAGAAGTTATCATGGCTGTAGATATGTTTATAAAATTTGACGGCATTGATGGTGAATCGGCCGATGGAAAACATGAGAAATCAATCGATCTACTCAGTTGGAGCTGGGGAATGTCGCAAAGTGGGACAACGCATATGGGCCCTGGCGCAGGCGCCGGTAAGGTCAATGTAAACGACCTATCTTTCACAAAATATATCGACAAATCAACGCCGGTTTTAATGAAATATTTGGCCAAAGGCACGCACATCAGCGAGGCTGTCCTGACTATTAGAAAAGCTGGAGATAATCCACTGGAATATCTTGTTGTCACGATGAATGATGTGATCGTTTCCTCTTATTCTACAGGGGGTAGCGGAGGTGAAGAGCGGTTGACGGAAAACTGTTGCCTGAACTTCGCAAAACATAAGGTCGCCTACACACCCCAGAAAAAAGATGGGTCGGGCGATGCTGCGGTTGAGATGACCTGGGATACGGCAAAAAACCAAGAGTAGTTCAAGAGCAGGTAATTTTAAGATGTGGTGGTACCCGGTAAATCGGGTGCCATCACTATAGAACCATCGGTATAGCTGGTATCCGGAGGCCGAACCCGCAATTCGGCTTTTAGACGAGAAGCGGGCGACCTGACTGATTACATCCAAATTATTATCCCTGTGTTCACATAACGAGAATCATCATGCTGGCCGAACAACATCTGCGAGACGGAAATTTAGCCGAATGTTTAAATGTTCTACACGAGCAGATCCGTAACGACCCTTCCGACTCGCGCTATAGAATCTTTCTTTTTCAATTGCTGTGCGTGTTAGGTGACTGGGACCGTGCCTCGACTCAATTGGATGTATTGAAAGATCTGGAAGCTAGCGCATTTCCAATGGTTCAAACCTATAGAGAAGTACTGAAATGCGAGATTTTGCGCGAAGCGGTTTTTAGCGGGAAGCAGTCACCTACGGTATTCGGTGATCCGCAGCGATGGATGGCCTTATTGATGGAAGCCTTGCGCTTGACAGTGCAACAGGAATTTTCCAAAGCACTCGAATTACGGCAGCAAGCATTGGAACTTGCTCCGGTCACCTCCGGCACTGTTGATGGAGTGCCTTTTTCGTGGGTTGCAGACGCGGATAGCCGTCTTGGACCGGTACTGGAGGTTATCATCAATGGGACCTACTATTGGGTGCCGTTTGATCAGATTAGTGAAATTGATATTGAACAACCAGAAGATCTGCGTGATTTTGTCTGGGCACCCGCGCATTTTATCTGGACCAACGGTGGGGAAACGGTGGGTTTGATCCCGAGTCGTTATCCCGGGTCAGAGACATCCGATGATTCGCAAATTCGCTTGGCCCGCAAAACAGAATGGCTGGAGCCCAGCCCGAATTATTTTGAAGGTTTGGGGCAACGAATAATAACGACCGATTCTGAAGAATTCTCGCTTCTCGACGCGCGAACAATCCAGTTAAATTCTGTTGCGCGAACTGAATAAAAAACCATGGCGGAACTCACACAAAAGGAGAACCTGCAACCATCATTATTGCATCGATTGACGGACGACGAACCCGATAAGAAACAGGAGTCGAGGGATAAACGTGTTTTAACCATGCGCAAATTGCGCCAATGTGTTTTAGAGGATCTTTCCTGGTTATTGAATACTACTAATTTGCAATCTGTCGTGGATTTGGATACTTATCCGGAAGTCAAAAGCTCCGCCTTGAATTATGGTCTGCCAAGCCTTGCGGGTAGTACTGCGGATAGCATGGACCACAACGTGCTACAGCGTAAATTGCGCCAGGCTATTTGGGACTATGAACCACGAATATTGCGCCACTCGGTCAACGTCAAAGTGATCAGGGCGGATACGGACATGAAACCCAACGCATTGGCTTTCGAGATCGAAGGTGACTTATGGGCTGAGCCGCTCCCACAACGGCTTTACCTAAAAACCGTAATCGATCTCGAATCCTGCAGTGTGGAAATTGACGATATGGGTGGGTAGTTAGTTGGATCCTCGTTTTCTAAATTATTATAACCGCGAACTGCATCATGTCCGGGAAATGGGCGGTGAATTCGCCAAAGAGTTCCCCAAAATCGCGAGCCGATTGGGCCTGTCGGAACTCGAGTGTGCAGACCCCTATGTAGAGCGATTACTCGAGGGCTTTGCATTTTTGGCGGCACGGGTACAACTCAAGGTAGATGATGAGTTTCCGCGGTTTACCCAGCATTTGTTGGAGATGGTGTATCCCCACTATTTGGCCCCGACCCCATCCATGGCGGTCGTGCAATTGCAACCAGATCTCACAGAAGGTTCGCTGAAAGAGGGCTTCGAAGTGCCGCGTGATACCGCGTTACGAAGCCAGATCGGCCATGGGGAGCAAACCGCGGCAGAGTACCGTACGGCCCACGATACAACATTGTGGCCGGTTGAATTGATCGAGGCCGAATATTTAGCGGGTAAGGGTGCTGTATCTCAGTTGGGTGTAGTTTCCAACACTGAATTCAAGGCGGGTATCAGAATACGGTTGCGTTCATGCGCTGGGTTGAAATTCAACCAATTGGGTTTGGATCGGTTGGTGTTATACCTTAGAGGAACGGGAGAACTGGCGGTGCAATTGTATGAACAATTGATCGCGAATACCGTTGGTATCTCGGTCCTTCCTCTGGGTGATCCGCCCCTGTGGAGCCATTATCTGGATAAAAGATGTGTTAGACAATACGGATTTGACGACGAACAAGCATTGTTGCCGTATACCGACCGTTCATTCCAAGGCTACCGTTTGTTGAAGGAGTATTCGGCGTTTCCAGAGCGCTTTTTGTTTGTCGAGTTGAACGGATTGAATGCGGCGTTGAATCGTTGCGACGATAGCCAGATAGACATCGTCTTTTTATTGGATTGCGTTAACAAGAATCTTAGGGATTCTATTGATGCCAGCCGGTTTTTACTCTATTGCACACCAGTCATCAACCTTTTCCCCAAGCGTGCCGAAAGGATTCATCTGAACGACCGCGCAGCTGAGTTTCATATCGTGCCGGACCGGGCTCGACCGATGGATTATGAGATTTATTCGGTCACCGATGTTATGGGTTTCGGCACAGCGGCTGACGAGCAGCAAGAATTTCTGCCCTTCTATGGGGCAAAGGATTTTGTTGGAAAAAGCGCGTCCCATGCGTATTACGCGTTGCACCGTGAACAGCGGGTTTTGTCGAGCAAACAAAAACGCTTGCGGCCCCGATCGAGTTATATTGGCAATGAAGTCTTTGTCTCGTTGGTCGATCGTAACGAAGCACCATACAACAGTACGTTAAAACAACTGGCATTGAAAACACTGTGTACCAATCGCGATTTGCCGTTACACATGCCGGTTGGCAGCGGAAAAATGGATTTTTCTATCCAATCCGGCGCACCTATCGATTCTATAAAATGTGTTGCGGGTCCGACCAAACCCCGTGGTTCGATTGCGATAGGGGATACGGCCTGGAAATTGATCAGTCATCTTTCGTTGAACTATCTGTCAATTATCGACAAAGATCGACAACAAGGCGCGGCGGCTTTACGGGAATTACTGAATTTGTACGGCGAGAACAGTGACGATTCAATCCGAAAACAAATCGATGGTTTGTTGTCAGTGAGTTCATCGCGGGTTGTCAGACGTATGAATATTCCCGGGCCAATAAGTTTCGGGCGCGGTTTGTCGATCACAGTCGATTGCGACGAATCGGCGTTCGAAGGAAGCGGGGTATTCCTATTCGGTGCGGTTATGGAGCGTTTTTTTGCCCGCTACGCGTCGATCAATTCATTCACAGAAACGGTTATTTCTACGGTTGACCGGGGCGAGGTTATGCGATGGCCGATCAGGATCGGCAAACGCCACTTACTGTAGAAAAAGAACTGCGCGACAATTTTTACGCGGTTTCATTTTTTAACGCATTACGGCGTATTGAATGCGAGCATGCTGACCGGCCGCGCTTGGGAACCTCGCAGTTGATTAGCGAGGATCCAGTTCGTTTGGGACAAGAACCCTCGATGGCTTTCGAAACATCGACACTGGCTTCATACCAACCTGCTGCCGGCAAAAGAGCGCCTCGCATTGCTTCCCGTTTTCTAGGTTTGTTCGGACCCAATGGTCCACTGCCGCTTCATTTGACCGAATACGCGCGGGATAGAATACGCCACCATAAGGATCCGACATTTGCGCGTTTTGCCGATATTTTTCACCATCGGATGCTGTGTCTTTTTTATCGTGCGTGGGCCGACACACAACCGACCGCTAGTAGTGATCGACCCAAAGCGGATCGTTTTGCCGCGTACGTCGGTTCAACATTCGGTTTCGGCATGGAATCCATGTATGGGCTAGATAGCGTGACCGATACGCACAAACTCTATTTTGCCGGTCTGTTGTCAGGTCACACACGTCATCCAGATGGGTTGGAAACTATAGTACGGCACTATTTTGGCATTCAAGCCGAAATTCGAGAGTATATTGGCGAATGGATGAGTTTACCTAAAGATAGTTTGTGGCATTTGGGGCAAAGTGAGGCGACTGGACTCTTGGGTGATTGTGTAATCTTGGGAGAGCGGGTTTGGAGTGGCCAATACAAATTCCGGATTGTTATCGGGCCACTAACACTAGTGAATTACCAAGCTTTTCTGCCGGGTGGTGTCTACTTGGAAAATCTAGTGTCATTGGTCCGAAATTATGCCGGGGATGAACTGGTTTGGGATCTAAACCTCGTTTTGCAAAAGCAAGAAGTTCCTCCGTTGTGTTTGGACGGTAATGCAATGCTTGGGTGGACTTGTTGGTTGGGAGACAGGGTTAGCGATGAAGACGCCGATGAATTAAAGCTGAATCCTTTCCCGATTACTATCGAAATTGGAGCGTAACGATGACCGAAATCAGTCGAGCTGCCTTATTTGGCAAGCTTAATAGTGTAGGTTACAAAGCGATAGAAAGCGCAACGGTATTTTGTAAAATGCGCGGCAATCCCTATGTGGAATTAGTCCACTGGCTGCATCAAATTCTGCAACTGCAAAATTCAGATCTGCAATGTATTATCCGCCAGTTCAATATGGATGTATCCCGCCTCGCCAGTGATTTTACCCAGGCTTTAGACCGACTGCCCAGAGGATCGACCTCCATATCTGATTTATCGTCGCATGTGGAAGAAGCTGTCGAGCGCGGTTGGGTTTACGGTACATTGATGTTCGGCGAATCACAGCTTAGAACCGGTTATCTTATGGTCGGTATCGTGAAAACCCGCGGCTTGAACCGTGAATTGGTCGCGATTTCGAAGGAATTTGAAAAGATATCACTGGATACTTTGACCGACCGATTCGAAGAAGTATTTGAAGGATCGGCAGAAGCGACCTTGTATGCTACGGATGGATTCCAGGTTGGTGGCGGAGCGGCTCCGGGGGAAGCTAGTGGCGCTATAGCCCCAGCGCAGATGGGTAAGCAGGAGGCCTTAAAACAGTTCTCTATCGATTTAACCGAACAGGCACGTAAAGACGAGTTGGATCCAATTACCGGCCGCGATGATGAGATCCGCCAGATCGTCGACATACTAATGCGCAGACGCCAAAATAACCCGATACTGACCGGCGAAGCGGGCGTGGGAAAAACTGCCGTTGTTGAGGGATTTGCGCAACGCATCGTACGTGGTGATGTGCCACCATCGCTACAGGATGTGAGTCTGAGAACCTTGGACGTTGGGCTGTTGCAAGCCGGCGCCAGTATGAAGGGCGAATTCGAAAATCGGTTGCGCCAGGTCATCGATGAAGTTCAGGCATCCGAAAAACCGATCATTTTGTTTATCGATGAAGCGCATACCCTAATCGGCGCCGGCGGTGCTGCGGGCGCCGGGGATGCGGCGAATCTGCTGAAACCGGCATTAGCCCGGGGCGAATTACGAACCGTGGCCGCGACTACCTGGGCGGAATACAAAAAACACATAGAGAAGGATCCGGCATTGACCCGGCGTTTTCAAGTGGTGCAGGTCGATGAACCCAGTGAAGAGAAAGCGATATTGATGATGCGCGGATTGGCATCTGTGATGGAACAACACCATACCGTCCAGTTATTGGATGAAGCGTTGGAAGCATCAGTCAGATTATCCCATCGATATATACCCGCACGGCAGTTGCCGGATAAATCGGTCAGTTTATTGGATACCGCTTGTGCTCGCGTCGCGATCAGTCAGCACGCGGTGCCCGCCGAAGTGGATGATAGCCGCAAACGGATTGATGCGCTAAATACCGAATTGGCCATCATCGATCGCGAAGCAAGCATGGGCGTTGCCACCGTTGACAGAAAATCCCGTGTGATGTCTCAGTTAGAGAAAGAAGGTGAGCGCTTAACCGCGCTGGAGGATCGTTGGGATTCAGAAAAACAGTTGGTCGATCAAATTCTTGAACTTCGTGGCAATTTGCGCGGAAAGACAGGAAAGGTGGAAGGTACCGACAGCGAATTGGAATCAGCCGTCGATGAACAAACTGAAGTGGCTGAAAATACGTTATCAGCCGACGAAAGAAATCAGTTGTTGGAGCAACTTAAGCAATTGCAAGATCAACTTTCAACTCAACAAGGTGAATCGCCATTGATTCTCCCGAGTGTAGACGAACAGGCCGTCGCCAGCGTCGTTGCGGATTGGACGGGCATTCCGGTCGGACGAATGATTAAGAATGAAATCGAAACGGTTATCAATCTTGCCAGCAGTCTTAGCCAAAGGATCATCGGACAAAACCATGCGTTGGAAATGATCGCAAAGCGCATTCAAACCTCAAGAGCCAGTTTGGATAACCCAAATAAACCTATCGGTGTGTTTATGCTGGCCGGCCCGTCTGGTGTGGGGAAAACCGAAACCGCACTGGCGCTTGCCGAGTCGCTCTATGGGGGTGAACACAATGTTGTGACGATCAATATGAGCGAATTCCAGGAAGCGCATACCGTTTCCACATTGAAGGGCGCCCCGCCGGGTTACGTTGGTTATGGAGAAGGTGGGATTTTGACCGAGGCGGTGCGGCGTAAACCCTATAGCGTCGTTTTGTTGGATGAGGTTGAGAAATCCCATCCAGACGTACATGAAATTTTCTTTCAAGTATTCGATAAGGGGCAAATGGAAGATGGTGAAGGTCGGTTGATCGACTTTAAGAATACGTTGATTCTGCTGACAACGAACGCAGGTACCGACTTGATCATGAACATGTGTAAGGATCCGGAGTTGATGCCTTCGGCGGATGGATTGGCCAAGGCTCTGCGAACGCCGCTGTTAGAAATATTTCCACCCGCTTTGTTGGGCCGTTTGGTCACCATTCCATATTTTCCACTCAGCGACGAGATGATCTCTGCGATTGCCAAACTGCAGTTGGGTCGGATCGAAAAAAGAATTCTGGAGAATCACAAAGTACCGTTTACCTATGATGACGAGGTCATTGGTCTTATTGCTAGCCGCTGTACAGAACTGGATAGTGGAGGGCGAATGATCGATACAATTTTGACCAATACGGTATTGCCGCGGATCAGCCATGAAATGCTAAACCGAATGATCGAAGCCGAGAGTGTCGCAAAAATTCATATTAGTGTGGAAGATGAAGAATTCGCCTATCGGTTCGATTGATTGAATTTGCGCAGACGAATCTGATGTGCCCGACAATGAATAGAAAGCAACGCCGGATGGCCAAAAAGCAAAGCAAGAGTCAGCACCTATCGATAGATCAAGCGATACCGCTGGCAATTCGACTGCACCAAGATGGTGAAGTCAAAGATGCGGAGATACTTTATCGCTCGGTTCTGGAAGCTATACCGGACCATCCCGATGCGTTGCATTTTCTGGGCATATTAATGCATCAAACCGGCCATAGCGAGGCCGGAATAAAGCTGGTGACCAAGGCATTAGCGGTAAATCCGGAATATACCGACGCACATAATAATCTAGGCAATATATATAAACAGTTGGGGCACTTGGACAATGCAATCCAAGCCTATAGAAAAGTTCTGGCGTTGGATTGCAAACATGCAGACGCGCTAAATAATTTGGGTATCGTGTTAAAAGACCAAGGTCAGTACCAAGAATCTATTGCGCTGTTTAACCAGGTGATAGAGTTGGATCCCGATAATTCTGATGTCTATCAAAATCTGGGGAATGTTTACCGGCAACAACAATTGTTGCCGGCGGCAATATCGATGTATCGCAAAGCAATCGCATTGAGGCCTTATAACGCCGAAGCCTACAAATACCTTAGTCATACGTTATATTTGATGCATAAAGACGATGAGGCCGTGCAGCTGGTCAATCAATGGTTGAAATTTGACCCCGAGAATCCAGTGGCACTACACACCTTGGCGTCTTATACCGGTCAAAAAATACCCGATCGAGCATCTGATGAATATGTCAAACAAACCTTCGATAGTTTCGCAGGAAGCTTTGATTTTGTACTTAAACGATTGGATTATAAAGCGCCGTTTTTGGTTGTTGATGCGGTCAAAAAGTATCTTGGTGAAAATGGGCGTGCCAAACTAGCGCTCGATGCGGGTTGTGGGACAGGCTTATGCGGTCCGCTACTAAAACCGTTTAGCGATCAATTGATCGGCATCGATCTATCACCGGCAATGCTGGACAAGGCGCGCGGGCGCAAAATTTACGACGAACTCATACAAGCCGAGTTAACCCAATATTTAATTGATCATAGCGAAACTTACGACTTGTTGATTTCGGCGGATACTTTGGTCTATTTTGGCGACCTTAAACCGGTTATCGAAGCTTCGTTTCTGGCATTGAAAGCGGAGGGTTTGATTGCATTTACGGTTGAGAAAAATGCCGAGGAGAATGCCATTCAGCTTAATCCGCACGGACGTTATTGCCACCAGGAAGGTTATGTTTCGAATCTATTGGTCGAAGCCGGATACGTCCAGATATCAATTCAAACCGCGATATTGCGCAGCGAAGCGGGAAAAAATGTAGACGGCATGGTTGTGTCGGCTAGAAAACAGTAAAGAAACCAATGTAATTATTTACGTTTTCATTAAAAACATTCTTTGGTAGCATGAAATTCAAGTTTATACCCTACTGGAAGATGGATTGATGGTAGCAATTCAAACCAACCGCTTGATCAAGGTAACTACGCCGCTTGGAGCAGACGTTCTTTTGTTCCATCGAATGAACGGAACCGAGCAGATTAGTCGCTTGTTCGAATACGAGGTCGAATTTCTCAGTACGCGGGGTAGCGTCGCACTGGACGATATTCTTGGACAGAACATCTGCGTTGAAGTATTGCTAGCCAACGAAAGCAAACGGTATTTCAACGGATATGTCAGCCGTTTCAGCCAACATGGAACATTGGATGAATATTACTGCTATAGAGCCGTTGTGCGGCCTTGGCTGTGGTTTTTGACCCGCACCTCCAACTGCCGTATCTTCCAAAATATGTCGGTTCCTAAGATCTGCAAGCAAGTCTTTAACGACAAAGGATTTACCGACGTCGATGACAAGCTGACCGAATCTTATCCAGACCTGATTTTCTGTGTGCAATACCGCGAAACCGACTTCAATTTTGTCAGCCGGTTATTGGAGCAGTATGGGATCGCGTACTATTTTAAACACGAAGAAAACAAGCACACGCTGGTATTGGCCGACTCGATCAGCGCCTATGAACACGTCAGCGATTACGAAGAGATTCCATATTATCCGTTGGAGGATAATACCGAACGGCGTGAGCGCGATCATATCTATGAATGGACTTTATCGCAAACCGTTCAGTCCGGTGCTTATGTTCTTAATGATTATGATTTCGAAAAACCCAAAGCGAGTCTGATCAGCAAGTCTAACAATCCCAAAAGCTATTCCAATGCCAATTATGAACACTACGACTATCCCGGCGAATACACTGAATTGGCAGACGGTGATAAGTGGGTTTACAATCGGATGGAAGAGCTGCACACGCATTCGTTGTGTAGTGAAGGTGGTGGCAATGCACGAGGGCTGAGTACAGGAACATTGTTTAAACTCAGTAACTATCCCCGTCCAGATCAAAACAAAGAATACTTGGTTGCGTCGACTAGCTTTCAATTGCAATCGGATGCTTTTTTCAGTTCTGGTGGTAGCGACAATGGCGATGACTGTCGGTGCTCATTCCAGGTTATTGAAAGTCAACAGCCATTTAAACCGCAAAGATTGACACCGAAGCCTATCGTTCAGGGACCGCAGACGGCAGTAGTCGTGGGTCCGGCTGGTGAAGAGATTTATACCGATAAGTATGGACGTGTGAAGTTACAATTTCATTGGGACCGCGAAGGAAAAGCCGATGAAAACAGTTCGTGCTGGGTTAGGGTGTCCCATCCCACCGCAGGTAAAGCCTGGGGAGGTGTTCAAATCCCCCGAATCGGACAAGAGGTCATCGTGAATTTTCTTGAAGGGGATCCTGACAGGCCCTTGATTACCGGTAGGGTATACAACGCCGATCAAATGCCGCCCTTCGAATTACCAAGTAGCGGGATGGTTGCGGGTATGAAATCGAACAGCACTCCTGGAGGCGGCGGGTACAACGAATATTCCATGGACGATACCAAAGGCAACGAATTGATTAAGGTGCATGGCCAGTTCGATATGGATTCCACCATTGAAAACGATTTGCGAGAGCATGTGCTGCATGATCGCAGTCGCGACGTCACGAACAATGAGACTGTTTCAGTCGGCGTAGATCAAACCTATACCATAGGAAATAACCAGACCGGTTCAGTGGGTGTCAATAAAACAGTCAGTGTCGGGACAAACCATACCGAAACGATTGGATCAAATCAGTCGGTGACGATCGGGAGCAATAAAACGGAAACCGTTGCAATTAACAAAGCCGAAACCATCGGAGTGGCTAAAGAGCTGACCATTGGTGGTGCCTATGCCGTGACTGTTGGTGCCGCGATGAATGAAGCGATCGGCGCGGCCAAAGCGGAAGAAATCGGCGCGGCTAAATCGGTCAACGTGGGGTTGAACAGCAGCGAGAATGTGGGTAAAAATAAGTCGGTGGACGCTGGCGATAGCATTTCCGAGAGTGCCGGGAAGGACGTGTCTGTCTCATCGGGGAAAAAAATGAGCTTTTCCGCGGGCGACGACTATTCGGTGAATGGAAAAAAGAAAGGCGTGATCACTATGGCGGATGAATTGACGATTAAAGTTGGGAAGGCAACGATTAATATGAAGAAGAATGGGGATATTACGATTAACGGGAAAAAGATTACGATGAAAGGAACGGGGGATGTGATAATTAAAGGATCAAAAATACTGGAAAACTGAATAATGAATCGAAGGTCATCCAAGGTGCAAAGTGTCTCCACAGCGGCAGTTACAACTAAAAATCACGACACACCCGCTGGGGAAGTAACAATTGGTAGCGTGGTTGATGTTGATTCATTGGGAATCCCTTGGGTTGATTTTCCGGGGAACCCAAATACGAGATCGCTTAAGGCGTTGACGACGATATCTATCGGTAAGGATAGTATTGGGAGGCAAGTAGCCTTGCTTTTTTCTGGAGGTAATCCCGAAAATCCCGTAGTTATTGGTTTGATTAAGAACATTCTTGACCAAGAACCAGAAAAAGAATTGCTGGAGGCTGATGCTGCCGATAAAGCGGTGCATAACGAAGGGTTTGAACTAGATCTTTCGGATGTTCAGGCAAAACACCTGGTTATAGATGGTGAACGCATGGCGTTTACCGCAGATAAAGAGATTATTTTGAAGTGTGGGAAGGCGAGTATTACGTTGACGAGAGCTGGAAAAATTCTTATTCGCGGGACTTATTTATCCAATCGTTCGTCGGGAGTTAATCGGATAAAGGGCGGGTCGGTGCAGATTAATTGACACCAACTTTGCTAGAACGGATGAAAAAGTAAGACTTAATATTTTTGTAATCTATACGCCTGAAGAGTTATTCGGAAAATGAAATGTGGCAAGGCCCGAATGTAGAAGAAATATATAGTCGCTGATAAAACATGGTGCTTAGTTTCAGTTTGACCGGAAAGCAATCGTTAACCGTTAACGTACTTAAGGAAGAAAAACAGAACAGTGATCGAGAGATTGCTTCTATGCTGAGATACCGCAATCGAAGGTTGAAGAAGTATCAACAATCTAGACCAACTGATAATCACTGCATTGCAGGACCAACCATAAACGATGAACCTTTTAAATTCCACTAGCATGGCTGCAGGCTACACCGTGTGCATGGATCCAGAGGGACGGGAGCACCTATTGGTTGCGGTGAAGGGCACATTTAGTCTTCCGCTGGACGGGCGTCAACCTCAACTGCTGGACGATCAAGTTCCCTTAATGGAAGCAGACGTATTTACCGGAGAGCCTGGGTTTTCGGCGCCTCTATATGAAATGGACTATGCCTTGCACAAGGCGCGTTGTGATGTACTTTTGAATGGCAGTGCCTATGCTCCAAATGAGCAACCTACCACTAAAGTGACCGTTGGATTGAATATAGAGGCATTGGAGAAAACCTTTAATGTGATCGGTGACGGGCACTGGGAGTCGCCAACTCTTTCGATCGGCCGCAGCCCCCCAAAAGCGTTTCTAAAAATGCCAATCACGTATGACCGGGCTTTTGGCGGGATAGACGATTTCCACCCTGACGAGAGTAAACACAGTGCCTATCGGTTAAATCCTGTTGGGAAAGGGTATCATGAGCACCTAGACAGCGGTTTGGTGGATGGTACGCCAGTTCCCAACACTGAGGAAATCAATAATTCGATTGATATGCCCCGTGGTAAATACCGGCCCATGTCCTTTGGACCAATAGGACGTAGCTGGTCGTCGCGTATTCAATATGCGGGTACTTATGATCAGGACTGGATCGACAACATCTCGCCCTTTCTGCCTCCGGATTTCGACGAAGCCTATTACCAAGCTGCTCCTCCTGACCAACAGATATCTTATCTCAAGGGCGGTGAGTATGTTTATCTGACTAATCTGACGCCGGGTGGCAAGTGTCACTTTCGGATACCAGATATAAAGATGCCTGTGGTCTTTTTTTTAAAAAAAGGCGGAAAAGAAGAAACCTCAGCGGTCATCGATACCTTGGTTATTGAACCCGACTTACAGCGCTTCATGGTCACTTGGCGGGTTAATCGGCCTCTCAGGAAGGATATATTCGAAGTGACCCAAGTGTTGGTGGGTAACACTGGCAAGGAACGATGGCGGCAAAGTATGGAGGATGTTTTTCCGAAGTCGTCTGACACGTTCCCCCATCAAGTTGTCTGATTAAGTGTAGATAATCTAAACATAAGAGAATATGCAACCGATAGCCATTCAAAATACAGGTTTAGTAACATCAGTAGGACTGACTTCAGCGACTGCTTGTGCGGCTATTCGCACAGGCATCAGCAATGCTCAGGAAACTCACTATGTGGGTTCCGAAGGGGAATGGATAATGGGACACAGCGTGCCACTCGACCAACCTTGCCGGGGTATGATTAGACTCGTGAAAATGGCAGCTATGGTTATCCGAGAGTGCCTCGCAGAGGTGCCGAAAGACCAGTGGGAAAGCATCCCTCTCCTGTTATGTGTGGCTGAGCTTGAGCAACCGGGAAGGTTGGAATCCCTGGACGACCAGTTGTTAGTTGAAGTTCAGCGGGAACTTAAAATTGAATTTGCATCAAAATCAGGCGTAATTCCCTGTGGACGAGTTAGCGTGGCAATGGCGCTGCAAAATGCCCGGCAGTTGATTTATGTAGATGGTATACCTTTGGTACTCATCGCCGCAACGGATAGCTTGTTGACTTGGTCCACCTTATCAGTTTACGAGAATAACTATCGTTTACTAGGTAATGGCAATTCGAACGGCTTCATTCCTGGTGAAGGTGCTGCTGCTCTCTTGGTTGCAAGACCCAAGGGAACTGCTCAGTTACGATGCGTGGGTATCGGCATTGATACGGAAAATGCCCATATCGATTCGGAAGAACCCATAAGAGCTAATGGTTTAACTAACGCTATCAGGACTGCTCTTATAGACGCTGGTTGTGAGATGCACGACCTTGACTTTCGAATTACCGACGTATCTGGCGAACAGTATTATTTCAAGGAGGCCACTTTAGCGCTCAGCCGGATCCTTCGTCAGCGTAAGGAAAAATTTGATATTTGGCATCCAGCGGAGTGCATAGGTGAGACTGGAGCAGCGGCAGGCGTTGCAATGATTGTAATAGTAAATTCAGCTAGTCGTAGTGGCTACAGCGGTGGGCCAAATATTCTTGCTCACATGGCTTCTGACCCAGGGCAGCGTGCGGCGATTGTGCTTCAATGGAGGAATGACTAATGGCAAATGACGTCTATGCGAACATGATGGAAATCTCCTGCAAGTCAGGAAGTGGTAAGACAATATGTGCAACCCCTGATGTGTGTTTCACACCACCTGAAAATCCAGCAACACCTCCCGGTGTTCCTGTTCCGTATCCGAACACAGGTAAGGCAAGCGATACAACGAAGGGGTCAAAAACCGTGAAAATTACAGGCAAGGAAGTGATGCTAAAGAATAAGTCCTACTTCAAAAAGAGTTATGGGGACGAGGCTGGCTGTGCAGCAAAGAAGGGAGTTATTACCAGCGTTAACCGTGGTAAAGTTTACTTCAATGCGTGGTCAATGGACGTTAAGTTTGAAGGTGAAAACGTCGTCAGGCACTTAGACTTGACGACGAATAACCATGCGTCTTCTATGCCTGGTAACACACCACCCTGGCCCTATACTGATAGCATGGCCCCGCCTGATGTCCCTGTCTGCACCGCTTGTGCTGCCAAGAGATGACGACCGAAAGCACGCCTCCGGTCGGAACGGTGCGGCTTGCACAAGAGCCATGCGATAAAGCGGCCGCAGATCCTCCTGTTTGCACGGCCACCGCGCGCAGGACCAAGTCTAGCCATCCCGTCATTATCGCCACCGGAGAAAAGTCACTCGACGAGCTGGACTTTGAATTGCCCGGCCCGATTGAGTTGGAATGGCGCCGTCAATACCGCAGTGGCGATGCGCGCAGCGATGGCTGGTTTGGCCAAGGTTGGACCCACCCGCTTGCGACCGAACTTTGGTTGGAAGATGACGTTTTATGCTACTGGGACGAACAGGGTCGCGAGGTTTTGTTGCCTGCCGTTGCGGTGGGACAGGAACATTTCCAAGTTTACGAACAGTTCACCTTGACACGACCCGATGCCCACCATTGGGCACTACGGCACAACCAAGGCCTGACTCATCACTTCCGCCGACGCCACCCCGACCAATCAAGGCTGCCCCTCGAGGTAGTGCAAGACCGCAATTTCAGGCGGGTGGTACTGCAATTCGACGATCACGATTTTGGCGATGGCTTCGATGCGCAAGCCACGCCGCCCCGGCCGCAGCACCTGATTGACAGCGCAGGGCGAACGCTGCATCTGGTGTGGACAGCGCGCAAGCAACTCAGCCAGGTAGTCGTCGATTCGGGTGACACGCGAGTCGTTATGGCCACCTACGAATTTGACACCACCGACCCGAGCCAGCCGGATTTGCAGAGCTACACCGACGCCAACGGCCACACCCGGAAGTATGATTGGGATCAACACCTGCTGGTGGGCTACACACTCGCGACCGGTCACCGATTCAGTAACCGCTATGACCAGCTGACGCCAACAGGCCGCGTCACAGAGTCATTGGCGCTGGACGACGGCACGGGCGAGCGATTTGAATACAACCGCCTGACCACTCGTGTGAAAGACATACTGGGGCGAGAAACCGTCTATGTTCATAACGCGCGCGAAGACATCGTCGCCGTGCACGACGCCGAAGGCAATGTTACCCGCAACGATTTTGACGATGAAGGCCGAGCGGAGTCCAGCATCGATGCGCTGGGCCGCACCAGCAGCACCATCTCCAACGAGCGGGGTAACCTAACGGAGATGGTGGACGCTGCGGGCAACGCCACCAAGTTGGAATACAACGCGCTCGATCTGCCGATCAACCTGACCGACGCCATGGGCGGTGTCTGGCTGTGGCAATACGACGATCGCGGCAACCTCATCGCCAGCACTGACCCACTGGGCCACACCACGCGGTATGAGGTGGACGCCCTGGGTCAGGTCACTGTCATCATCGACGCGTTAGGCAAGCGCAAGACACAGCGGTGGGACGAAGCTGGCAACTTGGTTTCATACACCGACTGTTCCGGCCAGACGACTCGTTACGCCTACGACGCCCTGGGGCACTTGCACAGCAGCACCGATGCTTTGGGCCAGAAAACCGTCTACGAGTCCAACGCCAAGGGGCAGCTGCAGCGAGTGACGCAGCCGGACGGCGCACAGCACCATTACACATGGGATGGCGAAGGCAATCTCACTCGGTACGTGGACCCGCTGGGGCAGAATACTATCTGGAAACGCAATGGCGCCGGTGAGCCACTGCTCCTTGTGGATGCGCTCGACCATACACAGCGCTATGAGTATGACTCTGCCGGCCGCATGTTTGCGCTGACCAACGAAAACGGAGAAGTTACCCGCTTCAACTATGACCCGCTGGACCGGCTAACCGATGAAGTGGGCTTCGACGGACGCCATCAGCGCTACACCTACAATGCAGCCGGTGAACTGACCCATCTAATCGAGCGCGGCGGCTCAGAGATTGGTCCCGGCAAAGTGACACGATTTGAGCGCGATGCGCTGGGCCAAATGACCGCCAAGCACCACGTCGGTGAATCGTCGGAATATGCGGCCAGCAGCCGTTTCGCCTACGACGCGCTGGGCCGGCTGACGCAAGCCGACAACGCGTGGTCGAAGGTAAAGTTCGTCTATGACCCAATGGGGCAGTTGTTAGCCGAGGTACAGGCTTTGGACAAGACCATCGGCGGCCAGGTGTTCGAGTTCAAGCACCAATACGACGCACTGGGTAACCGCTCGAAAACCGTGTTGCCGGGTGGACGTGCGCTGAATCACCTGTTATATGGCTCGGGCCACCTGCACCAGATCAACATTGATGGGCAGTTGGTCAGCGACTTTGAGCGTGATGCGCTGTACCGAGAGGTGCGACGAAGCCAGGGCCAATTGCGAAGCGAGTTTACCTATGATCGCGCTGGTCGTCTCAGTGCCCAACAGGTCCTGCACGCTTCGACAGCAGACACTACCCCCGCAGGGCAATCGGCGGGCATCAACAGCTCCCCATTTCAAATGCTCGACACTGCGGGGAGCTTGACCGACATCACGGGGCGCCTCAAAGGACTAATCGAACGACACTACCAGTACGACACCAGCGGCCAGGTTATACAGCAGCTTGATCGCCACCGAGGTCTGACAAAGCACAGCTATGACGCAGTCGGTCGCGTGGCCGGGTCGCAAATTGGTCTGTTCAAAGACTGGGGACCTATCGGGGTGCACTCAGACAATCCCGGCAATACAAGCGGCTACGCAATGGCCGCCAACGAGCAATTCATTTGGGACGCTGCAAGCAACCCTTTGCCCACCGAATCCCCAGGCAGCCCTGGCAGCTTTGTGCGCGGCAACCGCCTACGGATTTGGCAAGACGCCCGATACTCTTACGACGAGTACGGCAACCTGATCGAACGGTTGCAAGGCAAACGCGGTAGCCAGACCCAGGTCCGCACTAATTTTACCTGGGACGTCGCTAATCAGCTCGTTCATGTGGACGTGGCGCATGGCCCGGATGAGATCGCAAGCACTCGATCATTCGACTACGCCTATGATGCCTTGGGCCGGCGTATTGCCAAAATTGACGCGTCCGGCGTCATCTACTTCGCCTGGGACGGCGACCATCTGTCGCTGGAGCAATGCGCTGGCAGTGAAACCACCCACCTGTATCACCCTGAGTCTTTTGTACCGCTCGCCCAAATTCACGACGGCAATCTCCATCATCTCCATACTGACCACTTGGGCACGCCGCTCGAAGCGACCAACGACAGCGGCGAGATGACTTGGCGAGCAACGTATCAGACATGGGGGAACTTGCTTCTCGAGGAAGAGGATGAAATCAAACAAAGTCTAAGATTTCAGGGACAGTATTTTGATTCTGAAACAGGTCTGCACTACAACAGATTCAGGTACTACGATCCGGGTCCAGGTAGATTTTTGAGCCAGGATCCAATGGGGTTACATGGCGGAATCAATTTGTTCCAGTATGCACCCAATCCGATTGTCTTGATCGATCCACTGGGTTTGGCGTTTGCCCACGTCAGGTTTCCCGCGAGTAAGATTATCAAGAAGGTGACGATTAAGATGCAAGGCAGCCGAGGCAGAGATTTTGCGGAGGCAAACAGAATTGCCAAATTCCACGGTTGCATGGGCAAACCAACGCAGAAGTCGCATAAAGATGAGCATGGTGACGTAACATGGCACCACGCTACCTATAACCCCAGTACAAATACTGCCGTAATGGAGCTTGTAACAACTGCGGCGCACGAGGCTACGTTCCCCCACGCAGGTTCGGTAAGTGACTTTGAAAAGACGCACGATGTCGAATATGAATCTGACGAGGCGAAGGCTTTGGCGGACGAGCTAAACGAAAAATGTCCCTGCGAGTGAATCAATCCCCTTATTCTTGGAGTAAAAAAAATGGATAGTTCAGAAGTTAATTTCAAATCGGATTTGACGATGTCTTTTAGAATAGATGAAGAACCGAAGTCTGTAACCCTTGAACTTTCTGACTCACTATATGCATCAGAAGAGGAGCTGCAGGCCTCCTACAAAAACGAAATCGCGAAGTTCGTGAATTCGTCTGCAATTTGGTATCCCTTGGCAATTGAAAAAATAAGAATTAAAGACACCGATCCAGGGGGAATCCGACTCATGACAGTATATGTTCTTACTGAACAAGATGCTGATTCGATGATATTCGGATTGTTGTTCAGAGTCGATATCGACGTTGAGCACCAAAGAGGGTTGAAGATCGATGGAGAAACGCTGGAAATCCTTGAATATGGCATTGGCGACGTGGCGTTTTGCTGAATATCTTGGAGTATGCGGCCGAGCAAAAGGTCCGAAAGGTCCGTAGTATTAGGGTCACGCGAAAATAGAAGCCAAAAGGGGTAGAAGCCAAAAGCCAAATGTTAATATAAGTATAAGGGTCAAATCGCACGCCGTCATCGGCGATCAATCTAGCGGGTTAAAGTCCCGTCCGGGGAATTGCTCATTCACCCCGGTAGCACTGTGGAGCAGTAGTTGAGTAATCAACTATTGTGAGTTCCACGCAGGCAAAGCTACAGGCCGCAACGCAAGTGAATCTGTATTAGCCACGTTAACCAACTGGGGATGTTGACCCTCTGATTTGAAGGGGAAAACTGATATTACGTAAGCGTCCAGCGCAACCACCGTAAGCGTCCAGCGCAACCACCTAGATTTTATTATGGTTGATCTGATTGATGTATTCGGGTGCCAATGGTAGGAGTTCATCAATCCTGCGATTGGGCCAGGTGGGGAGTTTTTCCAAAGTTACTTGA
>Ga0209992_10000492_pt1 | contig 53058 bp, 34 predicted proteins | sample 2SBtaG_2_FD_182564 | JGI IMG/M metagenome (GOLD analysis project Ga0209992, IMG submission 182564) | Deep subsurface microbial communities from Kolumbo volcano to uncover new lineages of life (NeLLi) - 2SBTROV12_ACTIVE470 metaG (SPAdes)... | ecosystem: Environmental > Aquatic > Marine >... | reverse complement strand
CTCACCAAAGGCCTGGTCGAAGGTGACCTGCAGGTCGCCCCGGCGCAACCGAGCGCGGAGGCTGCGAGAGAGGCGCACCTGATGGGGTTCGAGCACCATGCGCGGGTCGGGGGAGAACCACAGCAGGGGCAGACCTTCGTGGGGCCAGGGGAAGATGCCGCTCTCGTAGGCCAGCATCAACCGCTCGGGGGACAGATCGCCCCCCACCGCGAGCAGACCGTCCCCGTCCGCCTCGATGGGTGACGGAAAGACCATGCGATCGTCGAGTGCGTAGAGGGTCATGGGCGCAACAATCGTAGCAGTCTCGGAGCTTGCCCCGAGACTGCTACGATCGCGACCATGGCGAACGAGCGCACCAGATCACCCACTGGCCGGGGCCCAGCACCCGAAGAGTGCCCCCAGCGCCTCCCTCAGAGACGAGGTGTCACAGGGTCATCGGTGACGGTTGCGCTGCTCGTGGTGGCGCTCTGCTTCGGCTGCACGTCGTCACCCGAGCGGCAGGCCGCCTCACGCGCCGCGGCCTCAGCCGTGCAGCAGCTGAGCCAGAGAGAGCTGCTGCCCGCGGTCGCCGTGGTGGGCGGTGTGCGGCGGGCGGGCGTGCGACACGAAGATCTGGCCGCCGGTCATCGGGACACCCTGGCCGAACAACTCGCCCGAGAACTCGAACGGGCCTTCACCGACGAAGACGTGCGGGTGGTCAGCCACCGGGACATGCCCCTGGCCATGGACGTGCTGCGCCTGCAGGTGTCCGACCTGTTCCCCGCCCTCAACCCTGACGACGAGGCAGCCCTCGGTCGCTTTCATCAGGCCGACGTGCTTGTCACCGCCGAGTACATCCCCGATGACGACGGGGACTACCTGCTGCAGATCCAGATCATCGACGTGCACACGCTGGAGATTCTGGCCCTGGGACAGGGGCACAGCCGCACCGTGCTGCACCGCACCTGGGACGGAGGGCTTGCCGGAGCCGCTGTGGTCACCGTGCCCCTGCCCGTGGTCTGGGACATGTTGCGCTACTCCGCGAACCGGTCCTGGGGCGATCGGTCCCAGAGCGGCTGGCAGGTCCTGGGCGGGTTGCTGCTGTTTCCCATCCACTTCATCAGCTCGCCGTTTCTTGCAGACTGGGACACCACGGTCTTCTGGCTCGACCTGGACGACCAAGCGCCCGACGAGCCCTCCACCCAGGCCTCGCCCGAGACAACGTCGAGCGGCTGAGCAGTGCTCAGCTTTGACCGGCGCTGCGCACCCGCTTGGCCAGGTTGACCATGGCCGTGGCGTGCTTCATGCGCGCCGCATCTGAGCTGGGACGCCCGGTCTGCTCGGCCACGTCCTCCCAGGACAGACCTTCGTAGTCGCGCAGGATGATCAGCTCGCGAAACTCTTCGGGCATGCCGGCCAGGCAGCGATCGACGAGGGAGTCTTGCTCGGCGCGGGACAAGGCATCGACGGGCAGCAGGCCGCTGGCTTCCGGGTCGATGCCCACCAGGTCGCCGCTGCTGTTCTCGAAGTTGAGCGGCACCTCACGCCCGGTGTCGCGCTTCTTGGCGCCGTGGTAGTCGGCCGCGTCCCGAATCTGATGTTCGGCGATGCGGGACAGCCAGTGAATGAACGCGCCCTCGTCACGCATCTCGAACTGATCGAAGGTACGCATGGCCGCGATGAAGGTCTCTTGCAGGATGTCGCTGGTCTCCAGGCGCTTGCGCAGCCTCGGGCCCAGGCGCAGGGTGACGATGCGCCGCACCCGCTCGTAGTACCGGGCGATCAGCCGATTGAGCGCCTCGGTGTCACCGCCCTGTGCAGAACGGATCAACTCGGCGGTGCGGGTCAGGTCGTGGTCCACGATCGATGGCAGCCCTGGCGGGAGCGACGTTGTCTCAGGGTCGACTCGCGGTGCGCCCCACATCGCGAGCCAGCCCTGAAGTCACCCCTCGCCGGTGACGGTCGCTACGGTACGTGCACCGAGAAGGATACAGCATGGAGCTGCAGATCTCTCAGCTGCCAGTGGTCGTCGTTGAGCATGTCGGCCAGGGTGAAGTCCACGGCCAGGGCTGCGAGCTGCTCGGCGCTGAGTGAGACGCCCTGCCCTCGGGTGATCTCGGGCTGAGCCGCCGCTTCGAACGCTGCCTGGGCCTCGGCGTAGGACGCGGCTCCTTGGGGATGGCGAGCCATGCGCGACATCCAGGCGTCCAGGCGCGGCTGGGGCTCGGGGCTGGTGAAGACCCACAGGCCCTCGTGAGCCGCGGCGACCCCTGCGGGTCCCAACTCGGTGCAGATCAGGCGGGAGGTGCCCTCGGGCAACTTCAGGCCCCAGAGGCCAGTGCTTTCTCCCACGGGCTCAGACGAGATCTCCTCGATCTCCATGGGCGCGAACCACTGGGGCTCGACCTGATCACCGTAGGTGGAGAGGGCGTACACGTAAGTCTCACGAGAGGCTCTGAGTTCCACCCCCAGCACGTCTCCGGGGCGAGCCCGATCAGACTGTGAACGAAACACCAACCGGCCCTTCCCCGCCTTGGCCTGAGCGACAGTGTCTTCGTCGGCACCGTCAGCGCTGGCAGGTTCGTCGGCCGTCCAGCGAAAGAAGCGGGTTTCGTCCTGCAGAAAGATCTCGTCCAACGGGCCATAGACCAAGGTCGCTGTCACCGCCAGCAACACTGCGGCCGCCACCAGCGCTGCCGTGGCGTGTCGACGCACGGCATAGCGCAGACGACGAGCGTAGCCGCCGAGCCGACCGCTGCGAGCCGCCACGGGCAAGGCCGAGCCGTCGAGGTAGCAGGTCAGGTCTTCGGCGAAATCCTTCGCGGTCTGGTAGCGACGATTGGGATGGGTCTCCATGGCTCGCAGGCAGATCGCTTCGAGTTCGAAGGGGATGCGCTTGTCGTGACTGCGGGGCGGAACACAGTCGCCCATGGAGATGCGCCGCAGCAGGTCGGTGACGCTCTTGCCTTCGTAGGCGCTGCGCAAGGTGAGCAACTCGTACAGCACGGCGCCGAGCTGGTAGACGTCTGTGCGTGGGTCCGAGCCCACCTGGCCCGAGACCGCCTGCTCGGGCGCCATGTAGGCCGGTGATCCGAAGAGCCCGCGGGTCACGTTGCCGCTCTCGCTGCCGGCCATGCCAGCCAACCCGAAGTCGAGCAGCACCGGTGTGCCATCGCCTCGCAGCAGGATGTTCTGGGGTTTGATGTCCCGGTGCACCAGGCCGTGGGCGTGGGCGCTCTCGATGGTGTGGGCCACGCCCAGGCTGAGTCGAGCCACAGCGCGAAACCAGCTGCGCTCCGGGGGCAGGGGCTCTGCTCCTTCGGCAGGGCTCAGGGCGATGGACTGCTCCAGCAAGGTGCCTTCTCTAGGCTGCTGCTTTCCCAGGCTCTTGCGGGCGTTCTCGATGACCCGATGCAGGGGCTGACCTTGCACCAGATCCATGACCATGAAGGCCACGTCGCCGTCCTGCGCCATCTCGTGAATGGCCACGATGTTCGGGTGCTGCAGGGCCGCCAGCGACTGGGCCTCGCGACGAAACTGCTCGGCGGGATCAAAGGTGGCGTTGCCCATGGTCGCCAAGACCTTCACCGCCACCCGACGCTGTAGCTGGGTGTCGTCGGCCTCGAAGACCTTGCCCATGCCACCGGAGCCCACCTCGCGCAGCACCCTGTAGCGCCCGGCCAGCAGCACCCCGGGACGCACCTGCACCGGCATCAATCCGGCGAGTGCGCCGGCGTCCGCGACCAGCTGGCGCAACTCGTGCCGCGAGCTGTCATCTGGCAACTGGCTGGCCAGGTCGTCCAGATCGAGAGCCTCTCCGTCTTCTTGCGCCAGCACATATCGGGCCGCCAGCTCCTCCGGATCGACGTTCACGTCATCGTTCTCTTCTGGGGGACACATGGACGACGGGCTGGTCAGCAAGGGAGGGGCGGCGAAAGGGCGAGACGGCAGCACAGCATGTTAAGCGGTGCGCACCCGGGTCAGCGAAGGGTCTAGCAGAGCCCCTTCACCCCGAGGCCATGAAGTTGGGCTAACCTGCTCTGGCACCCCACCCCGTAGCGGACCGTGTCCTCCCCATGACGGCAGCCTGGAATCGCCCCCTCTCGCCCCGGCCCGTAGCCGCGAGCCGCTCTGGCCCCTGCCAGGGCGACGTCCACGCCTCGACCACGACCTCGGTGGATCGCAGGATCGTCGCCCGAGCCGCCAGGGTTGTCCTGGCCATGGTGGTCTGGGTCCTGGCCGTCGCCGCGCCCGTATCAGCCCACTCGCCCCACGACGCGGTGGACGTGCTGGGGGTGAGCGCCGGCGCCGATGGCCAGCCCATCGTCTTCGCCATGATGCAGCTCACCGGCCGGGAGCTGTTGGCTCGGTCTGCCGATGGAGGCGACAGCTGGACGATCACCGCCCTGCCCGTGCTGCCGAGGGACGTGAGCCGCATCGCCTTCTCGCCTGAGTTCGCAGCCGACGGCACGGTGTTCTTGGCCACCACCGACCTGGGCGTACTCAAGAGCACTGACGGGGGCAACTCGTTTGCCTTGCTGTCCGGGGGCGGGCTTGATCCTGCCGTGCTCGACCTGAGCCTCTCGCCGACCTATCCCAGCGACCAGACCTTGCTGGCAGCCACCGCTACGGGCGTGCAACGGAGCACGGATGGTGGCCTGACCTGGTCACCATCCGGCACGGGATTGATCGAGCCCGTCGTCGATCACATCGAGTTCGCCAGCGACGCTCCGAACGTGGTCTTCACAGGCCGCCAGACGATTCATCGCTCGATGGACGGGGGCCTGACCTGGACGCCGCTGCACATGTTCGAGCAGCGCGTGGCTGCCCTGGCCGTGTCCCCCGCCTATTCGTCGGACACCCGCCTCGTGGTGGCCTTGCAGACCGAAGGCGGTGTGTTCACCAGCAGCGATGCCGGCGCGGTGTGGCAGCCCATGGTCGTGGGGCTGAGCGACCCGGCCGTCAACGACGTGGCCCTGGGCAGCGACGGCGTGGTCTTCGCGGTGAGCAGCGGTGCGGCCCTGTTTCGCGGGCTCATGGGCGAGGCCTTCGCGTTGGTGGGCAAGGGCTTCGAAGAGCTGTCCGACCTGACCAACGACCACTACACGGGCGTTGTGCTGTCTCGGGACTACCCCGCTGACAGCACGGTCTGGGTGGGAGCGTTCGAAGGCCTGTTCGTCTCTGAGGACAAGGGCGCGAACTTTCGCCAGATGGACATCTATCATCAGAAGTTTGCGCGCTCGGTGGCCTTCGCTCCGGACTACGCCAGCACGGGGCGCGTCTACCTGCAGACCTACGGCGGCGGCCTGTTCACCTCGCCTGCGTATCCCACGGTGACACCGCCTGGCGCTGGCAGCGCACCAGCGGGAAGCTCCGCCGGCACAGGTTCGGCCAGCCCTGGGTCTTCACTCGGTCGGCAGCAGCTGAGCTCGCCCCACGGCGGCCCGTCGAGCAAGGGTCCGCTCACACCCGTGGCGCCCTGGGTCTCTCGCTCTGGCAGGATCACCGCGCTGTTCGGTCAGCGGCTCGCCCTGTCACCCGAGTTTGTCGACGACCACACCATGTACTACGCCCAGGTGGGCCTGTGGCGGTCGAGGGACCGGGCGCTCTCATGGGATCAGCTGCCCATGCCCAGCGGCGTGACGGTGATACGGGCCCTGACCCTCTCGCCAGAGTTCAGCGATGACGACACGGTGCTTCTCGGCGCCGGTCAGGGAGCTGGGTGCTTTCGCTCGGAGGATGGTGGCGCCACCTGGACACCGCTCACCACCGGGCTGCCAGCCAGCACCCTGCCCCACGAATTCCTCTTCTCCCCCGACTACCTCTCCGATCAGCAGGTCTTTCTGGCGGACCGCCTCACCGGCTTCTACGTGAGCAACGATGGCGGCGACAGCTGGGCGCCGAGCAACACGGGGCTCGACGAGCTGGTGCTGCACGCGTTGGCCATGTCACCGGACTTCAGCGCTGATCAGACGTTGCTGGCGGGCACAGAGACGATGGGGCTGTACAAGTCGTCAGACGGGGGCGCGTCGTGGAGCGCGAGCAACACAGGCCTGCCCGCCAACCTGCCGCTGAACGTGGAGTCGATCGTCTTCTCGCCTGACTTCGTCATCGACCGCACGGTGTTCATGGCCGTACTCGCCGCAGGTGTCTTCCGTTCGACGGACGGCGGCAACACCTGGCAGCCCGTGGGCCCTGGCCTGCCCCAAGACGCCCCACGGGTCGTGGCCCTCTCGCCCGACTACGCCAACGACGGCACGTTGATCGTGTCCACGTACAACTGGGTCTACCGCAGCGAAGACGGAGGCAACAGCTTCGCGCGCCTGCCCGGCTACGCCAGGCTCGACGACGGCAACCCGGCCCTGGCCTACGAGCTGGCCCTGGGGACGGACAGCCGGCGTGGTGGCAGCGCCAACGACGGCGACAGCGGCTGGCCCATCGCCGCCTGGATCGTGGACGGCGAGCCCGCGGCCCTGGCCATCGCCGTCTCCCGCAGCGATGACGTGGGTGACGCGGTGGAGTACCGCTTCGTGGGCGACACCGTGCGCTGGTACGCACCGCTTGCGCCGGACCAAGGGTTGGCCCAGGTGTTCCTCGACGGTGCACCCGTTGAACTCGTCGACCTCTACGCGCCGCTGGTCGAGGGCGCGGAGGTGCGCTTTGAGAGGACGTTCACGGGAGTGGCCGCACACATCCTTCGCGTGGAGAACACGGGGTTGGCGAACCCTGCAGCGAGCGGCTCGGTGTTGCGCACGGACGGGTTTGACAGCACGTACTGAGGCTCCGGGGCGACGAGCCCTCAACCGCCGCCGAGGTAGCCAAGGGCCATGAGGTCGTCGATCAACCCGGCGTCGCGCAGGTTCGCGGCAGTGGGCTCCACCTTGGGCATGCCCTCCAGCACCTGGCCCAGAATGGTGCGCAGCTGCGAGGACTTCGCGGATTGTTGCCCCATCACGTCCTTCAACTCGAGCGGGTCCGTGCTCAGGTTGAACAGTTTGCCCTCGGGCGCGGAGCCGGTCTGCTGCTGGGCACTCGTGGGAGTGATCAGCTTGTATCTCGCGTAGAACAGCGCCTGCACCGAGTCTTCGTGCAGCGCCAAGCGAGGCCGGTGCATCGGTAGGCCGCCGTTCAGCGGCAGACCCATCAGCTCATCGGGGATGTCGAGCCCGACCACATCCAGGATCGTCGGCACCACATCCAGGCCCCACGTGGGGGCAGTCACGGTCGCGCCCCTCTGCTGCCCCGGATACTGGATGATCAGTGGCACCCTGAGCTGCTCATCGTGCAGCGAGTGGCGATGGCCATACGCGTCGCGCTCGAAGATCTCCTCGCCGTGGTCCGAAGTGAACACGACCATGTATGGGTCGTCACCGAAGACGCCGGGCAGACTCTCCAGGAAGCCGCCGACCACGGTGTCCATGCGTCGGACAGCCCCATCGTACTGGGCGTTGATCCAGCGCAGCTCTTCGGCTCTGAGTGGGCGCTGATCCCTGTGGTGCGCCAGCAGGAGTTCATCCGAGATGTTCTCCTGGTCGAAGCGGCCCTGGTAGGGCTGGTCGACGTCATCGAAGCGCCGATCGCTCTTGAAGGGAGTGTGCACGAAGTACGTCTGCACGAAGGCGAAGACGGGCGCGCCGCTTCGTCTCCGGTCCAACTTCTCGGTCAGGCTCGACCACGTGGCCTCGGTCAGGTTGTCGTAGGCGCGCGGTTTCACATCGAAGGAGTCGAAGCCGAGGGCAAACCCGAACGTGGGCACAAGATAGCCGCCATCAGTCTGCCCGATGGTCTCATAGCCTGCGTCCCGCAACGCCATGGCCAGGGGCCGGTGGTCAGCGCCCATGGCGCAGGCCACAGACAGCACCTGGTGCTGCCGCGGCGCCAGGCCGGTCAGCATGGACACGGTAGACGGCAAGGTCCAGTTGCCCAGGGATGTGCTGTCCGAGTAGAGGGTAGCCTTCGATTCGGCCCAGGCATCGATGCGAGGCGAGGTCTCCCGTTCGTAGTCGTAGCAACTCAGCCGGTCTGCGCGCAGGGTGTCCACGTCGATCAAGATGACGTGTGGCCGAAGCGGCTGTGTCCGTTGGTCCCCGAGAATCCGCAGATCTGACCAGAGGGCATAGTCGAACGTGGACTGCTGGCCGGGCCCTGGCTCTGTGGACAGGCGCAGCTCGAAGGACTCCCCCTCCCAGCGGGAGAGGTCCACGTCGTGTTCGACGAACCCGTCGCCGACCTGCACGGTTCGCGACCAGCAACGCTCGACCCGGCCAGCTTGCGCGACATCCACGGCGAAGGTGACACCGTCGCACCGGCCGGTCACCGTTTGCAGGCTCGTGCCCGTGGCGACCAGTCCGTAGTCAGCGACCCCGACGGCGATGCGCAGGGTGTCACCGTCGAGTCGGGAAACGGGCATCACCAGAGTGGTGGGTGCCGGAGCCAGCAGCGCCTTTCGATGACTGTCGAACAGGGCGACATCGCAGCGCAGCTGCTCGGCCGTGGCAGGCGCATCAGCCTGCGTTGCGAATCGCCATTCCAATCGACGAAACGTCGCCGTGTCGTCGGGGACGAAACGGCATGAGATCGTGCGGGGGCGAGCGGTAGCAATCGCAAGGGCACGGCCCCCCGCTGACTCCCAGCACAGGACGGTTTTCGCAGCGCCATCGACCCACACCATGTATGTGGCTGCCGAATGACCCAATACGTCTGCGTCATCAAACCGACGCAGCAATCGCCCGTCGTGCCGCAACTCGAAACGTCCGATCTCAAGGTCTGGCGGGACCTCGAGCCCGGTTTGCCACAGGTGTGTTTCGCCAGCCTTGAGTTCAGGGAAAGCTTGCGTCACTACACTCAGCAATCTTGCCAGCTCTGGCCCGGAGTCTTGAGGCGGCGTGGGCATCCAATCAGACACAGGAACATCCCACTCAAGACCACCGAGCAAGTCAGCCACACGACGCTGAATCGGCTCGGGCATATTGGATGGCGAAGACTCGACCACCCGAAGAGTCCCCAGCTCATCGAAGAGACTCGCCCCTGGTCGCAGAACCCTGCCGGGCTCGGCGGCCTCTGGCGAGCAGCCGAACAGTCCACCCAGGACGGACATCACCGCCGCAGCGCCGAGCAGCCAGTGTTGATGTAGAAAACGAACCATGTGGGGGAGGCGTGCGCCCTTCGGGAGAGAGCTGGGTCTGCAGGACATGCTCGCGGCCAATGTACCTACCGGCCCACCATGTTAGCGTGACCCACCCCCACGCCCCCTTCAGGAGTGCCGACCGATGGTCCCACCAGCCATGGATCCCAGCCGTCGCGAGATCATCCGCCGGACCGCCGCCGCGGGCCTCGGTGTCACCCTGGCCGGGCTGCAGCTTCCCGGTTGTGCGAGCCCACGGCCCCTGCCGAGCGGCGAGCAGACCGCCCCGCCCATCGACCATGTGCGCATCGGCTTCGTGGGCGTGGGTGGCATGGGCTCGGCGCACATCCGCAACCTGCTGCGCATCGAGGGTTGCGAGATCACCGCGGTCTGCGACATCAACCCCGAGGCGGTAGCCCGTGTGCAGCAGTGGTGTGTCGAGGCCGGTCAGCCCGAACCCACGGGATACACCCGGGGCGACCGCGACTACGAACGTCTCTGCGCCGAAGAAGACCTCGATCTGGTCTACAACGCCACCCCTTGGCGCTGGCACGTGCCCATCTGCTTGTCGGCCATGGAGAACGGCAAGCACGCCGCCGTCGAGGTGCCCGCCGCGGTCACCATCGACGAGTGCTGGCAGTTGGTCGAGACCTCAGAGCGCCTGAACCTGCACTGCGTGATGATGGAGAACTGCTGCTACGGCCGCACCGAGATGCTCGTGCTCAACATGGTCCGTCAGGGCGTGCTGGGCGAGCTGCTCCACGGGGGCTGCGGGTACCTGCACGACCTGCGCGGGATCAAGTTCTCTGACAATGGCGAGGGGCTCTGGCGCCGAGAGCACTCCATGACCCGGGATGGCAACCTCTACCCCACCCACGGCTTGGGCCCCGTCGCTCAGTGCATGAACATCAACCGGGGCGACCGCCTCGACTACCTGGTCTCCATGAGCAGCCCATCGAAGGGCCTGCAGAACTGGCGGGACGAGCAGCTCGCCGCAGACGACCCGCGGCGCACATCAGAGGACTACGTGCTCGGCGACGTGAACAGCTCGCTGATCAAGACCGTGAACGGCCTGACCATCCATGTGGTGCACGACACGAACCTGCCCCGGCCCTACAGCCGCATCAACCTGGTGCAGGGCACCAAGGGCGTGGTGCAGGGCTACCCCGACCGGGTCTACGTCGAAGGGCTCACCCCCGGGCACTCCTTCGCGGACATCAGCGAGGTCTTCGAGCAGTTCGACCACCCGCTCTGGCGCACGGTGGGCGAGGCGGCCAGGGGCGCAGGCCACGGCGGCATGGACTACCTGGAGGACTACCGCCTGGTGCAGTGCCTGCGCCGGGGCGAGGCCCTCGACTTGGACGTCTATGACGCCGCCACCTGGAGCTGCATTTCCGAGCTGAGCGAGCGCTCGGTGGCAGACCGCAGCAGGCCTCAGGACGTCCCCGACTTCACCAGGGGCCGCTGGGCGCAGCGGCAACCCCTGGGCATCGTCGGCGCCTGACCCCAGCCCCTCCCTGGCCCTTTGCCTGCTGGCAAAGCCACACTCGAGGCCCGAGCCAGCAGGCGCTGGCTGACGAGCTGCTCCCAGCCGTGGGTTGGCCAGACTCCACGGGCAAACAAACGACTTCGTGGTGCTAAGATAGCTCGCCCCCATCGCCGCAGAGAGTCGTCGTGAAGACCATCATCGAGCCGTTCCGGATCAAGAGTGTCGAGCCCATCCGCATGACCAGCCGGGACGAGCGGCTGCAGCTCATCGCCGACGCTCACTACAACCTCTTCGGTCTGGCCGCCCAGGACGTGATCATCGATCTGCTCACGGACAGCGGCACCGGCGCCATGAGTACGGATCAGTGGGCGGCGATCATGCGCGGCGACGAGAGCTACGCCGGGTCTACGAGCTACGCGGCGCTGAAGAAATCGGTGCACGATGTGATGGCCCTGCCCCAGCTGATCCCCACCCACCAGGGCCGGGCCGCAGAGCATCTGCTGTTCAGCGTCATCGGCGGGCCGGGCAAGGTCATCCCCAACAACACCCACTTTGACACCACCAGGGCCAACGCCGAGGACAGCGGCGCCCTGGCCCTCGACTTCCCCTGCGCCGAAGCGGCGGACACCTCGTCGAGCTTCCCCTTCAAGGGCAACGTCGACTTGAACGCCCTTGAGCGCTGCCTCGACGAGAACGCCGGCGCCATCCCATTGATCTTGGTCACGGTGACCAACAACGCGGGGGGCGGGCAGCCGGTGAGCCTTGAAAACCTGCGCGCCGTGCGGGCCCTGGCAGATCGCTTCGAGGTCCCCCTGTTTCTCGACGCCTGCCGCTTCGCCGAGAACGCCTACCTGATTCAGCAGAGCGAAGAGGGACAGGGCGACCGCTCCATCGCCGACATCGTGCACAACATGTTTGCACTCGCGGACGGCGCCACCTTCAGCGCAAAGAAAGAGGGGCTGGCCAACATCGGCGGTTTCGTCGCCTGTCGTGACGCAGCGCTGGCCACCAAGCTGCGCCAACGGCTCGTGGTCACCGAGGGTTTTCCGTCTTACGGCGGCATGGCTGGCCGCGACCTCGAAGCCGTGTCCGTCGGGCTGCGCGAAGTGCTCCGCCAGGACTACCAGGAGTATCGCCACGCCTCGATTCGCTACGTCTGCCAGGCGTTGCACGCCAGCGGCATCCCCGTGGTCATGCCTGCGGGCGGCCACGCGATCTTCCTCGATGCCGCGCGCTTTCTGCCCCACGTGCCCTGGCAACAGTTCCCTGGGCAGGCCCTGGCCGTCGAGCTCTACATCGAAGGCGGTGTGCGCTCTTGCGAGATCGGCAGCCTCATGCTGGGGCAGCGCGATCCGGACACGGGCAAGGAGCTGCCAGCAGCGGCCGAACTCGTGCGCCTGGCCATCCCCCGGCGCACGTACACCCAGAGTCACATGGACTATCTCGTCGAGGTGGTCGAGGGCGTCTGGAATCGTCGGGAGGAGATCAGCGGCATGGAGATCGCGTCGGCGCCTGAGGTGCTGCGCCACTTCTCCGCGTCCATGCGACCGCTGCAAGCTGCCACCGCCACCGCGCCGAGCTGAGTGACCGCGCGCGACTCAGATCGGTAGCAGACCCTGGCCGTCGGACGGGGGCAGCACCTTGTCGCCTTCCAGCCGCAGCCCTTCGTGGGTGAGCAGCTGGCGCTTGATGGGCAGCCCTCCGCCGAAGCCGGTGAGCGTGCGGTCAGCGCCCACGACCCGATGACAGGGCAGCACGATGGGCAGGGGATTCGCACCGTTGGCGGCCCCCACCGCCCGGCTGGCCCCCGGGCGACCGATGGCCCGGGCCAGGGCGCCGTAGGTGGTGGTCTCGCCGAAGGGGATGGCTGCCAGCTGCTCCCACACCGCCTGCTGAAACTCCGTGCCCTGGGGCGCCAAGGGCAGATCGAAGTCGCGCCGAGTGCCCGCGAAGTACTCGCCCAGCTGGGTCATTGCTGCCTGCAGCGCGGGTGAGAGACTGGCCGGGTAGGCAAGGCCTTGTGCATGGCCCTCAGCGCCAAACTCGATGGCCGTCAGCGCAGCGCCCCGGGAGCGCAGACCCAGCAGGCCCACCGGACTCTCGATGGTCAGCTGCTGTTCGAAAGGCATGGCTGGCTCTCCGGCGCGGTGTGGAGCGCACCTGGCCACGCCCCACGACGGGCCATCGTAGGTCATAATCCCTCCAGCCGTCTGTCTCCTCCCCATCGAGATCTCCCTTTGCGCCGCTCCCTCGCCACCCTGCTGTGGATGGTCGTCCTCGCGACTGTGGCAGGGGCCCACGTGCCCCACGACACCATGAACGAGGTGGCGCTCTCGCCCGACTTCGCCAACGACCAGACGGTCTTCGGCTCGTTCGTGTTCATCGATCAGCGACACTTCGGGCGCTCCCTCGACGGGGGTCGCCACTGGGAGATGCGCCAGCTGCCCATGGCGCAGCACGGCATCGTGGGCTTCGCCTTCTCCCCGACGTACGCCACCGACGGCACGGCCTTCTGCGCCACGGGCTGGGGCGTCTACCGCACGGTCGACCGAGGTCTGCACTGGCAGGCGATCAACGCCGGGCTGACCCAGCTGATCACCACGGACATCGCCCTCTCACCCAGCTTCGCCAGCGATGGCACGGTGCTGCTCACCACCCGCACGGGCTTCTTCCGCTCGACCGACAGCGGTGACAACTGGAGCCGGGTCGAGGTGGGGCTCACGGAGAGCAAGCTGGGCTTCGTGACCGTCACCACCGGCGCGGGGGGCGGGGCTGTCACCTACATCGGAGGAGAGCGGCTTCATCGCAGCGAGAACCTGGGCCAGAGCTGGGCTGCCCTGCACGACTTCGGCACGCCCGTGGCGGCGTTGAGTCCATCCCCCGAGTTTGGCGCCGACAACACAGTGGCCGTGGCCCTCTCCATGGCGGGGGCGCTGGTGAGCACGGATGGGGGCGCGTCGTTCACGTCGTCGAGCGTGGGCCTGACCGACCTGGCCACCACCGACATCGCCTTCACTCCCGGGGGAGCGTTGTTGCTCACCAGCGACCAGGCCGTGTGGCGCGCTGCTGGCCCGTTACAACCCTGGGCGCCTCAGGTGACCGGTCTGCAGCCCCTCGACCCTCAAGGCTCGCCCCACTTCGTGACCTTGGCCTTGTCTCCCACCTTCGCGGCCGATGGCACGGTGTTGCTGGCCTCGTTCGAGGGGTGCTACCGCTCACTCGACGGCGGGCTGTCGTGGCTGGCGGTGAACAGCTTCCATCAGCAACTGATCAAGAACGTCGCCGTGTCCCCAGACTTCGCCAATGATCGCTTGGTGCTGGCCACGAGCCCCGGCGCAGGGCTGATCGGGTGGCAGCTGCCACAGCCGGAGCCCGTGGTCTCGCCGAGCCTGCGAGCGAACGGCGCCAGCGTGATGAGCCCAGCCTCTACAGGGCCCGCCCCCACTCCACGGTCACTGGTTCCGGGCCCCAAGCCTGTCGGTTCTGTCCCCGGCAAGAGTGAAGCGCTCTCAGCAGGGTTGGGCAGTCTGTGGAACGAAGGCCTGGCACTCTCACCCGACTTCGCAGCCGACAACACCGTCTTCTTCGCCTACGTGGGCGCCTACCGCAGCGCCGATCGGGGTCTCTCCTGGACCAGCCTGCCCTTGCCCCCGGGCGTGATCATCGCTCGGGACATCGCCGTCTCACCGGCCTATTCCGCCGACCAGACCGTTTTCGTTGGCACCAACGGCACGGGCTTCTTTCGTTCGACCGACCGGGGCGACAGCTGGGTCGCCGCTGACGGCGGGCTGCCCGCCGACTTCAAGACCAGACGCATCTCCGTGTCCCCTGACTTCGCCAACGACCAGACCCTCTTCGCCGCGTCCTGGAACCATGGCGTGTGGAAGAGCGGCAACGGCGGCAGCAGCTGGCAGCCCACGGCGAGCGCCATCCCCAACGTGAACCTGCAATCCCTGGCTCTGTCTCCCGACTTTGGCAACGATGCCATGGCGCTCGCGGGAGAGAAGCCCGGGCGGTTGTGGCGCACGGTCGACGGCGGCGGCAGCTGGCAGCCCGCAGATCAGGGCCTGCCCTTCGGCGACGGCATGGTCGTCACCGGCGTGGCCTTCTCGCCCCACTTCGCCGCCGACCGCATGATCGCCGCCGCCACGGGAGACGGCGCCCTGTGGCTCTCCACGGACGGCGCAGACAGCTGGCAGCTGGTGACCCGGTACACCAACGGCACGGTGCGCAGCCTGGCCTTCGCACCCAGCGCCTCGCCAAGCTCGTGGTCTGCAGACGTGTTGCTCGTGGCCGGGCCGCCACAGCTTCTGGCCCTGCGTCCTCTGCGCTCCCTCGGCAACGGTCAGCTCGCTGCCACGTCTCCCGTCCTGGTGCGAGGTGAGGGCAGCGATCTGGGCGTGGTCGCCTCGGCGGGCTGGAGTTCGGTGGCCACCAACGGCAGCTTCGGCAGCACCACCACGCGCACGTCTTCAACCGGCGCCTGGCGCGAGTGGGAGTTCTTCGGAGACTCGATCAGCTGCTACGGCGAACAAGGGCCTGACGCGCCGCTGGTCGACATCCTGCTCGACGATGTGCCTGCGGCCACCGCCGATCTCTACGCCCCGACCGTCGAGCAGCAGGTGCCCTTCTTCGAGCAGACGTTTCTCCAGACCGGCTGGCACACCGTGCGCATCACCCACTCAGGGCAGGCCAACCCGCTGTCCACGGGAAGTGCATTGGCGACCGACGGTTTCGCGACCACCCGCTAGCAGCTCCAACAGCTCGCGGCAGGCTGAGCGGAGGGTGTAGCACCCCGGCCTTCGCTCAGCGCACAGTGACGCCGGCGCGAGAATCGAAGCGAATCGTCTCGCCATCCGCCAGCAAGTAGGTGGCCTGGGTAGGGCTGAACACATCCATCAGCTCCGGCGACGCGACCTCTGTGGTGAGGGAGATGCTCAGCAGAGCGACTTCTGGTCCATCGAGCGCGAAGATGAGGCCCCCATGGTCGAGCACGATCAGCCCCGGAGCCAGGTCGAGACGCAGCTCCAGGCCGTCGCCCAAGGCAGAGCTGATCAGCCACTGGGAGCCGTCACGTTCGATGGCCAGGAGATCGACTGTGCGACGACCCACCAGGGCTTGTGCCGCCGCGGTCGGCGTGGTGTCGCCGCCCCCTCCGTTTGCAGGCAGCCCAGCCCCGGGCTCGCCTGGCTCGGCATCTTCTGGTGCTTCGGCTCCCGGTGGACCAGGCACCGGCGCACCGTCTTCAGCTGACGATGGCTCAGCTGGCGACTCAGCTGTCGGCTCCTCGGGGAGGTAGGCCATCAGCGAACGATACGACGTGAGCACAGAACCCGGTGCCGTGGACAACCGCGCCGTCACCAGCTCGCGCCAGGCGCTGAGCAACACCAGATCGCCGCCTCCGGGGAACAGCGCGACCAACGTGTCCATCACCTCGCGGGCCTCGTCATCATCGCCCAGGGAGACCTGGCTCGCGGCGAGCTCGGTGCCCACAGCGATCGCCTCCTCCAGCCAGCCCTGCTCAAGGGCTTGCTCGAGCGACCGCTCCAGCAACTTCACCGAGCCCTGGGCTTCGAAGCGCGCCAACATGGCCAAGGCCTGACCCACGTCGGCGAACACAGCGGCTGCCTCGCCACTGTGGCGCAGCTTGTCGTGCTGCACCAAGACCGCTTCGAGCTCATGGCCGAAGAGGTACTCGCCCTGGGCCATGGCGTCAGCGGCCAAGACCCTGGCCAGACTGTGAGCCGATACGAACACGCCGTTATGCTTGGCCGGCAGCTGAGACATGAGCGCCCCCAGAGTCTCGGCGTCGAGCTGGTCGCCCAGCTGCTCTGTCATGGTCTGCGCCACGAGCTGCTGGGCCTGCAGATCCTCTCGCAACGTACGGTGGGACAGGGCCTGGCCGTAGAGTTCTGCGGCGACGGCGGGTTGTCCCAGGTCGACCAGACGGGCGGCTCGCTCCAGGAGCCCATCGACGTCTTCGTCGACAGGCACCAGAAACGAAAGGGAGACGTGCAGGGCTATGGCGATCAGCAAAGCTCTTTGTCACCTCGACGTGTGAAGGGTGTGGAACCCATGGCGGGACGACGACAGGAGTGGCCCGGCCATGGCTGAGACACACCCGCCACAATGGCGCCACTACGATAGCCGCAAACGTCGGTAACGCGTGACCGTCCTTCGGCGTATGCCCGATCAATCCCCTACTCAAAGGAGTCTCCATGGGCAAGCTCACCGTTTCCTTCCTGGCCCTCTGCCTCACCGCATTGCCCGCGCTCGCGGGAGTCGATCGCAGCACCATCTCGGCAGACGCCCAGTGGCTCGTGCACCTCGACGTCCATGCCGCGCTCAACTCTCAGCTGTTCGGAGCCCTGCAGGACCGGGAACCCGACCTCGACTTCGAGAACAATCCCGATCTGCAAGAGGTCAAGGATCGACTGGGCTTCGACCCCACCACGGACATCGACTCGGTGACGGTCTACGGACTCTCCCACGACCCCGAGGCCGTGGTGATCATGGTGCACACTCGCGGAGACATCGACGACACCCTGACCCGGCTGAGTGTCCTGGCCAAGCGGACGCAGATCGAGATCGACGGCCTGGACATCTCCCGCTGGTCTGACCCTGAGGGCGGCGGTGACGAGATCTTCTCCTATGTGGCCCGGCACGCCGACAGTGACGAGCGCATCGTGCTCCTCTCACCGGACGCCAGCAACCTGGTCACGGGCATCGAAGCCCTGCGGGGAGAGAGCTCGAGTCTGGAAGACAGCGACACCGACCTGGGCATGGCCACATCTGACGGAGCCATCGTGTCCCTCTCAGCCACCGGTAAAGTGGTGGAGTGGGCTGATGTAGAGCCCGCCAGCAACATCGTCAAGCTGGTGCGCTCTGCGGTGGTCGAGGTCGGCGAGAATGGCAGTGCGTCCTACGCTCACGTGCGGGTCGAGACAGCCAGCGCCGCAGACGCCACCCGGGTCACCCAGATCATCCAGGGCTTCGTGGCCTTGGCCAGCATGGCCTCTGAGATCGAAGAGGAGCTGAAAGAGGTCTTGCCCATGCTGAACAGCCTGCAGTTCAGCGCCGAGGGCTCGGTCCTGACCATTCACTTCGAGAAGAACACCGACGAGCTGGTTGCGCTCATGGACGGCACTCTGCGCAGCATCCCACGCCAGGAGTTCAAGGTCTCCAGGAAGCCAAAGGCCAAGACCAAGAAGCCCGCCTCGGGGAGCAGCTGGTACTGAGCGCCACGCCACCCAAGTCTCAAACTTCGCTGGAGGAGCTCGCCCGGGACGCCCGGGCGGGTTCCGACCCAGCGTTTTCCCAATTGGCGCTGCGCCTCCAGCGCCCGCTCTTTCGCTTTCTCTTGCTGCACACCGGGTCGACCGCCGACGCTGAAGAGCTGACCCAGGAGACGTTTCTGCGAGCCTGGCAGTCCCTCGCACGCTACGACGATCGCTGGCGCTTCACCACCTGGCTCTACACCATCGCCCGCCGCCTGGCCGCCAGTCATTACCGCATTCAGTCCCGTCGGCAGACCGTCCCCGTGCCAGACGACCTGGACAGCGGCATGCTCGACCCCAGCCGCGCCATCGCCAGTGCAGAACAGCGGCACAACCTGTGGGACCTGGCCAGCCGGGTGCTCAGCCAAGACCAGCGGGCGGCGCTCTGGCTGCGCTACGCCGAAGACATGGAACCCCAGGACATCGCCCGGGTGATGGGCAAGGGCGCGGGGCAACTCAGAGTGACACTGTTTCGCGCTCGGCGTACTCTGGCCAGGCATCTGCAGCCTGCTCACCACGGGCAACCCACCGACCACCTCTCCCCCGCGCCATGCCCGGAGGGCAGCTGACATGACCGACCCCACACACGATCCGCTCGCCGCAGCCCTGCGCCGCGATGCCCCTGGCGCACTGCCCGAGCCCCCCGCCCACCTCGACGGAGCGCTGCGTCAGGCCCTCGACGCCGCCTATGCCCAACCCAGGGCCGCGGCTACCCACCAACCCTCGTTCGCCAGGACCGGGCAACACCACGCCGGGCCGCTGATGCTGCTGCTGAGTGGAGCAGCAGCCGCCCTGCTGCTGACTCTCTCGCTGAACTCCCTGACCAGCGAGATGCCAGATCAGCCTGCCCCGATCACTCCCGACGGACTGGCCCTCTCGCTCAACCTGCAGCACCCCTCATCCGAGCTGCTCAAGCCCTTGGCCGCGTTGGTGGCTGGGCTGAACCAACCCCTTCTCGCCGAATGGCAGCACCTCACCCAAGACGCTGCTGGCACCGCCGACTACCTGCTCGCTCAGGTGCAACGCCCGCTGCAAGGCCTACGCTCCCTGGCCCAGGCCCCCTCACTCTCTCCCGGCCAGTCCCCAGTCGCTGCCGACGGCTAGCCAGCCCATCGAGGCTCCGGACGCCGCCCAACAGCAACACCCTTCATGGACCTCGGCGCGAAGGTGCGGTTCCACCGCCGTTGAACGCCACCCCGGAGGGCAACAGTCGCTGGTCTCTCCACCGGGGAGGGCGTCCCTGTTTCTCACCAGGGGGGCTGAAGCGAGTGTGGAGGCCCTGCCGACCCTGTCTGAGCGAAACGGCCCCCCTGGTGAGAAACAGGGACGCCCGCAACACCGCGAAGACCACGACCTGTAGCGCAGCCCCCTAGCCCTGGAATAAGCGCTGAGGCGAGCCCTGCGGGGATTTCGTTCGCTCGGGGCCAAGTGTTGCGCCGATGAGCCGCCGCCAAGCCGAGGTCGACGCGCCGTCGCCAGTCATGGCGCCCCTCAGGCTCTGTTGGCGGTACACAAGAGTCGCTCGGCGCGGGCTGGGACGGATCCGTGGCGCAGGCACTGGAGGAGAGCCGCGACAAGAGGGGTTGGCTCAGGTCTGCAGTCGCGCGATGCCTCGACAGATGTCGTCGGCGAAACGATGCGAGCGAGCGACACGCACGATGACACTGCGGGCGTGGTGTACGACACGCGCAGCGACGATGACGAAGGCCTGGCGAAAGCGCTTCCACTCCCAGCGTACGGCTTCCTTTGGGAGCGCGATCTGTGCGAGCCACGACTTGATGTTGCAGGCCAGCCTTGCGCAGACCAGGTAGGCCCCGTTGGCCAGAAAGTTTCCCGTTGGCATGGCCATGGCCGCGATACCGTTCTGCAGCTGTTCGATCACGTTCTCCTGATCGCAGCGCTGATAGGTCAGCCTGACGACCGCCTCTGCCGAGTGGCGCGGCGGCATGTTCGAGATCACGAAGCGGTAGCGCCACAGGGTGAAGAGTTCGCCTTGGTTCGACTCCTCGATGCGCTGTCTGCGGATGATGACGCGGTAGCTCTGCTTGGCCCTTGAGGGCTTGTACTCGACCTCGGCAAGCCACTGCCTCTTGAGCTTCAGGTCGCGCTTGCCTCGTTTCTTTGCTTGGCGTCGGCGGACATTGCATCCGCGCTTGCGGCGCTTCGCCTTGCTCTGCTTTGGCGCTGGCTTCTCAGACCCACGAAACGGTTTCCATGCCTTGCCCTGTAGGCTCTCCGCAATGGCGACGAGGTTCTGGTGAGCTGGCAGCACGATCGCGAAATCATGCCCGTTGGCGTCGCAAGCGTCGTAGATGTCGTGACGAGCGAAGGCGCTGTCTCCACGGACCACGATGCGCTTGAAGCCACCTTCCAAGAGCGGGAAGACCTCCTCCAGCAGCTCGGCGGCACCCTCTGCAGAGGGTGTGTTGCCCGGGCGATTCACCAGCCGCAAGCACTCCTGAGTCTCCGCCAGCGTGATCGCCAAGGGGTGGTAACCGAAACTGCCCTTGTAGGTGAAGTCGGTGCCCTCCATCTGGTGGCCGTAGACCGGGTGGACGTGGCTGTCCATGTCGACCAACGCCACAGCTCGCTTGCGCTTGCCATTGGCCAGCTTCCAGGCTCGACCCTGTGCCGTGTCGATCGCCTCGTCGAGGGCGACAAGATCTTCCTCACCGAAGCGACGCAAGAAGTCACCCGCCGTCGTCGGATCAGGAAGGCTCCTGGCACCCAAGAGCCGACGGATCGGCTCGCTACCCTGAAGATGGGCGATGTCCTCGATGCAGGTCCCACCCACGAAGAGATTGTAGACATGCGTCAGCACGTGATCCGCTTCGCTGTAGGGACGGTGCGCACGCAGAAGGTCCAACGACGCATCAATCTCTGCTGGCAAACCGAGCTGCGACACCAGTTGAGCGGCCAAGCTCAAGCCGCCATACGGCGTGGTGTCCGTGTCCTCCACATCGACATGCAGCTTGGGATGGAGAAGCTCACCACCACGCCGCCCGCGTAATGGCAGATCCACCCGCTGAGACGACGTTCCGGCGTTGACGTGGCTGGCCCGTATGCGCGACGATCGTTTCACCTGAGGCTCCTTCCGCTTGTCGTGTCTTTCTCGCAGAAACCACGATAAACACAGCGGGCTGGAGCCTCAGGTGTTTCTCAGCGCTTATTCCAGGCCTAGCACCCGGTGCGGAAAGTGCGCCGGCGGCCGGCGATCAACGCCGAGGGTAGGTCTTCAGCACCCACTCGGCCCAGGCCTGGTCGAAGTCGTCCAAGGTGAATCCGTAGACGCTGGCCAATGACTCCGTCACCCGGTCGCGCACCAGCTCATGGCCGGGGACGAGCAGGCCAGCATCGATGGGCTGCTTCACCGCCTTCATGAACCGCGCAAAGCTGTCGTCCTCACGGCTGAGCAGGTAGTCGACGCGACTGAACATCATCGTGTGATCGGCCAGGGGCAGCTTGTCCGTGTGCTGCCACTCGATCATGGTGGCCGCCGTGGGATAGACGTCGACCTTCACCCGGGCGCGCACCTTGCGGGGCCACTCCGTGTCGGCCATGGCCGCGGCCTTTGACCCGCTCATCTGACTGAAGCTCGGGTACTCGGGGTCGATGCGCCGCTGGCACCAGTACGACATGCCGTCTGCCAGCCAACGGGGCAGCGAGAAGGTGTAGCCCTCGTAGCCAGCCAGGATGTTCTGGCACACGCCCCAGACCAGCTGGCAGTAGAAGGGGGCGTCCTTGTCCATCTCACCGTCGAAGAACTCGGTGCAGGAGACGAAGCAGAGGCTGCCCACCCTGGGAAAGTTCAGACGCACGGGCGCGTTGCCGTCGGAGGTCCCATAGCGCTTGGCGTAGCGCCCCAGGCTCGACTTCTTCTCCAGCAGCAACACGCACAGCTTGCCTTCCATGCCGGGCAGCAGCCCGTCCTGCAGGGTGTCGCCATGGCCCAGGAGAGCCGCCAGCTCGGCGTAGAGATCTTCGAGCCTCTGCGCATACAGGTAGAGCCGCAGCCATGGATCCAGGGTCTTGGTGCGCGCCTTCACCCGGGGGATGCGCTGCGCCAGCCGGGTCAGCTCCTCTTTCACCCGGGACCGCTCGTCCTTCTCAAGGCTGTACTGCGGCAAGGTCGAACCGATCTTGAAGTGTGCGGTCTCCACCCAGCGCAGGGGGACCTTGCCCAGCAGCTCTTCGATGTCGAGGGTGCCGTGCCCGTCGCCCCAGGCAAAGCGCCCCGTGTCCACGAAGCCCGCAGCTTCGCTGAGGGCGCGATCGCCCTTGAGATACGGGTCGGGTGGCAGCTCAAGCGCAGCCTGACCCCGGGCCCCTGCCGTCAAGCAGGTACCCAGGGTCAGGATCATCGCCCAGGACAAAAGGCGCAGGTGCATTGTTCAGCTCAGGCCGCTCAAGACCTCAGCGGGTCGCCCGCTGGGACAACATGGGCAGCGAATCTTTCAGTGCCTTCACCTCGCCCTGCAGCTTCTTCGTCTTGGCCACGACCTTCTCCAGATCTTTCGCGGCCTTCTTGAACTTGGACGACTTCGGACCCTTTGTCTCGAGAGCGTCGTCATACCGGGCTTGCAGCAGCTCGGCTTGCTCGTCGGCCATGTCGATCTTGTCGAGCACCTTCTCGATGTTGCGAATGGTGCGCTCGGCGTCGCCGCCATAGCTCTCACCGAGGATGCCCAGCATGGCGTCCCAGAGCTGTGACTGAGACTGGGTGCCGTCCAGGTGCACCATGCCATTGCCGTGAGTATCAGCCACGAAGAGGTGGGCCGGCGAGCTGTCGTCGAACAGCTTGCGGAAAGAGTGATCTGACTTCAGCACGTGGTTCGGCAACTTCACCGTGTGGAACCAGTTCGAGAGCAGCACGGTCTTCTCGTTGTCGAGAGTCGAGCTGAGCAGGGCGTCGTCGCTGCCCTCGCACCAGCCACACTCACGGAGCACGAGCAAGGGCCGGGGATCATCACCAGCGAGCACTTCGAAGGCCTCGACGCGCGGCAGGGCCACGGCCTTGGTCTTGGCGTACGACTTGCCCGCGAGACGAGCCGCTTCTTCGACCGGGTTCACGTAGACCGCGAAGTCCCACTCGAGGTTGAGCAGCGCCTTCGCTGTCTCGCGCCGCTCCGGCTTCACATAGGGTTCGGCCGCCTGCGGTGTGGCGCCACCGCCAGCCCTTCCGCCTGTGTTGCGCGTGCCACCACTATTGGAGGAGCCCGTAATGCCGCCGGCGGAACTCGCCGCAGGTCCTGGGCATCACTGCCCGTGGGCGTCAGCCGCCAACCAGGTGAGGGCAGCCAGGGCCAAACCAGCCATTGCGATCGTTTTCATCGTAGCGCTCTCTCGCAGAAGTTCTCATGACCCGGCGCAGCGATGGCCACAGGCCCGCTGCCCACGGGGATCAAGAACAGCTTAGACGCCAAATCCACAGCCGTGAAACTCTTCTCTTGCACGAAAGCCCCTAGCGCTGGGATCTCCTCGCACTCGGAACTCGAAAGCAGGGCGCTCAGCGGCCGGAACGGCCACCAAACAGGGGTTTGAGGCCCCAGGAGCCAGGCCCCGGTCAGCTGCGCAACATGACCAGGACCATCTTGAATCGCTCGGGCGCCGAGACCTTGTGAGGGCGATGAGCGGGGATCAAGATCATGTCGCCGGTGCCCAGAGCGTGGGCCTCTCCATCGACGACCACGTCGGCCCGGCCCTCGGCGATCCACAACATGGCGTCAAAAGGTGCCGCACTCTCACCGATCTCTTGACCCTTGTCGAAGGCAAAGAGAGTCGCGGCTCCGTTGCCATTCTTGAGCAGCTCCTGCTTGTCGACAGACTCGGGCCTGTAGGCGACACCATCGGCGCAAGCGCCGGACCAAACCTGATTGACAACGATTCCACAGCCCACGGACAGACTCCGAGCAAAGAGAAGGCGACGGTCACTCTGCAGCCGTCGCGGTGCAACGAGGCCACATGATAACGGCCGGCCCGGGCCAATGATTCCCGGGGGGACAGCAGACTCGGCGGTCCCGTTTGTCGCCGGCCGCTCAGCGAGCCTGTTGTCGCTGCTGCCGAGCCTTGGCCAGCCGCCTCCTGGCCTGCTGGTCCTCAGGAGAGAACTCCAGGAGCTGCTTGTAGGCCGCGATGGCGCCGGCGAAGTCAGCCCCCCCAAAGCAAGCCGCGCCCAGCAGGTGCAATGCCTCGGTCGACCGAGGCCGCAGGGCACAGGCGCGCTGGGCCAGAGGCACCGCGCTCTGCCACAACGCCTGGCTCACCCGCAAGCCGGCCAGCCCAAAGACAGCGGCGAAGTCATCGGGGGACAGCGCGAGCGCCTGGCCATACTGGGCCGCCGCTTCGTCCCAACGGCCAAGGTCGGCGAGCATTTCGGCGTAGATCGAGTAGGCCCGGCCATAGCCTGGCGCCCGTTGGATGGCCTGGCGGCAGTGCTGCTCTGCGGCTGCGGTGTCACCACGCTTGGCCAACACCTGAGCCAGACTGAGATGGGCCAGTGCGCTGCCGCCGTCGATGGCGACCGCGTGTGTGTACAAGCGAAACGAGCTACGCCAGACCTTTGCCTGCCCGTGGCCCGCCACCGCCGTCGCGGCGATGAGCAAGGTCGCAAGACCGCAGCCCAACCATCGCGGTGCGGACAGCCCACGCGCCAGGTCGGCGGCGCCGAACACCAACGCCGTCGTCAGCCCGATGGTCGGCAAGTACGTGTAGCGGTCGGCCATGGCCTGAGAACCCACCTGCACCAGACCGAGCACCGGGACCAGCATGCCCAGGAACCACAGCCAACCCAGGGCCAGGTAGGGGCGCCTCCGTCCCGGACCGAGCAGGACAGCAAGCGTCACCGCGACCATGCCAGCCGTCGCCAACACCGTGCTCCACAGAGGAGTGCCACCGTCGGCCATGGGGTAGTAGAAGACCAGGTCGGTGGGCCAGAGCAGCTTGCCCACGTAGCGCCACACGGCCACGGGCGCCGCGGCCAGCCGTTCGCCGAGAGGGACGACGCCCAGGTCCATCACCGCGCCCCCTGCGTCCTGGGCAAAGAGCGTGGCCAGTACGACGGCCACCACCACCGCGCACAGCGGCAGCTTCTCCATCAGCAACTGCCGCAGCTCGCACGGCTCGTTGCCCTGCGCCGAGCTGGGCAGGGGCCCGTGACGCCAGCGGCCCAGAGGCCAGGCGTCGAGCAGCAGCAGCACGCAAGGCAACGTCACCAGCATGGGCTTGGACAGCAGCCCCAGGGTCATGGCGACCAGCACCCAGGCGTAGCGCCGGGCCGTGCGTTGTCGGGCGTAGCCATCCCAGGCCAGCAGCGTGGCCATGAAGAACAGCCCGCTGAGGACGTCCTTGCGCTCAGAGATCCAGACCACGGACTCGGCGCGCAGTGGGTGCACGGCGAACAGCGCAGCCACCACGAAGGCGCAGCCCCGGCGGCCGGTCAATCTGGCGAGAGCCAGGAACAGCAGCACGGTGCCCAGCCCGTGAATCACGACGCTGGAGACATGGTGCCCACCGGCAGCGTCGGCCGTCCCCCCAAACAGCTGCACATCGAGCATGTGGGACAGCCAGGTGAGCGGGTGCCAGTTGGCCATGTGCGTGTGCATGAAGGCCCAGGCCGCGCCCGACCAGCTCAGCCCGTCTTGGACCACATCATTCTTGAGCACGTAGCCAGGGTCGTCGTAGCTCACGAAGCCAAAGTCGGCGACCGACCAGAACGTCCCTGCCACGAGAGCGCAAAGGGCCAACGCGGGGAGCAGCCAGCCTCCATGTGGAGACTGCACCGACATCAGAGGAGTCTTGTCTGCCTCGCCGCTCATGGGCCGAGCCTCGTTGTGAGCCGCGGAACCTGCTCGCTGGGCCAGGAGTCTATCCTGAAGTCGCCTTCAACTCGCAGCCAGCTTGCACCGCTGTCGTCCCGCGGCGCGGTATGATCGCCCCGCTCCTCCTGACGAGACCTCCGCACATGCACTCGCGCTCTCTTGCCAAGTCGTCGCTGCTGCTGAGCCTGGCAGCCACAGCCCTGCTCGCTCCCATGGCGGCGGCCCAGCACTCCCTCATCGACTGGATCCACGAGTACACGGTGGACAGCGACGATTTGCGCAGCTTCTACACCCTGCAGACGTCCCCCACAGCCCGGGAGCGCATGGAGCAGCACGACGGGCAATGGTTGGAGCGCCTGTCCTCGCTCGATGACGCAGACCTCACCGCAGACGAGCGCATCGACCAAGTGCTGCTCAGGAGCTTCATCGAGCACCAGCGCGCCACGGCCCGGCGAGAAGGCCGGCAGCAGCAAGAGCTGGCCGAGCTGCTCGACTTCGCCGAGATCATCGAGACCCTCGAGGAAGGGCGCTGGACCCTACGCCCCGTGGCCCCCGCCGACGCGGCGGCACGCCTCGACCAACTGGCGCAACGAGTCGAAGAGCTGGCGGAGCGAGTCCAGGGCGAGGACTCATCGGCGGCCGCTGCTGAGACCGCTCCCCCGCTCACCTTGAGCGCCGTCTCCGCCCTGCGCCTGGCCCGCACCGTCTCGAACCTGAGCCACGGGCTGGACACCTGGTATGAGCACGATGCCTCGTTCCGTCCCGACTTTCGTTGGTGGGTTGAGCGACCCTATGAGCGGGCGACCGAAGCGCTCGAAGAGTACGGGCGCAAGCTGCGCGAAGACATCGCCGGACAGACGGGCGACGCCGACGATCCCCTGGTGGGCGACCCCATCGGCGCGGACGGCCTGACCGCTCATCTGGCCCATGAGTTCTTGCCCTACGACGCGGCTCAGCTCCTGGCCATTGGCGAGGCTGAGTTCGCCTGGTGCGAGGCCCGCATGCTCGAAGCCTCCGCAGAGCTGGGCTTCGGCGATGACTGGCACAGCGCCCTGGCCGAGGTGAAAGACAGCCACGCTGCACCGGGCGAGCAGGACGAGCTGGTCATGGCTCAAGCTCGGGAAGCCATCGCCTTTCTCGACGAGCGACAGCTGGTGACCATCCCCGACCTGGCCCGAGAGACCTGGCGGGTGCGCATGCTCAGCTCAGAGCGCCAGAAGGTGCTGCCCTTCGCCGCCTACAGCCGCCAGCACATGCTGGTCGCCTTCCCCACCGACGACATGGACATCGACGCGCGGCTGCAGGCCATGCGCGGCAACAACGAACATTTCAGCCGCATCGTCACACCCCACGAGCTGATCCCCGGCCACCATCTGCAGGGCTTCATGGCCGCCCGTTACAACGTCCATCGGCGACTCTTCTCCACCCCCTTCTACGGCGAGGGCTGGGCCCTCTACTGGGAGATGCTGCTCTGGGACGAAGGCTGGCCCCGAGGCCCGAAAGATCGCATCGGCATGCTCTTCTGGCGCATGCACCGGGCTGCGCGCATCGTGGTCTCGCTGCGCTTTCACCTGGGCACCATGAGCCCGCCCGAGATGATCGACTACCTGGTCGAGCGAGTGGGCCATGAGCGGGACAACGCCACCGCCGAGGTGCGCCGCTACATCGGCGGCGCCTACAGCCCGCTGTACCAGTGCGGCTACATGATCGGCGGTCTGCAGCTGCGGGCCCTGGCCGGCGAGCTGGTGGGCACTGACAGCGATCCCGGCGCCCTGAGCCTGCGGGAGTTTCATGACGCCGTGTTGCGCTGTGGCCCCATACCCATCGAGCTGGTGCGGGCCAGCCTGACCCGGACCGTGCTGACAGCCGATCACCAGGCCAGCTGGATGTTCGCAGGAGATGTTCAACCCGTGAACGACGACGGGAACTGATCGCCCTGGCCGCTCGGCACCCGCTACAGTGTGCGCCCTTGTCCGCCACTTGAGGAGTCGCCGATCACCATGCGTATGCTGCCCTGGACCCTGCTGGCCCTGCTGAGTCTCGCCGCTCCCTTGAGCGCCCGGGCCGACGACGTCGATCTCTCGTTCTACCTGCCGAGCGACGTGCGTTACGACCCGGCCATCCCCACACCCGAGTCGGTGCTGGGTTTCTCGGTGGGCGAGTGGCACGTGCGCCACGACCAGCTGGTGCGCTACTTCGAGGTGCTCGCAGCGGCCAGCGAGCGCATGTCGCTGAAGGTCACGGGCCAGACCTGGGAGCAGCGCTCGTTGCTTCAGGCCGTGTTCACATCCCCTGAGAACCAGAGCCAGCTCGAGACGGTACGGCGGCGCCATGTCGAGGCGGTGAACCGTGGCGACGCGCCTGACGCCGACCGTCCCGTGGTGGTGTGGATGGGCTACAGCGTCCACGGCAACGAGCCCTCGGGGAGCAACGCCTCGCTGCTCATGGCCTACTACCTCGCCGCGGCCCAGGGGCCAGCGATCGACGAGATGCTGGCGAACACCGTGGTGATCATGGACCCGTCCATCAACCCGGACGGCCTGGCCCGCTTCGCCAGCTGGGTCAACATGCACAAGGGCCAGCAGCTCGTCTCGCAGGCCCAGCACCGTGAGCATCAAGAGACCTGGCCTGGCGGCCGGACCAACCACTACTGGTTCGATCTCAACCGCGACTGGTTGCTGCTCACCCACCCGTCGTCCCAGGCGCGGGTGCGGGAGTTTCATCGCTGGAAACCGAACGTGCTCACCGACCACCACGAGATGGGCACGGGCTCCACGTACTTCTTTCAGCCGGGAGTCCCCAGCCGCACCAACCCGCGCACGCCCAGCCGCAACCAGCAGCTCACCGCAGCCATCGCCGAGCACCACGCTGCGGCGCTCGACAAGCTGGGCAGCCTCTACTACAGCCAGGAGAGCTTCGACGACTTCTACTACGGCAAGGGCTCGACCTACCCCGATCTGCAAGGCTCGGTGGGCATCCTCTTCGAGCAGGCCAGCTCCCGGGGGCATCTGCAGAGCAACGACTACGGCGAGGTGAGCTTCCCCTTCACCATCCGCAACCAGCTGGCCACCTCGCTCTCAACCTTGGCCGCCAGCCAGGCCCTGCGAGCCGAGCTGCTCGACTACCAGGCCGAGTTCGTGCGCTCAGCAATCGAAGAAGCCGCCGCCGACCCTGCCGCCGGCTGGGTCTTTGGACACGCCACAGATCGGGCCCGGGTCCTGGCCATGATGGATGTGCTCATGGGCCACGGCATCGCCGTTCACGAGCTCGACCAGGCCTTCAGTGTCGATGGTGTGCGCTACGCACCGGACAGCGCGTTCTATGTGCCCCATGATCAGCAGTCCTACCGGCTGGTGCGCACGCTCTTCGAACGACGCACCGAGTTCCTCGACGCCACCTTCTACGACGTCTCCAGCTGGACCCTGCCTCTGGCCTTTGGCCTGCCCCACGGTGAGGTCTCACGGGCGACCCTGCCCGCCCACACCATCGGCTCCCAGCTCAGCCGTACCCCCAGGCTGCGTGGCCAGCTGCTGCCCCCACCTGGAAACGCCCCGGCCAACGCCTGGCTGATCCCCTGGCACGGCCACCACGCGCCCCGCACTCTGGCCAGTCTGGCCGCCGCGGGTGTGATCAGCACCGTGGCGACTCGCCCTCTGCAGGCCGCCACGGCTCAGGGCCTCACCGATTTCGCCGAGGGTACGGTGATCGTCCCCGTGGGCGTGCAAGATCTAGAGGCTGCAGAGCTGGCCCAGCTGCTCGGTCAGCTGGCGGCCCGTGACGGGCTGACCATCTCTGGCCTGGCGACCGGCCTCACCCCCGGCGGCATTGACCTGGGCAGCCCCAGCGTCGTGGCCCTGCGAGACCCAGCACCCGTGCTGATCGTCGGCTCGGGGGCCTCGTCCTACGAGGCGGGCGAAGTGTGGTTCCAGCTCGACCAGCGCTGGGGAGTTCCCGTGGCCATGATCGAAGGGCAACGCCTGGGCTCGTTCGATCTCACCGACACCACCCACGTGATCGTGGTCAGCGGCGCCGGCAACACCCTCGACCCGTCCGCCGTGGAGCAGTTGTCCGATTGGGTCCGCGAGGGCGGGGTGGTCATCGCCAGTAGGGGCGGCGCCAGCTGGGCGACGAAGGCGCTGCTGAACATCCAGCCCGAGTCCGACGGCGACGATGCAGAGCCAGAGGACGCCGGGGCCAACGACCAGCCCGCGCTGACCTACGCCGATTACGAAAGCGAGCGGGCCAAGGCCCTGGTCAGCGGCACGATCTTCTCTGCCACGATCGATCGCACCCACCCCCTGGGCTTCGGCTACCAGGCGGACGAGCTGTCGCTGTTCAAGTCGGGCACCACGACCCTGGCCCGATCGGCGAACCCGCTCGAGGATTGCGCTGTCTACACCGCCGAGCCCTTGCAGAGCGGCTACGCCAACGGTGAGAACGTCGCGAACATCGCCGAGACCATGGCGGCCTCCGCCCGACGCGTGGGCGCCGGCACGGTGATTCGCATCACCGACAACCCCCTGTTTCGCGGCGTCTGGCAAGGCACATCCAAGCTCTTCGCCAACGCCTTCTTCTTCGGACACGCGGTCAAGCGCACCAGCGCTCTGCGTGACGAAGCGGGCGCGGGCATGGCCGCCGAGAACGATGTGTCCCACGAGGACGGCGGGCACTGAGCTGCACTCCGCTCCCGCTGGCGCCGATGGCGAGCCCGATTGCAGACTCGCCTCCGGCAGCTCCACTCTCACCCCGCTGCGCCAGTCCACGACCCTTCCCCGCAGGCCGGCGCAGCTTGTGTCTTGCAGCAGCTTCGCAGCCCATCGGCCGGGCCTGAACCGAGCCGCTTTCATGACAGCGTTGTCTGGTAAGGAGCGCTTCGTTCTGAGGGCTGAGTTCTCGTGAAACAGGCGGGCGACAGGATCGCTGTTCCCTCGGAGGACTCGACGAGTCCCAAGCCAGACATCCGCGAGGAGAAGCACATGTTCCCATCCCACCGCACAGGCGCCTTGGCGCTCGCCCTAGCCATGGTGGCTGCACCGTCCGCCTGGGCCACTCAGACGCTGCATGTGCCAGCCCAGTTCTCCACCATCCAAGCCGCCGTCGACGCAGCCCAGGCTGGAGACACGGTCTTGGTCGGGGACGGCACATACACGGGGAACGGCAACCGCGACATCAACTTCGTCGGCAAGCAGATCGTTGTACGCAGCGAGAACGGTCCGCAATCGACCACCATCGACGCCGGAGGCACATCCGCCGAACCCTACCGCGGCTTCGTCTTCTCCAACGACGAAGGCCGTTCGTCGATCGTTGAGGGCTTCACCATCACCGGCGGTGCGACCCTGCCCGGTGCGGTGGCTGATCAGTTCAACGGCGGCGCCATCATCATTCGCTCAGCCAGCCCCACCATTCGCGACTGCCACTTCATCGGCAACTCGTCGGGCTGCTGGGGTGGCGCCATCTACTCAGGTGACACCGGCGAGTCGGCCAACAAGGCCAGCCCGCTCATCGAGAACTGCCTGTTCGCCAACAACTTCACCGATGACGACGGCGGCGGCTTCTTCACCTGGTCGTTCTCCAGCCAGAACGCAGAGCCAACGATCATCCGCAACAGCGTCTTCATCAACAACGGCGCCGCTGTGACCGGCGGAGCGATCACTGACTTCGGCGGCAGCAATCTGGTCCTGGAGAACATCACCGTCGTGGGCAACACCGCGCTGTTTGGTTCTGGCCTCAACGTTGGCAACGTGACGATCAGCAACTCCATCCTGTGGGACAACGCGGGAAGCGATGACTTGCAGGTCTGGGGCAACTCGACCATCTCCTACAGCAACGTGATGGGTGGAGCTCCGGGCCTCGGCAACCTGGACATCGACCCGGGCTTCGCAGCCGACGGCTACCACCTCCTCCCAGGTTCACCCATGGTAGGCGCTGGGACCTTTTCGTCTACCGAAGCTCAGCTGGACATCGATGGCCAGCCGAGGCTGCTCGGCGGTCGCGTCGACATCGGCGCTGATGAGCTCAAATGGGCGACCTTGCGCCTGATCGGCGGCCCTCTCCAAGCTCCCTGACTCTGGCTTCTTCGAACCTGGCGCCCTCCCATCCCCCCGCCGCCAGGGGCGTTGAACTCGTCCAGAGCCAGACAAAACGGAGCCTCTGTCTGCATGGAAGCTCTTCCAGCCCGTCGCACCATCAAGTGTGCGACGGGCTGGTTTTTTAGCTGCCCCGGGCCACGATCAGGGCATCCAGCTCGGCCAGGGCCTCGATCCAGCTGCCTTCCACGGCCGAGGCGTCCTCCTGCCCCACCACCTGCACCGCTGAGTGGGCGTCCAACCCCCAGCGCGGCAGCCAAGTCTTCAGCTGGGCGGCGAGCTGGCTTGCGTCCTGGTCGGCAGGCAGACCCGCGATAGGTCGCCGGTCATCGAGCACGACCCGCAAACCCAGGTCAACGGTCGAGGACAGGAGCGTCCGCTGCCATGCCACCTCAGGGACGATCGGCCCGTTCACCACGAGCAGGCCCAAGAACAGTCCGGGGGCGGTCAGGGCCAGGTCAGCAGCCATCAACGCCCCCATGCCCTCACCGGCAATGAAGACCTTTGTCCTGTCCACCGGATTCTCGTTGCAGAAGCTACGAATGCTCTCGATCACCGACGACTCGTAGGCCCAGGGTTTCGCAAGAAACTCCTCGGCGTCGCGGAACCAGAGCATGCCGTCCTCCACCTGCTCGTTTTCAGGGAGCTGCGCGGACGGTGCCAGCAAGACCAGGCCCAGTGAGTCGGCCACCCGGCGCCAGGGCCCGTGCAACACGCTGTCTTTCGTCGCACCGCTCTCATGCAAGACGACCAAGAGAGGCCAGCGATCCTGGCCGTGCAAGCCCGCCGGTACATACAGGCCGGGCTCTGACGCATAGCGTTCCGCCACAGCCCGACCCGCCTCCATTCGTTGCAGGCTCGCCTGCCAGCTGGGATGACCACGCAGCAGCTCCAGGTCAGGGTCTTTCTTCAAGACGTCTGCCCCGTCGACCAGAAAGCCAAAGCCAAAGGCGATGGCCTGATCGATCCACCGCAATGCGGGCTCACGCTGCCCCGCCAGAGCGTGGCTACAGGCCAGGTTGTAGGCACACACGGCATCCCGAGGCTCCAGGACGAGGCACCGCTCAAAGGCCTGAACGGCGAGTTCATGGTCTCCCGATTGCAACGCCGTGATACCCACCTGAAAGCTGTCCTCGAAGGCCTCGTGCCCCGCAGAACGTAGAACGAAAGGTCCCTGGACGAACTGCCCCGACAGCCCAGAAACTGTGGACCGAGCGGCCTCCGTCCCCTGCACCCGAGTCAGCAACGAACGTTGCCGCGAGAGACTCAAGTGCAGAGCCTCGGCTTCGGTGGCGAGAGCTCCCGCACGCGTCAGGTCGTGCAAGCCAGTGTAGACGGGGACCAGTTGCTCCAAGAGCCGGGCGATCGCGAGAGAGTCAGGCACCCAGGCGGCGCGGCGCAGTGAGAGCGAGCGCTCCAGCTGATCCCTGGCCCTCTCGTGGTCTCCCACCAGGACCCACAGCGCACCGAGCTGCTCGGTCAACTCGGCCAGAATCAGCGAGTCGCCATCGTCCAGATCGAGTCGATGGTCCAACGCCGTCTGCAGTGTCTCTCGGGCCAGGGCATGCTGGCCCAGATCGGCCGACACCGCTGCCAGGGTCATGCGGCACCGGGCGGCGTCGTCATGGTGGCTCAGCCCTGCGCGCTCGAACCCTTCCAGGCTGCGTAGACAGAGGGCCTGGCTGGCTCGCACATCCCCGACCTGCCGGTGGACATCTGCGAGTTCAGTCAACAGCGTCAGTGTTTCCAGGTCATCCACGCCCCGCTCGCGCTGATAGATGGCGTAGGCCCTGTCCAGCAGTGGCAGGGCCTGCCCATACTGGCCCATGTTGCGGTAGATCCGACCGCTGGCGCGCATGAGCACGGCCCGATGCAACGGTTGATCTTCGAAGCCCGTGGGGATGGACGCAGCGCCTCGATCCAAGATCTCTCGCGCCGTCACGGTCTCGGCTCGTTCCGATTCAAGGGGCGTCAGGTGGAAGAGTTCCACGAGATAGTCCGTGACCCGCGCGCTGAGTTCGGCCTGAAACGCCGCGTCGTTTGCACTGGCCTCAGCCAGATCACGCTCGTCAGCGATGGCCCGATTGGCCCAGAGCAGACCGGTCGGTAGGCCAAGAACGACCAGAAGACCGAGCAGGATGGCGGTGGCCCGCGCCGGGCTGCGACGCATGTAACGGATGCCTCGGCGAGCCAGCCCCACTGGCCTCGCGCGCACCGGCCTGAACTCGAGAAAGCGTCGCAGGTCGGCCGCCAGTTCTTCCGCGCTCTGATAGCGAACGGTCGGGTCTTTCTCCAGAGCAGCCAGGCAGATCGTTTCCAGATCAGCTGGCAACCCGGGCACATGGCGCCGCAACGGCACGGGGTCTCTGTCGAGAACCTGCCGGAAGACCTGAGCTGTAGACAGCCCATCAAACGGGCGGCGAAACGTCAGCAACTCATAGAGCGTGACGCCCAGTGAGAAGACATCTGTGCGCTGATCCACATCGTTGGGATTTCCGCTCAGCTGTTCGGGAGAGACGTAGTACGGCGTCCCTGTGAAGTCGCCCGATTGGGTCAGCCCTGGTGCATCGGCCAACCTCGCCAGCCCCAGGTCAAAGAGACGGGCACGCCCGGAGAGCGAGACCATGATGTTGGAGGGCTTCACATCTCGATGCACGATGCGGCGCGAATGAGCGTGGGCCAAGGCCTCGGCCACCTCGAGCGTCCAACGGGTGACGGCTTCGATCCAGGTGGGTGGCAGAGATCCCTCTGGCGTCGACTCCACCCCTCCGTCCAGCACCTGCTCCGCGGTCTCTCGGATCACCACCGCGACCGTCGCACCATCCACCTCCATGGGGCTCAGCGCCAACTCCCTGACCATGTCGACGATCTGGGCCAGCGTCGCCCCGGGCACGTACTCCATCGTGAAGTAGGGCCTGCCTTCCGATTCACCCACGCCGAACAAGGGCACGATGGCTGGATGATCGAGTGCAGTGACAGCCGCGATCTCCTGGCGAAAACGAGCGCGCAATCGATCGTCCACCCCGAGTGGGACGTTGCTGGCCTTGAGCGCCACGTGTCGCTGGTGCTCGGCATCCCAGGCCAGATACACCACACTCATCCCTCCTTGTCCCAAGAGGGTCAGGATTCGGTAAGGCCCGATGGCCCTGGGCGGCGCTTGTTCGCTCAGCAAGCCGAGCTGGTGCAGAGCCTCAAGCCGTTCACGCAAGCGCGGCGCAAGAGCGGGCTCTGCCTGGAAGACCGCTGCGCCCCCGTCCAGGGGCCAAGCGTCGATACACTCTGCCAGCAGCTCTTCGAAGCGATCGTCGTCTGTTGCTCTGTCTTGCGAACGATCACCGTCGTCCGCCGACGCCCTGGACATGTGTGGTCCTCCGCGGCTCATCGTACAGCACTCGCTGAAGCAGGGTAGGATGCTCGCCATGTCGCCACGCCGCCAAGATCGATCGCTGAAGGTTCTTGTCCAGAGCGCCGTATCCGGTGACCCCCAGGCTCGGGGTGATCTGATGGAGCGGCACATGACCGGCTTGCGCGCCTTCGTCCGCTTGCGATTGGGCCGTCAGTTGCGAGGCCGGGAGTCGAGTCTCGATCTGGTGCAGTCGGTCTGCCGCGAGGCGCTCGAGGGACTTGACCGTTTTGAATACCGCGGCCCCGACAGCTTCAGGAATTGGCTTCTACGGCAGGCCGAGAACAAGATTCGCGACCGGGGTCGCTACTGGAACCGGGCCCGACGCAGCCACGAGAAGGAAGCTGGTGCGGTCACGTCGCTGCTCGCCCAGGAGCACCAACCGGGAGAGCCTCTGAGCAACCAGCTACGCTCGTTTGCGACTCCCAGCCGACACGCTGTAGCTCGCGAAGACCTGACCCGGGCTGAAGCGGCCTTTGCCCGTCTCGCCCCCGATGCGCGACGGGTCATCGTGCTGGCGCGCGTACAAGGACTGAGCCACAGGCAGGTCGCTCAGATCATGGGCCGCTCGGAGGCAGCCAGCCGCACACTGCTCTCCCGAGCCCTCGCCAGATTGGCCAACCTCCTGGAAGACAAGCACCCAGATCAGCCTTCGCAAGAAAACTCGGGAAACCCGTGAAACATCGCTCTCGTCGCGACGCTGGTCTCTGAGCAAGAGGTGCGTCAACTCGGCGCCTACCTCCCCGCCCACCCAAAGGAGCGCCATGAAGCCGTCGATAGTTCCGCTGCCCGTTCTGGCTCTCTGGCTCACACTGATCTCGGGCGTTGAGCCAACGCTGATGGCCCAGCAGGTCCCCGGAGGTCCAAGGCAGTCGAGCACGGCCACTGGCCAGACGCTTCGCCTAACCAAGCCTCCCACCCCGTCTGTTCTGCGGGTCAATCTGGGCCAGGGCAACCAAGAGGCCCTGGGTTCAACGGACGCCGCCGCGCTCTCGGACGACGGAGCCTGGCTGGCCTTCTCCAGTCTTGCCAGCAACATGGTCGGCAACGACGGCAGTGGCCTGCGGGACGTGTTCCTGCGCAACCTGACCACGGGAGAGGTGCTCCTGGCCTCCCATGATCTGCAGGGCAATCCAGCCGATGCCCCCTCAGGCGGCGCCGTCGACATCTCTGCTGATGGCCGATACGTGGCCTTTGACAGCTGGGCCAGCAACCTGGTGTCCGGTGATGCGCCAGGCACTCTCGACGTCTTCGTCTATGACCGCGTCACCGACGTGGTATCGCTCGTCAGCAGAAGCACTGCGGGGGCGGCCGGCAATGCGGCCAGCGCAGAGGCGTCCCTCTCAGCGGACGGTCGGTACGTCGCCTTCTCCAGCTGGGCTGACAATCTGGTTGTCACTGATCTGAACGGTCAGCAGGACGTGTTTCTTCATGAGCTGGCAACGGGCATCACTGTTCGAGTGAGCGAAGATGCGTCAGGCGCTGGGGGAATAGGGCTCAGCCATAGCCCCGATCTGTCGGCAGATGGGCAGTTTGTGGCGTACTCGTCGCGAGCCAACAACCTGGTCAGCGAGCCCTTGAGCGTCTACCACTACATCTTCGTGCATGACACCTTGAGCGGAGAGACGTGGCACGCCAGCAAGAACTCATTGGGCGAGCACGCGTGGGGCAACTCTGACACGCGCCCCTCCATTTCAGCCGATGGCCGCCTGGTGGCCTTCGCCAGCGAGGCCTACAACCTGGCCGAGTCCCCCGACCTCAACTGGGTCAGCGATGTCTTCGTCCACGACCACCTGACAGGCATCACTTCGCGGGTCAGCGTGGCAACCGACGGCAGTGAAGCGAGCGGAGCCAGCGTGCTGCCCAGCCTCTCGGCCGATGGATCACTGATCGCCTTCACCAGCGGCGCTGCCGATCTCGTGCTGGACGACAGCAACGGGGCCGCTGACATCTTCGTCCACGATCTTCTCGGCGGCGCGACACGGATGTACAGCCTTGCCGCAGACAACTCAGCGGGCAACGCCAACAGCGACAGCGCAACTCTCTCGGCGGACGGTCGCTGGCTGCTCTTCGGCAGCTCTGCGTCCGACCTGGTGTTGGCCGATGACAACGGTGCCCGAGACGTCTTCCTGCGCGCCCTGCCCTGAGCGGCTCGCCTGACGACGTGGTCTCTCCTGCCGCGGCCTCAGCGAACGCCGCCAGCCTCCCGGTGACGGCGATCCAGAAACATCTCCAGGCTCTCCTGGGGTAACGGGCCCTGGGGCCCGACAACGCCCCACCGGCTCCAGTGGCTCTCGGGGTAGAACAGGTACTCGGCGATACCCACCAGCAGCTCGCGAGGGACGACGCCGAAGTGCCGGCTGTCCAACGAGCGGTTGCGATTGTCGCCGAGCACGAAGACCGTCCCGGGGGGCACCACAGATTCTGGGTAGTCGGCCGGCCCAGGACCGTCGTTGAGCAGCACCGGGTAGCTGTGACCTGCGGTGTGCTCCACGGCGCGCTGCGTCCCCCACTCTGCCGCCTCGCCGGGACCAAAGCCGGCCCTGGCCTGGACCGCGGCGTCGGTGAGAGACACCTGATTCAAGAGCAGCTGTCCATCTTGAACGGACACCCGATCGCCGGGCAGGCCCACGACACGCTTGATCCAGGTCTGGCCCGCCGTCGTGGGGCTGGCAAAGGCCACCAGATCACCTCTCTGCAAGGGCCGATTCAGCAGCGTGGCGTGATTGACCAGCAGCCGATCGCCATCGACGAGGGTGGGCATCATGGAGCTCTCAACGTAGCGAAAGGCCTCGAAGGCGTGGCTGCGCAACCAGCTGAAAGAGCCGTAGGGAAACGCCAGCCCCACCACCACCAAGGCCAGGGACAGGAGCGGCGACAGAGGCGTGCGGCGTGCACTGATCCGCGCGCACCGCCAGGCATCGATCACCGCACCGACCATGACCAGCAATACCGCGCAGGCGGTGCACAGCAGCAGCGCCAGGCGCCCAGCGGACGGAGGCTGACCCGACAGTGCCATGGTCACCGGCAGAAACAGCAGTGACACCACGAACAGAGCCAGCCCCCGCTGCATACGCCCGCAGTGCATCTGACCCAGGCCAGAACAGAGGCACGACAAGAGCGCGCTGGTCAGCGGCGAGATCAGCTGGACGGGCTGCTCTGCTGTGGAAGCATTGGTCTTCTCTGGGGCTGCACTCACGGCACGACTCATGGCTGAACTCCCCGGACTTGGCCTGACAGAAACAGCTGCACCATCGGCGTGATGCGGACGGCGGCGGCGACGGTCATGGCGAGGAGGATGGCTGCAGCGCGCCACCAACCCTGTGCAAGCTCGGGCTGGGCAGCGGCTGGCTGGGAGACGGCGTCAGGCAGGGCCTCCATGACCCGGTCCGCGAACCCCGGGGGCACATCACTCTCACTGCGCGCGTGGACCCAGCTCTCGAAGCCGTCCTTGGCAGTCATGGCAAGCTCTCCCTGAGCGTCTCACCCACATTGGCTCGCAGCCGGCTTCGGGCCCGACTGATCCGAGATTTGATCGTGCCCACGGGGACACCTTCGATACGGGCGATCTCGGCCAGGGGCAGCCCCTCAAGAACGGCCAGCACGAACGCAGAGCGCTGCTCGGCGGGCACGCGGGCCAAGGCCTGGTCAAGGCTGGCGAACAGTTCTTTCGACGCAGCCCTCTCCAGGGGGCCGTCGCTGGCCGCAAGCCCCTCGGCGCCCGGGGCCGGCGGCTCGGTCGGCTCTCGGCGACGGGCCGTCAGGCGATTGAAGCAGCGGTTGCGAGCGATGGTGAACAGCCAGGTCGAGAAACGCCCCCGCCGTGGGTCAAAGCTACCGAGCCGGCTGTAGGCCAGGCAGAAGACATCCTGGACGATGTCCTCGACCTCACTGGGCAGACCGAGCAGCTTGCCCACATAACCAAAGAGCGGCCCCTGGTAGCGCAGCACCAGCCCTCGAAACGCCTCCCGCTCTCCGGCGAGTGTGCGAGCGATGGCGGCAGCGTCATCGGGCAAGTGTCTGCTGCCTCAGCGGGAGCGCTCATGAAGACGGGCAAACCGTCCTGCTGCCTCTTCATACAACCCACAGGCTCTGGGGTTCCCGTGAGTTGAAAAAGAAAGCGATCCCCCGGACGTTAGCCCCCGGTTCTCACTGGACGGCGGCAGCCATCGCTCAGTGCTGCTAGCGAGGAGACCAGGCACTGAGCGGAGGGAGGGCCTGCCCACTGATTCTGCGGCCACTCAGCTGTCGGAGTGCGCCTACCAGATCCACCACCCCAGCCACTCGAAGGCGGCGATGAAGATGAACGCCGCCCACAGCCACCACTGCGGAAGGGTCGTCTTCTTTGCACTCACGCCCCCTCCAGCGAGGTCAAAGACTCAGCAGCCCATCAGAAGTCGTCGTCTTGGATGTCGAAGGTGAACAGTCCCACGGCGAAGTCGACGATCTCGAGTGGGTCAACGCCCACGTCCACGCCGATGATGAGCAGCTGAAAGCCCAGGCCGAACTCGCCAGTACCGTAGTCAGGCCCGTTGAAACCCTCGATCGTGGCGTCGACCACACTGACTTCGAGACCGGTCCGTGTCTCAAGGCCTGCGGGCAGCACGGGGATCACCCGGCCACGGGGCCCGGGGAGCCCCACGTAGATGCTCCAGTAGCTGCCGATGAAGAAGTCAGCCAGCTGGGTGGCGCGCACATCGAAGCCCACCCCGGGGCCTACCCGCACCCGCGCACGGACGATGTCGAGCACGTCGAAGAAACGATTGGGGAGGTACAGCAGCACGGTACCCAGCACGGAGTCGCTGTCGTCGTCTTCAACCTCTTCGCCCTCATCGTCGACGGCTAGCGAGGGGCCGGCTAGCGAGGGCAACACAGTGGAGGCCCACTGCTCGCCGTGCCAGGGAGTCGGACGGGTTGCCGAGCAACCGCAAAGGAACAACAGCAAGACCAGCGTTGGCAGACGACCCATGACCGCAACTCCCTGAGGGCAGGGTCGGCAGCCCGCGACGTCAGCGCCCAGGACTCACCCCCACCGTGGTTTCAGCTAGGATCGTAGCCGCTCACAGGCCATGGTCCAGGTGGTTCCCACGAAGGAGCCCATTGAGGTCCCCTATGTCACCTCCTCACACACCCCTCCCGGTCGCCGTGCTGGGCGCCACAGGGAGCGTGGGCCAGCGTCTGGTCGCTCTCCTTGATGGGCACCCGTGGTTTCGTCTGGCTCGGGTCATGGCTTCACCCCGATCGGTGGGTCAACCCTATGGCGAGCGGGTGCGCTGGCTGCAGACCACGCCGCTCCCTGAAGACGCCGCGGGCCTGAACCTCGAATCGTGCGAGGTGAGCGACCCACCAGCCCTGGTGCTCTCGGCCCTGGGTTCAGATGTGGCGGGCCCCATCGAAACCAGGCTGGCCCAGGCGGGAGCCGTCGTGGTCTCCAACGCGGCCAGCCATCGCCTCGACGCCGACGTGCCCCTGCTCGTCCCTGAGATCAATGGCGAACACATCGCCCTGGCTGAGGCGCAGAGCCAGCGCTTCGGGTCGGGCCGCATCCTCACCAATCCCAACTGCTCTTCTATCGGGCTGACCATGGCTCTTGCGCCGCTGCACCGCGCCTTCGGTGTGGAGCGGGTGCACGTGGTCACGATGCAGGCCCTGTCCGGCGCAGGCGTTCCCGGGGTGCCCGCCATGGCCGCGGTCGACAACGTGATCCCCCACGTTGCGGGCGAGGAAGCCAAGCTGATGACCGAGCCGGCGAAGATCCTGGGACAGCTGCAAGGTCAAGGCATCTCGCCGGCCGAGCTGATCATCAGCGCACAGTGTAATCGTGTGGCCGTCTCGGACGGTCATACGCTCTGCGTCTCTGTGGGCCTGGCCCGGGCAGCGAGCGCCGCAGAGATGCGGTCTGTCTGGACGAGCTTTCGCGGACCCGACGACGTGGCCGCCCTGCCGTCCGCGCCTGCCCAGCCCGTGCTCTACCTCGACGGTGACGACGTTCCCCAACCTCGGCTGCACCGCGACCTGAGCGGCGGCATGGCGGTGACCGTGGGGCAGCTGCGGCCCTGCCCTCTGTTGCGCTGGCGTTTCGTCAGCCTCTCCCACAACACCCTGCGCGGCGCGGCGGGCGGCGCCCTGCTCACTGCAGAGCTGGCCCTGACCAGAGGCCTGGTGCCTGGCTACAGACGCCCCACCGACACCTGACCCGGGCGCCCGATCAAACTCGATGCGCCTCTCAGCGCACCCGCGCGGGCAGGGGCGTGCCGAGACCTGGCGCACACAGCCGCGGCCGATCAGCGCCTCGCCGCCGGACCATCTGTGGTTGCTCCCCTGACCCTGCGCTATCCTCCCCGTGATGCCTCTGCCCCAAGATCCAGCTCATCGCCCAGCGGCAGTCCAGCGCACGGTCTTCGGCCAGCTATTGCTGGGTCTCGCGTTGCTGCTGGGCTGCGGCGACGACCCAGAGTCAGAGAACGGTGTGAAGTCAGGCGCTACGCATTGGGCGCAAGGCGCGGGCAACCCAGGGGAGCACACCCCGATGGACACCGCAGTGGGCACTGCGCAGGGCAATGCGGGCCGCGGCGAGACTGGCGCGACTGCCGAGGGCTCCTCCGACGGCATGGGGACCACCATGGGTGGCGGCGGCTCACCGTTGCCGCCTCCACCCAGCGCCGGCGACACGGCACGACTGCCCGACCCTCCAGGGCCCGGCCCCTGGTTTGAGATTGTCGACCCCGCCGCCTCTGGCCTGTCCCACAAGAACCTGTCTGGCCCGCTGCCGGAGCAGGGCAAGCGCTTCTTGCGCGACACCATCGGCCAGGGCATCGCCGTGCTCGACGCCGACGGCGATGGACGCCTGGATCTCTACTTCCCCCAAGGCAGAGACGGCACGGCCGACGGAGGCGAGAGCGCCAATCTGCTCTACCTCAACCAGGGTGACAGCCAAGGCGACGGGCGCTGGAACGAGCAGGGCGAGGCGTACGGCGTCGCCGACACGAGCTACTCTTTCGGCGCTCTGGCCTTCGATTACGACAATGACGGCGACGAAGACCTGCTGATCTCGAACCTGGGGCCCAACCGCCTGCTGCGCAACGACGGTGGACACTTCACAGACGTCACCTCCGAGCACCCTGGCCTCGCTGGCGAGACGACCGAATGGTCGACCGGCGCCAGCGCTGGCGACATCGATGGGGACGGCGACCTCGACCTCTACATGGCCAACTACGTCGAGCAGGACATCGCCGCACTGGAGGCCCGCAGCCTGTGCATGTTCATGGGCTGCAAGGTTCCCTGTGGGCCCAACGGACTCACGCCCCAAGCCGACCACTTCTTTCGCAACAGTGGGCCACCGCTCTTTCAGCTGCAGCTGGCCACCGCCGACGCGGGCTTCGCCGACATGGAGCCAAGCTACGGTTTTCAGCCTACGTTTCTCGACCTGGACGACGACGGCGACCTCGACCTCTACGTCACCAACGACTCGGTCTTCAACTCGATGTTCATCAACGACGGCACGGGGATGTTCGCCGAGACCGCCCTCGTGGCTGGCGCCGCCTGTGGCCGCATGGGACAGCTCGAAGCGGGCATGGGTCTGGCCACAGGGCACCCGGCCGGCAACGCCCTGCCCGACCTCTACGTGACCAACTTCTCCAGCCAGAGCAACAGCTACTACAGCAACCAGACAGAGGTTGCAGACGAGCCCTGGTTCGACGAGGTCTCCGAGCTGCTGGGCTGCGGACGCCCCACCTGGTTTCGCCTGGCCTGGGGCACAGCGTTCGGCGACTTCGACAACGACGGGCGCCTCGATCTGTTCGCCGCCAACGGCCACATCTACCACCACGTCACCGGTTGCGCCCCGGACCGCATCGTCTACGAACAACAGAACGATCTGTTTCGCGGCACCGAGGGAGGCTTCGTCGACTGGGCCGAGAGGTCGGGGCCAGCCTTCTCCACTGCCTCAAGCCATCGCGGTGCCGTCACCCTCGACATCGAGGGAGACGGCGACCTCGACCTGGTCATCAATCGCCTGGACGAGCAGCCCTTGGTCGCGCTCAACACGTCCCCGTCGCAAGGGCACTGGCTGACCCTCGAGATTCGTCGCAGAGACACGGCCGATGCCACACCGACACTGGCTCTGGGCGCACAGGTCACCGTGCGCACCGACGCTGGCACCCACTGCCGGGACGTCCTCGCCGGCTCGAGTTTTCTCTGCACCGAGACTCCCAGAGTGCACTTCGGTCTGGGCGCGGCGAACACCGTGACGAGCCTCGCCGTCCGCCTCCCCGGTCGCCCCGCGAGTGAGCTGGGCCCGCTCCCCGTGGACAAGCTGCTCTTCGTCATCGTCGAACCGGACGGCACCCTCAGCTGGCAGGCGAGAGAAGACTGAGATGATGGCCTTCGTGCCTGGACTGCGCTGCGCCTTGCTGGCCTTGTCTGCCATGACGGTCATGGCAGACACGCTCGACGAGACCCTGGCCCAGGCCCGCAAGCTCCGCCGCACCGACGAGCAACCTGCGGCCATCGAGCTGCTGGAGGCTGCGCGCAACACCCTGGGCGCACAGCCCGCCATCGACGGGCTGCTGGGCACCCTGTACCTCGAGGTGGGCCAGGTCAGCAAGGCTCGCTCCCTGGCCGAAGGCCTGGCCGATCAAGACGGCAGCAACTACCGCGCCCTCTTGTTCTGCGGTCGCTTCGCAGAGGACGAAGACGGCGATCTTGAGCGGGCCCTGCAGTGGTACCGCCAGGCCGCCAAGGTCAAGGCCCAACCCCTCGAAGCGCTGGAGAGCCAGGTCGCCTTGTTCCTCACCCGCTCCCAGTTCGGCAAGGCCGCCAAGCGGGCCGAGTCGATCGCAGCGTTCGACCCTGAGACCGGTCGGCAGCTCCTGGCCGACATCTACATGGCCCAGGCGGACGGCGCGAAGCAAGGCGGCGCAGAGATGTTGCCCCTGGCCATCAGTCGCTACCGCATGGCCTTGCAGCAGCGCCCCGCCAGCCTGGCCATCGTGCGCAAGTTGCTCGATGTCCTGCTGCTCTCCATCCATCTCGACGAAGCCCGAGAGCTGAATGACGCCGCCTTCGCCGCAGAGGACCAACGAGCCGAGCGATTGTTCTGGAGCGGCCGCGCCCACGAGAGCGCCAGGGACATCGAGGCCGCCAGGCGTGACTACCGCGAGAGCTACTCCCTGCAACCCGACCAGGGCACGGTCTGCCTCCATCTGGCCCGGCTCGCACTCTCGGACGGACAGTCCGACACCGCTCGCGAGTGGTTGTCCCGGGCCATCAACGCCATGGGCGAGAGCCCTCGCAGTCTGGTGCTCATGGCCGAGGTCCACAACGGCCTGGGTGATGGGGACGCTGCCTTGAGCTGCCTCGACCGGGCCATCGCCATCGACCGGGGCAACGCGGGAGCCCACTATCAGCGCGCCCGCACCCTGCTGCGCCTGGGCCGCCGCAAGGAAGGCGCCGCAGCCATGCAGCAGTTCCTGGCCATCCAGCAGGCGGCTCGGCCAGCGCTCGACGACGGCTGACAACCCGAGGGATCAACAACGGGCGCCATGAGCCTGAGACCACGCTCGACTCCCCAGCCAGGGGAGCAGCCGGCTCAGGCTCCGTTGGTCCCCACGGCCTCTGCCGACTCGAAGATGTTCACCAAGGCCAGGTAGCTCGCCGCCTGGTACGGGCTCACCTCGAGACCTCGGGCCAGGGCCACGGTGCGGCGCACGTTGCGATCGATGGTGCTGACCGTCTGGTTCATGGCCTCTTGAGGCTTGTCGTCCGCGTCGCTGGTCATCTCGACGTGGGCAGCGATGATGCCGCCAGCATTGACCAGGAAGTCGGGCAGGACCACCACGCCCCGCTCTTGCAGGGCATCTCTGCTCACCGCCTTGCAGGGTCCATTGGCGCCCTCGGCCACCATGGACGCGGCCACGTCCCCATCGTTGCCCGGGTGGATCACGTCGTGGACAGCGCAGGGAAACAGCACGTCCACAGATTCGTAGAGCACCGCACCGGGCGTGCCGATGTGCTCACCGTTCTGCTTGACCAGCTTGGTGGTCTGCTCTCTGTCCATGCGCCCGATGGAGTCAACGATCTCTGCTCGCAGCTCGTCGCTGATGTCTGCGTTCAGGCGGTAGCTGCCGCCGAGCAACTTGTCGGACACGGTGCACAGCTTGCCGCCGTACTCACCGCCGAAATAGCGCACCACACCGGCGCCCATGGCACCCAGACCCTGGACCGCAAAGGTCGCCCCTTGGGCGGTGCCCCCCGCCTCTTCGAGCCCGGACCGTGCGGACACCGCCACGCCCAGCCCGGCGATGCCGTAGACGTCGTAGTCGGTCCCACCTAGCGACGCCGGCTTGCCCGTGAAGCGCTGAGGCATGCCCGTGGCTTCGATGAACCAGTCGATGAACTCAGGCCGTGCGCCCAGGTCGAAACCCAGCCCGCCGAAGGGCCCGCCGTTCTCGGGGAACAACGGCATGAACGCCCGGGCAATGGCCTGGTACTGCTGCTTGAAGCCCGGCGCGTTGGGGTTGCCCCGGATGCCTGACTTGGCCCCGCCGAGGGGCAGCCCCGCCGCGGCGTTCTTCAGCGCCATGGTCCGGGCCAGCATGCGCACCTCATCGATGCTCACGGTCGGCGTGACCCGGCAGCCCCCCTTGGCCATGCCCGACTCGGCCGAGACGTTCCAGACGACCACGTAGCCCTCGACCCCCAGGGCCCGATCCCGGGTCGTGTACTCCACCGCTGGCTGCATGCGGCCGAAGTCGAGGGTGTACTGGTGCAGGCGCGTGAAAAACTCTTCTTTCGTGCCGGGTACGTGGTGCATTGGATCTAGCAGGGGTGGGAGGAATGACGAACCGGGGTGGATTCCGTGCGGGACGGTACCACGCTGGCCGCCAGCTGCTAAGGCGTGATCAGCTGCAGGCCATTCGACGCCGAGGCCCCCACCGGACCGCCTGCATCGGGGAACCACCCTTGGGCCCAGATCGACGTGCCCATGGGCACACCAGGGGGCATGCCTGCGGGGAAGTCGACGGTGGCGAACACCTGGGGCGGCGTGGGGAAGTTGATCATGAAGCCCACGCCAGGCACCAGCACGCCTCCCTTGAAGGGTGCGAAGAGCGAGACCAGGTCGAAGAAGAAGAAGCCCGAGGTGCTGATGGGCATGCCGGTGAAGCTCAAGGTGAAGGACCCATTGGCCGCCAAGGACCCGGTGCCAGAGAGCTCGGGAGCAAAGAAGCCGGTGAGGTTGTTGCCCACGTCCACGATCTGACCCACGCCGCCCACGTCTTCAGAGCAGGCCCGGATGACCCAGTTGCCGTTGAAGAAGAGCGGGCAGAGGGGGAAGCCCAAGACGGTGACCGTGCTGGCATCACGCCAGCCCTGGCCAGCCACATCGATCAGCGAGGTCTGAGGGATGGTCTGGCAACCCCCGCCACCGGAGTAATCGGTGAAGTAGTTGGCCGGGTAGCCGCCAGCGCAGCTGCCGTTGGGGTTGATGTTCGAGCGGAAGGCCACCACGAAGGCGTTGGTGCCGTCACCGACCTCGACGTTGAAAGCCGAGAGGTCGACCTCGTTGACGCCGTGGCTGAACACCTGGGCATCGGAGGCCGTGGCGGTGTTCAGGTCGAAGACCTTGGGGCCCAAGGTGGGGATGCCACCGGCCCAGCTGATGCCGTCGTAGATCTCCACGTTGGCGGTGGCGTTGAAGCCCCCGGCGCCGGTGACATGCCCGAAGCCCACGGACACCTTGTTGAGCTTCTGCTTCGGCGAACCACCGGGGAGAGTGAACACCTGGGCCAGGGCCTCGCCCTCACACAGGCCTTGAATGATCGACACCCCCACCGAGCCCGAGGGCACCTGGGCCAAGGTGTCGTTCTTCCAGAAGTTGTCCGTGGGGTCGTCGCAGGTCTGGGCGGCGCTGGAGCTTGAGAGCAGCGCGACGGAGACCAACCCTGAGAGCAAGAGCGAAGTGAGGGAGGGGGACGGCATCGGGTGTCTCCAGGAGAATGTGGGTCGCTGAGCCGGGCGGGGGGAGGCCCGCAGCGAGACGTTCAGTTCATCTCCGAGGGAGGATACACCAGCTCTGCGAGTCCATGTGGTCCTTGCCCCCCTCTCGACCGGGGCCCATGGGCGGTGTCCAATATGCCCTCGCCGCCAAGATGGCTGCTGAGGAGCGATCGTCCCCGTGCAAGACCGGCTGCTGAATCTCTTGAAGAGCGACGCCCCCGGCGCACGTGATCGCTCTCTCGCCAAAGCCTGCGCTGGAGCCACCACCGCCGAGTTGTTGGACGCCTGTTCAGTCCTGCAAGACGCGTGGCGCGGCGAGACGAATCTCTACACCCGCGTGCGCACCCTGCTCTTCTTGGCCGCCTTGCAGCGCTTGCACTTGCCTGCCAGTGGAGGCCTGCCCAGCCTGGGTACGATCCCAGCTGATGCGGTGGCCTTGCTGAATCAGCGGCGCTTCGCGGAGAGCATCGAGTGCTCTCTGACCGCCCAGACTCAGCAGGGACCGAACGAGGCTCTGGGGTCGATCCTGGCTGCGGCCTACCGAGGCCTGGCCTTCGACACCTTGGCCCAACAGGTGCGCAAGAGCGTGCGCTCGTTCCCGGGCAATCGCTGGCTCTTCAGCCTGAGCGCTCCGGGACAGCACCCCCACCCGGTCCTCCCAGCGTTGCGCGGTGGCGCCACCCTGATCGAGTCCACGCCGGTGCGCATGGACTTCTCCCACAGCGCCTGGAGCGACATCTTCTTCCTGGCCATGGACGCCCCGGAGGCGGCGCGGGTCTTGAACGTGTCCATCGACCTGGCCGTGCGCGGAGGCGCTGGCGGCAGCGCCCCCCGGCCCCCGGTCGAGGTGCGACTGGCGGTGATCGACGCAGCCTGCCTACGCCTCACCAGCGTCGACCTGGGCGAGGAGGTCGAGTTGACGACGATCGCCTCCGTCTTCGACTTCGCTGCCGACCACCTCGGACTGCTCCGGGCCGGCCTCGTGGCTGGAGGGCTGATCCCTCCCGGGCTCGAGGACCAGGAGTGCGCCCTCGAGGATCTGCTCATTCGTCTGCTGGGGCCAGGCCGAGGGCTGCACCTGGTCACCCACGTGCAAGGCATCCCCAAGGGCTCGCGGCTGGCGGTGTCCACCAACCTGCTGGCGGCGATCATCGCCGCGGTCATGCGCGCCACCGGGCAGACCGAGAGCCTCACCGGCGCCCTCGGAGAAGACGAACGGCGGCTCATCTGTGCTCGGGCCATCCTGGGCGAGTGGCTGGGAGGCTCGGGGGGTGGCTGGCAAGACTCCGCAGGCCTGTGGCCAGGCATCAAGCTCATCGAAGGAGCCCTGGCCCAAGCGGGCGACCCTGAATGGGGCGTGAGCAGGGGGCGGCTGCTGCCCCAGCACCGCCTGCTCGGCGCAGACGATTGTCCCTCCGACATGGCCGAGCGCCTGAGCGCCAGTCTGGTGCTGGCCCATGGCGGTCTGGCTCAAGACGTGGGCCCTGTGCTCGAGCTCGTCACCGAGAAGTACCTGCTGCGGGATCCCATCCCCACCGCCGCGCGAGCCACGGCCGGTGAGCTGTTCGAGCAACTCACCCAGGCCCTGCGCGCAGGCGACATCGCGGCCATCGGCAGGCTCACCCACGAGACCTACCACGGGCCCCTGCAAGCGATCATCCCCTGGGCCGCGAACGCCTATACCGAGACGGTGGTGGCGCGCCTGACCGAGCGCTTCGGCCAGGACTTCTGGGGCTTCTGGATGCTCGGTGGCATGGCTGGAGGCGGCATGGGCTTCCTCTTCGACCCGGCCGTGAAAGAGGCCGGGCGCCGAGCCACTCTCGAAGAGCTCACCCTCGCTGCCACGGCCCAACAGCACGAGCAGCCCTTCGCCATGGCTCCCGTGGTTTACGACTTCGCCGTGAACCACCGTGGCAGCTGGGCAGAGCTCGACGAGCAACGGGCAGGGCCCGCCGATCCGGTACACATCCCGCCCCGCCTGGGCGCCACTCACTCGGCAACCGCCGACCCAGCAATCGCTGATCGGGCCATCGCACTCCCGACCGCCGCACACCCGACCGCCGCACACCGAGACACGGCTCACCCAGGGACCGAGCCCGCAGCCCAGACTGGAAGCCAGGCAGACCCCCTGGACGGGCTGCTCGCCGAGTTGGGCTTCGACCGCGCCGCCCACGACCGCCTGAGCGAGGCGCTGCGCAGCGGTCGCATTGGCTGTCAGGCCAACCGCCTGCCCGCGGACACCGAGATCACCGACGCCCAACCGGGGGACGTGGCGCCCTTCGAGGAGCTCACTGCGGAGCACCGCCAACGGGGCGCCGCCGCCCTGGCCGCCGGCGAGGTGGCTGTGGTCACCCTGGCGGGCGGGCTCGGCAGCCGCTGGACCCGAGGCGCAGGCGTGGTCAAGGCGCTCAACCCGTTCTGGCCCCGTGACGGCGCCTGGCGCAGCTTCCTTGATGTGCACGAGGCAAAGTGCAGCCGGGCGGCCCGCCGTTGGGGCACGCCCCCGGCCCATGTGATCACCACCAGCTGGCTGACCCACGAACCCATCGCGGCCTGGGCTGGCCGGCAGGCGAGGAGCGAGCGCGCCCTGCTGTCACCGGGGCGGGGTGTGGGGCTGCGCATGATCCCCACGGAGAGAGACCTGAACTTTCTCTGGCACGAGACGGGCCGTCAGCTCCAGGACGAACAGAGCGAGAAGGTGGCCGACAGCTCCCGGGCTGCCCTGTTGGCTTGGGCCAACGCACGGGGGCAGGGTAGCGACTACCGGGACAACCTGGCGGAGCAGTGCGTCCATCCCCTGGGGCACGGGCACGAGCTGGCCAGCCTGGCGCTCAACGGCACGCTGCGCCGCCTGCTCGACGAGCACCCCCAGACCAGCACACTGCTGCTGCACAACGTGGACACCCTGGGCGTCGACCTCGACGCAGGCCTGCTGGGTCGACACTTGGACAGCGGCCCGGGGCTGACCATCGAGGTGCTCCCGAGACGCGCCGAAGATCGCGGGGGCGGGTTGGCCCGGGTCGACGGTGCGCTGCGCCTCGTGGAGTCCATCGCTCTGCCCCACGAGTCCCTTGAGTGGCGCCTCAGCTGGTACAACTCGCTCACCACCTGGATCGACGTCGACCATTGGCTAGGCGCCATGGAACTCGATCGGGAGGCGCTGGCCGATGAAGCCCGGGTGGCCCGATGCGTCGCTCGCTTCATCGAGCGCCTGCCCGTCTACGTGACCCTGAAAGACGTCAAGCAGCGCTGGGGTCACGGCCACGAGGACGTGTACGTGGTCAGCCAATGGGAGCGCCTCTGGGGCGACGTGAGCACCCTGCCCGAGCTGAACTGCCGCTTCGCCGCCGTGCCGCTGCGCCGGGGCCGGCAGCTGAAGGACCCGGAGCAACTGGACACCTGGCGACTCGACGGCTCGGCTGATCATGTGGCCTCGCTCTGCGATTGGCCCAGGGGGTAGGTCAGCGCCACAGATCATGGTCTCCGCGATGGTCCGGGGGTCCCTGTTTCTCACCAGGGGGGCCGTTTCGCACAGACAGGGTCGGCGAGCCTCCACACTCGCTTCAGACCCCCCTGGTGAGAAACAGGGTCCCCCTCGTGGTGGAGGGACCAGCGACTGTGGCCTTCCGGAGGTTCGTTGCTGCGAAGCCTAGCGGCCTGTGGGGAACGTGCCGCAGGCTGCTAGGGCAGAGGGAGGCCCAACTCGGCGGCGGCGTGCTGCAAGGTCACCATGGGGTCGACGCTCAAGAGTGACGGGGGCAAGGTGTTGCCCAAACGCTCCCCGTAGCGATCGACCAGGGCCTGGGCGGCGGCCCGGTCTGCCGGGCCCAGCTCACGGCCCAAGGCGTTGAGGCGCTCGACCGCGGCGCAGTACTCCGGCCACAGCGCGCGCACCGTGTGGGCCTGCTCCCGATCGGCCAACGCTTCGATGGGAGTGGCCCCGCCCAGCACCCCCAGTTTCAATCGGGGCCAGGCTCGCAACTGCATGCCATAGAGCATCAAGGACATGGCCGTCTTGTCGTCCCGCCCCTGCTGGTCGACCCGCTGGGGTGGCGCTGGGTCAAACCACACCGGCGTAGACCAGGCCAGCTCGCCGTCGACCTGACGCACCCGCAGCTGGTAGTACGTGCCCGGGCTCGCAGGCTCGCTGTCCTGCCAGATCAGCTCGGCGGAGTTGCCGCTGACGGCCTCACGATGGACGATGTTGGCGCCCCGAAACACCGCCACTTCGAGCAGCTCGTCCGTGCCCTGCACCCTGGCCTCGATGCGCGGTGGCGCAGACCCTGGGGACAGGGTCGAGCCCATCTGCGCGCCGTCGACGCTGAACGACAGGGCGATGCGCGCCCCGGTGGTACCCCAGGTGCGGCGAGCCCGCAGAGCGTCGACGATGCCCTGGGCGGAGACCGACTCGACGAGCAAGGCCGCCAGCCCGCCGTCGCCAGCGAAACCGTAGTGAGTGTCGCTGGAGGAGACCACGGCGAACACCCGGCCTGACTCTAGACCGCCGCGCACCGAACTCACGTGGCCCCTGGTCTCGCCCATGCGCTGGTTGCGGTTCAGATCCACTGCTCGTTCGCCGCTGTAGATGCCGTGCACCGAGCTGATCTCGGTGGCTGGCAGAGAGACCTGATCTTCAGGCGTCTCGAGCCAGTAGTCGAGCTGGGGCCCGAAGTGGTGGCGGATCACCACGTGCTCTTCGCCCTCTTCCTGCAGGACGTCGAGCAAGCGCTGAGGCGTGAAGGCGGTGAGGTCGCACAATCCGCGATAGTCGTCATAGGGCGAGAAGTGCAACGCGCCTCGGTCGTGAGGAAAATACACGTTGTAGTGCCCGTCCCAGTAGATGGGATAAGTCACCTCGTAGCCGGGCAAGGTCACGAAGCGACCCTCGACGGCGTACTCCTTGCAGAGCTGATTCAGCTCGGGCCAACGATCGTCCTGACGATTGAGGGCCTCGCCGTGATCAGAGAGGGCCACGAAATCGAGGTCGAGCACATCCCGCGCATAGCTGAGCAGCTCGCGAGGGCTGCTGCTGCCGTCAGACAAGATCGAGTGGGTATGGAAGTCGCCCCAGAGCACTGTGTAGCCGCTGCCGTCCAGAGCGGCCCGGGCGAAGCGCGGTGAACCCGCGGGCTCAGTGGACAGCGCGAGTTCCTCAGGAACGGCGTTGTTGGGAGCGTTGATCAACCGCACCGTGGCACCGCCTGCCTCGGCAAGCCCAGGGCTCAGCTCGCCGGAGTCGTTGGGGCCCACACGATTGCGCTGGCTGTCCACGATGCGCAGGCGATCCCTGGGCTGCGGCTCAAAGCGGTTGCCGCGGATCGTGTTGTCGTTGGAGCCGGACATGAGCACCAACCCGTGGCCCCCACCGGCGGCGAAATGATTGTCGAACACCGTCGTGTTCGAGGCACCCCGCAGCAACGCCCCCTCTCGACGGCAGTCAGAGAAGTGGTTGGCCAGCACGCGATTGCCGTCGACATCTACCGCAGCGTCAGAGCCAGGCGAGTCGACGTACGTGGTGCGGTGCGGGTAGGAGTGCTCGACGCCCAGCGGCGAGACCCCGAGCAGCAGCCCTCGCTCACAGCGGCTGAAGCTGTTGCCCTCGATGAGGTTGTCCTGGGTCTGCACGGCCAGCCCCACCAGAGCGTCCTCGAAACGGTTGCCCGCGATGACGGTGTGGGACGAGAGCGAATGGACCACCAGTCCCGTCCAGCCGCTGCGACGAATGGTGTTGTCCTGCACCCGGCAGCCCGGGCTGCGCTCCAAGGCGACGGCGGCGGTCCCCCCCGATTCGATCAGGTTGCGCAGCAGGGTGTGCCCTCCTCCCCCGGAGACTTCGATGGCCGCGGTGCAATAGAGGAAGCGGTTGTTCTCGATGCGCGCCTGCTG